>JACCDR010136472.1_pt1 | contig 23829 bp, 38 predicted proteins | sample 7446431 | NCBI WGS metagenome assembly JACCDR01 (sample SAMN15323443, study PRJNA562643) | freshwater metagenome | isolation source: river surface water | place: USA:Blue River Watershed | collected 2017-08-17 | reverse complement strand
GTGACCGCCGTAGCGCCCGCCGTTGCACCGCCACCGCCACCGCCGCCGCCTCCCTTCGCACCGCCGTCGCCGCCGTCGCAGCCATCCACCGTGTTCGTGTTGGAGCCACCGCCGCCACCGCCACCTGAGCCACCGATACCGATGCTCGCCGTGCCGTTGCCGTTGCCGCCGTCGCCGCCGCCTGCCGTGCCAAGCGAGCCGCCCGCGAGCGTGGGGCCAGCGCCGACCGTGCCGCCTGCATTGCCCGCCGCCTGTGCGTTTGCCGAGGTACATCCGCCGCCACCGCCGCCGCCCGCGCCGGCCACCTGTGTGGCCACACCAGCGATGGCCGCAGAGTCGTCGCCGTTGCCGCCGTTGCCGCCGGTTTCCCAATTGCCGACGCCGCCCGTGGTGCCGCCGGTAGAAGCGGTCGCGGATTGGTTGCCGCCGTTACCGTTGACACCGCCGGTCGCGCTGACGTAGTCGCCGAAATTGGACGGGTTGCCCGGATTGCCCGCGTTGCCGACGCCCACCGTGGAGCGCGACGCGCCACCGGTACCGCCAGCGCCCACGGTGTAGGCCACGCTTGAGGCGACGCCAGCGGCCGCCAACTCAATCATCGAATAACCGCCGCCCTTGCCGCCTGCGCCGCCGCCGCGAGCTGTACCCGCGTTGGACATTGCGCCACCGCCGCCGCCGCCACCGCCGCCGATACAGATGACTTTGATCGCCTGCGCACCAGCGGGCTTGTTCCATGAGCCTGAGCCCACGGTGAGCACGTCTACCTGCGCGGCGATCTGCGAAGCAGACGGAAGATCGGCGAGGAGCACCTTCTTGTGCTGGCCCGCACTCGCGTCATAGACGACCGCGTAGTCCGCTGCCGGATTGAGCCCGGCGAGCGCGATGGAGACCAGCGAGTTGATGTCGAGGTCGATACCGAGATCGCCAGCCACGCTCGTATCCGGCGTCGTGCCCTCTCCCGCCACCGGCGTGAGGGACTGGCTCGAGATGACTTTGCGACCTGATGCGTCGGTCTTGCTCACGTTTCTTTCACTCCCATGATCACGTAGTCGACCGACGTGGCGCCGCTGGCGACGCCGCGAATCTTGTCGGCGGCCGACAGAATGTAGTTCTCCAGCTCGAGCGTCTCGTTCTGCTCGAGCGAGGCGTGGCCGATCTGACGGTCGCTGCTTCCGCTGCGCGTCAGGTAGATAGTCACGGTGCGCGCTGACGCATTCGTGTTCGTGAAGACCATCTTCTTGATGAAGGTCTTCGTGAGTGCAGCCGACGTGTACAGGTCACCCGCAGAGCTGGGGAGCTGGCCATCGGCGAGGGAGTCAGCAGTGAAGGTTCCGGACATTTACCACCCCGCGTGACCGAGAGCGGGCGCGAATCCGCCACCGCCTCCGCCGCCACCCGATGAATTGATCGTGCGCTGCCCCGGAACCGTGTCGTCGAACGAGATGTTCGAGCCGGGCAGCAACTGACGTGAGTTCGGCGCGTCCGCCGTCTCGTCGTCTTCAGTCATGAAGGTCAGCGCGGACAGGTCCGGCCCGACCGTAGGAGCGCCCGTGATCTGCGAATATGCGATCGACAGCGCAGCCTGATGCTGGATAACCATGGCCTGCGTGATGTCGGTGAGCGCGAGCGCGTCGTTGACCCACTCTCCAGACACGAAGCGCAAGAAGTCGCCTTCGGCCGCGCCCGACAAATCCCCGAGGTCAGCAATCGAGGACAGGTCCGCACCCACCACAGCATTCGTGTTGCCAGCGATGTCGATGATCCCCAAGTCCACGAGGTCCTGCACGCGGATGAACGAGTTCAGGAGATCGGTCGTACGGCGCTGGCCGATCTCGAGCGACTCCTTCATCGCCATGAGTACCTGCGTGTGATTCCGTGGATCGTCGTTGACGACCGGAATGCTCGGGTACTTGCGGTTGCCTTTGAGGATCAGGGCCATTAGAGCTTCGCCAGTTCCTTGCCGGTGGACGCGATGGACGCTGAGAACACGTTTGTATTGCTGATCATCTCGAACTGGTACACGTCACGCTTGAAGCCCGACGGCATGCGCACCATGTTCTGGTCCGACACAATCGTGTCGAATACGACCTCGCCATCGGCGTACATGATGAAGCGCACAGCCGAAATCTGGAGGCCCATGAAGTTGAGTGGATAGAGCGGCGAGCCGCCAAGCGGCATGCGGTTCTCGGGTTCCGTCCAGCCGGGCACCTGCCCCTCGCGCTCGACGCCGCACAGCGCATGGCCGTTGAGCGTGTTGAGTGAGCCCACCGCGAAGCGATCTTGGTTGTACGGCCGGTAGTACTCGATGATGTCCGCCGATACGTCATCATCCGAGTCGTCAAACTTGATCTTGAGTGCACCGAAGTTCACCGGCTTCGGCAGGTGGTACTCCTTCGACTTCCAGCGCCAGTAGATACGCTCGGACGACTCCGGGTCCCACTCCCACACACGATCGCTGTAGATCAGATAGACCGTGCCGTTGTAGCGGTCGGTCTCGATGCCTTCGACGTGATTGAAGCGATCCAGCTCCACGAGCTTCGTCGCCGGCTCGGTCGGGTTGAAGATGAACCCGAAGCTCGGCTGATTGAAGGCGATGTACTGCATGCCGTAGCTGGCAGCGTAGATGTCGCTCGGGTTGTACCGACGCAGCCATTCCTCCTTCGTGAGGAGGTCCTGCGTGATGATCTGCGGCGAGGCCGAGTTGACGAGCACGAGCCCGTTGATCGACGGGTAGTACACGCCCGCGTCGGTGCCGACCATGCCGCGCCGTGAGAGGCAGGGCATGACCGCATCGGTCTTCTGTGACGTGAAGGCCGAGGGCGTGACACCCATGCCGACGTACGGGTTCGACTTCGTGCCGATGACGAGTGTGTTGCCCCACACGGCAAGACCCACGATCTCGAACTCGGTGCCGATCTCGTACTCCGCCGGCCACGCGTGCGGGCGGAAGGGCTCGCTGAACAGCAGGCGACGGCCGATCCAGCCGACGAGGTAGCCGTTGGGCATTGCGACGAAGCCCTCGAGATCGCTCGGGGGTGGGATGAACGTCGTCGACTCCAGCGTGTTGTTCAGCGCGACGACATCGTCCGCCGCCGTGTCGCTGTAGTTAGCGTCGCCGAGGTTGATCTTCGCCACGAAGAAGAACACCGTGCCGGCGTTACCCGGAACCGTGCGATAGACGTTCTTGTGGGTGATGTTCCGCTGCGAGGAATCCGGGACGGTCGTGTCCATCCCCGACAAATTCCACGTGCCGGCGGCGCCGGTCTGGACAGTCGAAGGAGGAGAGGGCGCACCCTCTTCACCGAATGCGGACACGAAGGTGTACACGTACGAGCGCGTGGTGTCGGTGCCGGCACCCGGCGGAGTCACGGTCGGCTCGTTCACCGGCGTCGGGACACCCAGCAGGTATTCCGGCGAGCCGTCGATGATCCGGTTCAGCGTGTTGTACTTGGGAGCGCCGTCGCCCGCCCAGTAGTAGCGGTTGTGCGTGTCGTTCACCAGCGGCGAGCGCACCACGTCAACGTCCCGCGAGTCGAAGGACAGCCAGACTTCCTGCTCTTCGTCGTACTCGATGTACGGGATGCGGTATGCGCGGCGCACCGTGAAGTACTGGTCCGTGAGGTCCTTCACTTCACGAGGCGTGCGGAAGCCTCGAGCTTCGCCCGACAGGAGCTTCGTGTTGCGCGCCGTCGTGGCGCACATGTTCGGCAGGAGCCGATCAGACACACGGGGCACGAGCCCCATGAAGCCTTCGAGTTTGAGTGCCGTCACGCCGGAACCTCAGGGTAGTGGTTCTTGATCCACGGGAAGCGCGCCTTCGCCGCATCCATCCACGGCTTTTCCGGGCCGCCGAAGCTAACAAGCCGCGCCGTCACCGGGAGCGGGTACTCGCCGGCCAAGTTCGCGCGCGGGCAGTGCAGACCATCCAGCTCAGTCCATGCGGGCGTGTTGCGCGGCAGAATGTAGTTCAGCCAACCCTGATCGGACTGCTGGAGTCCCTTCGCCGCCAGCTCGTACGGCGACATCGTCGCGCGGAAGCTGTCCCACACGAACTTGTATGTGCCCGTGCGCAGAAGATATGCCGCCCCCAGCGTGACGCCGTTGGTGTTCTTCCAGATAACCAAGTCTTCCTTGCGGTCGAGCATGGGGCCGATGCTGTCGCAGACGAGCGAGTCGATGTCGAGCGACAGAATCCGATCGCCTAGCACCTTCGCTTCAGCAGAGAAGTTCCACAGGCGGCGATAGCAGCGCGGATATCGCTTGTCAGTCGAATGCACAGGGCCGTCGCCATGCACCGGCGCCGGGATCACCGTGATGCTGGGGTCGAGTCCCTCCGGCATGTCCGTGACGCACACGACTCGGTACGGGATGTGACAATGGCGCCTGAGCATTGGGAGCTGAGCATTGACATGCTCGGCCCGGTAGCTGCGAGCGCAGAACTCATCCTTGTAGAGCCAGTAGACGATGGAGATCATGTAGGTGCGTTGCTCACTTGAATGGGCGACAGAATCTCGGTGTCCTGATCCGTGAGCGCCCTCACGTAATAGGCGTACTGGATGCTGAGAGGCGCAACATCGAGATCATTGATGTAGAGCGTCCCCACAGCCGGCTCGTCGGGACCACCGCCTGATACGATGTAGTCACTCGTCAGGAACACGAGATCAGAGTATTCGAGGTCAGTGACTCCGAAGGTCGGCTGACCTAACAACGTCTGCGAGTCGATCTTGTATACGTCGTACGAGAGCACCGTCTCGCCCGGCTGAACCGCAGGAGTCCAGCTCACATGGTAGGCCAGAGACTCGGTGCCGGAGTCCACGAACTCTTCGATGGTGACCTCAGGGACAGATTCCACGCCGATATAACCAATGCAGGTCAGGTGGAATCCCGCATCGAGAGGGCTTCCATCGACACTGGTGATCTGGATGATCACGCCGCCGATCGTGACCTCTTCGATGTTCACGGTGAGTGCCACGCCTGTAGTCACCGCCGTTGCGCTACAAGTAGGCGGCTCTTGGAACCAGCCATTGGTGAAGGTGATGACGTACCGACCGGGCTCACTGCAATCCCACGCAATGCTGTCGATACCCGGAGTGCCGTCGATGCGGCTGCCATCGGAGTTGGCGCGCGTACGCACGATCGCCAAGTCATCGAACATGCTGCTGCCACCGCCGCCCGTGCTGCGCTCCTCGAGATGCTGCATCGTCTCGGCGGTGTTGCGATGGGCGACGACCGTACCGATCGGCCACTCCTGTGCCGTGGTGCCTTCCTGCTCACGCTCGACCGTGAGTTCATTGCCGCTACGCGCCGTGCAGTTGCAGATTTCGCGGGTACCCGTCGCCGGGTCCTCCAGCGTGACCTTGCAAATCTGATCGCCCACCGGCGAAGGGAACGCTGAGCCGTCTTCGACGGTGATGACCGTGCCTTCCTCCGCCAGAATGACGGAGAGCAACGACTGAGCGTTGTTCGTATAGACGTGCGTACGGGTGTCAGCGGCCATGTTAGGTCTTCATGATGAAGTAGAGAGCCCGGTACGGTGGCAGGGTCGAGACCGAGCCGGCCGTGTGGGTATGGGTGCCCGATGCCGCAATTGAGTGATCGTGGCCAGCGTTCTCGCCGCCGCCCGCCGCTTCGATGAGATCGTTGCCGGCCTGCGTCGCCTGACGGTACGCGTAGGTGTTGGAGTCGGCGTTACCCGCCACGCCCTTCGCGTTGCCCAGCGTGCTCGAGCCGAAGTTCTCCATCTGGCCGGGACCGTTGGAACCGGAGTCCCACACGAACAGGCGATGGGAGTGCTCCGGAATCTGGTCTTCATCGAGCGTGGTCTCTCCGGTCACACCGCCATGGCTGTGATCGCCGCCAGCGTTGATGGTCGGAGTGGCCGACGCCGCGCCGCCCGACGCGTTGAGCGCATAGGACGTGCCGGCGCCGATCGGGACACGATCGCGCAGGTCAGGCGTACCGCCGGTGCCGTCGCAGATGGCCCAGCCGTCCGGGCAGTCCACCGCCGCGCCGAACCACATCATGATCATGCCGGTCGTGAACGCGGCCGCGATGATCTCGTCCGAGTCGTTCTCGGTGAGGATGCGCTGCCCGCCCGCCGTCGCGCGCGTGCCGTCCGTGGGGACGACAATCTGGTTGGAGGAATCGCCGGATGTACCACGGATCGGCGTGTTGACGATCTCTCCACCCTCGAAGGTGGAGTCTTGGATGTCGGCGTTCTGGAGTTCGTTATCGTCCAAGTCCAGATCGCCTTCCATCGTGTCGCCGCCGCGCTGGATGAACGACTCCATGATGGCGCTGTTCAGGCGCAGCTCGACGCGAGCCTGACCATTGGTCCACGACTGCGCGCTGGTACCCGCCTGTCCACGGCCGCCGGTCGCGACGGTGAGCAGGTCGGTGGAGCGCGACTCGATGCGCACGATCTCGATGTCGCCGCTGTCGTTCTCGAGCGTGACGTAGAAGTCCTCGCCCGCACCGGGATTGGGGAAGAGTGCGCCGAAGCCGTTCTGAACCTGAATGGTCAGATCGTTGTCGTCGATGCTCGCGGCCAGCAGCGAACTCGCGTTGTCAGAGAACAGGTGCTTGGCCATTACTCATCCTCCTCGACATCGAACTCGACCGCGTCTTGTTTGGTCTGTCCGGCGTTGGTTTCGAATGTGAACTCGACCAGATAGGTCTGGCCATTGATGCCGCCAGAGGCGTAGTACGCCATCTCCTTGCCTTCCGGATCGATGACTACGCCATCGACGACGAACGGCGGATCGGTCGTCGGCGTGACTTCCACTTCCGCGTCGGTGAGCAACTCATCCGTCTCGAGGAAGTCGTCATAGTCGATACCGCGCTTGCGGCGCTCTCCCGGTTGCTGCTTATAGCGGCCGAGCATCATGGTTTCACCTTGTCACAAACTGGAACGATGGTTTCCGGGCGGCACTTCTTCGGGCGCGGCGCGGGCTTGATTCCACAGACCTTCTCTTTCACGGAGAGCTTTCCACCGATGAGCAGATCGAACACGAGACTATCTACCACCGGGCGCACGAACAGAGCGGCCGCAACCGACGCACCATTGAAGGTGACGGAGTTGTAGCTCGCTCCATCGAACTCATTGCCCACGGTGAAGAAGGGACCACTCATACGCGGAAGAAGCCTCCTTCCACGACGTTCGGGTAGATGAAATAGTTGAGCCCCAACCCAGCGAAAGGCTCGTTGATGAGATCATCGGAGCCGATGTACGCCACGAGCAGTGACGTGCTCTCCACGAGCGTGTCCTTGAAGATCACGGCCTGTGAGATCAGTCGCTGATCGAACAGCAGCGGGAAGCGCGCGTGCGTACCCGAGCAGATTCCGTTGGTCGCCGTGCGACCAGTGATCTCCTCACTGACCGCCACGCGGACAGAGGAGATGATGTCGCTGAGGAACTGGTCTTCGAAGTCGGGGACGTAACTGATCGGCAACAGGAGAGCGCGGTACGTGCCGGTCAGCCAATCGAGCTGGCCGGTCGCGAACAATTCACGCGCGTACGGATAGAGCTGACTCTCCACTGTTCACTTCCCGAACTTTGGAAACGACCACGTTGCTGCACCAGAGAAATTGCGCTTCGCCGCGCCGGCGTACTTGCCGATCGCCGCACGGAACCGGTTGAGATGGTAGGTAGCCCGCGTCGGGTCGGAGTACGGCTTCGCCGGCTGCGACATGAGGCGGCCGAGCGCGCCGTCGAGCAGCGCGTCATAGAAGTGGGTCGAGGCGATGCGCGGCAGGTGCGTCACCGTCTGCTTGGGCGTGAGCGCCACGTAGAAGGTGAGGGCATCCTCGACCGTCGTGAGCGACTGCGGCCAGAGGCGGACCTGATCAGGCGTCTCGAGGTAGTACGAGGTCGGGCTCGTCGCGTCGGGCTCCTGCCCGGCTGGGCGCCGTGGCAGCGCCGTCAGCGGGAAGCCGTTCAGCTCCACGCTGAGCACGTGCACGATGTTCGCGTACGCGTCGTAGGGCGACATGTAGTAGCGCTTCTTGTTGGCCACGAGGTCCTTGGGACCGATGACCACGCGCCACGCGGCGGACTGCTCGAAGAACTCGCGCGCGGCGAGAATGAGCGCCCGCTTGCGCACCTTGGGGAGGCAGCCGGGCGTCTCGGACAGCATGTCCCGGAGCCACGTGTCGAGCTTCACGTCGCATTCGTGGCCAGAGCCTTCGACGGTAATGCTGGAAGTCACAGCGCCACCACCATCTGTTTGAACTGCGTCATGAGCATGCCCGCGCGTCCGTCATCGGTGAACTCGTCGTCCTTGAGTTCGGCGCTCGAGGTCACCCAGTACACGAGGGGGGTGTAGAACATCATCGGCAGGTTGAAGTCGGCGGACAGCGCCACCTGACTGTCTTCGTCGATATCGAATTCGTCTTCGTCGCCGTCGCCTTCTTCCGGATCAGGGTCGGTGTTCACGACCTCCGGAGGATTCACGTCGTCGACGGAGAAAAACTCCCAAAAGGCATCAGGCCGCAAGCGCGCCAGCTCTTGCAGCCCACGGTTCAGGATCGCAAGAAGTTCCGTGTTCGAGTTCCGATAGGGAGTCTCGACATCCTGAAGGATGACACGGGCTTCATCGACCAAGTTCTGCCACGTCTTCGCCATCGTCGCCCCCTATGAGAACCCCCGCAGGGTAGTTAGCCCTGCGGGGGAGGTCACTCAGACCAGAGGCGATCAGCCCTTCGCGACGGAAGCGCGACCGATCGCGACGCCGTTCACCACCCGGAAGCCGTAGACCTGAAGGCCACGGAGCAGGTTGGAGAACGAACGCTCGGAGCGGATCGTTTCCATCTTGGTGAACTGCGACGCGAAGGTCAGAGCGGCCTTCGTGCCGAAGAACACCGAGGTCACGTCCGTCGCCGAGTCGAGGGTCGGCAGCAGGTTCGACAGGTACAGGGTGAACCGGTCGATCATGCCGAGACGGCCGTTGCGCAGGATGCTGGTGCCGTCACCGGACAGCGACGCATCCTTCAGGTCGGACTTCTTGATCATCGACGCCATCCACGCCGGGATGGTCATCCAGCGACCGGTCTCCGGGATGTTCTGCTCGTCGAGGACCTGACCGCAGTTGACGATGAAGTCGAGGACCGACTGGTCGTTCGACGCATCGGCACCGGTGCCGGCCGACTGGGATTCCTTGGCGATGAACTGCGGAGCCGCAGCCGTGCCGAGGCGGATGTCGCCGGAGATCGCACCGGCCGTGTTGCCACGGTTGGCGGCCGCGATGTCCGACGTGGTGCCGAGGTAGCTCAGCACGTCGGTGTCGACAGCGATCTTCATCTGCTCGGAGGCGTCTTCGGCCCACGCGCTCATGAGGTCGATGTCCGACTGCACTTCCATCACGTCGTCGAGCGCGAGGTTGAAGTACTTCGCCTGATCGATCGAGAGATCGATGAGGTTGCTCGACGGGCGCTGGATCGCGAGGTCCTGATTCGACTCGTAGTCCGCGATCGTGATCGTCGGGCGGGTGCGGATGTGCACCGTGTCGCCCTTGTTCTTGATCTCGCCTTCGTAGTCGGTGTTCGCGATGGCCGCGAGGACGGTCGCCGCGTAGAACTTCTCGAGCAGCTTCCCGGACCAGATTTCCGGGATGAAGATGCCAGCATAGGCCGGGGACGGATTGCTACCCGACCACGGGGAACCAGAAATGGGGAAAGACATTGCAGTGCTCCTTGAAGAGAACGGTTACGGTTTCACACGGTTCTCGCGCTGAGCAGCGAAGATGTCCGCTTCCATGGCAGCAGCACGCTGCTTGCCGTCCGTCGAGTTGTACTTCCCGGCGGCCTTGTCAGCGAAAAACCTGCCGATCTCGGCACGAGTCCAAACCCGCTTACCGGACCCATCTTGAGCGCCTGCCACGCCAGTCTTCGGAAGACCGGGCGTCACCAGTGAATCCAGCTTGACCTGTGGTGCAGCGGGCGCCGGAGGCGGTTCGCTTGCAGCAGGGGCCGGGGGTGTAACGGCTGCGTGTTCGTTCAGGAATCCCTTGAAGAACGCCACGACGCGCGGACCGTCGTGGGACTTGTACGCCTGCTCCAGCATCTCGCCACGCACGCGACCGGCGTAGGGGTCCTTCTGGTCAAGCCACGCGAGGAACTCGGGGTTCTCGTTGATCTTGAGCCAGTTGGGCACCTGCTCGGTGAGCATGTCGTGGACGGTCTGCTGATCACTCTGCTGAACGCGCTTCGCGACTTGTGAGGCGGCCGAAGCCACCTGATCGACGCGCTGCGCTACCGGGGCGACCCGACGATCGATTTCAGGCAGCAGCGCGGATTGTTCTTCACGAACCACGCGTCGCATGACATCGATGAGGTCGGCGCCGAACTCGCGAACTTCCTCGTCCTTGACGAGCTTCGCCGGCGCAGCAGGCGCTGATGCCGGAGGAGCGTTACCAGCAGGGGCAGATGCCTGCTGGCCGCCAAACGAGGCGAGCAACGTCTGCGTCGCGGTGAGCTGTTCGCTCATCTGACGCACACGATCCGTAAGCTCGCGAACCGTTGTTTGGAGACGCGGAACTTCCGCGTTGTACTTGCCCTGAAGGACCTTGTAGCGCTGCTCCCATTCTTCGGGCGGCAGCTTGGCCACGGGCGCGGCCGGCGGAGTGGCCGGCGGTGCCGCAGCGGCGGGCGGAGTGGCGGGCGGGGCTTCGCCACTCGGCGGGGTAGCAGCAGGCGGCGTCACTTCCGAGGCCGGAGTCTCGCTGGGCAGTACGAGCTTGCCGTCTTTGTACAGCTCGTCGACCAGCTTGTTGGCCTTGTTGATCTGCGCCTGAACCTGCTTCGGAAGCGACGGGCCGGGCGTGGGAGTGGCTGCTTGCTTGAGAGCGCTCATGCGTATTCTCACTTACCTTGGTTGTTGGATTGGTGCTTCACGAGGGTGTTAGGAGCGTCGGCGTACGCCTTCAGCACAGCTTGCAGCGCCTTCGCGCCACCTTGCGCACGGTAGAGGATCGTCCCCTCGCCGTCCGCACACTGCTGAAGAAATGCCCGTTCGTCTTCTTTCACTCCCTCCAGAAACGTCTCGAAGTCGCGATTACCGCGAAGATTAGTTAGAGCCTGCGCCAGTGGAGCAGTCAGCTTCACAGCCGACCGAACTCACTGTTCTGCCAGCGCTCCATCTTCTCGTTGTAATCGTCGAAGGAATCCTGCTTCGGCGCGGCGATGCCGTCCTTGCTGAAGTCCCGTTGCGCGCGGCGCTCCGGGGTCGCGGGACCAAGCGTCACGTCGTACACGCCGCCGGGCCCGGACAGGTTCTTCTCGGAAACGAGCTTGCAGGGCTTGCTCATCGCGGACCCTGCCGGCCACCCTTGCCACCTTCCACACCGGACGAGCGGTCCGGCTTCAGGTCGGTGTTGCCCTTCGTGGGGCCAAGGAACTTGCCGCTCGGCGAGCCCGAGTGGGATTCGCCGGAACCGCCGCCACCTTCGGAGCGGTTGATGTTGAGGTCACGGTTGCCCTTCGTGTCCCCCAAGAACTTGCTCTTGTCCATCGATCTCTCCTACATCGTGTGTGGAAGCGCTTGACAAGCGTATAGGAAGAAGCCTACAGACCACAAGGTCAGGAGGCGTCGTCTACCGCCTTGTCGATCTGGCGCTGCCGGCCGCTGACCTGCTTGCCGGCCTTCGCCGCCGCGCCGGACGAAAACATGCTCTTCACCCGATCCTTCACGGCCTCGCCGTACGTCGGGGCCGGATACCGGTAGTCGGTCGCCGTGTGGTCCTTCACGATCTTCCCGCCATCGGCGTAGCAATGTGCGCGACGCACCATGTCACTTCTCCTTCGGTTGTACGGGCTGCGCGCGCACCCCGCGACTGAATAAGCCGATGGCCGCGCGACCGTTCTGGACACCGCGCGCTCGGACAGGGGCGAGGAACTTGGTCTCGACCTCCCGCTCGATCGCGCCACGAAAATCCCGCTCGGCAATGCGCCGCGCGCGGGGGCCTTCTTTATCCATTGCGCATGCCCACGCTGCCGGTCGAGTTGTTGTTCATCTGACCCTCGACCTGCTCACGCGCAGCCTCCGGCCCGGCGCGCTGACCCTTCGGTTTCGGCTGGTTGCCGTTCGGGCCCTGTCCGGTTCCTTGTTCGGGCGGCTGGCCCTGCTGGGCCGCCTGCTGCTGTTGCATGGCCATCTGCTGCGCGCGCAGCTCGTCGTCGTCCGGCACCACCTTCTCGTGATCCAACCCGAGGTTATTTGCCACGGAGCGGATGACGTTCGCGCGACCTTCCATGCCAACGATGGCCATGTCGATCGGGTTGCCGGTGAGCTGGAGGAACTCGAGCTGGCGCATGCGATCCTGCTCGCGCTTCACCGCGTAGTTCACGCCCTTCACGACGATCTGTTCATCGCCCCGGAACATGCCGGGCATCGTGAGCATCACCATGTCGAAGAGGGACTGAAGCAGCGGCTCCATCACATCGCGGTCGATGGACGCGGCGACGTTCTGGAGAGTCTTGGCCGCGTTGCCCATGAGCATGGCGAGGCCCGATGCGGTGCGGCCGGCGCCGCCGACCTTCTCGTTGCCCGTCATGTAGCGGGGAATCGCTGACACGTCGTCGGCCATCATCGAGAACTTCTCGTAGACGGCTAACAACTCCTGCACATTCGAGTTGGGCTGGAAGAAGTCGATCGGCTTCGACGTGCCCGTGATCATCGGGTCGAAGTTCACGTGCCAGCGCTTCCACGGGTACAGGTCGTCGCTCTCGGTGGGTTGCAGGACCTGATCGTTGATCACCACCTGCGGTCCCGAGCAAATCGACAGGTTGTTCACAAGGCTGCGCACAGCAGCGTTGGAAACCGATTGGATATCGTCGAGGAGGTCGTGCAGACCGTAGCCGGCCATCGTGCCGGGAATCTTCTCGAAGTTGCTGATGAAGTACGGCGCGCGCTGACGCGGCGACGGGTTGATCTGTGCCTTGATCACGAAGCGGTCGATCAGCCACGCCGTGACCTTGTACTCCTGAAGCGGGTCCGGCACCGACGCTTCGTCCATGCCCCAGTCGAGCAGGGTCTTGCCCGATACGCTGCCGTGGAACTCGGCAGTGTCGATGAGTCCCGAGGTCGTGCGGGCCCATTCCTCACGGTTTTCGAGCCGCGCGCGCTCCGCGTCGGTCACGTCCCACCACTCGCGGAAACCCATGTCGTGGTAGCGCTCGAGGACTTGGTCGATCTGGTCGTTGTTGTAGCCCGGCAGGCCACGCACCGCGAGCAGGTCCGAGCGCGTCAGGCGGATACGTTCCACGAACTCCGCTTGGTGCACGTTCGCGGCGCCCGGCGACCAGTACAAATCGAAGGGGGAGACTCGGTACCAGAACAGCTTCGGCACCTGCGACATCTGCGCCTGCCCGTTCACCCACTGGAGCTGCGGCTCGCGGCGAACGACCGGTCCCTTGATACACGCGAAGGGGAAGATCGGCAGGTCGATGAGGAATTCGGCGAACGCTTCGTAGAACCCGCCTTCCGTGAGCATGTCGTCGACTTGCTCGCCAGCGCGCTCAGCTTCTTCGATTGCCTGCTTCTTTGCCGCACGTTCGGCGGACTTGCGCAGCATGGCGACGCGGTCGGCGACCATCTGCTGATCCACCGGCTGGCCCGACTGCTGGAGCGTCTGCACTTCGACGTTCACGAGCTGGTCGATCGCCTGATTGATGTTGTCAGGTACCTTGGGGATGGGAGTGGGGCCAATGTCCCACGGGCGGTCGGCGCCCAAATACACGTCTCGCAAGAGAGCTGTCGCGCCACGGCACTTCGTGCTGGTCAGGCGGGCGTAGACCTCACTACCGCCGAACTTCCTGATCTCCGACAGCTTCGCCGGGTCGTACTGGCCCTTGTACGTACGAAGGGAATCGATGAGTCGCTGCGCGATGCCTTCCGTATTGCGGAAGTTGCGCATCTCGGTCATGCGCGTGCGGATGTGGGAGGCCAGCTCACTCATCACCGGATCGTCGGTCGTCCGGGCCGCCTGCTGGTCGTCGGCGGTTTGCTGCTCCTGCGCCATCAGTGTCGAGTTCGGCACCACCCGCAGTAGATTCTGGCGAGTGGGAATCGGGCTCGCGTTTGGCGTCACAGCGGAACTCCTTGATTTCCTGCGTGCGATTTACTATATCCCTCCCGTGTAGTCAAACTCCCACAACAGGATTGTCATGAACGCTCGGGTCATCCCGAAGACGGCATCGACGCAAGTCACGCTCCCCGATACGGATGCCAGCCTCGATCTTTCCTCGCTCAACGCCCACATCGCGGCGGAGCTGGCAGCAGGATTGTCGACAGCCGCCGATATCCGGGAACGCTATGGAATCAACGACAAGCAGTGGAAGACGCTCGCGGCTTCGCCAGTCTTTCGCAGCATGCTTGCTGAGGCTGTCCGGGAGTTGCGCGGCGACCTGAACGCCGGCGCCCGCATCCAGAAGAAAGCCGATATCGTGCTCGAGGACGCCATTCCCGCGTACGACACCATGATCCACAACGACAACATCCCCGCGCAGGCGCGCATCGACGCGGGAAAGCTGCTGGCGCAGATTGCCGGCCGCACGCAGAAGGCCGCCGAAGGTGGCGGCGGTGGCGGTGGCGGTTTCACGCTGAACATCAACGTCGGCGGCCGCGAGAAGCTCGTGATCGAGGGCAAGGCCACGCCGGTGGAGCAGCAGGATGAGTAGCGTCATCGACTACGACGCTCCGCCGACCATCATCAACTTCATGCTGGACAACTCGAAGGTCCGGCTCGTCATCGGTCCCTACGGCTCTGGCAAGACCACGGGCTGCATCATGGAGTTGATGCGTCGCTCGCTGATGGAGCACCCCGACGCCAACGGTGTTCGCAAGACCCGCTTCGTCGTCGTGCGCAACACTGCGCAGCAGCTCCGCCAGACCGTGCTCGAGGACATCCGCAAGTGGCTCACGCCCGCGATGAACTATCGAGTCACCGACTCCACCATCCAGTTTCGTTTCACGCACCCGACCGCCGGCAAGATCGAGAGTGACTGGCTGCTCATTCCGTTGGACAAACCTGAAGACCAGCAACGCCTGTTGTCGCTCAACATCACCGGCGGTTGGGTGTCTGAGTTCCGCGAGGTCCCGATCCGCATCGTCGAAGCCCTGCTGGGTCGCTGCGGCCGCTTCACCCCCATCGGTGGAAAAGGCAACGCATGGCACGGCGTGATCGGCGAGTCGAATCCTCCTGATGAGGATTCCGAGTGGTACACGAAGTTAGAGATCGAGCGCCCACCGACTTGGAAGCTCTTCAAACAGCCGGGCGGCATGGACCCCCAAGCAGAGAACAAAGAACCGGGGCGTCTCCCCCCGAGTTATTACGAGGATTTGATTGCCTCTAACAACCCGGATTGGGTAGATGTCCACGTGCACGCAAAATACGGCAAGAGCCTCTCTGGCCAAGCTGTATTCCGCGCCTCGTTCAAGCCCGACTTCCATGTCACGTATAAGGACATCAAGCCGATTCCAAGCCTCCCCCTGATGATCGGGCAGGATTTCGGCCGCACACCCGCGTCCCTCGTGGGCCAAGTAGACAATCGCGGTCGTCTCGTTATCTTCCACGAAGCTACCAGCGTCGACATGGGGATCGAGCAGTTTGCAACCAGCGTACTGCGCCCACTCATGTTCAACCACTACACGGGGTTGGGCACCTTCATGGTCGCGGACCCCACTGGCAAGGACAAGGGGCAGATTTCCGAGGAATCGCCCTTTGATGCACTGAAGCGCCTTGGTTTTAAGGTCTACGGTGCGCCGACGAATGATCTGGAGCCACGCCTTCGCGCCGTCGAGCAGTTGTTCCTGCGCCAAGTTGACGGCGGTCCGATGGTGATCATCTGCGGCCATAATTGCCCCCAGCTCGTTCAGGCTCTGAAGTTCCACTATCGGTACAAGCGCAAGCAGTCCGGTGCGATGGACTTGGATGACAAGCCTGAGAAGACCCACCCGTGGTCCGACGTTGCCGACTGCTTGCAGTACATGGCTCTCTCGACGAACGCTAACTACACCGCCAAGGTCATGACGGACTCACGGCCGCGTCGACAGGGCCCGCGCGTCACCGCAGCGAGCTGGACCTAAGACCCGCCGTGTTCGAAGTACCAGAGAGTGCCCTCAGGGGCATTCTCGTGCAGGTGTTTCACTAACGCGTCGAAGTCATTCTGGAGCTTGTTGGCGTTGTTTGTCGCGTCGACCTCCGCGCGCCACGCAGCCTCCCGCGCATCTTTGGCCTTCTCGAGTCGGTCATGCGCCTCGTTGAGCGCAGCCAGTGCTGCAAGCGGATCAGGCTGGCTCATTTGTAGTGCTCCAGAATCCAAGGGGCATGCCGCTGCGTGACGGGGTTCCATGGGTCGTAGTGGCCCTCGAAGAACACCACCTTCGCGTTCTTCGGGAGTGAGCCGTCCACTGGCTTGATGTGCATGCGGTACGAGTACACGCCGTCGATCTCAGCCCACTTCGCTTCGGCCGGGCCGAGCACGTAGTTCATGATCGCCTGATCCGAGCCGTAGAAGCCCGCGCCGCGCGCACGGTTCACGAGATGCTCAGGATTCTGGCTGAAGCGGTCCCACACCTTCTGGCGGGCACCGATGTTCATCATCCACATCGAGCCGTTGTACGGCGTGCGGCGATTGGTCGCGCCCCAAATGACGAACTCTTCCTTGCGGTTGAAGACTTCAGTGAGGTCGCCCGTGATCACCACATCGAGATCGACGGACACGAAGCGCGAGTGGAATCCCATCTCGTGCATGGTCTCTTTGTCGAACGCGCGCAGGCGCGGGTAGCAGCTTGGCGTGTTCGGGCCGTAGATCGACTGCCGCTTGCGATGGTCATCCCACAGCGGAACCAGCCGGATATCGTCATCGAAGCCGTCCGTCGACGCGAAGTCCGTGATGCAGTTGAAGCGATGGGGATGCGGGTAGTGCCGCTTCACCATGTTCTTCAGGATGTTCACGTACTGCGGCGAGAACTGCGAGCGGTACTCGAGCGCCGGCTTCCAGAGCCAGCAAATCACGTCGATCATAGGACACGCTCGTAGAGAGTGCGGATGGGGTTGATCGAGCGCATGTCGCCGATGCGCTTCTTGCGGTCGAGTGCCTTCTTGTATTTCGCGGCCCACTCATCCCTGTCTAACGACCGAGTGTCGGCATCAGGGATGGCAGGAGCCAGATCACGGCGACGACGGCCATAACCAATAAGCACCACGTCCTGTAGATGATCCTCCGGTGCAATAACAGCAAGCTGGCGACGAAATTGATTGTCGCCCCCATAACCGCCGCCACCAATAGGAGTGAGGTCGAGGTCATAACCATTCACCTGCCAGAAGGCGTTGTGTTTGACGAGGAAAGTATTCACGTGCGTCTTGCGCTCCGTGAAGTCCGGATAGAACGTGCGCTCCATCGTGTAATGCCGGCCGGGGTCTAACTCTTTCGTGAGCATCGTGAACGCAGCTTCCGGCGTAAGCATGATGTCGATGTCACTCATGAAGAGCCACATGTTCTCTTCCGATTTGCACGCCACCTTCGCGCCGATGTTCCGGCACTGGTGCATGTTCCACGGCCAGCGAGCGAGCAGCCGATAGCAGTGCACGGGAGCCTTGCACTTCGAGAGGATCGGAAGCGGGCTCTCCTTCGAGTGGTCGTCGATCACGATGATCCGAACCGAGTTGCGCAGCTCGCCTTCGTAGCGGCTCCAGTTCTCGACTTGAAGCTTGAGCATCTCCGGGTTGTCGAAGTACGGATAGATCAAGCGGCACTTGGTGATCCCACCCATTACTTCGTCATCCTCAGGAATTCTTCGAAGCTGATCTTCCTGAATGCCTCGATCGCAGAGCGATGGTTGACGTTGAAGACCTCGATGCCGACCTTCTGGAACTGCATGGCGATGTCGTCGAATTCCTTCGCCCATTCACCGTAGCGGCGCGGCTTCGTAGCGCCATCGGGATTCCATGAGTACGGCGGATGCCAGTACGGCTCGAAGCCCGGCCCACGGCACATGTCGAAGCCCAAAAGAAAGACTCGGGGCGGGACCTTCTGGTACGCAAGGTTGATGGCGCACGTGCCGGAGTTCGAACCGTTCAGGAAGCCCTTCTCGATCGCCATGTGCGTGAACAGCACGTGGTCCGGGTCCTTGCGCTTGAGGTTGATCTCTTCCTCGTACTGCTCGGTTGCCTTGAACATCTGCGTGGTCTGGCGCGGCACGAAGTTCTTCGCGATGCCCGCGCGCAGGTAGACCTCCGGTACCCCTTGAGTGCACAGGAGTTGGTATCGGTGCTCCGCCCACAGCCGGTCCATGGTGAGCGCCGCATGGCACTTGGTGAGGATCGCTGATTCGTTCGCCGCGATCAGATACCCGCGCTCTTCGATGCCGCGCAGGTTGTAATGCGACACCGACCAGCCCCCTCCTAACACAATGATGTCGTCAAGCACGAAATGCCACCCTCACGTATTTCTCAGCAGTGAATAGGACCTTCGGGACGCCGAAGGCTTCCACGAATTCTCGCAGCCACTCCTTTTTCGAGCGACGCACGTCGAAGATCAGGACGGTTTTTTCATGCACGGCCTTCTTGAGATCGGGCAGGTAGTCGCCGGGGTGGATGTGGAATCCATAGGCGAAGTACGAGTGCACGAGATCAAATTGACGAGACGGCACTGCCTCAGTGCACTCGACGACATCGACTCCATTCTTGGATTGAAAGTCGTATGCGACCTGAGCATTGCTGAATGGCTTGAATGACTGATGGACGACGGGTTCGGCGTCGAGTCCGTCGAGGAGATGGATGGAAGGCTGCGGCGAATAATGCTTCGCGACAAGTACATTGATGCCACCAAGACCGCTGCCGACATCAAGCACGCTGCTGCACTGAGCAGGAAGAGCAGGAAGGATGCTGGCAAAAATATCAGCCAGACTTTCTTCGTATGCCTTCTTCCATTTTGAGAAGTCATGACGGTGATCCGACACTTTGCCGTGCTGGATCACAAGATACTCGAAATGTTTTTGGTCGATGTTCATTTTGGAGTGAAGATCATGTCGCCATGGACCTTGGCGATCGACTCATAGCCGAGCTTGTCCATGTATTCAATGTAGTCGTTGCGCGTCTCTTCCTTGATCTCGAGCATGATCGTCGGCTTGAACCGGTCGATCGTGGCAAGCGCGCCGTCGAGCACCGTGCGCTCGTAGTGTTCCACGTCGAGGTAGATCGCGTCGCAGCGGATCAGGCTCAGCGAGTCGATCGTGATGGCCTTCACTTCGAAGTCGGCGTCCTCGTTCACGCGCGTGCAGCCGCCGCGCTTCGGCGCCACCTTGATCGAGCCCATCTTGTCACTCAGCGCATTGTTGTACACACGAACGCTGGGGAGATGGTTGGTGTTCTTCTTCACGCACTCGTAGAGATGCGGAAGCGGTTCGAACGTGTACACGCGCTCGAAGAACTTCGCGAGGCGAGCCGGCCACATGCCGATGAAGCCACCGGCCTGCACGCAGACGCCGAGGGTGCGGCAGTGCTTCACGAGCACATCGATGTCGGTCACGCGCATGAGCATGATCTTGTAGACGTTCTCATTCTCGTTGCTAGGCCACCAGAGGCGGAACTCGTCGTTCCACTGGATATCGATGTCGTTCATGGGTTCGGCTCCACTTTGTTAGTCTCTTTGTTTATTTCTCGTTGCTCGACGAACGCAAACCGCCCTTCGGCATACGCGCGCCAAAACATCCCGATGTGCCCGAGATCGATTGCATGGCGACCTTCCTGCGCAAGGCGTTCGGCGAGGCAGGTTGCGGTGGGCCCAGCGCACAGAATGACTCTTTCGTTGTCGCGGCATAGGACCTGAGCGAGGAGGTTGTTGATCGACGAATAAGCGTCCCGATATGGACTTTCGACCCAATCGACCTGTGCAGCACCATGGGCAAGCAGGAACTCCTTGGAGAGCGAACGCACACCGTTACACACGATTGTCACGCGCTGGCCCGACCATAGAGACTCGATCTTGTCGAAGAACTTCTCCGTGTTGATCCACGGCGCGTTGTCGGGCCGCGTGATGAAGCTCGATCCGAACGGCTTGTTAGCGAACTCCAGCAGCTCGAATTTGGGCTTGAGCTTCATCCAGTTAACGTACTTCGAGTTACGAGGGTCCAGCGTAGGGACGCCGATCAACGCCTTGGTCGGGTTGCGCAGCAGCGCCTTCATCTCGTGCGCGAGGCTCTTGTCCGCGACCTGAGACACGCAATCCCTTCCCAGCATGAGTTTCAGCTCGCCATCGCCAAACCGGGCAATAGACTGTCCGCCTAATACGCGTTCGAGCGTCTCTTCTTCTGACAGGACGGCTGGATACACAATCTACCTCGAGTGGTGATACGCTTCACCACGGATGTTCTACGACTTGGCCCTGCCCTCAAAGCGGGGCCTCTTTTTAGACAGGCGGCTTATCCAACGCCGCACGGACGAAACAGTCCTTCGCTTCGAGCAGCTTCCGCAGTCCGGCCGACTTTTCGGCGCTGTCAGGTAGATTGGCGTCCATCTGCAACGCGATGGTGTGGATAGGCTCGCTCACCAACTGAAGGTGCGGCGGTAAGTGCTTCCACTCGAAGTACTTCAGAATCGGGCTGCTCATACGATTACCTCCCAGTCTTCAGCCAGCAGGTCGGTCTGGCTTGCCAGCCACGGCACGATCTTGTCGTCGGCGGTCTTCATCGTGATGTACGGCGCCACTTCGGCGGCCTTGTCGGGCTGCGACTCGGCGAACGCACGATTGTTAGGAGCCCAAAACTTCTCCGCCGAGATGCGGCCGCCGGGCGAGAGCGTGAGCCACATGCCCTTGCCGTTCCAGCCGCGACGCGCGACCCGGTATCCATTCTTGAGCGCGATGAGCGCCGAGCTGAAGTCCGACATGTTGTGCAGTACCGTGTTGTTCATTCTTTTCCCCTTGCGAACATCCCCGTGATGGGAATGTCGACAGATGGCAGCCAGTTGAGGTCGCTGCCGTTGATGATGTTCTCAATCAGCGCGCCCAGCTCCTTGCCGTCGTTCGCCACCATGCAGACCTTCGCACTGTTGCCGCTGAACAACGCAGGGTTCGTCTCGAAGTCATAACCCATGAGGACGAAGCCGTTCTGCACGCGGCGAATCTCGAGATGCGTGATCCGGCGTGTGAAGTCTGGTCGCACGCCCATGACGGAGCCACTGCCAACATTCTGCCCTGTCGACTGCGCCATGCCGCTGGCGACCTGCGATGGGGGGACGCTCATTTCTTCACCTTGTTGAAGTCTTCGACGATCTTCACGAAGTAGTTGTCCACGGCGCGACGGATGTGCTCCGACACCGAGATACCCGTCTTCTCCGCGAGCTTGAGCAGGCGTTCGCGCTGCTGCTTGCTGAAGATGACGTGCGACCGTTCACCAATCGAAGTACGAGGCATTACAGTTTTCCTTGTGCGACCTGCTCGACCCAATCTTCCTGTACCGGTGCAGGCTCCTCCGGCGCGGGCTGCTCGACCGGCGGCGTGAGGGCCACGATCAGCGCGTCGATGTCACGCGTGAGATCGTTGACGCCCTCCATCACGGCCCACGCAGCCATGGACCCGTCGTCACAGGCGAGCGCGTGCGGGCGCATCTGCTCGATGCGGCGCTTCAGGAGAGCCGCCCGCTCGATGGGGGACATCCCCGGCATGTCCCGGACCCTGACAACAATGCCAGTCACTGGGCACCTACCGCAGTCGCCTTCGCGACGTTGAGCGCCACGGCGCCGGCGTGCGACTCGATGGCGGTAGCAATGGCTTCACGGGCGCGGTGCGCGGCTTTCGATTGTCCAGAGATCGTTGTCATGGCCTGTGCCGCCACGAGCATGCACTGCGTGAAGTGATAAGCGAGGCCAGCCGGAGAGGCGTCTTTTTCATGAGACATCAGCGTGTCTTCCCTGCGCGAGTGAGAGCCTGCATGGTGATGATCTGGTCGAGCATCATGGGGAACATCGGGCGCAGGCTGATGCCGACGACGTTCGAGCCGGGCAGCGTGGGGCACTCGATGCTCCAGCCACCGTTGGCGTGTTGGACGTTGATCGTGCGCTTGCGGTTGAACGCCTCGCGCAGGTACTTCTCTTCCATCTTCTCGTCCTCGGAAAGTCCTGCCGGGACGAGGTTCAGCTTCGAGAGCACGTCCGCGATGGTGTTCGCGCACGCGGCTTCTTCCTGCCGGGCGACGAGCTGTTTCGCCAGCTCATCGGCCAGCACCATCATGTCCTTGTAAGGTAGATGGGACAGCTCTTTCTGAAGGTTCTTGAGACTCATACCATTCGGTCCATTTCTTGTGATATCGCATCGTGTCGTCGTGCGACACAAAGTGCTTACCCGCGAGTGAGCAGACCTCGCAGAACTGCCTGACGTACTCCAGCTTGGGTTGCCGTGGCGCCACCTTCGCGTTCAGCAGGTTTCTCACCGGCATTTGCTGCGGCGGCCCGAGTTGCAGCGCGAGCAGCACGAAAAGCTCCTCGTCCGTCAAAGAGATTCTCCTGCCCCTTGAGCCACCGGTACGTCCCTCGCGTGGTCTTCATGCTGTTCACGGCGCGGTGCGCTTCAGTACGCAACGAAGGCTGCGACGCGCTAACAAGCTGTTTCTCAGGAAGGTTCACGGTGACGGCCCGTGCGAGCTGCCGGAGCTTCTTGAGCTTCTTTTGGTTCATGGGCGTACTATGTGCATCATTCATTCCTACTTGTCAACAGGCGGTCCTTCTTTTTCGTACCAGAGCAGGTACTGAACGAGGACTGACGGCGCGACCCAAACGCGCAGCCGCCCGTTGCCCATGACCTTCGCGTACAGAGCCTGAAACTTCTCGGAGTTCCGCTCGAGCCAGCGCTCGCCGCGCGGATCGCCTAACTCCATGGCTGCCAGCACATAGAAGTGCTCGAGTTCTTTTCGGGGCTCGTGATCCGGCAGGTCGTCCGCCCACTGGCCCGTCACGATGTAGAACTCCGTGGCGCGCGGCGTCGCGTGGGTGCTGCCGCGCCAGTCGGTCCAATGCATGAAGACATCAGGCTTTGACCACAGTCGCCACCATGTCCAGTGCAACCAGAGCGCCATGCTTGCGGCAGTAGTACTGATCGCCGATCTTGTACCGTGCAAGGCAACCACACTTTTCCAGCGGATGACCTCTTTGAAGTTGTAGAGCCAGCCGGCGCGGGAGGGCACCCTTTCGAGCGGCCCACTCCCGATTCCTCTCGATGCAGTATCGAGAAAGTTGAGCTTCGCAAAACGGCCGGGTCTCAATGGAAGTTGGCGGATACCGATCGACAACCACGAGGGGTTTTTCACGAGCCATACTCTTCCTTGAGGACCTCGGCGTGCGTGGTGCGCAGGTGCGCGCGGGCAGCGTCGAGCCCATCCTTGGCATCGCGAGTCCGGTCCATCAGCTCATTGATCTTCTTCTTCGAAGTGCGGCTGTTGACCTTCACCGCGTATACGGCGGCGAGCTGGTCCTCGGCAATGAGGACCGCCTTCACGGCTTTCATGATCCGTTCTTGGTTCTTGATCCTCACAGGATCACCCAGTTGTCGCACTCGGTGAGGGACGTGCAGCGCCAGCCCTGACGGCGGCCAGTGTCCTTGCGGGCTTCGGCTTTCGCCTTCCGGATCGCCACTTCGGCGGAGCCGGCGACGACGTTGTACTCGCGGCTGAACAGATGATTGCCGACCATTACGGTCACGGTGAAGCCCGTCTTCTTCATGGATGCTCCTTTGTGTGATGGGCGTACTATGTGTTCTTTTGTTTTTGTTCGTCAAGTAATTTTTTGAGTTCGGTGCCCAGCCGGCCCGCGACCATCGCCCGCATGTGCGCGGCGTTCG
>JACCDR011131947.1_pt1 | contig 23833 bp, 38 predicted proteins | sample 7446431 | NCBI WGS metagenome assembly JACCDR01 (sample SAMN15323443, study PRJNA562643) | freshwater metagenome | isolation source: river surface water | place: USA:Blue River Watershed | collected 2017-08-17 | reverse complement strand
TTCGCAACCGAGGCAAACACCAGATCGCCGGCCACGATCTCGCTGTTCGTCAGCGTGAGCGTGTAAATGCCGTTCTGGGCCGTGGTCAGGGATTCGGTCGTGATCTTGCCAGCGCGGGCATTGAGCGTTGCAGCGCCAGCAGTGGCCGTGGCGGTGCCAGTGGTGGCAATGGCGCGGTTCAGGCCTGCGGCGCTCGCCGTGACCTCGACCCCATCGATATACGGTTTACGGTCCTGCTGACCGAGCGAGAAAACGCCCATCGGGCCTTCCTTTCATGAAAAACCCGGCCACGAAGGCCGGGCATCAGGGTTGCTGGTCAGGATCAGTCCTGCACATAAGCAGGGCTGGTGTGGATCGACGAGTGCTGCGTGACCGGCACGCGGCGCGGGATCAGTTCGACATAGATCTCGCCGAAAGCGATGTTTGCGGTTGCCGAGGTGCGGACGCCCTGGATGTAGCGATAGGACGGGTTGCGGACCTCGACCATCAGCACCTTGTCATTGAGATCATCGTTGATGGCGCAGGTCTTGGCGTGGCTGGCGCTGGTGATCAGCGTCATGCCGCTATCGCTGTCGGTGTCGTTGCCCTCGACCTTCAGCGTGGCGACACCAGTCGCTGCCGAGTCGGTGATGGTCACGAAAAACCGAGCCGCCTGATAATCAGTCATATCGATGCGGTCGGAGTTGTTGTCCGTGTTGCTGGCAGCAGCAACGGCTGCACCGATGCGGCGCAGTTCGAGGTTCTGGGAAATCGAGTGCATGGTGGCCTCCTTGGCCTTGCGCAATGGGATCGAAAAGGCGCGGCGTGAGGCCGCGCCGATTGGCCTTTAGGAGGCCGAGAACTTCATGAGCTTGATGGCTTCGAAGTTCACGACAGCGCCACCGACGCGGCGCCGGGTGTAGAATTCGACGTAGGGCTTCGCGCTGTAGGGATCGCGGAGAACCTGTGTGCCGAGTCGATCCACGATCTGGTATCCGGCGCGGAAGTCACCGAAAGCCAGCGAGAGCGAGCCGGTGGCGAGCGCTGGCATGTCCTCGGCCATCGTCACCGGGAAGCCCATGAACTGCTGCGGCGCAGCAGCAGTCGGAGGCGACCAGAGATAATTGCCGAGCCCGTCCTTGAACTTGCGCATCTTCGTCATGACCGTGCGGCGGGTGACGAAGCGGGCATTGGTCAGGAAGTCAGCCTTGAGCGTGCCGACCAGATCGAACAGCTTATCGACCGGCGTGGTGCTGGCGAAGTCGCCATTCGCGCCGGAGACGATATGGCCGATGGTGCCCCAGGTCACGCCGGTGCCATCGTCGGCAGCCGTGGTGTAGGCAGTGAAGCCCTTCGGCTTGAGGATGCCGTTTCCGCTCACGAAGGCGGTTGCCTCAAGGCGAGCCATGCGAGCAGCGACCTTGTCAGCGAGCCACTGTTCGGCATTGATCGCAGCGTCTTCGAGAAGCTTCTGCGTGGCCTTCGGCTTCGCATACATCTCGAAAACCTCGATCTCCCATTCGCCGACCTGCGGCGTGGTCGTCTCGGCGCGCGAGGCGGTTTCGCCGATCCAGCCGGCGCCGGCTTCGCCCAGATCCTCGATGCCCTTCAGCTTGTCGGTCGAAATGTTCTGGACCGAGGCAATCTGACGGATGGGCGAGGACTCATAAATCTTCTCGACCATGCGGCCCGAGGTGTCGGGCGTCACGAAGTAGCCGCCATCGGGATCAGAGCCGACCGAGAGCGCCTTCTGTTCGAGATCCGAAAGGCCATGTTCGGCGCCCTTGCGGATGTAGAGATCGAACGCCTTCTGGTGAGCGATCTGCTCGGCAGTCTTGGTCTGCATGTCGTCGCCACCGCGCGGCATGCGCTTCAGAGCGGCGATTTCCTGCTCGAACTTCGTGACCATGGAGTCGAGATGCTGGTCAAGCTTGTCGATGGCTTCCTTGCGGACCACATCATCGAGGTCGCGCTTCGAGACCTTCTCGCTGTCCTTGGCCTTGATTTCGGCAAAGGTGCGCTGAATGTCGTTGAGCTGGGCCTTGACTTCGGCCACCAGCGCGCCGGCGCCGTCATCATTCTTGCGTTCGAGTGCGAGCGAAAGCGCCCGCTGTGAAACATGCATCGTCATGGGATTAACCTCTTCAGGATCGGAATGCTGCGAGCAGGGTTTCAAGCTCGCGGGAAATGGCTGTTAACCCTGCGTCTCGCGGGGCTTCGTCAGCCGCTTCGCCTCCGTCCCGGAGGGTCTTCTTGAACACCGAGACTGCCGCCTTGGCGTCCCGGTTTGAAAGGCCTGCTTCATCCCGAAGCATGGCCTCAAGCTCTCGATCTGTCGGCATCTGTTTCACTGCCGTAACGGTTGCCTTCGGGTTCATCGGAAAGGTGACGAGGGAAATCTCCCAGAGGTCAGCTTTCTCGATCTTGCGATAGCCGCGCCCGCCCTTTTCGGTGTCATAGGACTCCTTGAGCGTGCGAAAGCCGATGGACAGGCCATCGACGACGCCGGCCTTCATCAGGTCATAGGCTTCCTTGGCCTTCTGGACAGTCATCAGGAGCTTGCCGCTGACCTTCAGTCCGCGTCCGTCTTCCTTCATGTCCGTCCAGACGCCGATAGGCTGGCCTGGATCATGCTGCCAGAGCATCTTGACCTTGCTGGCGCCCTTCGATGTGATCGATTCCTCGAACGCGCCCTTGACCACCATATCGCGGCCATTGTCGATGTTGCCGAACATCGAGCCGTAGCCGGTGAAGGTGGCAACGTCGCCCTCGGGCTCGGCCAGCTTGAACTCGATATCGCAGACCGGAGCGCGCTCGGTGGCCGGGCTTGTCTTGATCTGAAGCGCGTTCATCGCGTCCCCTTCGGATAATAGAGCGCCGAGCACCGGCAGTTGACGATCTGTTTTGCGGATCCTCGCGGATCGCCTGGAAAGCGCAGGCGTTCGCCGCCGACAGTGAAGGCCTTGCCGACCTCAACCGTTTGGCCGTCTGCCTCGGCGTGATCAGGCCTCGTGCGCTGGTCCTCGGTGGCGCCCCATTCGCTGACAATCTCAAGCCCGAGGCGCTTCAGTTCGATTGCCTGCTCATAGGAGCCGCGCTCAAATGCGGTGTGCGTCTCGGTGCGAGCGATGCGCCGGGCCCTGACCTTGCCGATCTGGCCCTCGGTCGCGCGTTCGATGGCCCTTGCGATGCGGTCGTTTGACCAGCCCTTGCGAGCCCCGTCGATAATCTGGCGGCGGATAGCCCTTGCTGTCGTCTTGTCGATCTGCTGCACCCGCTTGGCTGCGTGCCTGCGAATCCATGAGACAACGAAGTCAGAGACAAATGACGGCTGAGGCGCCGCCTTGCGCTCAGGCATCGAGGCTTGCACATCGGATGCCCCCGCCATCGCAGCGCGGCGCATCAGGATCGACAATTCGCGCTCAAGCCGTAGGGATGTAGCCGAAACGCCAGCACGCCAGTCCTTGCCGTTCCTGATGCGATTGGCAACATCCTTGCCCATTGCCTTGAACAAGGCAGCGAGCGACGAGTAAGCCGGCCTCTCAAGCGCGGCCTTGAGCCGCGCCCTCGTCTTGGTCTTCGGCTTCATCGTCGTTCACATCGTTCTCGGCATCGCCTGTCTGTTCGTCGTCAGGCTCGGCACCACCATTGATCGATGCGCCAGCATCCCGGAGCGGAATGTCAGACGTAGCGACCAGCACCTCGTCGCCCCCATCCACCGGGCTGAAGCCTGTCGCCTCGCGCTTTTCGTTGATCGTGACAAATTCCGAAGCGTTGAGCATGTCCCAGAGCGCCTTGCGTTCGTCGGCAAGGGCAGCCAGTTGATCCGTATCGGGCCTCATCCGAAGATCAGGTTCGTTCGTCATCGCGCCAAGCCATGACGAGATTGCTTGCAAGTTCTTGCCGGCGAACGGGATCACCGTCTCGCGCCAGAAGGCCCGGTTTGCCTCGGCATAGTTCGCATAGGTGTTGTCGCCTGGGATGCCGAGAAGCATCGGAGGGACGCCGAGGGCAAAGCAGATTTCCCGCGCTGCATCAGCCTTGAGTTCGGTCAAGCCGATCTCTGCCGGGCCTTGGCCAAACTGGATCCACTTCCAGAACTTGTTCAACATCGCCGGGCTGCGGGTGCGCCGCGCCTCGGATAGCGTCTCGCGGAACATCTCGCGCGCCTGCCGACCCTGATCATCCGTGAGCGGCTTTTCGCCGTCATACATGAAGCCGCCGACCGGAACGCCACCGCGTTCGAGGTTCGTCTTGACTTCCTTCGATCCGGCTGTGTGGGCGTCAATCGCCCATGAGGCAGGATCAAGAGGGCTTTGCCCATACCAGTCGTTCAGCGGGTTGAAATCCCGAATATGCAGGATCGGCGAGATGCCCGTCACCTGATCAACCGGGATGCTTTTCTTGATCCCGTTGAAATCGAACTCATAGAACGCGGGATATCCGATTGGACCAGGCACCACTTTCCAGCGCTCGGGCATATGGACATGCAATTCGACGACGCGGCTGCCGACCGTCACGGCCTCGAGGAACGCATTGCCAGTCAGCAGCCGGAACGAGTAGAGCGCCGTGAGCAGATCATGGCCCGACATGAACGGGTTCGGGCGAGCGAGCAGCGCGAGGAGCGGATGGCGCTCGATCTCACGATCCCCGCGGTAAGCGTCGATCTCCATTGATGCCGCGCTTTCGGCAATCAGCCTCACGCAGCGATAGACAATAGGATTCCTCTGATAGCCCTCCTGCGAATACTGGCGCAGATCGCGGGCCGTCCACTGAGCCTGACCTACGCGGTTCTGGACGATGATCGGCCCGACCACCGATTCCTTCACCTCATCGGCAGGACGGCGCCGGAAGATATCGAACAGGCCCATGCTCAGAAGATCCCGATTCCGCTCTCGTGGTCGTTCAATATCAATTCGGTGATGGCCCAGACCATCGCATCGAGCCGGTCAGGCGATCCCTCGCCCATGTATCCGCCGCCCGTGATCAGCGTCATCTGATCCTCGAGCGCATCGAGGCGCCCGCAATGCTTGACCCTGCCTTGCTCATAGAGCGCGGCGACGGGTTCGGCCCGCAGCACCTTCCCGCGTGAGGCGTTCACTGCCTTGTAAGGGATGAGCGGATCGACGGTCCTGATCACATGCTCGACCATTGCGCCGCCGAAGTTTTCCTCGGCGACGACCAGATCAGCCCGCAATTCGTGATAGAGGTTCACGGCTTGCTTGCCCCATACTGCCGGCGAGGCATCGCAAGAGCGATCTGCCAGCACATAGGCAAAGCCGTCTATTCCCAGTCCGACGCCGACGATGCCGACGCTGTTGCTCGTGCCGATCTCGCCGCGCGTGCCCGAAGGGTCAACGCCGATGACGATCCGCTGCATGTCAGGCGCCGATGAAGCGCGAGACTGATCGATCACCTCGCGCGACCAGAGCGCGCCCGGCACATCATCTAGGATTTCGGCTTCGAGTTCCTGACGCCCGAGGCGAGTGCCAGCATATCGCTGCTTCAGCTTTTCGAGGAACTGAGGGGGAAGATTCCGCGCATTGTCGAATGTCGAGCCCTGCGTCACCACAGTCGAAGGATCAGCCATGATCGACTTGATCACCGGGATCGGTCGCGGTGTCGTCGAGACGAACACTCGCGGATCATTCCCGCGCCGCATTGTGAATTGCAGCATGTCCCAGACTTCCTGGGCGTAGCGATACTTGGCAAGCTCATCGCACCATGCGGTGTCAAACTCTGGGCCGCGAAGCTGATCCGGCTCGGTCCCATTATACCCCAGCGCCATTGCCCCGTTGGGCCACACAATGCGGACAGGCCGATAGGTGACGCGAGGTGCTTCCTCGGGAGCGTGCACGCGCAAGATGCGCGGCACCATCACTTCCTCGAGGTCTTTCTGTGTCTCGGCGATCAAGGCAATCGAGCGAGCACCACCCTGCACCCGTTCACGAATCCATTGCGCCCCCGCCTCGGTCTTTCCGAAGCCGCGACCAGCAAGCGCGAGCCACGTGGCCCATTTGCCATCAGGTGCGATCTGGTTTTCGCGAGCCCAGAACCGCCAGCTGTAGAGAAGCGCCTTTGCCTGCTCAGGCGTCAGGCTCCTGACCACCTTCTCCCGTTCCGCTGCCGGTAGCGAGAGCAGCGAGGCGAGATGCGAGGACATCAATCGGATTTTCGATTTCGTGCTTGATCGGGCCACCATCTGGCCCTGTGTGCTCGTTCGTTACCTTGTCGCCGTATTTCTTCGGCTTCAGCTTGCCGGCCATCCACTTCCGCTGGTCGATGCGAAGACGAGAGCGCTGGACATGCTCGCCATTGAGTTGCCAGCCGGCGTTTCCATCACCCTGGCGCTCCATCCAATCGTTGCGCCCATCGTCGGCAATCTCCAGCGTTTCGTCAGCAAGAGTGTCCGCTTGTAATTCGCGCGCGCGCTCGTATTGCTTGCAGAAGGCATCATCATTCAGGATCCACCGATAGACGGTTGCCGCATCTGGCATGTCCTTATCGCGGCAGATCGAGCGGAGGCTTTCTCCATTGGCAAGGCGGCTGCAGATCTTCTCTGCGATCTCATCGGAATAGATCGGTGGCCTTCCCATCCGCTTAGGCTGGTGATCTGCTTTGCTCTTTCGTTTCACCATCGCAATGATTTCCAGAGGCGCTCGCGAAGCGAAGCGCCGATCTGTTCCCTTCGATGAGTGTGGATTGTGAATTTCCGAAAACGGGGATGAAATTTCCGAATCGCTCGCCCTCGCGCGGGTTGCAGTGCTCTACCTATGAAGGTTAGCACCCAGTCGTTATGTCAGATATTGAGTGAGTATCTGAGATATCGAGCAACCGTCTTGCAATCCGCGTCCGGCTTCGCTGGGGCTCGCCGCCGCTGCCGTTCACCCTATGGCCGCGCGTGCGAGGGGCTCACGAGATGGACCAGAATTTTTCAGATCCCGCAAGAGGGAATCGTCGCGGTCCAGACGATGCGGAATAGCCCTATAGGGTGTTCCGCATGCTCGACAAAAACTTGTGGGTTTCGGAGCGTGTTCGGCTTGACAGGTTTTTGGGTGGATGCGTCCCGGCGCTGCCTCATCGACACCTCTTGCGACGATGGCGAAAGGGATGCACGAAAACCGGGAAGGGAGAAACAGGAATTTTTCGGGTCCGAAACGATGCGGAACCGGGTCATGAATGGATTCCGTCTGAGCCGAATTTTGTTGTGCCGCGTCTCACAGATTCGCCCGTCTAGCTTATGGGGGAGCCGGGCGTTGAGGTCGGCGAGCCCTATGTGCTTCGGGCAGGCTTCGCTTTCCCATCTATGAGGTTGACCGATACGCGGCAGGATCGGCTGGCAGTAAGGAGACTCCCCACCCTGCTATCACCCGCGCGGTTGCAGCCGGCTGCGGGCGGCGCAAAACTTATCGCTTGGTCAGCTGCACCGACCAGTAGAGCGGCCAAAAGGCTGCAGTTGTTGGTGTGATGAGGAAAATCATCATTCCAACCTTGCAGCCGTCATTTCGACCCTCGCAAAATCGGTTGGTCGCGTGCCCGAATGTGAAGATCGCCATCAGGATGTAAGCCCAGAAGGTTGCGGCAGGGATCAGGTTGGCAAGGTAGCGTTTCATGCCTTCACCTCGTCAATGTTGCAGAAGATCGGCTCGAAGGTATAGGCGGCGACCCACGGGTTCGCTCCCCATGAGCCGGGACCGTTGATCGACTCCCAGAGGGTGCGGAAGCTTTCTCGCGGATCCGCCCAATGCGTTTGCTGCTTCGGTTCCGGCGCGTAGCACCGCCATGCCTCAACCGGATTGCCCTCAATGCCCTCCGCGACCGCATCCTTCTCGCTGATATCCTGCAACCGCTCGACCTTGACGCCCGTCACCCGGAGCGTGATCCGGCTGGCCCAGCGGGGCATGAACATGCCTGGGCGCAACTTGCCGAACGAGCTGCGGTTGGCTGTTCCGCGCTCGCCACAAAACCGCTCACCTGTTCTCGATAGTCCGAGGTTGCCACCGTCAGCGTCATAAAAAACCGCTGCGCCGCGATCCCCGCCCGGCTTCCACAGATCGCGGGGGGGCGTGTCCTCAAACACGCCGTAGGTTCGCCACGCCTCTCGGACCCACAGAAAGTCGCCGGGGGCGTAGGGCACCTTCAGAAAATCATCGCCTGCTTCGCCATACCCAGATTGCATCCACTGACCGGCGTCCTCATCAAGCCATGGCTTGAAACCGAACTTGGGCTGCGGCTTCAACACCCGCCGCGTCATCGTCTTCCGGCCATCCTTGATGGCCCGGATCATCGGCGCGCTGAAAAGGATCGGACGGTCAGCCATCACACACCCTCCGGTGCAGGCGGAAGGGGCTGCCAAGCGAGCACGTCGCCGGGCACCGGAACTGTTTTCGTTGTCGTCTTCGGAATCACCCGCCACGAATGATCAATCTTGTCCCAGCACGCTGAGTGGATGGCGTTGCTGGTGGCGACAAGAACTCTTGTCCCATCCTTTGGCGCGCTCTCTATCGGCCTCCACGCTGCTTTCATCGCAGCTTCGAGGGAGGCGCGCATCATCTTGCGCTGCACGTCAAGGCCATCAGCACCCGGCATCCATGCCGTGAAAAACTCGCCGCAAGCAGCCTCAACCATCTCGTCAGTAATGAATGTCATCTTACCCTCACTCTGTTTTTCGTCAGTTGTTTCGCGATGATCTCGGCAGCGCGTTTGCGGTGCCGATCGACCTGGGTTCGCCAGAGACAAAGGTCTGGCACGACCTCTGTCGGGGCTCGTGGTGGAACGGGAAGGACGCCCGCCTCAGCGCACCAGTTCCGCAGGAGGATGATCGCCTCGCGCTTCATGATGATGGCGTGATCCTCGTCCTCGGCAGTGGCGAGCCAGCCATTGAGGATCTCATTCACGTCCCTTGCCAGTTGCCGGCGCTTCTGCCTCGCCTTCGCATGGCTCGGGCTGCGGTTGTTGACCTCGTCCGCCTCGCGCTTGGCGAGGATGGTCGCCTGCCGGTAGCGCTCGGCAAGGAAAGGATTGACCTCGAACGACTTAAACGCCTTCCCGTAGCAATATAGCGAGAGGGCGTCTGCCGCCTTGGCATGGTCCGCGAGATATGTCATCGGCCACGCAATCGCTTCCTCGGCCCGGCTGATCTGGTCTGGCGTCGGGCCATCCGAGGCGAAGCGGACAGCAGGCTCGACCTCGTCCAGTCGGGCAATCCCAAGAGCATCGAGAGCCTTGCCATGCAGCGTCCTGCGGGCCTCGGCATCGACCGCGCGGGCCATATCCACCAGCACCGAGGGCCATGCAGAGCCAGAGCCGCCCATGACCGCAATCGGGAGCTTGCCGACCACTCGCAGGGCCTCGGTGTAGCGAGCCTGCACATGCTCAGGCGTCCATGCCAGCGGTAGCCCGTCCGGCTGGGCGTTGTGATAGGCAGCGAGGCGTGAGCGGAGGTCAGCGTCCATAGGCGCGAAGCCCGCGTTTCCAAGCCAAGAACTTTGGCATGTTCAAGTTCTCCTTTTGTGTGCCCCACTTCAGGTTTCCTGGCTGGTTATCCAAAGCGTCCTCATTCAAGTGAATGACCACAGCTCCCTCAAAAGGTGGCGAGCCGTGAAAAGCCTCACAAACCAGCCGATGCACTTTCACGTTGCCGATGCCGCGGTAGACGTAGCCGAGATAGACATGCGCTGCGTGCTTTGCGGATCTCGTCTTGACCCCGTAGTTGGGCGTGGAGTGATATTCTCGCGTCCCGCCGTGAGGCATTGGTTTTATATGGCTCTTGCGCCGAATGCGGCCCCAAGAGCTTGCTTCGATCTCGGGCTTCGATGGAACGACTCGCCATTCCTCAATGCCCGCGCTAATAGGCGCGACAGCCATGGTGTTTCCCTTCAACCGGTCTCTGTGGTCAGGCGCGCGGGGTGCTGGTAACACCTTCGCGCGCCGATTTTGCTTAAGTCATTGATATATAATGTTAAAAAGGTATGTCGTCCTCAGGGACGTCATGCCCCGCAGGGCGTCGATCATCGGGGCTACTGCTCACTTGCCGGCCAGAGCCGCCGCTGTTGCCACCGTTGCGGGGATTCCCGTCACGCTCGCGCTGCTCGAACACGGATATCCGCACCCGCTGCCCGAGGAATTTGAGCGTGATCCACATGCGCCCATCATCCTCTACAGCGAGGATTCCGCATGGGTCATTCTCGTATTTCTTCTTCCCCTCGCGGTCTTGGTATTCCGGGCCTCTGGCCACCAGGTCATAGAAAACACGAGCCATTGATCTTGCTCCTTGCTGGAATTTCAGAAATTCAATCCGGAAATTTCGGTATCGCTTCCGGAAATTGCGCTGTCATTTTCGGAAACCCCGCGCGATATGCCGGAATTCCCGCCGTATTCTCTTGTCTGATCAATCCCGCTGACACGCCTGTTCGTGCGCCAGACCCAGTCATCACGACCATCGATCAGACCTCGACGCTGAAGGCTTGCGAATGCCGCCTCTTGCGCCTTCCGGCACCGATCACGGAACTTGGAGTCATCCTTGTTCTCGCCTGGGAAAGTCGCGACCATCTCGTCAAGCCACGCCTTGAACGTGGTCGCCTTGTGGCCGTGCGGAACCGGAATCGACGGGGGCGGCAGAGCTGTCGAATTCTCAATCGACTGGTGCGCAGCCTTCATCGCGAGGAACGCATTGCCGCCATAGATGATGGCCCGGCCATCCGGCGTCATCATCGGCTTGCCGCTGTCCTGGGTGGCGGCGGCATCGCGCATCTGGTGATCGGATTCGGAAGGCACAAATGCCTGAGGCGAGACAATGCAAGAGGTGATTGGATCATTGTCCTCGTCGCGTCCGACCTCGAATGGACGGATCCGGAACTCGAACTTCTCGCCGGTCGGCCCAGCCTTGAGCCGCGTCACCCGCCAGGCGTTCGGAGCGCCATTTGCAGCGCCTGTAACGAACCACTGGCCGTCATTGTCGCCCTTGAGGCTTCCATGCCCGCGCGGATCTTCGCCGCCTGTCTTGGCCGTATGATGAACCGGCATTGTCGCAATGCGGCAGGCTTCCTTGACCAGCATCCCGTTCTTGATGAAAGCCCCGCCGTCCTTGACATCATCGCCACCGGCGAGGCTGCGATTCAGGGTGTCGATCACCAGAAGGCCCGGCTCGACGCCGAAGTCCCGCTCGAAGATTCCGCGCGCAGCCTCGATATCCTCGATCAGCGTCTTCGTGTCGGCATCGCTTGACCGCATGTCGATAGCGGTCGGGATCAGAACGAAGGGCAGCTTGGTGTCCATCGGCAAGCCTTTCGACAGGAGCCACGCACTCATGCGAACGACAAAATCGTCCTGCCCCTCGGCGGCCACATAGATCACGCCGCACGGCTTGATCTTCTTGCCGAACCATAAGCCAGAATGCGTTTTGTCCACCGCTGCCAGAGCAAGGTTCATGCAAAGATCGAGCGTGAGGAACGACTTGCCGCATCCTGGCGTCCCGATGATCAAGTGAAACGACCTCGCCTGCAGGCACCCCTTGACGATCCAGTCACGCTGCACCTTCATCGTCATGACTTCATGCGACATGCGGGCGCGCAGGCGATCCGAGAATTTGAACTGGCGTTGCAACATCGGCAGCGTCTCAGCCTCAAATTCCTCGAATGACTGGATTGGCGGCATGTCGAGGGTCACGCAGCCCCCCTCAGCAGCACATCGTTAAAATCGAATTTCTTTTCGCCTTCGGGCAATGGACTCATCTGGATCGACACCGTTCGCCCTTGCGCCCGGTAGCGGCGGGCGCCGGTCAGCAGATGGGCGCGGACATTTGCCCCGTCGCCGTCAGCATCCCCCAGGAGGATCAATTCGCGCGCTGCGTCGGGGATCTCGATGATAGGGCGTTCAAGGTCAGGGATGCCATTCGGGATCGTCCGCTTGGCTATTCGGGGATGAGGCACCGAGCCCATCGCCTTGCCTGAGAGATTGATCAGCGAGCCAGCAGCAGCGATGCCGACCTCGTCGGGGCCGATGCCGAGTTGATACCATGAAAGGGTTGTTTCGATACCCTCGCCCATGGCCATGATGGACCTGATCGGCGAGAGCCAGATCAGGCCGGCTGTCCCATACATCTTGCGCGGATTGATCGGACCATCTTCACCGGGCGGCACGATATACGCCTTCACCGGCTTGTCGTGGTCGAGGTAGGTGCAATGAATGCCCGAGGCTTCGCCGTCTGCATTCCGCATGAGCGAGACCATGGCTGGCCAATGCCCGATAGCTACAGGTTTACCGTCTTCGTCTTGACCATGGTAAAAGGGATGCTGCGGGATGAAGCGAAGGAATTCCGCCTGCTCACGCGCCAAGGCGATCTTGCGGGCTTTCAGATAGGCCTCAGCCCAAGTTCCCTTGATCGGTTTCGCTCCGTCGAAAATCTCTTGCGCCCGGTTCGCCTTCCTGGCGCGCTCGGCCTTGTCCTGTTCTGCTGCTGCGATCTCGCGGTCACGCTTGACCTCGTGGCGAAGCTGGCCGCGCTCATGGTCGATGGGCCGCGCCTCGGCCTTGCGCTCGCGCTGCGGAGGATCCTGGTTGAGGATGGCGCTGCATGCCTCGATGAACGAAGCGCCGTGCGCCTTCTGATAAAGCCCGATCCCGTCCAGCCCCTCGGGCGTGCAATGCCGGCAATAGGCGCGGTTCTGGCGCTTGTTGATGTTGAACCGATCCGTGCCTCCACAGAATGGGCAAGGCTGGCCATCCGGCCTGGCAGGAATGCCGCACAGGGCGGCAACATCCATGATCGGCACATCGCGAGCACGGTTCACCCATGCCTCGAATTCAGGATCGCGGTCGGTCATTTTGCACCGAAAACGACTGAGACATGGAGCCGTCGAAAAGACCGTCCTGAAGCGGTACCAAAAGACCTTGCTCGATTAATTGCCGGCAAGACGCGGGCGGCATTCTCTTGCCGTCGCGATCTGTCCAGAAGATATACCCCCCCCCAATCGCCCCCGCCTCCGTAGCATCAGCTTGACGGCGAAGCGGGCCGTTCTTGGCGATGCGGCTGAGCGCGCGCTCATGCCGCTTCGTCAGCTTGAAATCCTTGCTCATTCCCCACCCTCCTCACTTGCTGGCAGCGCCAGCTTGCCAAGGCGGCGCCGGGCCACATCCTCGCCATCGTCGATCACGGTTGAGACGATGCGCGCAATCATCGTCGAGGGCTTCACGCCTGCCTGCTCTGCGAGCGCCATGATGATCCAGGTTCGCCGGCGCGAGAGGCCGAGGGCAAAGCGCACATTCGGAGGGTTGAGCAGCGGCACCGAATAGCGCTTCATGATCTCGCGGACCCGGCGATCAGAAATCCCGAGATCCTTGCCGATTGATTTCGTGGATTCACCCTCAAGGATGCGCTCGGCAATGTGTCGCGCCCTGCGGCGCGATGCTGCAAATGATCGCGTCATGGCTTGCCCTTTTGTTTCTGAGCCTGGACGATCTGGGCGCATTTGATTGCGCCCAGCACTGCTTCGAGGTCGTCGCGCCTCAGCACGAACAGGGTGAAGCGCCGGCCATCGGTCATGCTGTGAATGCTGGATTCCATGTCCTCAAGCAGGCGCATGATCCCGCGTTTCGGCGGCTGATGAGCCTCGGCCTCAAGTCCGATGTGATCGGCAACAGAACGGAGATGGGTTGCGAGGTCGTTCATGCAGCGACCTCATTCCGAAGCCAGCCGAGGCGCGTTTCGCCCTTCGGCTCAAGATGCGACCAGACCATCCAGCACCAGTCAGACGAGCCGTTGCCCGCGACACCGCCGGCTTGCAGATATTTGCCAGGGGGGCATGATAGGCGCGGCGTGATAATCCAGACTCGCTGCGGTGGATGCTCTCTAAAAAGCCCATTCGCCCGGCTGGCGCCGGCGAGAAACCTCACATCACCGAAAACGCAGATCTTGCCGGGGAAAGTTGCGATGGCTTTCCGAATGAACGCCTCGAGACCTTTTGCCCGAAAAAATGGCGGGTTCATCACCGCATTGGAAAACTTGTAGGGCCAGTCGTCAGACAGAAAGTCAGCGCAGCCGAGGAACCAAGATTCTCCGCCTATGCGCTGGACAATATCGGAGCCCCAGGCATCTACGCCGCACTTGATCAACGTGCGAGGGATATTTCCTATCCCGCAGCATGGGTCGATCACAGAGCCGAGGAACCCCTCAACAGCGCAAAGCTGCTCAGTCGCGCGCTCGGGCTCGACATACCAGTCTAAATCGTCTCGCTGCCAGATATGGGCGGATTTGACCTTGGCATCCATCACGCCACCGCCTTGACGATTTCACCCGCGCGGCGCTCTGCCGGCGTGCCATTGCCGCGGGCAAGGCGTGCATGGCTGGGGCAATAGGTCTTCGCTGGCGAGTCGGTGTCAGCGCCGCAAAAGCAGAAATCCGCTGTAAGCGGATCGCCAAGCGGCCAGCGGCAGAGACCAGAGCGGAGATCGATCAGCGTGATCCGGTGAGACTCTGGCAGCGCAATATCTGCCTCGCTGGGATGCAGAACTCGTGGTGGCTTCCGAGCCTGGTCGTTGCTTGGATTGAAAGGCGAGCCAGTGGTCTTGCCAATCCTGGCCCTGACCGCTGGCGTGTAGTCCCGCTTATAACCCTTCTTGGCGAGATAGTGCTGCACGCCTGATTTCGAGATCGTGCCAATCGCGCTCGCGATCTCCTGCGCTGAATACCCGGCATCAAACATCTCGATTGCTGTCCGTTCGCGCTCCGGCGTCCAGAATGGCTTCCGAACTGGCCTCGGCTTTCCGCTCGTTGCAGGGTGGCCGCCACCGGCAAGGCCCAGGCGGTGCATCTTGCCGATCACCACGTTCCGGCTGGGCGCATCGATCTGCACCGCCACCTGTTGCGCAGTATAGCCGCGCCGGATCAGGTCTTTTGCCTTCTCGATCTTTTCGTCTGTCCATTCAAATGGGGCTGGCTTATCGGCCATGACGGGCCTCCCTTTCCTTGATCGCGGTGTCAAAGGGGCTGTTGATTTTCGCCTGGAGCGTTGGCGGGATGGGTGTGTAGAAGCGCGGTGCGTGCTTCATCCCAGCCCACCACCAGGCAGCGAGCGCGTCTGCCTCGTCCATGTTGGCCGGCGACCACCCGAGCGCCTGGCACATGGCCTTGGCGCGTTCTTTGGGGAACTTCGGCCTGCCATGGCCGAGGAAGGCGGCGCGCACGGTCTGGACGTTCGCCTGCCTGACATTTCGCAGCTTGCACTGTGCGGGCCCAGCGATCGCGCCGAAAAGGGTCAAGGCGACAATGGTTGAGTTCGCATCGCGAGAAGCTGTCGGATTGAGCGGGGCTTCGATGTAGATCCAATCGGGATGATCAATCAGCAACCGCTCGGCGATCCAGCGCGTGGCCTTGCCCGCGCGCTCTGCCATCGTGCAGTCCTTGTCACCGAGATGGACAGTGTAGGACCGGGGAACCTCACCGACGCGCCCCTCGGCCACGCCCATCTGTGAGGCAACGTCGAGCGCAAGGATGAATGGGGCTTCAGGCATGCAGCGTCATTCCTCTGGCGAGGTCAAAGGCGAAGGCGAAATGGAAAGCCGCACTCCAGGCGCGGCATCGGGTCAGGCGATCGGCTGAATGCCCCGCGTGAGTTTGGTCACGTTCGCGGCGATGTGCGCCTCGGCGGGGTCTTCATCCGCAACGAGGGAATCCACCACGCTGGCACGCTTGAGCGCGGCATCACCCAGCGGCAGATCGGCAAGGTCGCCAAGAGCCGCGATAATCATCTCTAGGCTCTCGGCATCGTCATCTTCCAATGACTGCCGCAGGGAGTCAGCCTTGGCCTCCAACTTCATCGCCTTGATTTCAGTCTTCAGTGCCTTGACAGGGATCCCCGAGTCGCGAGCGCGGTCATACATACCGTTGATCAATTCCCGCTGGCGCTTGCATCGCGCCATATGCTCAGCCTTGAAAACGTCAATTTCAGCCTCAAGCCGCTGAATATCGGCGGTGAACTGCTTGACCAACTTTGGGTCTAACCCGTTTGATCCAGACTGCGTCATGAGCGCTGCTCCTTGCCAAAAATTGCCTGTTCCATAGTCCACCCAAGCAAGCGCACGCGCTGGTGCGCGGTCTTGTAGGGAACGCCAAAATGTTCGCAGGCAGATTTGAAAGACCCCTCAAAATCCTTCACCTTGACCACTTTGGTTGATCGTCTGTTGTTGTTCTGTGTTTTTTTAATCGCCCATCTACAGTTCTCAGGACTGTATGGCCCGTTATTGTCGATGCGATCTATTGAGTGATCAGCGGACGGGCGGCGCCCCATATCGGCAAGAAATGCCTCAAATGAATCTAGCCAGCGGCTGCAAACTGTGATGCCGCGACCGCCGTAGCTTGGATACGCCCGATTAGTAGTTGTAAGGCACCGCTCCTTGATGCCTTGCCAGCACTTAAACTCTGCGGTCGGCTTGCCCCCGGATGACTCGCCGTGTCGGTAGTTCAAGCGAGAGGCAAAATCTGTCAAAAGACAGCCACAACTACGAGTGTGCCCGCTCTTTAGCTTGTCTGCTGAAATGACTAGTTCTTTCCCGCAAGAGCAGCGGCAATTGAAATGCGTTTTTTTTGCCCGAATTCCTGCCAGTGACAGAACAGTGACCCGATCAAAGGTTTGCCCAGCAATATTCTGAATTCGCCTGGGCATTTTTGGTGCCTCGAACCCGTTGTCCCCTGGCTGCGCCATCCTCGCACCCTCTCAGCTTAGCAGAATGAAAATCCCGACTGGAGGCACGATCCTCTCGCGCACCAGCCCCTCGACGTTGCCGCCGATTACTCGAAGATTGCCGTCAGGAAGGACAGCAGCGACCACATCCACATGATGCCCGCGCATACCGCGCCTCGTGATCATGAGCGCGCCCCTGACGGGCCTTGCGATCTTCCGTCCACCCTTGACCTGATCGATTGCGCGGCGGCTCCTGACGGGCTTGTAACCAGCCTTGGCGCGCCACCGCTCGACGGCATCGGCGCACCAGAGCGTGTTCGGCACACCGAGTTGACTGGGTGTTTTGCCGAGATCGCGCTCGGCGACTGATGCCAGATCGACACCCAGCGGAAAGGTGATCGAGCAAGCGCCTGACGCGCCGCCAATCAAGGCGCCAGCCATCACGCTAAATGCCGATCGGCGGCTCATCATCGGGCCAGCACCCGGTCAGCAGCCGAAAGCCGCAATGCCCGAGCCAAGCTCCGATACCGAGCAATGTCTTGCCCATGAAAATCAGGATCCACGGCCTCGAGCGCTGCGGCGATGGCGTCATATCGGCTTGCATGCGCGACCTCTGGAATGTCATGGGATTTCGGGGAAGCGAAAGCGCGAAGACGATCCATCTCCGCAGCGTCGATCCGGCGAGCCGTGCCCTGCCAGATCGTTTCAAGGCGCCGGACAGTCACGCCCAAGCGCCGCGCCATGCTGGGGAAGATCGCCTTCAGAGGCGTTCCGGGCTGGACTGGCCCCATGCCCCTCTGAAGCAGGATCCGGGCTTCTGCGACCGAACTCATGTCAGCAGTCTCCTTGCGTGAGAAAAGCAACACCTTGCGTGCCATCCGTGGTTTCTCCTGTTCCAGCGACGGAAGGAGAAACGACCGATGAAGCGAGAAACGAGGAACCGAGGGCCACCATGCCGGTCAGTCCGCGATGTGCTGGGCTGAGGCCACAGCGGGAAGTGGGGGAGGTGCATGTGGTCGCTGCACGCCATCCGGCCACTGCGCATTTTCCGGCCAATTGTCGGAGAACCACTGGAAGGCGCGCATGGAGGTCAGAACCCCGATATCGCGGCCTTCGCGCAACTGTTTGACCTTGCCGCCATCGTTGAAGACGAGGGTCGACACGCGGGCGTCGGACACCTGGCGGGCTTCCCGAAAGGCATCAACAACCATCAGAAGAGATTGGATCGTGTTCATAGCCCGCATAGATGCGGGAAAAATCCCGTTCTTGTCAACGGGAATTTTCCCGTTCGGATAAAGAAAATTGCACGGGTATTATCCCGCAATGACGGGGACAACGCTGCTCGAACGGATTCACGAGATGCTGAGCGTAACTGGCAAGAGCGCCAGGCGTGCGTCTATTGAGGCTGGCATGGGGCCTGACGTTATCCGCGATATTGAACGTGACCCCGGCAAATCCGTCACGTTGAAGACAATCCAGAATCTGGCTCGGGCATTGGATTGCGAACCTGCCTGGCTGGCTTTCGGATCGCGATCAACTGGCAGTTCGATAGCACGCGTTCCCATCATCAGCTGGGTCAGCGCCGGCTCTTTCGAGGGCGTCAATGACGTCTGGCCGGAAGACCCCGATTACCCGACCATGGAGGCTGTGGATTTGCCCCCAGGCGACTGGTTCGCGCTAACGGTTGAGGGCGATTCCATGGACAGGATCAGTCCGCCTGGCTCGATCATCTTGGTCAATCGTCGCGATAAAAAACTGATCCCGAATGGTTGCTATGTCATCGCGAATGAGCTGGGCGAGGCGACTTACAAACGATACCGCCCGAGCCCCGACCGGTTTGAGCCGGTTTCAGTCAATTCGACTCATGATCCGATTTTCCCTGATGGCGCCATCACGGTCATTGGGCGGGTAAGGCGTTCAATTCTCGAAATGTGAAGGTGCAGTGTGCTTGAAAGAGACTATGTTACATGGGCTTATCGGATACTTCTTGGCCGGGATCCTGAAAGCGAGTCTGCCGCATCGACACAGTTCCACAGCAGGCAAGAGCTGCTGGACTATTTCCTGAAATCGACCGAGTTCAAGGCACAAGGCACGGTTGAATTCGACCTGTTGTCATCGGATCCGGTGATCGTGATGCTGGATCGCTTCGGTGTTCGCGGTCGAATGTTTGTGAACCCGGCTGACGCGATCGGAAAGGGCATCTTGTCCGGGGCTTACGAGCCCGAGGAAGTGGCATTTTTCCGTGCCAATGTTCGGCCTGGCGCAACCGTGCTTGATGTCGGTGCGAATGTCGGGCTGTTCTCGATGATTGCCTCGCACCTGACCGGGCCGAGCGGCATGGTCTATTCGTTCGAAGCACTGCCCGAGAACGTCGACATGATCCGGCTGAGCGTGGCGGAAAACCGCGGCATGCAGAACGTGATTGTGAAGCACGCCATTGTTGCCGATCGTCCTCGAAATGATCTTGAGATCGCGTTTCAGCCATTGGCAGAGCAGAACATCGGATCAGGCTACGCACATCTTGGCGGGTCTTACCTTGTGCCTGCTGGCCAGCCCTTGCCACCGCATATGAGCCGCATGCCGATAAGGGCTCTGCCACTGGACGACATGGTTCCCGCTTCTGAGACTGTCGATTTCATCAAGATCGATATCGATGGTGCCGAGGTCTTGGCGATGACTGGGGCAACGCGCATCCTTGGTCGCGACAAGCCGCTTGTGATGACGGAAGTCCACCCGAGCCAGTTGCGAGCGGTGTCTAGTGCAACCTGGGCGGATTATGCCTCCCTGATGCGCTCTTTTGGGTATGAGGCCAGATCCTTCCAGAACGGTCAGATTGCTGGGCCGGCAGAAATTTTTGACGACAACCGCGTCTACAACATCGCTTTCTGCCAAGAGCATCACATTGAGAGTGATGCGGCTCGCGCGCGAGTGTAGCGCTACAATCATCCAGTTATGAATCGTTGATCTCGACGGAGAGAGGGGCGCGCTCGATGCGCGCCCTCGCTCGCCTGCATGACTGAACGATCATCCAGAAAGCACCCAGCAACGTTGATATCAATCTCAACGGTTGGAGTCTTGGTGAGACGATCTGGATCAGCGTTGGCGCTACACCCGCGACCCCCCTGCCCCCATCAGGTGCCATGGCTTCCTCTGGGGCGTCAAGAAAATTATGAGGGAATTTTCCCGCTTTTATGTTGACGCGGGATTTTTCCCGTAATACCGTCTCCCCATCGAAACGGGAGAGACGCCCATGTCCAGGCACACCCACGAAGCTGAGACTGACTGGTTCGAGTTCGACATCAAGGCTGCTGACGGGAAGGTTTTTTCGTTCCTGCCTGACGTGAAGGCTGAGGTCGAAGTCAACGACGAGGATTGCTCGATCTATCGCGTGATCAAGATTTTCACCGAACAGACTGACCGCAAGACCAAGCTTCAGACGAGGGTTTATCTCGACCCGCAGCATCAGCTCTGGTCAGACATTGAGGCCTATATCCTCGACAACGAAGACGCCCTCATGGAAGGCGAGCGCGAGTCGCAGGGGCTGTCTTGGCACACGCCGCGCTCGGTCGAGGAAGCATCCATCATCGGCGTTGGCGAATGGCGGAGGGCTCGCACATGAGCGCCGCAGCCATGTTCTTCGCAATCGTTGGCGTTGTGGTCGCTGCTGTCCTCTGCCTCGCGCTGTACGCCGACAGGCGTTTCAAGCGCGAGAACAGCCAAAGCATGTTCGAGATGATCGTCAGCGGTGTCGCCATCGCTGCGCTGCTGGTCGTGGCCAGCTTCGGATCGGCGGTGCTGGCATGACGACGAAACACACACCGGGTCGCTGGCGCTCGTCATCAATGACGATGAGCAAAGCAGATTGGGCCGCGCTGCATTCTGGCAAGCATCCGATTGAGGTTGTCCTACGCGGGCATGACGTCATCGCCGTTGTCTGGTGTGGCGATGATCGGGACGGCGAAGAGAAAGCCAATGCCCACCTTATCGCCGCCGCGCCTGATCTGCACGAAAAGGGCAGCGCTCTTGTCAGCCGGGACTGCCGTTATGAAGGCGGAAACATCGTAATCCCTTGTGGATCACACGCTGAGGCCTTGCGGATCATGAGCGAATTCCGCGCCGCCATCTCGAAGGCGGAGGGCCGGGCATGAGCAACCGCGCGCCCAAGGCAGTCTGGTTCTCTCACAAGTGGGATGATGGCCCGGTAAAGGTTCGTCGCCGCCTCTACATTTCTGCTCCCGGCAGCGAGAACCTTTGCGAGACGCCATTCTTCATCGACACGAACCGCTACCACCACGATCAGCGCAACGGGCTAAACACGCTTTACGGGTCTGGCATGCACCGATCTGGCTGCGCTGCTGCGTTGAGAAGCGGCAGGATCGATGAACTCAAACACTACGCGGAACAGATTGCGATGGCGGAGGGCCGGGCATGACCGAGATCCTCCTTGATCTGATCCACGACCCGCAGGGGATGCTGCTGATCTCAGCCTGCGTTCTCTCAGGCTTCAGCGCCGGCATCATGTTGATGATGTTCTTGGAATGGCTGGGCGAGCGAACGCGCGCCCGCCTTCAGCGCCGCATGGCAATGCGCCCGCGAATGCACATCGAGATCCAGACTCCGGAAACCCCAATGCAGCGCCTCGTGCGCGAGGCCGAGCAGCACGAGAGGAAATCGGCATGACCCTTTCCCCCGAATCCATGATGCTGGTCAGTACGCCGAAGGGCGTCGAGCGCCACCAGATCACCAGCCGCGACCAGTGGCACGAGTTGCGCGCCAAGGACGTGACAGCGAGCAACATCGCTGCGCTGTTCGGCGAATATCCCTACTTTGGCCGTCTCGGTTTATTCGAGTTGAAGACCGGTCGCGCGCCTGATGTATCCACCACCAGCCGCGCGATGCGGCGTGGTCACGCATTCGAAGCGCTGGCATTGGAAGAACTGGCAGAAATGCGTCCCGAGTGGCGTGTCCAAGCCTTGAACGACCGGTATTACTTCCGTGATCCTGTTCACCGGATCGGTGCAACGCCGGACGGTCTGGTGATCTGCCCCGAGCGCGGTCTTGGCGTGGTCCAGGTGAAGTCGGCTGTCACGCTTTCGAAGTCGAAGTGGCTGGACGAGCACAAGGCGCCGTACTGCCCGACATGGGTTGCGCTCCAAGCCCTGACGGAAGCCAAGCTGACCGGCGCGTCATGGGCGGTCGTTGTCGTGATCGTCTGCGACACCGAAGACGAGTTGATGGTCATCGACGTGCCGATGATCGACGATCTGTGGCCCGTTCTGCAGAACGCGGCTGATATGTTCTGGCAGATCATTGCCAATGGCCAGACCCCGGAGGTTGACCCGGAGAAGGACGCGAAGGCTGTGGCCCGCGTCTTCGCTCAGGATGATGGCAGCGAGATCGACCTGACCAAGGATAATTACATCCTTGAGATCATCACCGAGCGTGAGCGCCTGAAGGCCATTGAGGCCGAGGGCAGCGCAGCCGAGAAGGCGCGCAAGGTCATCGACACCGAGATCATCGCCAAGCTGGGCCACGCCGCCCGGGCGATCCTGCCTGACGGGCGGATCATCGCCGCCCCGACAATCAAGCGCTCGGGCTTCACCGTCGCGCCGAACACCTTCCGCCAGATCAAGATCAAAGGAACCGCAGCATGAATGCCATTGTCCAGCAACAGGAACAGCGCCGTTCCATCCTCGCCACCATGGCTTCGCGCTACGACATGGAGCCGGAGGCGTTTGAAGCCACGCTTCGCGGCACGATCATGAAGCCTGACAAGGACGGCAACCAGCCGACCAAAGCCGAGTTCGCTGCCTTCCTCGTCGTCGCAAACGAATACAACCTGAACCCGCTGACGAAGGAAATCTATGCGTTTTTCGACCGTCAGCGCGGCGGCATCATCCCGATCGTCGGTGTTGATGGCTGGGCTCGGATCATCAACGAGCATCGAGCCTTCAATGGCATGTCATTTCTTGATGAGCGCGACGACAACGGCAATGTGGTGGCCATAACTTGCCGCATGTTTCGCCGCGACCGTGAGCACCCGATTGAAGCCACGGAATATCTTGCCGAGTGCCGGCGCGACACGAGCCCGTGGAAGCAGTGGCCGCGGCGCATGCTGCGTCACAAGGCGATGATTCAGGCCGCGCGCTACGCTTTCGGATTTGCCGGGATCTACGATCAGGATGAAGCAGAGCGGATCGCTGCTGAACATGCCCGCGACATTACCCCGCAGCGCGTGGCTGCGAATGCTCCTCTGGCTGATCGCCTGACCGCGCTGAAGGACCGTCACCCATCAAGCGAGCCACTTGCCGAGGATTCTCCCGTCCCGGCAACGACTGACCCCGAGGAACGCAGCGAGGACCGCCCGTCAAACGCTGTGACCTCGGGGTCGCTTTCGTCTGATGATGACTTCCCCGGAGACGCGCCCAGCCCAGAGGTTCGTGCGGAGGCGGCATTCGCAGCAGGGCAGAAGGCTCGCGCTGCTGGTGCCAAGCGCCGCGCTGTGCCGGGCGAATACCGCGACGACGACGAACTCGCACAGGCCTGGGAGAACGGCTGGGACGCTGGCGAAGGGGTAGCGGCGTGACTGGCGACCCAGCAACCGACCTTCACAACGAGCACGCGCCGAGGGTGCTGCGGCTTCTCATGGAACCGCAGGCCAACGGAAAGACCACCTTTGCTGGCACGGCAGTCATGCTTGAGTCTGTGATCTTCGGCGCGCTTTTGGTGAGCGAGAAGACCGGCTTCAGTGCCCCCCACATGCTCGACGCCATCTATGCAGCGGTTGTTGAACGTCTCGAAGCCGACAAGCGGAGAGCATCGTGACTGTCATGACAGCCGCTGCTGCCTTCATCCTGGGGCTGATCGTCGGCGCTGTTCTGATGCTGGCAGTGAGCAAGCGGATGAAGGCCTACGACGTCCCCCGGTACATCTCACCAGACCCTCCAATGATTGACCCCGGAGTTGGCCAGCCATGACCACACCTATCCCCATGATCGCGGTCTATGAGTGCGCGACCGCGCCAGCGTCACATCGCTTTCTGGGCCTGTTCTTCCTCGGCGCAAAGCAGTTGCCGGTGATGTTCAGCGACGATGACCGCGACAGCCTGATCACTCGGATGCGGGACTTCTGGGCAACCGAGCAATCCAAGAAAGCCGAAAGCGCGGCCCGATTGG
>JACCDR011567640.1_pt1 | contig 23848 bp, 21 predicted proteins | sample 7446431 | NCBI WGS metagenome assembly JACCDR01 (sample SAMN15323443, study PRJNA562643) | freshwater metagenome | isolation source: river surface water | place: USA:Blue River Watershed | collected 2017-08-17 | reverse complement strand
CACGCCTGACAAGCCTGAAACTGGCTACGGCTACATCCAGCAGTCCGGCGCAGCCGGTGTGCATGGTGAGTACACCGTGGCCCAGTTTGCCGAAAAGCCCAGCTTAGAAATCGCCAAAGCTTATTTGGCAGGTGGCCAGCACACGTGGAACAGCGGCATGTTTGTGCTGCGTGCCAGCACATGGCTCAAAGCCCTGCAGCACTTTCGCCCCGACATTGCCACGGCCACACAAGCGGCGTGGCAAGGCAAAACCATCGACACACCTTTCATTCGCCCCAACAAAGAAGCCTTCACCCAAGTGCCCTCCGAGTCGGTTGACTACGCTGTGATGGAAAAGTGCCCCGGCTCTAGCTTTCCCATCCACATGGTGCCGTTAGACGCAGGCTGGAACGACCTAGGTGCGTGGGACGCCGTATGGCAAGTCAACCAAGACGGCCACCAAGACGCCCAAGGCAACGTGGTGCAGGGCGACGCCTTGTTGGCCGATACGTCTAACACCTTCATCCACGCCAGCAGCCGCCTCGTGGGTGCTGTGGGTGTGAGCAACCTCATCGTGGTGGAAACGGCAGATGCTGTGCTGGTGGCCGACCGCTCACAAAGCCAAAACGTCAAAAAGCTCGTGCAGCAGCTCGAATCCAACAAGCGCGAAGAGCTGTCGTTGCACCGTAAAGTACACCGCCCTTGGGGCTGGTACGACAGCATTGACGAAGCCGAGCGTTTCAAAGTCAAACGCATCCAAGTCAAGCCTGGCGCAAGCCTGAGCCTGCAAAAACACCACCACCGTGCAGAGCACTGGATTGTGGTCAAGGGCACGGCCGAGGTGACATGTGGCGACAAGGTCACCTTGTTGGGTGAAAACCAATCCACCTACATTCCCTTGGGCGAAGTGCACCGCTTGGCCAACCCCGGCAGCATTCCGTTGGAAATCATCGAAGTTCAATCGGGCAGCTATTTGGGGGAAGACGACATCGTGCGTTTTGAAGACACCTACGGACGTTCAGACAACAAATGACAAACCAAAAAATCTACGTCGCAGGCCATCGTGGCATGGTGGGTTCGGCCATCGTGCGCCATTTGCTGGCGCAGGGCGTAGCGCAAAGTCAAATCATTACGCGTACTCATGCCGAGTTAGAGTTGGTGAACCAAGCCGCCGTGAATGCTTTTTTTCTGCTGGAAAAGCCAACTCAAGTTTATATGGCTGCAGCTAGAGTCGGAGGCATTCATGCAAACAACACATATCCTGCAGATTTCATTTATGAAAACCTTATGGTCCAGGCAAATGTGATTGATGCTGCATTTAAGAGCGGTGTGCAAAAGCTGTTGTTCTTAGGCTCGAGCTGCATCTACCCGCGCATGGCGCAGCAGCCCATGCGTGAAGACGCGTTGCTCACTGGCACGCTAGAGCCAACGAATGAGCCCTACGCCATCGCCAAAATTGCCGGCATCAAGCTGTGCGAAAGCTACAACCGCCAATACGGCGCAAGCCACGGCGTGGACTATCGCAGCGTCATGCCCACCAACCTCTATGGCCCGGGTGACAATTACCACCCCGAAAATAGCCACGTCATTCCTGCGCTCATTCGCCGCTTTCACGAGGCCAAACTGGCCAATGCCACCAGCGTGGCCATTTGGGGCACAGGCACACCGCGCCGCGAGTTTTTGTATGTAGACGATATGGCTGCCGCCAGCGTGCATGTCATGCAGCTGCCCAAAGCCACCTACGACCAGCACACCACCCCCATGCAAAGCCACATCAACGTGGGCAGCGGCTCGGATGTGACCATTGCCGAAGTGGCGCAAACCATCGCCCAAACCGTGGGCTACACAGGCCAGATCGAGTTCGACGCCTCCAAGCCTGACGGCGCCCCGCGCAAGTGGATGGACAGCTCTCGCCTCAATGCCCTAGGCTGGCAAGCCCAGGTCGATTTACAACATGGCCTCGCTGCCGCTTATCAAGATTTTGTGAGCAACCTATGACGCAACAACACCAACCCAAAGTAGCCCTTATCACGGGCATCACAGGCCAAGACGGTTCGTACCTTGCAGAGTTTTTGCTAGAGAAGGGCTACATCGTGCACGGCATCAAACGCCGTGCGTCGTTGTTCAACACCCAGCGTATTGACCACATCTACCAAGACCCGCACATCGAGCATGCCAACTTCAAGCTGCACTATGGCGACCTGAGCGACACCAGCAACCTCATCCGTATCGTGCAAGAAACTCAGCCGGATGAAATCTACAACCTCGGAGCCCAAAGCCATGTGGCTGTGTCATTCGAGTCCCCTGAATACACCGCCGATGTAGACGGCATTGGCACCCTGCGCCTGCTAGAAGCCATTCGCATCTTGGGTCTTGAGAAGAAAACCCGCTTCTACCAAGCCAGCACATCCGAGCTCTATGGCTTGGTCCAAGAAATTCCGCAAAAAGAAACCACGCCCTTTTACCCGCGCAGCCCTTACGCTGTGGCCAAGATGTATGCGTATTGGATCGTGGTCAACTACCGCGAAGCCTATGGCATGTATGCCTGCAATGGCATTTTGTTTAACCACGAAAGCCCACGCCGTGGCGAAACTTTCGTCACCCGCAAAATCACCCGTGGCTTAGCCAACATTGCCCAAGGCCTAGAGCAATGCCTGTACATGGGCAACCTAGACGCCCTGCGTGACTGGGGTCACGCCAAAGACTATGTGCGCATGCAGTGGATGATGCTGCAGCAGCCACAAGCCGACGACTTTGTTATCGCCACAGGCGTGCAATACAGCGTGCGCCAGTTCATCCAGTGGAGTGCCGAAGAGTTGGGTGTGACATTGAGGTTTGAAGGCCAAGGCGTGGATGAGACAGCCACTGTTGCTGCCATCAACGGCGACAAAGCCCCGAGCCTCAAGGTGGGCGACGTGGTGGTCAAGATTGACCCACGCTACTTCCGCCCCACAGAGGTGGAGACCCTGCTGGGCGACCCCTCCAAAGCCAAAGCCAAGCTGGGCTGGACGCCAGAAATTACCGTGCAGCAAATGTGTGCTGAGATGGTGGCTACAGATTTAGAAGAAGCCAAAAAGCATGCGCTGCTTAAAAAGCATGGCTACAACCTCAATGTGAGTGTTGAGTAAACGGGTGTTGATAAAAAATTAATTTATTTGTAGTTAAAAAGAATGAATTGAGCGTTGATTGCAATGGTTGTATATCCCTATATCACTGATAATTGAAGTCTTTGCTTTTGAGTGAAAGGGCGGTAGCGTGCCCATTGTGATTTCAATCTAAGTTCGTGACCGCACAAATCCTAGCCACATTGCCACAGCACATTGCCATCATCATGGATGGCAATGGCCGTTGGGCCCAAAAGCGCCACATGCCCCGCACAGTTGGCCATGCCAAAGGTGCAGCGGGTGTCAAAGCCTTGGTGGAGCATTGCGCCAAGCTTGGCGTGAAGTACCTGACCCTGTTTGCCTTCAGCACAGAAAACTGGAGCCGCCCTGCTGACGAGGTGTCCACTCTCATGGGGCTGTTTGTGCAGTACCTTGAAAAAGAAATGGGTGCCTTGGCTGCTGCGGGTGTGCGCCTGAAGGTCATTGGTGATGTGGCTGGTTTTGCTCCAGATTTACAAACCCGCATCCACGCCGCTGAGAAAGCCACCCAACACAACCAAGCCATCACACTTGTGGTGGCGGCTAACTACGGCGGCCAGTGGGACGTGGTGCAAGCAGTTAGAAACTGGCAAGCGTCCTATCCAAATACAAACGCCAGCCAGCTTACCCAAGCGCAGCTGGCGCAGCATCTCAGCACTGCAGGTATGCCCGATGTAGACCTGCTGATACGCACCGGCGGCGAGCAGCGCATCAGCAACTTTTTGCTGTGGCAAGCTGCCTATGCAGAGCTTTACTTTGCCGACACCCTTTGGCCCGAGTTTGACGAAGTACAACTAAACCAAGTCCTGCACTGGTACGCAACCCGCGACCGCCGTTTTGGCCAAGTGCAAACCCAAAAACCCAAAGAAAACGCATGACAGAGCAAACTATCCCTGCATACGACGACGAAATCAGTCTGTTAGACATCTTGGTCACCTTGGCCGAGTCATGGAGGCTGTTGGTGTTGGGTCCTCTCGTTGTTGGCGTGATTGCAGGGGGCTTGAGCTTTTTGTGGCCCAAAACCTTCGAGTCAGTAGCTATTGTGCGCATGACCGAAGAAGAGGTGGCTTTGCTGCATGCAGCCCCTGTGCTAGACCCATTGATTGAGAGGTTTGGCCTGCTGGCAGAAGCCAACGGTATTGTGGACGATGCCCGTCAAGACCTGAAAAAGCGCTTGACATTTGCGGTGGATAAAAAAACCAAGCTAGCCATCATTACGGCTAAAGCCCGCACACCTGATGCGGCGCAGGCGCTGGGTAGCATGGCTATTGCCGCAGCATTGAAAGAGCTTCAGGTCAAAGGTCAAGAAAAGGACTTGCTTGAAAAAACCATTGCCATTAACAGTCGAGCGATTGACACTGCAGAAGATGCCATTGAGTCTATTCAGCGCAGCCTAAAACGCGCAGGGGCTACAGACCAAGCCCAAGAGTCGGCCATTAAGAACTTGGCGGCTATCAATGCGGACATTGTCAAACTTAGCTCAGAAAACGAAGCACTTCGCCAAAAGCTGGAGCCCAAAGGGGCTGAGGTGTTTGTGCAAGAGGCTAGCTTGCCTCAGCGTAAGGTTTCTTTCAAGCTTGGATTGGTGGTTGCTCTGATTGCGATTTTGGTTTCTGGCTTTGCGTTGTTGATTTTCATTTTTACTCGTAAAGCATGGATGTCAGCTGCGCAAGAAGAAGGTGCCATGGAAAAAATCGCGCTAATCAATAAAGCATTTCAATTCAAATGAATATCTCTAAATCTACCATAGCAATTATTGGCCTCGGCTATGTCGGGCTTCCTCTTGCGGTTGAGTTTGGTAAGCGACGCAAAGTAATTGGCTTTGATATTAATCAGCAGCGTATTGCGGAGTTGCAATCTGGGCAAGACCATACTTTGGAGTGCGGCCCTGCACAATTTAAAGAGGCTCGATACCTTCAATATAGTAATCAACTTGCTGATCTTAGCGATTGTAATGTTTATATCGTCACAGTACCTACGCCTGTAGATCAAGCTAACCGGCCAGACATGACATCACTCGTTAAAGCCAGTGAAACAGTTGGCAAAGTGCTGAAGGCGGGTGATGTTGTTATTTATGAATCTACTGTCTACCCAGGGGCTACCGAGGAGGTTTGCGTACCTGTCTTGGAGAAGTTTAGCGGTCTTAAATTTAACGAAGACTTTTTTTGTGGGTACAGCCCCGAGCGCATTAATCCTGGTGACAAGATAAACACACTCACTACCATTAAAAAGGTTACCAGTGGCAGTACACCAGAGGTTGCTGATGCGGTTGATGCACTTTATGCAGAAATTATTACCGCTGGAACTTTCAAAGCCAGTAGTATTAAGGTTGCTGAAGCAGCTAAAGTTATTGAAAATACACAGCGCGATGTGAATATTGCTCTAATGAATGAGTTAAGTTTGATCTTTCGTAAACTTGACATAGACACGCTTGAGGTATTGCAAGCTGCTGGCACCAAATGGAATTTTCTTCCCTTCAGGCCTGGTTTGGTAGGCGGGCACTGTATTGGCGTAGACCCTTATTATTTAACGCACAAAGCACAAGAAGTGGGTTACCACCCCGAGGTGATTTTGGCTGGCCGTCGTATTAACGACAGAATGGCCAGCTACGTGGCCGACGAGACCGTCAAGCTCATGTTGCGCAAAAACCTGCCCGTCTTGGGTAGCAAGGTGCTGGTGCTGGGCCTAACCTTCAAAGAAAACTGTCCTGATGTACGCAACACTAAGGTGGTTGATATAGTCAAAGCTCTGCGTGCTTACAACACCCAAGTGGATGTGTACGACCCTTGGGTCGACGTAGTAGAGGCCCAGCATGAGTACGGCCTAGCCTGCCTGACCGAGGCTCCGGTTCACGGGCAATACGCCGCCATAGTCTTGGCTGTGGGGCACGGCCAATTCTTGACAATGGGTGAGCAGGGCATCAAAGCCTTTGGCCAAGCCGGCGCCGTGGTGTACGACGTGAAAAGCATCCTGCCTATGGGCGCCGCGGACGGACGGCTCTGAGCATGACCCCATACCAACAGCTCTTACAAACGCTTCCAGCTATCCCGAAGACCTGGCTGGTCACGGGTGTTGCTGGGTTCATTGGCAGCAACCTGCTAGAAGCCTTACTCAAGCTCGACCAGCGCGTTGTAGGTTTGGATAACTTTGCTACTGGCTACCAGCACAACCTAGACGAAGTGCAAAGTCTGGTCACGCCGGCACAATGGGCCAAGTTCCAGTTCATTCAAGGCGATATCCGCAATTTGGAGCACTGCAAACAAGCGATGACGTGGACACAATCCGCCGTCATTGCTAACGAAGCGAAGCAATCCATGCCTGTCGACTACGTGTTGCACCAAGCCGCCCTAGGTAGTGTGCCCCGCAGCTTGGCCGAGCCTATCACCACTAACGGCGCCAATATCACCGGATTTTTAAACATGTTGGTGGCCGCCCGCGACGCACAGGTGAAAAGTTTCACTTACGCTGCCAGCAGTAGCACCTATGGCGACCACCCGGCTTTACCAAAGGTGGAGGACAACATCGGCAAACCGCTAAGCCCTTACGCTGTGACAAAATATGTTAATGAGATCTATGCCGATGTGTTTTCAAAGTGCTATGGTTTCCACACCATCGGGCTGCGTTACTTTAATGTCTTTGGCCCGCGTCAAAACCCTAGTGGCGCATATGCCGCCGTGATCCCAAAATGGATGTCCTCGCTGCTCAAAGGCGAGGCGGTATTTATCAACGGCGACGGCGAAACTAGCCGCGACTTCTCGTTCATACAAAACGCCATTCAAGCCAACCTGCTTGCTGCTACTGTCAAAGATATTCATGGTGGGGCGCGCAGCGATGCGGATATTCATCCCGCCCTCAACCAGATTTACAACATGGCCGTGGGCGATCGAACTACGCTTAAACAGCTGTTTATTTTGCTGCGCGACAACTTGGTGCCTTTTGGTGTATCTGCCAGTGCAGAGCCCGAATATCGCAATTTCCGTGCAGGCGATGTGCGCCACAGCTTGGCCGACACGACTAAAGCCCAGCGCTTGTTAGGCTACGAGCCGACACATCGCATTGCCGAAGGCATTCGAATTACTACTGAATGGTATGTATCTTCGATGAAATCAGCATCATGATAAGCACGAACCATTCTGCATACAGCCGTCATATTTTGTGGGTAGAGTAGCTATGTGCCGCTGGTCTTTCTCGCGCTCATGTTCCCCCGAGCCGTTCCTGTGTCTGACTGGGATGGAGAGCCTGTTAGAACAAACCGCGCAGATGTCGGCTGTGTTGGGTTTATGAATCTATTTATAAATGAGTTGAGCTTTTCATTATGATTTTCCTCGCGCAACCGAAGTGAAAACCCTGCTAATTGATCTAACCACGGCCAAACAAAGGTCAAATTTGATGTCAAAAATTAGCTTTCATGAACTTGTGTCGGAAATAGTCAAAGAGTATCTTGGATCAGAGGGGTGTGATGAGTTAATAAAAGGATATTGTTGCTAACCGTTGGGTTGCCTTGGTTAGGTAAGGATAAAGAAGATTCGATTAGGAGAATTAAATGAAAATTTCAGCATGTCGCATATGTGATTCAGAGAATGTAAAGAAAATTGTGGACCTTGGCTATCATCCGTTAGCTGATACATTTCTGCCGCCACATATTCTTTTTTCCCACGGTGAGGTTTCATACCCCTTGCAGCTTGGTCTGTGTCGCGACTGTGGTCATGTGTTTACGCTCTTTGCTGTGCCGCCTGAAGACCGTTACCAAATTAAAGATTACAGCTATGATTCTTCGAATTCGAATGTTTCGGTCCAGCACTTTAGGGATTTTGCTGAAGCAGTTCTCGCCGAGAAGATGTCCGACCCTAACGGTCTTGTCGTTGATATTGGCAGCAACGTTGGAACATTGCTAGCCCACTTCCAGTCTTTCGGCTATCAGAACGTTATCGGTGTTGAGCCGTCAGGAAATATATCTGAGTTGGCAATCAAGGCTGGCGTGCCAACCATTAATGATTTTTTCTGCGACCGCGTCATTAAAACTTTAAGGGGTGCCGGCCCAGTAGAGGTGTTACTTTCTGCTAATGTGCTGAACCATGCCGACGATTTAGGCGCGCTGCTCGACACTGCAAAAGAGGTGCTCGCCCACAACGGGATACTGGTCTTTGAGGTTCCTTATCTACTAGACCTAGTTCAAACAACAGCCTTTGACACTATCTACCATGAGCACGTGCACTACCATGCAGTCCAACCGCTGGCCGCGGCTTTAGCGAGAAAGGGTTTCTCGGTATTCAAAATCGATCGCATTGACTATATGTGCGGCTCAATTCGTGTTTTCACTCGAGTGGGGGGGGGGCATTGCGAGGCGGTTGAAAAAATGATCGAGGCCGAGCGTGATTTCGGTCTATTCGATCCGGCTACTTGGGAAGCTTTCATGACTAGGGTTCGTACTGTAAAGACTACCGTGCTTTCAGATCTCTACGAGATTCGCGCTAAAGGTGGAAAGATAATCGCCATCGGGGCTGCTACAAAAGGAAACACATTTATTAACTACTGCAAACTTGATTCGGATATGATCGAATATGTTACTGATACATCACCCCTTAAGATAGGTAAATTGACCCCCGGTTCGCATATTCCCATTATTGCGGATGAGGATATTGATGCTTCCGCTACCCACGCATTGATTTTGCCCTGGAATATCGCGCCGATGCTCGTTAGTAAACTCGATCATCTTGGCCTCGAGTTCTATATACCGCAGGTGCAAATCTTGCAAAAAACTAACTGAAAAAGGAAAACTCATGGAACTTATAAAACTCACCCCTGCATTTACTGACATTCGCGGAAGTATTACTGACCTTATATCAGATGACAGTATTAATGCTGTGACCTTGATTACTTTTGCCGAAGGCGCAGTGCGCGCAAATCACTATCACGAGCGAACCATTCAGTGGAACTATATTATTTCAGGGGAGGTTCTGTTTGTCACTCAAATGCCAGGACATGAGAAAATCGAACGCATCCTTAAGCCAGGCGACTTCGCTGTAACGCGTGAGCACGAAATGCATGCGCTAAAGGGGTTGACTGAGTCCGAGGTTCTGATCCTGACAAAAGGACCGCGTGCTGGAACACAGTATGAGAACGACACTTTCCGCCTGACGGAGCCTTTGATTACCCCAAGCACTTGAGGAGACAAAATGCAAGTACCCGTTTCCCGCCCGCACATGGGGCCAGCAGAAATAAGTTATGTAAATAAAGCGCTGCAGGAGAACGCAGTATCGGGCGTTTATGGTGAATTCATAGAAAGGTTTGAGGCCGAATTTGCTGAATTTTGCGACTCGAAATATGCCATTTCGTGCTCGAACGGTACGACGGCACTCCACTTGGCTCTAGTTGCCGCAGGGGTAAAGGAGGGGGACGAGGTCTTGGTCTCGACCTTGACCAATATGGCATCTTTCTTTGCCGTTTTATATATCGGGGCCAAGCCTATACCAATAGATATCGATCTGCAAACACTTACGATGGATCCAAAAGATCTTGAACGTAAGATTACCTCGAAGACCAAGGCAATCATGGTGGTTCACCTGTTTGGACATCCTACTGACATGGATCCGGTCAACGAACTTGCGCGCAAACACAAGCTGTTAGTGTTTGAAGACTGCGCCGAAGCGCATGGCGCCACCTATAAGGGGAAAAAGGTTGGTAGTCTTTCGCACGCTGGCGGCTTCAGTTTTTTTGCCAACAAGGTACTTACCACTGGTGAGGGCGGTATGGTGACGACGGACGACCCAGAAATAGCTAAAAAAGCTAGAAGTCTAAAGGCGTTAGCTTTTGGTGCAGCCAGCAAGTACATGCATGACGACATTGGATTTAATTACCGAATGACCAACCTGCAGGCTGCTATTGGTTGTGGACAGATGGTTGTTGCTGAGAGGCTGATCGAGCGCAGGCGCGAAATTTCTCACTTTTATAGCACGGCGTTCGAAAAATATTCAGACCACATTGCTTTACCTATCCAGAAGCCTTGGGCTAAGTCGGTTTACTGGATGTACCATATTGTGCTGCGCGAGCACATGGTGCCCAAGCGAAAAGAAATCATGATGTCGTTGATGAGTGAAGGTATTGAAACTCGCGAAGGCTTTATCCCTTACAACCTGCAGGAAATATTTCTAAATCGTGGCTGGACGCGAGCCGAAGATTGTCCGAATGCCAACAAGGTTGCTTATGCAAGCTTTTACCTCCCTACAGGACCAGATATCTCGCAAGCTGAGCTCGACTACGTCGCGGACAAACTTAGTTTGATTCTCGACAAACTTGTTGCAAAGTAAAATTTTTACTGTGCGAATCTGTAAATCTCCAACTTAGTAATCTTACTATTGTTATCTTATTAATCTATTGAGTACAATATGAGCGTTTTCAACTCACTTTATGCTGGCCAGTACGATCAACTCTATGCGGAGAAAAACTATCTGAATGAGTGTGATCTGATTGAGGCTGCAGTTAAGCGTCATGCAAACTATGCAGTCGATACGATTGTCGATATTGGTTGCGGGACCGGTGGTCATTCAATTGAACTAGCGAGACGTGGCTATAAAGTCACTGGTGTCGACTTGTCGCAATCAATGATTGAACATGCTAACCAGAAGTCAGCCTTGTTAAGAGCTGAGCAGCATCCGATATGGCTATGTGGTGATGCACGTGATTTTGATGCCGAAACGACCTTTGATCTCGGTATCATGATGTTCGCTGTAATTGGTTATTTGACGACGAATGAAGATCTACTCAAAGGATTGCGTAATATTCGTCGCCAACTTAAACCTGGCGCACTATTTGTCTGCGACTTTTGGTATGGACCGTCTGTTCTTTCGGCAAAGCCTGCAGACCGCGTTCGGACTCTATCAACGGAGGATGGAAATATCATCCGTGCTTCCAGTACAACACTTGATGTAGCCCACCATACTGCGGACGTGACTTTTAAGCTTTGGACGCTGAAAGGTGATCGCCTTACTGGCGAATCTACCGAGACGCATCGACTCCGTTATTTTTTCCCCCAGGAGTTCGCACTCTTGCTGTCCCAAGCGGGTTTCTCACTTCAAAGTATGAGTGGCTTTCCAACTTTGGATAATCCATTGACGGAGCAGACATGGAGCGCTTTTGTTGTTGCAAAGGTTGGTTGAACTGGCATGCGCGGACGCGTATTCCCTACTTGTCTTGGTTAATTAATTCACAAGGAAAAATAGGCAACGATCGAAGTACGCTGAAAGAAGTAATCAGTAAGACGACAAGTGCCAACATAACGCGCACACTAGCCAATTTCATCGAACTGTCCAAAGCTAGTTTTAAAAAGAGAGCGCGGGATATAGATCTTAAATATTATCAAATGTAATCGGTTGTATTTATGTGGCTTATTTATTTCGTAGCATAGTATGCGAGTGTTTCGCACTAACCAGCGCTTCAATTTCAGATATAAAAATATCGCGCGTAACCAAGCACTAATTCTTGAGATCTTTTTATAATGAGGTCATACGCTAAGTTTGTAATATGCATAAAAAAAGATTTTCAAACAACATAAAATGGCAATTTGCAGCAAACTCTGCTCAAGCGGCTCTAGGGGGGGGGTATTTGCTGGTATTGGGTAGCGGCTTAGGAGCAGCAGATTTTGGTATGTACTCAATTTTAATTGCTTTGATATCCGTGATGGGTCTGTTGTTTGAAATGAGAATTCAGGATGTGGTGGCAAAAGACCTTTGCGATATCGGCGATGAACACGATAAATCTTGGCAAGATGGGCTGAAGCTGGTTGATCTGTTCGTGGTTGAAGTAGTAGGAAGAGTTATCCCAGTATTAGGCCTTGTTATCTTCTCACCATTTTTTGCTCAAATGAGTAATTTGCCGGTGGACGCGGTAGAGTTAGTAACTCTCGCTGCCTTGGGTTTTTTGGCGGGCAAGGCGGGTATAGGTACATCATCAGGATTGTTGCGTGTACTTGGGCGAACTGACCTTATAGCTTTATTTGTCACTGCAGATTGGGCTTTGCGACTCTTTTTTACGCTGTTGATGCTTGCGTATGGCGGGCTGACAATTGCAAATGCGCTTTGGGGAGTCATGGTTGTCGGGGGAATTATTAACGTATGCCAGTTATTAGTATCGGCTAAAGAATATATAAGTCGTGGGGGAGCATTTTTTTGGGAAGAGTGGTCGATTTGGGCGATATGGGGTCGGATGAAACATGACCGAAGGCTTATTTCGGCAAACCTTGGAATATCATCATCAGATATGATGGCTAAGGATCTTGATATAACAATTATTTCACTCTTTGTCTCAATTGACAAAGTTGGATTATACAAGATGGCGAAAAGTTTAGTTCAAGTTATTTGGCGAGCAATCGATCCCTTTTATTTGGCAATAATGCCAGAAGTGCAGCGACTCTGTAAACGTGATGAGAGTGTAGAGTTAAGAAAAATGTTAGTGCGAACATCGGGCCTTTTGTTCTTGTTAGCGCTCATTTTAGCGATTATATGTTATGTTCTAGTATTAACATTTGGAGTTCGAATACTGGGTCCAGGTTATGACCAACTCCCATCGCTCGTTTTGGTAATGCTAATCTGGGTAGTAATTTGTGCGCCATTGGTATGGGGACATCCGTTAGCGGTTGCAGTAGGGCATCCAGAAGTTGCAGTAGGTGGTGGCATACTTGGAACATTGGCTGGCTTTAGTTCTTTTCTGGTCTTAACTCCACGATATGGTCTAACAGGAGCAGCGGTGGCCTGGAACATTACTTTGGTGGTGATGTTTTTCTTCATTGCCGGCATAGCAGCCTATATCTTTAGTAAAAATTCACGAATAGTATAGTTTCATAAAAGTTAAAATGAAAATCAAAAGCGTATTTATTTGCGAGCCAATCCATGTGGGCTGGATTATTGAGAAGTTAATGAGGGATATAGCTGGTAAGTTAGCGCTTGGTGGGATAATAGTAACAATTGGAAAAATTGAAGATTACAAAAACGAGGATATTATTTTTCATGCAAGATATCTTTACGCAACCCCTGTTGCAGGCGCGAAGGTTAATTCTGTATTCGTTACACACATCGATGACCAATTAAAAGAAATAGAAATTAAAAGGGAGTTTAATAATTTCAATAGTTTTGTATGCTGTTCGCAACACGATGCTGAATTCTTAAAAGAACTTGGATGTAGCGAAGCGAAAGTAATTGGTATTGATTTGCCCCATCGAGGTGGTAATTTACGGCCTAAAAAAATAGCCTTTTTTTCTGAGCGATATAAGGATGGCAGGAAAAATGAGGATTGGGTATTGGAATATTTTTCACAAGCTGAATCATATGCGCGTAGAGGTATAGTACTTTGTTTAATCGGATACAACTGGGAGGGTTATTGTAATAAACTAGCTAACTTAGGTGTATCGTTCGAATTATATCGCTATGACAGATCGCTTCCAGGCGAGTATGAAATACAGAAAGAAATTTTAAGTGGTATGGATTTTATGATATACCCTGGATTCGATGGCGGCGCCATGTGTGTATATGATGGAATTGCGGCTGGTGTCGAATTAATCGTCGCTGACAATGGCTATCACAAAGGACTCGGTGGTAATGCACGATTGTTTAGAGATAAAAAAGAATTTTTTATTCGTATGAATGAAGTGGCTGAATCATTTAAGCAGCGTGAGAACGTCTACGATGAGCGATCGATAGACAATTATGTGGAAAAACTTCTGCATCATTGGGAGTCGATTGTTTCTGATAAAGCTGATAGGTCAAATTTCGAGAGCAGTCAGAATAATTTATCTAGCTTTGAATTAAAAGAGCCTGCTGAGGTTCAATTTTTTAGATCGCATTACAAAAAAATCAGTATGCGTAGGATGGCGTCAAGTCTTTATAGGCTGGCAATCAAATTTATTAAAAAATAGAGAATGAAAAGATGGGCTTGATTCAAGATTATCAACCTTTAGAATTCATTTGGTTTGAGCTTGCTTTCTGTCTATCAATATCTATATTAATTTTTGCAGCACCTTTATTGGGTCAGATGCTAACAAAAATACTGGTTCTAAATGTGGTGGTTATATGGTTGTTTCTTGTTTCTCATAGGGCTGAAGGCTATAATACTGATACAAGTAATTATGTCGAATATTTTTCAAATGTAGCGGAGTATGGTGTCGTAGAGATGTTTCTAATCAAACTTGAGCCGTTGCATTTTTTGTTGGCTAATGTTGCGGCGTCATTTACTGAGTGGCAGATTTTGGAGTCTTTATCAATTTTTTTGTTACTGGTGCAATTGTTAAAGGATAAGTCATTGATTGTTGTTGCGTTGGTTCTTGGGGCAAGCCTGCCGCTGATGTCATCTTCATTTAGATTTGCAGTAGGCTTAATTTTATGTTTGTGTTTCTATGACCTTTTTTTAAGGAGAAATAAACTATTTTGGCTACTTGCTCCCATTGGTGCGATGGGTCATATTTCGATGGTGGTCGCTCCATTTCTCATTCGGCTTAGTAAGATCAGTCTTATCGTGCCGATAATGTTTTTACTTGTTGTTTCAATATTCCCTCAACTAGCTGATAGGTTTTTTGGTACTGGTTCTATTGGGGCACTAAGTGGCTGGGTTGGCGTTAAAACACTATCCGTATTTTTTCTTCTTTACTTTTTCCTGTATGCAAATATTTGTAAATCACGTGCAAAATGTAGGAGATTTTCATATGAATACGTCATTTTAATGGTTGCCTTATTTGTAGCTGCTAATTCCTATTTTGAAATGGCAAATAGGTGGATGATTTTTGTACTCTTGGTTTTTGCGCTCAAAGCTTCGCATTTGCGGGTTATATCAAGACGTAATTCTTTTGCAAACGCAATAGCGGCATCCTTTTTCTTTTCAATTTTATCGCTTCCGCAATGGTTAATGCTAGTATGGAATGGCGGGTGGTATGAGTAACTTGAGGTTAAATGTTGCGAAGATTTTTAAATCGGCATTTTGTAATTAATTATATAATTTGTATGGCGTATATATGAATAATAAATATTTGGAAGAAAGTTCAGCTTGCTTAATTGTGGATTCGGAAATGATTGCAAGGTGGCAGTTTGAGGCACTCAAGCTTGCTATTGAGCGCGGCCTATCCGTGAGGTGCGTTTATGTTTGTGATAACACGATTGTGCGCCGAAAATATTTCAAGCATGCAGGCTACTATGCGTTAAACCTTTTCTCGATGAGGCATCGTTGGGCTAAGAAGGTTTCTTGGAGGGGGTTGATCAAACCAGAAATACCTGTGCATCACTTCAAATCTGATTGGGTAGATGGGTGGCAGCGCTTAAGAGGCGATACCCTGCATGAAATGTCAGGTTACAAGTTCGACTTTGTTATTAAATTTGGAATGTATTTACTCAGGGATCCAAATAAAATTCCTGCTACTTATGGAGTCTTCTCGTTTCACCATGGAGACCCCTCGCAATATCGTGGGCGTCCAGCGGGTTTTTATGAGCTTATGAATGGAGCCAGTCATATTGGGGTTATGGTTCAACGCTTGTCAAACGAGCTTGATGCGGGCATAGTAATGGCTTTTTGTACTTGCAAAATTTCTCAACACTCGTATCAAAGTACATTAGAGAATGCCTACAGAAATGGATCCTTTCTACTAAGCAAGGCCCTTAAAAATGCACTAGACGGTAAGTTTTTGCCGCACCCAACCAGTGGACCTAACTATCGACTTCCAAATAACTGGGTGGTGCTAAAGTTTGTAATTCTTTTGGCGGTTAGGAAGATGCGGCGTCTTTTTTATGGTGCATTTATCGAGAAAAAATGGCGTATAGCACACTCAGTAAATATTGATATGGGTGCGTTGTCAAGTGTAATGTATTTGCCCGTTAAAGAGGTGATCCCAATTCCAAGTGGGTATGCATTTTTGGCGGATCCAATAGTTTTTGATGATCAAACGCTCCTGTGTGAGGCTATGGAGCGGAGTTCAGGTAAGGGAAGGATTATTGCGGTCAGTATTGATGGGGTAGTTCGATTGGATACTGCTAGCTTGGGTGGTGGTCATTTTTCGTATCCATTTTTAGCGAGGATTGGGGGGGGGTATATCTATTACCTGAAATGTCCGAGATGGGACCCCAATTATTGGCTACATTGACCAATGAACTGAAGATTGATCAAGCTGCTTTTCTCAAGGGGCTTGAAGATGAGCGAATTAAAGACCCTACCTTGTTTAATTATGATGGCAGATGGTGGCTTTTCGCTGGAAAGCAGGAGGCGTCGGCTGACATGCTTTTTCTTTGGTCATCAGAATGCATTCAAGGGCCTTACGAAGAGCATCCTGAAAGCCCTATAGTTATGGACCCATCTTGTGCTAGACCTGCTGGTCCGATTGTAGAATTTAATGGAGAATTATTTCGGCCAGGTCAAGATAATCGAGGATCCTACGGTAACGGCATAACTATCTGTAAAATTTCACAACTTAGCTCTGAACGCTATCGTGAGGAGTGCGTTGCCGAAATTAGGGTGAAAAATGCTTTTGGACCACATACGCTCGGAATTAAATTGAATTCTACAGTTATAGATTTTTATGAGGAAAAGCTAAACCCACTTGCTTGGCTATCGAGGCTTAAAAATAAAATAGGTAAGCTGTAGTAGGAAATGTAGTATGGCGCATATAGCTATAGTAGGGGGGCTACCTGAGTCATTGACTAATTTTCGTGGGCATTTGATTAGTTCGTTAGCTAAAGCCGGACATGGTGTTACCGCTATGGCAGCTGACGCTGAGAATGCACAAATTCAAGCTATCGAGTCACTTGGGGCAAGATTTGTAGCATATCCTTTACAAAAGAATGGCCTGAATCCATGGCGTGACTTACAAACCTTCTTGGCATTATGGAAGATTTTTCGTGTAATAAAACCTGATGTAATTCTGTCCTACACCATCAAGCCTGTAATTTATGGGAGTGTGGCTGCATGGCTGGCTGGAGTCCCACATCGCTTTGCGTTGATCACGGGGTTGGGATACGCCTTCCAGGGGCAAGCTAATGCTCGTGGATCTTTGCGTGCGATTGTGCAGGGTCTTTATGGCCTGGCACTACGGTGTACGCACAAAGTGTTTTTCCAAAACTCGGACGATCAAGCTTTATTCCGGTCATTGGGTTTATTGCGACCGAGTACGCCAACTTGCGTGGTCAATGGTTCGGGGGTTGACGTCGCTGTTTTTGCCGTAACACCTTTGCCGCTCGCCCCCCATTTTTTGTTGATTGCTCGTTTATTGGGTGACAAGGGTGTTCGCGAATACGCGCAGGCTGCGCAGAGAATACGTTTACTTTATCCGCATGCGCGATTTTCTTTGGTGGGCTGGTTCGATGAAAACCCAGATACGATTAATCAAACTGAGGTTGATTCTTGGGTGCGGTCGGGAACGCTTGAATTTCTGGGTCGCTTGTCAGACGTTCGCTCAGCTATTGAGGGTTGCAGTGTGTATGTGTTACCCAGCTACCGCGAGGGCACACCTCGCACAGTTTTGGAGGCTATGGCTATGGGCCGCCCAATAATTACCACAGACGCGCCAGGCTGCCGCGAAACGGTGATAAATGGCGATAACGGTTTGCTGGTTCCCGTCCAATCTGTCGATGCCTTGGTCGACGCGATGGCGTGTTTCATTATCGATCCCAGTTCTGCTGTCCGAATGGGCCAACGCAGTCGTCAGTTGGCCGAGGGCAAATTCGACGTACACAAAGTGAATGCAGTGATCATAAAAGAGATGGGGTTGGGGTGAAGCGTTTATCAGATTTATTGGTTTCGACCATGTGCCTGATGTTCTTAGCTGTTCCATTGGCCTTGCTTGCTTGGCGCATTCGTCGAAAGCTGGGCAGTCCAGTTTTGTTTATCCAACAGAGGCCCGGATTACATGGCAAACCGTTTCGTATGGTCAAGTTTCGAACTATGACGGATGCGCGCGATGCGGCCGGCCAATTACTACCCGATGCGCAACGGCTCACGCCTTTTGGCTGTTTTTTGCGTGCTAGCAGCTTGGATGAATTGCCCGAACTGTGGAATGTGATGCGCGGCGAGATGAGTCTTGTGGGGCCGCGCCCTCTGCTCATGGAGTATTTGCCGCTCTATTCGCCCCAGCAGGCCCGACGGCATGAGGTACGCCCAGGTATAACAGGTTGGGCGCAGGTTAATGGCCGCAACGCTATAAGTTGGGCTGACAAGTTTGCGCTGGACGTTTGGTATGTTGACCACCGCAGCCTGTGGCTGGATGTTCGCATCTTGTGGCTGACGATGCGTAAGGTGTTGGTGCGAGATGGCATCAGCGCAGCGGGCGAGGCGACGATGCCGAGATTTGAGGGCGACAAAGTATGAAGCGCGTTGCCATTTTTGGGGCCAGTGGTTGTGGCCGGGGCGTGTTGCCTTTGGTGCGCCAGCAGTTACAAGTTGATTTGGCGGCAGGCGATGCCGATTTGGTGTTTGTGGATGACCACCCACCAGCGTCAGTAGTGAACGGACAGAAGGTGTTGACATATGCGCAATGGCTGAATGAATCCGCTAGCAGTCGTCATATTAATGTCGCAATTGCCAACAGTCAGGTGCGCGAGGTGTTAGTAAAGCGTTGTGCGGCTGATGGTGTGCAGTTTTTTGAGGCGCGGGCGGCCAATGTTGTGCAGCTTGACGAGGTGCAGTTGGGCGAGGGGGCGGTGTTGTGCCCCTTTGTCACGCTAACCAGCAACATCCGAATTGGCCGGCATTTCCACGCCAACATTTACAGCTACGTCGAGCACGATTGCGTGATTGGTGACTATGTCACTTTTGCCCCCGGCGTGATGTGCAACGGTAATGTGCACATTGATGACCATGCCTATATTGGTGCGGGTGCCGTCATCAAACAAGGTCTACCCAGCGCGCCTTTAATAATTGGCCGTGGCGCGGTGGTCGGCATGGGCGCGGTCGTCACCAAGAGCGTGCCGCCGGGCGTGACGGTGGTGGGCAATCCGGCGCGGCCTTTGATGAAAAACTGAAGAGACAAGATGTTGAACACCCCATTTTCCCCCTGGCCCAGTTTTACCCCCGAAGAGGCCGAAGCGGTGCACCGTGTGGTGATGTCCAACAAGGTCAACTATTGGACGGGAACCGAGACCCGCGAGTTTGAAAAAGAGTTTGCCGCTTGGTGTGGCACCGACCATGCAGTTGCGCTGGCCAATGGCACGTTGGCGCTCGATGTGGCATTGAAGGCTTTGGGCGTGGGGCCGGGCGATGAGGTGGTCGTGACGCCGCGTACTTTCATTGCGTCGATTTCCTGTGTGGTCAATGCGGGGGCGGTGCCTGTGTTTGCCGATGTGGAGGCGGACAGCGGCAATATTTCTGCACGCACCATTGCGGCTGTGTTGTCTCCCCGCACCAAGGCGGTGGTGTGTGTGCATTTGGCTGGCTGGCCCTGCGACATGGACCCGATCATGGTGCTGGCGGCTGAGCGCGGATTGAAGGTGATTGAGGATTGCGCCCAGGCGCATGGGGCGCGTTACAAGGGGCTGCCTGTGGGCAGCATCGGCCATGTGGGGGCATGGAGTTTTTGCCAGGACAAGATCATGACCACGGGCGGCGAAGGCGGCATGGTCACGACAAACGACGAGGCGCTATGGCGTGCAATGTGGTCTTACAAAGACCATGGCAAGAGTTATGAGGCAGTTTATGAACGCAAGCACCCGCCGGGGTTCAGGTGGTTGCATGAGAGTTTTGGTACCAATTGGCGAATGCTGGAGATGCAGGCTGTACTGGGGCGCATTCAGCTGCGGCGCATGAATGATTGGGCTGAAGCTCGCAAGTGCAACGCTGAAGCTATTTTGGCTGCTTGTGCAGAATTCGTGGCTTTGCGTGTTCCGCAGTTTAAGTGTGCTGGCTGCATTGGGGGGTGTGCATCCGAGGGGGCTGCTTGTGTGCATGCGCATTACAAGTGCTACGTCTATGTGCAGCCAAAGCGATTGGCTGCGGGATGGTCGCGTGATAGTGTCATCGAGGCGATCAATGCAGAGGGAGTGCCTTGCTATCAAGGTTCTTGCTCTGAGGTGTATTTAGAAAAGGCGTTTGACAATACAGGCTGGCGACCACACACACGACTTCCTGTAGCTCGTGAGTTAGGCGCTACGTCAATTATGTTTTTGGTACACCCGACGTTGACCCAAGCCGAGATAGATAAAACGTGTGAAGCTATTCGAAAAGTGATGTTTCAGGCCAGTTCTCTAAGCGCATAAGCGTGTTTTCTGTTTTGAAATGAATTTATCTTTTTTAACTAATTTTCTGTTGATGCTTCCGCGTCCTGTGAAGCGGGCGTTGGCTTTGGGAGCAGATGCGTTTGTTTGCGGTATCACGGTGTGGATGGCGTTTAATTTGCGGTTAGAGTCTTGGGGGCCTTGGTCCCATGCTCACTTCATTGCCTCTGTGGGCGCAGTGGCTTTTGCATTGCCCCTGTTTATCGTGTTTGGTCTTTATCGGGCAATCTTCCGCTATTCGGGCTTACCTGCATTGATGACGGTGCTAAAAGCCGTGGCAATTTATGCTGTGCTTTATTGCTTTGCATTTGCTGTGGTGGGTGTGCCTGGTGTGCCGCGCACTGTAGGCGTTTTGCAGCCATTACTGTTGTTGCTTGGTGTCACGCTATCACGGGCGTTTGTTCGTTATTGGTTGGGTGGTATTTATCTGGGCATCGTCCATCGAGAGCGCTTGCCGCGAGTGTTGATATATGGCGCAGGCTCCGCTGGTCGGCAATTGGCGGCAGCGCTTAAAACAAGCCCCGAGTTGGTGGTGGTGGGCTTGCTGGATGACGATGAGCGCCTGCATGGGCAGGTGCTGAATGGCTTGAAAATCTATGACCCGAAAGCAATCGTGAGCTTGGTGGCCAAGCTGCGTGTCACTCAGGTGTTTTTGGCCCTTCCGTCCGCATCACGTGGGCGACGTAACGAAATATTAGACCTGGTCCGTGCGGCACACGTGCAGGTGCGCACCTTGCCAGGGGTGTTAGAGCTGGCCCAAGGAAAGGTGCATGTGTCTGACCTGAAAGAGCTAGACATTGAAGACTTGCTTGGCCGTGATCCCGTACCACCTAACACGTTGATGCTATCTAAGAACATCACGGGCAAAGTGGTGATGGTGACGGGGGCGGGGGGCTCGATTGGCTCAGAGTTGTGTCGGCAAATTGTGAAGGCTAGACCTACAGCGCTATTGCTTGTCGAGCTGACGGAGTTTGCGCTGTATGCCATAGAGCATGAACTTCAAAGCTTGGTTTCAGATGCTTCTATGGGTGATGTCCAGTTGATGCCATTGCTGGCTAATGTGCGCGATGCATCGCGTATGGACGAAATTTTGTGCACATGGAAGCCGCACACGGTTTACCACGCGGCAGCTTACAAGCATGTGCCCTTGGTAGAGCACAACCCGGCCGAAGGTGTGAAGAACAATGTGCTGGGCACCTTAAATACAGCGCAGTTGGCAGCTGCCCACCGTGTGCAAGACTTTGTGTTGATCAGCACTGACAAAGCGGTGCGCCCCACCAATGTGATGGGCACCAGCAAACGATTGGCCGAGATGGTGTTGCAGGCGCAAGCTTTGGCCATGTCAGAGGCAAGTGGCAAAACGTGTTTCAGCATGGTGAGGTTTGGCAACGTGTTGGGCTCCTCTGGCTCGGTAGTGCCGCTTTTTCGCAAGCAAATTAAAGATGGCGGCCCCATTACCCTGACGGATGAGCGAATTACCCGTTATTTCATGACCATTCCCGAGGCTGCACAGTTGGTGATTCAGGCGGGCGCTATGGCCAGTGGTGGCGATGTGTTTGTGTTGGACATGGGCGAGCCAGTCAAGATCATCGACTTAGCCAAGCGCATGGTGGAGCTATCGGGCCTAACGGTTAGGGACGAAGCTAATCCAAATGGCGACATTGAAATTCAAGTCACAGGCTTGCGCCCCGGCGAAAAACTCTATGAAGAACTGCTGATCGGCGACAACCCTTTGCCTACTTCTCATAGTCGCATCATGAAAGCCCATGAAGACTTTATGCCATGGGACGAATTACAAGCCAAGTTGGCTGGTTTAACGCAGGCACTCGATGCCAACGATGTGCCGCTAATCCGTAGCTTGCTAAAAGATCTTGTGCCCGGCTATCAGCCAGAGGGCGAAGTCGTCGATTGGGTGTGGCTGGCGCAACAATCGAAACAAATGGAAAACGAATCATGATAATTCTTGTGACAGGTTGCGCCGGCTTTATTGGTAGCAATTTTGTTCATACATGGCTATCCTGCTCTGATGAAACCGTGGTGAATTTAGACAAGCTCACCTACGCCGGTAATTTGGCCAATTTGGATGCCCTCAAAGGCGACCCGCGTCATATCTTTGTGAAGGGCGACATTGGCGACCGTGCATTGGTTTCTAAATTGCTAGCAGAGCACAAGCCGCGTGCCGTTCTTAATTTCGCGGCAGAAAGCCATGTAGACCGTTCCATCCACGGCCCTGGTGACTTTATTGAAACCAATGTGGTTGGCACGTTCAACTTGCTAGAAAGCGTGCGTGCTTATTGGCAAGACCTGCCATCGCCAGACAAAGAGGCTTTCCGTTTTTTGCATGTGTCTACCGACGAGGTGTATGGCACGCTGCTGCCCACAGACCCGCCGTTTGCTGAAACTAAAAACTACGAGCCCAACAGCCCCTACTCTGCCAGCAAGGCCGCCAGCGACCATTTGGTGCGCGCATGGCATCACACCTATGGCTTGCCGGTGCTCACCACCAATTGCAGCAACAACTATGGGCCATATCACTTTCCAGAAAAGCTCATTCCCTTGGTGTTGCTCAATGCGATGGCTGGCAAGCCATTGCCCATATATGGCGACGGCCAACAAGTGCGTGATTGGCTGTATGTAGAAGACCACTGCCGCGCCATTGCCCGTGTACTAGAAGCTGGCAAAGTGGGCGAGACCTACAACATCGGTGGTTGGAACGAAAAGCCAAACCTTGAAGTGGTTAATACCCTATGTGCTGTGCTGGACGAGCTGCAACCCCGTGCAGATGGCAAGCGCTACGCCGAGCAAATTACCTATGTCGAAGACCGCCCAGGACACGACCGACGCTACGCAATTGACGCCCGCAAGATCGAGCGCGACCTAGGCTGGAAGCCACAAGAAACGTTCGAGACCGGTATCCGCAAAACCGTGCAGTGGTACTTAGCCAACCAAGCATGGGTCGAAGGCGTCACCAGTGGTGCATATCGTCAATGGGTGGGTCAACAATACGCGGGGAAACTCTGATGAAGATTGCAATCGCAGGCACGGGCTATGTAGGTTTGTCTAACGGCATTTTGTTGGCACAGCACCATGAGGTGGTGGCACTCGATGTGGTGGTGGCCAAGGTAGACCTGATCAACCGCAAAGAGCTGCCCATTGAAGACGCAGAGATGGAAGACTATCTGCGCAACAAACCGTTGAACTTCAAAGCCACGCTTAACAAAGAAGAGGCCTACAAGGGGGCGAGCTTTGTGATCATTGCCACGCCTACCGATTACGACCCCGAGACCAACTACTTCAACACCAAAACGGTGGAGTCGGTCATTGCCGATGTGTTGGCGATCAATCCGCAGGCAACGATGGTGATCAAGTCGACCATTCCTGTTGGGTTTACCGAGCGTATGCGTTTGAAGTTCATGACGCATAACGTGATTTTTTCGCCCGAGTTTTTGCGCGAAGGCCGTGCTCTTCATGACAACTTGCACCCCAGTCGCATTG
>JACCDR011535400.1_pt1 | contig 23854 bp, 24 predicted proteins | sample 7446431 | NCBI WGS metagenome assembly JACCDR01 (sample SAMN15323443, study PRJNA562643) | freshwater metagenome | isolation source: river surface water | place: USA:Blue River Watershed | collected 2017-08-17 | reverse complement strand
GTCTGAAGTCTGCAGCTCTCATTGGTTTGCTGCCTGCACTTCGCGCAGATAAGAGCGCGTGTGTCCAATTGAGTTACAAGACTCTTTTACCAGAGAGCCTTGAAGAATATCAGCGCGCAATGTATGTGATGTCAAACGAGTGGGATCGAGCGCTCATGCAGCGTTTTATTCAAGCCCGCCGCGGCATGCAACATGCAATGCTCAATCAAAAATCGCCAGATGACCGGCGCGTGGTGACTGGAATTCGAATCGCATACTCCCCGCGCTTTCCTGCGTTTATGTTGCACGCGAACCTTCAGGCGGCCAGTGATGCGTTTCTCAAACATTCGCTTATCCCCGAGCGTCTGTTGGCCTACCTGCAAGACCCATCCCACAGCCATCTGTGTCCGATTTACGCCGCTACCGGACAGCCTCTGAATCGAATGCTTCTCATCAAAATCTGCAGCGGTATATGCAAGGCGCTGTCTGAAACCCGTAGCGTCGGCGCGTCAATGGATTCAGACACGTACGCAATGCTGCTGCAGCCTGGGCTAGTAAAGCTCGCCGATGGTAGACACGGTATTCCTATGCTCCAGCATGTACTTGACAGTTGGGCCAGCGAGGTGCAAGCTCCAATTATGTTTTATGCGGCTCACGCCTGCAACCCCATTTACGGACCTGTGCTTAGCACGGGCTGCGTGTGGGTGCCGGGCACAAAGGAGACTGGCAATCCCGCTTCGTCGGCCGCTCGCACAGACGACTCTATCTGGAGCGCTGTGCAATCGCGTCTGTTCAACAAGGCGTCCGACGTGCTGAACACAAAAATGACTACCAATGCCCTTTTTCGACAACAAAACCGAGTGTTGACGTACAATCAAAACAATGCGGCCGCGGCGCTGCTTCTTTGGGCTGCGACGACCAGTCGAATTGACCAAGCAGAGCGCGACAAAAGCAACGATGTCAAGCTTCCTCTTTGGAAATCCATCGCAGAAACAATCGCCAAAGACAAAAAGCAAATCGTCGATGCACTCAAGCCATTCTTTGGTGAGACACGCGTGACGACCGTCGCCGTTCCTGTAACGGCGCCCGTGCCCACGCCGTCACCAACAATGTCACCGTTGCCTCCCGTCCCACCGGCACCAACCACACAGAACTCTGCTGAATGCAAAGAATTGGACTTGCGTCAGATTGGAAGAAGCAGATGGATGGATTATTTGGAGTTTTTGAGTGGTAGCAATCTGTTTTCCGAGCGACTTATCGACGAATGTCTGCTGTACATCTTTCAGTTTGAAAGACGCGAGTATGTGCGCCGGCAACCAATGGTTTCCATTGGGTTTTACCTGGCAGTCATTGCGTGGAACAATGCCAAAGCAGCTGCAAACGTTGTCAATTTTGTTCAGTCCCTCTCCAAGACAGACAACCCAAAATACTCAGCGCTGACGACTGCGTTTCACGCAGCACGTCTGCAGTGTGAAAAATAAACATTCTTCTCCCAATCGTTAGTTCACTTGTTCAAAATGTTTTTTGTTTGTTTTATTCAGACACAAACACAATAAGGAAAGAGAGACAAAAAGGTTTAGTATTTGACGCGCAGGCGTTTGAGAGGGCTGACAGGTCTTGCATCATCATCGTCGTCGGATTCACCGGTAGGGTAGATAGATACCTCATCCGTTGACTCGGCGGCTTTCCCGTCACTGCCCTTTTCTTGCGCGGCTGTAGTAGCAGTGGCGTTAGTGTCCGTTGGCTGTTGGATTTTGCGCTTGTGATGCGAGCGCTTGATGCAGGTCTCTTTTCCGTCAGGATCCGTGAGCACGGACCGAGCGGCCTCGCAAAACACGGTGCTCACGTCAGCCGTGGTTTGAGCTCCAGTGCGCCGGAAGGTGAACTCTAATGAGATGGGGCCTGACGTATCCATTTGACTCTTTTTGTTTTGACTGGATATCATCCAATACATTTGGCGCGGGCACTGTGCAAGCGAGATTTGCGTCTCCGCTCCACTGCGAAGCACCACTTTTTGCAACGCAAGTCCGTCGAGAGTTGAAAGCAACCTAGTGAAGATTGCAAGTTAGTAGGTGTGCGTGTGTAAAGAAGCAAAGCGAGGTACGTACGTGCAAGCGCCCTGTGACTCCTCGTAGGTTTGGCAGTCCGACAAAGTGGCAGGTGAGCTCTGACGCGTACTGATTGGTATAGATCCGTTTTTCATGAGAACCACGGACGGCAGGGTTTGGTCTTCGTCCAGTTCAATGCCACTGCCTGTTGTTTTGCGCCATTTAAACCCAATTGGCGCCAAACGGTGATAATACCGGTACTCGCCGGGTTTGCGTCCAAGCTTACGGAACTGACCAGGCGTCGCCGTCAGCATGGCTTTGAATCGAAACACGGGGGTCTGAGTACCATTGGCCAGCTCGGCATAGCATGTGATCGTATACGGACACTTGTGCTGCTTGTTGTGGGACAGATGAAATGTGCCGGTGATCTTGATATCTTCAGGTGTCTTGGCCTGCTTGACATCGGCGGGTGCAGCGAATGGGGCAGGGGCCGGCGCTGGTGATGGTGGCGGTGGTGCGGAGGGCCGTGCTTGGGAAACCAACGAAAGCAGGAGAGTGGGGTGGTAGCCGAGTAGAGGGTTGGGTACAGCCAGCGGCGCGGCAAGAACCAAGGTCGGTGCGGCACTCATAGGAGTGGTTGCGATTGGAATTGTGGCAACCTCAATCCATGGTGCTCCTGCGTGGGGATTATGGTTATCCGCGGGGGGCAATGTGGTTAATTGGTTGTGGTTATTTAAAGTAGTTGTTTGGTACTTTTAGTATCACCACTAAATACAGGGCCAACCATAACCCGCTAACCACAATCCCAAATGACCACAGTGGTTAATGCCTGACATTTAGCGTCTGCATCTTTAGCAATGGCCTCTGGTCAAAACACGCCTCCCCCAGCCGAGAGTGATACGAAAGCACTTGTACCTCCCCCTGCGGCTGCCGCCGCCTCGATTCAGTTACCGGGACTGCAACCCTGCCGCACTGTGCCCTGCAGCGGTTCAGCCGCCACGCCATTAAAGGTGATCCTGAGTACCTACGAGGCGCTGCGAGGATTGCAGGTTCTTACCTTTATGCGTTGCAGGTCACTGAGTACCGTATCATAAGTGCCCGAAAACCCTTTCAACTGGAGAGTCACATGAACGAGTTACTGCCTTTAGGATGGACTGCATGCGGAGGGGTATGTGTGTCAGTCACCAGCATGGGTGAATGCTATTCCGTGCTGATGCAGCATCAGGCTTAGTTTGAACTCTGTCCTTCTAGACCTTCTTTGTAAACATCATGTTTGTTTTATTATCAAGAGCCAATAAGAACGGGGGGTAAGCGTTTATTTGGCGGCAGACAGCGCCGACTTAAGACTATCCAGTGCGCTGAGCATGCTTTTCAGGCGAATGCCGTTGGGTTTACTGGCCTCCAACAGTGACGTGGCTTTTTCGATGGTGTAGAGCTGTGCGCTCTCGATTTCCTTTGTGTCCACAGGTTTCAGTTTGGCAGCGGCCGAGCGCAGTACACCAATCCAGTAGCGCGCTTTGATGCTGCCATTTTTTTTGTCCTCAACAAACTGTCCGTCCGCCAAATACTGGATGTCTGCTGTCGACAGCCCAGTCTCTTCCATTACCTCGCGGTCGCGGTGCGCAAACTCCGATGAATCGGACTCATTGCGGCGGCCCTTGGGGGGGCCGTAGTGGCCAGTTCGTCGGTGTTTGACCAGCAACACCTGCTTTGCGTCCTCGGTAAACAGCCACGCACCTGCTCGTGACAATGGCTTTGAACCGATCTCCATGGCGCGGCTCAGGATAGACTTATAGTCGGATTCTTTCAGTTTGCCACCAGCTCCGTTGAGTGTCAGCAACTTTAACAGTTCATCAAGAGTGGCAACGTTTATTTGCACCGTGGTTTTGGTCTCGGGTAATGCAGTTGCGGGAGTGGCAGCGGTAGAGGCAGCGGCAGCCATCTGAGTTCAGAACCGGCAGTCGTCAAGTGTGTCTCTCAGCCTAAAAGGATACAAAGGCTTGGATTGAACCCATATTTAAGCAGTAGGTAACAATTTTTAAAAACAATACAACTCATATGGCTCACTCTTTCAAACGGACGGGTTTGGTTCATTGATCAAGAAGCTTCCCATTCCCCCAAACTATTAACTTTGGTTTCTCTCTTTCTGCTTCAGATGGACATTAAGACGGCGTCAAAAAAATGCGTGGTCTGTCACTCGAGCGCCATCAATCAAACAGACACATGGGTGGAGTTGCATTGTGGGAGCGGGCATCATGTACATCTATCGTGCATTGAATGCAGGGCCTGTGTAGCACACAAGCCCAAGAACACGCTGGCCGCACAAGAGTCAAAGCATGTGGTGGACGCGCGTCTCAAGACCGAATCGTTTGCGACCAAATTTCTGGCGACTCCTCCATACTCGGAGGCGCAATTGGATCCTCTCCGAAAACAACAGAACGACCCGCTTTTGTTGGCTGTGCATCCGTCCACTCCCGAACGCATGGTGTTGGCGGTGACACCCGGTCAGACCAAGAGCAAACAAAAACTCTAAACAACCAAACACTTTGTATAGTTGCAACGCTTCACATATTGAACTCGAAAAACACACACTTACTCACCCTCCCTCTGTCATCGCACTTTGGGCTCTTACCTCCTAACTTGATGTTTTTGTTTGTCAGATGCAGTACCAGCTCCACTGCAAAGAAGTGTATGAGCTGGACGCCAAAAGACAACCGTTGGCCAGCACTGTATCGTGGTCCGCTCTTTCGCAGCCAGAAGCATTTTTGGCTCTTTCCGCATTGAGTAACCCCGGAGGTCAGCTTTACACTCCAAAGCAGCTGCTGCCCTCTTTGGGGGAGACCAAGGGCGGTGGTACGGCGCAAGTTGCCGGAGACACATCGCCCGATGGCAAGATCACTTGTGTTGTGCGATCTGTGGCAAACACAAAGTCACTGGTGGCATATGTGCGCGCCAGCAATAAAGAAGAAGATGTTACCGCCGTGCAGTTGTGCGCGCACGCGGGTGTGCTGCGCACGTGCAGTCTTCGATTTGGCGCTGTCAATCAAATATACTGTTTAACAGTGTTTGAGGCCTCCGGGTGCTGCAGCTCGCGTGTGTACCGCCTGTTTTGTGACGCGAGCGGATTGTGGCAGCGCGCGGTTGTGAGTGTGCATGCGGGCGTTGAAATGGAGGACGCCGCCAAACTCCGTTTGCTGGCACACGTCGACCCCGCTGGGAACATGCTGATGGTAGAGGTTGACAAGGGTGCATGCGTGGCCACGCAGATCACGGCCACTGGACTGGTGTACCGACATCTCTTGGTGCGCACGGGCGTGGATGTGCCGATTGCGTGTGCGGCCTCCCCATCTACGGACAGCGCCTTTGCGTGGGACCTCATGGTGTATGGCGGCGACAAACTTTGTCATCTCAAATTCCGCTCGCGAGCGGCGACCCCGTCTCCGCTGGCGCTTCCGCCGTCCACCAACGCCCCTCGCAAAAAGATCAAATCGGCATACCAACCCAGTGCGTCTGATCTCAAAAAGAGGATCGTGCTGAACGAGGAGCATACGAATCAAATCTTTGCATCGCATCCTATTTGGATGATTGCGTGGGGTGGTAAGGCCGATGAGGACATGCTCGCAAAGGTCTCTCATGAGCAGGTGTTTGAGGACCTGGGCCAAGTTAAAACGTACGAGACCCGTGTGATTCTGGCCAAAATGGTGGGTCAGTATCGGTCGGAGTATGACTCCAAAGACAAAAAAGAGCTGCTTGGGGCTCTTATCGAGAGGGTGCTTCTGCACACCACCACCGGAGAGGTCGGATATCCAAAGAATGTGTTTCCTTCAGTACAGGAATACAAAAGCCGACTCCTCATGGCAGTGACCGCGGCGAATCAAAACATGCGCACTGTGATGGAGTTGAAACGCCGTTTGAGAGGTGACAGCGAGGACGCTGCGGCCGCAATAGAAAGCAAGCGTGACTGTGAGTATATCACCAACCAATTGGCCCGTGGTGCAATGGACACGGACACCAAACGCCAATACTATTACGTGAAAACTCTCGACAAGCCCTTCCTACAAGCGCTCAGTAGTCTATTCAAAGATACGGGCCGCAATGACTTTGAGCAGTGGAGCTTCAAGAACTTTAGTCAGTTGTATGTGCTGACGTGTGTGATGGGCGTACCCGGGCTCCCTCAGCTCGAAGCAATCTGCCGATCCCCGCAGAACGAGTTGAAAGTGCTCACCAAAGTGCCCAAGCTCAAACACGACCCGGTTACCCGTGTACCCACCCTCGCCAAACTCATGACACCCGCGCCTGGGATCTCGCTGATGTTGAGCAAACCCGCGCAGCAGTTGCTTGCGTTTAAGCTGCGCAACATACTCATTCTGCTGAATGCGTGTGGCATCTCGTCTGTCAACACCCGAGCAGATAACATCTGCATTGATCTGTCCGACAATTTTGCAGTGTATATCGCCAGCATGGAGACGGCAGTCAATTTCTTTGACCATGAGCGCGAGCCGCTTTTGACCGCAGACTTGGCTCTGCTCGCCACCAATCTGCAGACTGCCAAGCTCACGCACGCTGCCCAATTTCTTGGTTTCTAAGTGTTTTTTGGTTTACCCCTACCTTTCGTAAAACACTTCCTGCTATTTAACTTTGATATTCTCTAAAAAGCGAAACAGGGGTAAAATCGATTTGACGGTCACTTTTTCAAGTCTCTTTAGCGTACATGCCTTTTAACACCTACTCTGCTCCCTTGTCGACTTAGGTGACATGTCGGAGGAGAAGGAGTATCGGCCTCCTGGTATATCGGACGACCTATACGAAGAGGACGAAATCATGTCGATGACCCGTGCGGCTATTATGCGTGGTGATCGGACAGTTGCGCAACAGGCCTTGGTTCATTTGAGCACTGTTGGAGTTGGTAAAGTCGGGCCCACCGCTCGAGACGCTGCGTTCATTAAAGAGGTACTGCTACCGGCCGCAATCGAAGACGTTGGTCCCGCCTCGTCTGAATGCATACTCAACATCATCACTCTGCTTAAGGCCTACGAGGACCGATCGGTCCGTCGCGTAGCCTCTCTGAGTGACACACTCAATTACATGTGTTCCGAGCCCAAGTCACGATTGTATTTGTTGGCTGATCAGTGGTGCAAGCTGAACGTCACCACTCCGCCGGCAAGTCTGACCGACAGCAAAACCACGGTTGACTCTCTCGTGGCTTGTATGAAACAATCGGTGTCTGCAGAGAAGCCCATCATCATTGAGAGACCGCCCAAGGAACTGATGCGCAGCGGCTTGGCCGCCTATGTGCTTGCCGAAAGCAAAGGCGAGACCGGTGTGCAGAACTTACATACTCAGATGCAAGAGGCCGGGTTTTTCACTGATCGCCCAGTGAAGTCTCTTTGGGAGAGTATTGTAATTGCTCGCTCCATGAGTATGCGCGCCACAGCGGCCAAGTTGTGGATTGCTCTGCTTGTGTGGCTCGATCCGAAATTTCGCGAGTTTTTGACCTTTGCGCACAAGGCCGCTCCGTTTCCCGGTGCACAGCCGGTGTCGGCGGCGGAGGCGCAGGCATCCGTCAACACGGCTTCCGCTGCCGCAATCATTCATAACTCATGGAGAGGCCGTTCGCCGGTGCCCGATTGGGCGTTGAACTTGCACACCAGACGCGGCCGCGGTTACAGCACTCTCTACTCTATTTGGAACAAAATCCACGACCAACTGTCGAATTGGGACTACTCCAGCATCACTGCATCTCACGGTGTTGGTGTGACCTTTGTATTGCCATATCTTGCGGCATACAAGCTGAGTAACACTGCTCATTTGGCAATGCGTGCGGATGAGAAAGAAGCTGATGCCGGCATGAATAAGGGACACCTGTTTGCCAATCCCGAGCTGTACGTAGAACTCGAACGAGAGTACAATGACTTGGTGCGAGCAAGTCCACTGAACACCTCCACGCCACTCATCTGCTCAGCGCCCCATCCATCACAGGTGGATGAGGCGTACATCCTTGAACATCTGCTCGCCGTTCCGGAAGCAAAGCGGTCGCCAGAACAGGCGGAACGTGTCCGGCACTTGACGAAGTTTGAAGCATGGATTGCCGACATGAAGTTGAACGTACAGTCGGAACTGTACGCGAAACGCCTGGTGTATGTAGGACCTCGCAAGTATTGGTTCTACAAGCTGAGCGCGGACTGGCTGCGGCCGCCGCCACCGACAAAGAGCACAGTGCAAAAGTCAGCGGAAAAGGAGAAGGAACGAGAGAAGGAGAGCAAAAAGAAGAAGAGCAACGATGACGAGATAGAGGAGGTGTGTTGGCCCACTCCTCCACAGACGCCCCAGTCACCCGATTTTGACTTCCCTCCTCTCCCATCTCCGTTTGCGGAGGACGCTATTACCTCCTCTTACGAGTTTTGGCGGCAGCCGCAGCAAAAGCCGTCCACGCCCCCGCCGCCGCCTCGAGAATCCAAAGCTCTGCCGCCCCCAAATGCGGCCGTGTATCCGCAGAAGCCAAAGGCAACAATCTTTGCGGAGGCTAAATCCGTTGCCGCTGCGTTGAAGTCTAACGTATCAGATATCAAAGCCGTTGCGGCAGCAGCGAGAGCCGCCACTGCCGCTGCATCCAGTCTGATACACGAATCCATTTCTGAGGTGGTCACCGCCGCCCCCGCCTCTTCCTCTCCGAATTTCAAGCGCGCCATGGATTCCAAGAGCTCGGAACAGAACGGGCCCAAACGTCTGCGGCTTTTGAATGACGAATCGCGGATCAAAGGCGCCTCCACTGTCTCGCAAACCGAGTTCGAGGCACTAAACAAAGACGCGACGGTCTTGATGCTCACAGATAAGCTTGTGATGATGAGCGCCCCTACTATTTGGTTGGCCAAAGGCGGTCAGTCGCTGATCCAGGGCCCGTTCCGCACAGAGACGGATGCGTGTGTTTCCACTCTCATGACCGCAGTGGAGCACCACCGCGCTCTCAACAGCCTCAAAGTGCGCATCGTCCAAAACGAAAGTCATCCTTACGAGGCGATGATTGTTGTGGACCTCGACTACTGTGTGTCGTCCACAAAACTGGTGTGGCCAATCTCCGTACTCAGCCCCAAGCTGTTGCAAGATCACTACATCCTCATAGCGCGTCAGTTGTTCGCTCGTTGTATGCTGTTGCCGCCACTTTGCAACTCCCCTATCAATGAGGTGATGCTGGTGCAGTGCGCGGGTAACCGATTCGAAGTGATTCACGGCGGCATGGGCAGTCGCATTGAGCCTCAAATCAACCCGAATATGACCGGTACCCGCAGCCTCTTTTGTTCCAAACGTGACGGACTACTGGAGGCCACATTCTTTGGCCGGCTGGATCACTTACTCACCAAATACGGGGACGAGCAAATTATTAATGAGCTGCTTGATTTGAGCCTCGCATTTAAGCACCCAGACATTATGCTTGGTTACCCCGTGTTGAACAAAGTCACAGACATTGTGGTGAAGCTATGCTCTTCATTACCTCCCATGGGCAATTTGCCTCCCGCTGCACACTCGAGTTCCTTTTTCTCTTCTTCTTCTTCCAAACACATGCATCAAGATTGATTGGATCATTTCTTGTTTATATTCCTTGTCACTCATTCTGCCTCTGCTGCGATTTTTTTGTTCTTCTTGTTTGTCAGATGAGCAGTCGGTCAAAACTGAACGCGTTTGCGCGTCCAAAGCTGCGGCTTTCGCTGTCAGACGTGAAGCAACAACAACAAGAAGAACGAGAGCGAGCGCGACGACAGTCTGGCTCCCGTTCCAGCTCGAGTTCCCGATCTCGATCTCGGTCCAAGGACAAAAAGAAGAAGAAGAACAAACCCAAGCAACGCTCACGCTCTCGCTCCCCCAGCGCGTTGCGCAAGTCCAAGAGCTACTCACGCTCGCCGCCTCCCAAGCAACGATCACCGGCTGCGTCTCCGGCAGCGCCTCGCTCTTCCTCCTCGCATCAGCAGTCAAGCCCTGTCCCCGATCATCCGACCGCTACTGCTGCTGCTGCTGGTGGCACCATATCCATCTCGGACGAATCTGAAGGCCAAAAGAGCTTCATGCAAATGCTTCAGCGCGGGGAGCTTGTCAAGGACTACAAAATGCCCTGCTCGGTGTTTTCGCTGCAAGAAGGAGTGACGTACAAAGACGTGGTGTTCAAAAATGGATGCGCTACCTTTTACTCCACAGACGACTGGCAAGAAGTCGGCGTCAAAATTCAAATCGTGAGCCGCACGATGGTCCTGAAGGAGGTGAAGAAGAAGAATACGAAGGACACTAAGTGACAGGAACACAATCTACTATGCCCACTTTTTTGACTCTTTCTTTTATTGGTGTATGAAAACGATTTGAGTCTTTGCGTTTTTGCATTGCGGCGATCACGCCTTGCGAGACACTCATCTTTTTTTTGTTTTTTACGTACTTTAGACCACCCGATGCTCACACGAAGTCCTTTCTTGTTGGACCCGGTGGCGCCAAAGTCACAAGAGCAGCAGCAGCAGCAGCAGCTACCAAGGGCCCCGCTGTACGTCGGCAAACGCATTAAGGTCATGGCGGTGCGTAGTCTACTCTCCAAAGCAGAATCACCGCGCCCCTCTCTAAAACGGGCGAACAGCAACCCTAAACCGGCGACCTTCATTGACTCTGCCACCGCGACCGTTACGGATGCACCCGTCAACGCCGAGCCCGCTTCTGTGCCATTGCCCGAGGTGGAGGTTCCACGGCCCGTCAAACGCATCCGACTGACACTCACCGCCGCACTTCCCAAGGGAGTCGACTGGGACATGCTTAACGCCGACACTGCGCAGTGCGCAGACTGCAAAGGTGCGATCATCACTGCCGAGCGCGAAGGCCGCACGGTGTGCTCTCAGTGTGGCCTTGTCGCGGAGACACGGTTGATCTCCGACAATCCGGAGCGATACATCGGTAATTCAGACGGGAACGGCAAGGACAACGGTAATCCGCGCGTGGCATTCAACTCGCGCGGCCTGGAGACCGAGTCCATCATTACTTACATCGCAGAGTCGGGTACACAGGGCGGCGGTGAGCTTAGCGACATCAAGCAAACCCATGCGCGCATTTCCGCTCAGTTTCGCCATAAGTCGGACACTCTGCGCTCACGCGCCGAGCTGGCGCTGCACAAGCTGCACACTATTGGTGGACACGAAGTGCCCAAGCAAGTCCAAAACAAGGCGCTGGTGCTGTTTGACGGGTATCTGAAACTGGACCCCAACTTTTGCCGGCCATCCATGCAGGCGACTTTGGTGGTGCTGGTGTATCTGGCCTACAAAGAGTGCCAAGTGGCTGTCACCGCTCGCACCCTCTGGGAGGTCAACGAAGGCGTTAAGTGGTCCGCTGTACGAGAGAAGCTCAAACTTCTCAATAGTATCGACGCGCAAACACGCGCACAAGCCAGTGCCGCTTCCCTGGCCGCAATCGCCGCTTCTGCTTCAGTGGACACTACCGCTGCAGCGGAGGTGCAGGCAGCGGAATCGGCAATGGCTAGCGCCGCTGCGGCTGCGCGGTTGAAGATACGATCCGTGACTGACAACTTACTTGCCGACTACGTCGATGCGTTCCTTGCTCAGTTCCAGGCGCACGCCAAGGTGTCCACGTTTTGCAAGTTCGTGGCACGACGCATCACCCAACTTTCCATGCTTATTGGCAAGAAGCCCGAATCGCAGCTCTCCGCTGTGCTTCTGTTTGCGACTGTGGTACTTCCGGAAGCCAAGGGACTGGCCACCCTCAAGCGAATCTCTCAGTTGACCGGCACAGGCGAAGCCACCATTTACAAGCACTTTCTTGAACTCTACGCCAAGCGGCGGCATTTGGTACCGATTCCCTTTCTTGACACTGCAACAGCGGCAGCAGCAGCAACAGCAGCAACAAGCGCGGCGGATCACCAGACTCAGCTGCATAACGCACTGTGCGCGGAATACGATGGTCCGCGCTTAGACCCCACTGTCTTTAAGTCTCTTCCCGATAAAGTGCAGAAAAAGACTCTTTAACAAACTCTCGACTTTACACCGTGCGCGCTCTCTTTTGTGTTCTTAAGCCCGCCCTGTCCCCTCGCCTCTTAGAAGCATGGCCACCTCTTCGGTCGTTGCTATCAGCAATCTCAAGTGCCCGGAGCCGGTTTTGCGTGCAGTCAGTGCCTTGATTGCATACACCGAGCCCATCGGCATCAAGTCTCTTGTCCGCTTTCCACATGTGGAAAAAAGCCTCAACTCCGATAAGGTGCGAATCGTACTGCGCAACCCCATGAGCTCGGTGATGTGTGCGGACCGCTCCAGCACATTCCACGCGATCGGGCTGCGGTCCGATGCTGAAGCCAACGTGGCTGCGCAGACCATACTCAACTGCCTGAAAGAGATGGGTCACGCCTCCATCGCGCTCAAATCAGTCAAAGTCAACAACTACAACTACCTCGCCGAGTGCGACTTCAAAGTGGATCTCAATCGCATGGCTGCTGTGGCCAACGGGACTTACGAACCCGCGGTGTCGCCCGGCTGCGTCATCAAACTGGCGAACTGCAGCGTGCAGGTGTTCTTCAGTGGCAAGGTGCAACTGCATGCCAGCAAGCCCGAGTATGTGGCTCAGTGCATGCCTGAAATCTTCAAATCCATGCTCAAGTGTCAAGTAGAAGCATAAACCCTTTATCCCTATAGAGCCTGACACTTCAACTTTTTTTAAAAATTTTTTGGAGACTTGGACTTTTTTGAGGTTCTGATAAATTCCTGATCGGGAGAGGCCTTACACTAGCAACTGCTAAATATGGGCGTTAAGAACGGCCTAAATAGCGGGAGATAAAGGGGGTGGTTCTATTTCTGTAACTCAGCCTATTTAGCCAAAGTTAAACCCCATATTTAGCGGTTGCTAGTGTAAGGCCTCTCCCGATCAGGATTTGGGCCCGGCCGACCCCCCAAAAAGTTGAAGTGTAAAATTCTCAAAAAAAGTTCAAGTCTAAAATGAGTTAGTGGAGGTGTTGGTTGGTAAGTCTAGGAGATGTTGCACGCGGAACGTTTGCGTCTACGGCCCTTTGCAAGCCTCTGTAGAGCTAGCGCATCAAACCATTTCTCGCAAAACGTTTGCTGGTTGAGTTTGTATAAGGTAAGTGCGCCGTACGCGTTGGTCCATCCCAGTTGGTCTGCAATCGTGCGGACAAGCGGTACGTATGATCGGTAGAGCACGCTGTTGCGGTTGGCGCGGACGAACGACAACGCAAAACAGAGGTAGCCCCACAGGTCCCTGCGCCGAGAGGCCCACTCAAAGTGAAAGCGCTTTGGGTCATCATCATACCGAGTGTTGAGACAGCAGAGGTTGGGTAGCGACTTTTTTTCAGTGTCCGTGAACTCCTGAGAGAGCGGCCTTCCGAGTTTGAAGTAGGTGATGGATGTGTCAGCAACCAAGGAGCATATGGTTTCCGGTACAATCGCACCGCCAAGCATGAGAGACTCATCGTAAATTGTCACCTCATTCAAACAGTACCGGAGTGTTTGAAAGATGGTCTTCAGTGATAACAGGTTTCGATCAGGTCTGCAGGCGTGAATGCTGTTCAAGGGCTGATGCAAATCGATGGTGATATGCTGCAGTCGAAACATGAAATCCACGTGCATGTGACGCTCCATGAAATCGGCACAGTCACGCAGTTCGGCCTGTGTTATTTTGAGATGCAGTCCCGTTCTGTGATAGGCAAATACGCCCTCGGGCGGAAACAGCTCCACTCTCGTGTCAAGCAGCACGACTGGAATAGAGAATATAAGTTGCCAAAACTTTTTGCCCTTTTGCTTGTCGTACTCCAGAATCCCAAGCTCCGTCGTGATGCAGACCGTTTGAATTAGAGACTGGCCCTCTGCAAGCATTTGAATCGTGCTGGCGTACGAGCTATCCTCGATGTCTTTTTTGGGTCCGATCACATTCAACTGAAGTGCCCCATCGGCAATGCGCATGAACATCCGCTGCATAAACCGCCGTTTTTCTACAATTTATGAGAGTACGTATAACGAGTTCAAGATCAGTCAATGCTACACATTTCAATAAAAGGCGAAGGTTCTTTTTTTTGGTCGATGCTATTGAGTGTGGCTGCGCTGTGTGTGGCCACACTGGCGTGCGTGCATGGCGCGCTGGTTCAAACCGGCGTTGCGTCGTGGGGAGCGCGTTCAGGACACTCGTGTGTGTTCACAAACAGCTCTATGTACGTGTTGGGTGGCAAACTGCAAAACGGAGCCATTTCAAGAGACGCATGGGTGTCGTCCGCATATCCATTCAATACGGGCGCACTTGTGTCCGCAACTTCACTGCCGGGCCCGCGCGCGTTCGGCGCTGCTTGCTACTACTCCGACCGCATAGTATACGTAGGTGGCAATAACGGTACCCGCACAGTAGGAAGTGTGTGGAGCACAACGGATGGCGGTGCAAGCTGGCAGGTGCATGCGGATCCAGGCTGGTCGCCACGTGAGCGGTTTGGGTTGCTGCAGTCCAACCGCACAGGCGCATTTTACCTGTTTGGAGGGCTTGTGTTGCCGGCCCAAGTCACATTCAACGATCTCTGGTGGTCTAGTGACGGCGGGCTGACGTGGACCCTGCACACAGCCAACACCGGCGTACCGGCGAGGTATGGATTTGCGAGCGCCTCCAATGGAGATAGTATGTATGTGATGGGCGGAATGGACTCGGACGGCAACCTGTTTGCAGACGTGTGGACGGCCAGCTACTCGTCCGACTACCTTGCGTGGTACAAGGTTGACGTGGCTGGTACCCCTGTGCACCGTATGGGCGCCGCCTCGTTTGTTTCCTTGCTAAGCAGCACCATCCATGTGCTGGGCGGTGTGTCGGGCAGCTCGGGAGTAGGCGTAAATTCGCACGTACAGTCTACGTCAAAGTGGGGAGGGCGCATGTGGTGCATGCCAGACAGCACCAACCCGCTGTTTGAAGACTCGTATGGTGCGTTGTCCTATTACGGCACTGCGCTGTACAATGGAACTACTTTGATCATGAGTGGCGGTTCAAACGGAACCGTGACATCTGATCTGGCGTACGCATTTACCTCTGCGGATCCCATCTACTGCAACCCCAATCAAACGCAATGGATGTTTGTGTCCTCCTTTGCGACACAGTATGGAGCGCGTTACGGACACACTTCCAACTATATTGGAGACTCGCTGTATGTATTTGGCGGTCAGGACCCCAACGGAGTGTATCTGGACAGTGCGCTGCGTTACACCAAGAGCCTTGGGTGGTTGCCTATCACACACGACGGGTCAGTTTTCACGCCGCGGGCGTATCACTGCTCGGTAACTCACAAAGCAACAGGGTGTGTCTATATATGGGCAGGCGATGATGGCACCGCTCCCCTCTTTACCATGATTAAGTTCTGTGAAGACACGCAACAGTTTTCACTTGTATCCGCCGATACTGGTCTCTATGGTGTTGATCTTGCCTACACGATCGAAGGATCGCGCATTTTCACCGTGACCAACTCCGAAGCCAAATACACTGACTTTCCATTCACCGCCTGGTCATCAGGCACGTATCTCACAACACCTCTGCAAGTCACGGCCGGCGCTCTCATCTATGACAAGGGCAATCTTGTGCTTGCCACTGGATTTGAAACGCCGGTCGTAAACACCGCTCGTATCTTTACCATTTCAGAGGCAAATTTTGTTAGTATTACGGGGCAGTGGACCGCTGTTTCAGCACCATACGGTAAAAGGGGTCGTATTGCGGGGGTCAAGTTGGAATCAGTTGATACTCTCAGAGCGGTACCGGCAGTTGTGTCGACACCCGTCAACGCGTCTCTGTTCATATCTTGTGGCGAGAGCAGTACGCGGTTGTACCAAGATTCTTACCTCCAAACAATCAACGGCGCGTGGGTAACAACAAACCCATATCAGTCCAATCAAGTAAACGCAAACGGGCAGACGGTCTGGTTTATGCCCAGCTCGGTTGGATTTGCCGTCGCCCCGGACTCCAAGAGTGTAACCATCACAGGCGGAATTTTGGGAAGCAACATACAAACGCAGTTTCTTGGCGATGCGCTGACTTATGGCGCAAATGCATGTCTATCCGATCCTTGTGTGTGCGGGGCGTGTATTCCGGGTACCGAGTACCAATGTTCTTGCCCGCCAGGATTCAACGGCACTCGGTGTGAGTTTGCACCAAATGCGTGTGATTCAAACCCTTGTCAAAACGGGGGTAACTGCACCAGCACGTGCAATGTGTTCAGCTGTGGCTGCGTAAATGGCTATACAGGACCAACGTGCGGATCCGCACCGCCTCCGCCTCCTCCCACCGCGCCATCTTCGTCCACAGGAGGAGAAGCCTCTTCAACCGGCGGCGCTACTGGCCCGGTGGTCTCATCTTCTTCTTCGGTCTCTCAAACCGCCACCCATTCATCATCTGCATCCCTAGTTTCTTCAACAGGCGCGACACCTTCTTCAACCGCCGAACAGCCCTCTTCAACGGCGACTCACTCCTCCTCCTCCTCCTCCTTCACCGGTGGAGTTGAAACATCATCCTCATCTTCCGGCTCCTCTTCACCATCGTCCTCCACTGGCAACGGCGGAGGCACGCGCAACCCCCCCACTGAACTAGAAGCAAGCGCGCAGTCAACTCTGACCATCGGCGCAGCACTTTTATCAGGAGGGCTGTCCGCTGCGATTGTGGTCAGCTTCGTGATCGTATTCATAAACATTTAGAACCTGCTTGTTTTTTACTCTTAGAAGTAAAGAGAGAGAGATATAGATTGTGCGTTTGCAGTTATTGGTCATTCAGAAATTGCATCGCAGACTCTGCTGACTTCTTGAGATTGTCGGCGCTCGAGAGCAGCGCTGCGCGCGCCTCGGCAGCGTCGTTACATGTGTAAGCAGCTTGAAGCGAGTGGACTTCGCGGCCGAGGCGATCCGCCAAGTCCAAGCACATTTCGCGAGTCTGCTCGTCGTCTTGGTCCGACTTGATACACTCAGGGCACGAAGCGGTTTGCTCCTCTTTGTTGTGCTCTTCACAGGCGTACCATGAGGGGTCGCAAATGAGTTCGTACGTCTTCTGGCACATGAACAGCGAGGTACGCCAGCAATTCGAGCAGTATGCTCTTGAGCAGTCTTGCACACAACACCGCCGCATATGGTGCTGACAGAGCCCGGAGCCGGCCTGTCCGCAGGTGTCACACTTCACATCCTTGAACAATGCACACGGCTCCATCTTGCAGCCATCTGTGGCGCACACGGCACGGGCGTGGCTCATGCGACTCTGGAAGAAAAAAAGGAGAATAGACCGTGTGAGGCACCAGTAGCACAAATAACAAATGAAACGCGGAGGGGAGCGGGCACAAAAAATGATAAAAAGCAAAAATGGGAGTGCTGAATTTTAATCCTGTTCGTTCTCCTCCGCCTTCTCCGGAACCGGATTCACACACATGGAGCAGAGCGGGCATGTCGGCTGCAGCTTGTGCCACTTGGAAATGCAGGTGCGGTGGAACTGATGGTTGCACTCTTTGAGTTTCACGTACTCGTAAGAGGCCGTCAGATTCAGTCCTGCGCAGAGGGCACAGTCTTGCCAGAGCGCATCCGGGCGCAGCGTCTCCGCAAACAGTTTGAGGTGCGACCACTGCTTTTGGTCTTGCACAGCCGCGTCGCTGGGTGTGACGTAGCCATCCTCCTCGGTGACGTGCTCGGTTTTGGAAAACCGCAGAGTGCCATCCAACAGCATACCCGCGTAGCGCCAGCGGCAGCGGTTGAAGTAGCAGGTATCCGGGCGGAACTGCTGCTCACACACCGGGCAGTGTGCCGTGTCAATCACCAGATCGACCTCGCCAAATCCCGCGTTAAAGCACACCGTCTCGCCAAACACCTCGCATTTGCGATTGAGACACACTCCGCCCAGCCCCACTCCGGGTTTCAACGCGCGGTGATGGTTAGCCGGACCTCTGGCAAAGAGGCGCTTCACCATGTTCATCTCTTCCATGTCAGCAAACCCAAACGACATGGAGCCACCGCCCCCTCCACGCAGACGCAGCACCACGTGGACCTCGGCCCCCTCACCGTTGATACCAAACTGATACAGCATGCGCTTCTGGTTGTGCAACAGTTGCTTGCCGCTGAAGATCAGACGCTGCTGATTGACTGGAACACCTTCGAGCTTCTCAAATTGCTCAGCGAGGGAAATCGCCGAGTCCCAATTCGACACGTTCAGATATACGGTCTTGCCGGTGAGCGTTTTCACTGCGAGTTTAAACTCTTTGCGTGGCTCCTTTTCCGGCAGAAGCCAGTACACCGTTTGGTAATAACGATCGCCAAACAGCTCCTCGCCGTCGACCAATCGGCCGTTGCAGACGGCGCCGTGGAACGGAGTGGCCAGGGTTTTGATCTTGGCCGAGCGATCCACAATGCGGGGGGTGGACTCACCATACACCCAGATCTTGAGCTTGGTGTTGGGCACCTGCTGCTCCTGCTGCGTCTTCACATCCTTCGTCTCCGGAATGGTCGGCAACGGGGAGGGCGGTGGCGTAGGTGCAGAGGGCCGGCGCGTGAGTTGTTTGCTTTTGGCGGAGCCGAGGAAGGCCGGGGCGGGGGCAGGGGCGGGGGCAGCGGCAGCGGCAGCGGCGCTGCCGGCACCGGTGTTAACCTTGAGCCGCTTGGTAAACTGAGCCTTAATTGCGTCGGAGGCGGCAACTGCGGCCTTGCGCTTTTGCATTGCGGATTTCATGCTAAAGAGTCACGCGCACAGACACACGCATGGGTTGGGGTAAACCAACTGGTGCCCACCTCTCTGATCCCTCTCGTTTGAAAAAGTGACTGGCTTTTTAGCCCCTCCATCTAAACCTTGCGTATTTAGCGAGTGTATGCGAGTTAAAAATCCAAAGACTTTAAGCAACACTAAAAATGCAGGGCGCCAGAAGCCGCGCAAGCGCTGCTCTAGTCAACTAAGTGTCCTTCGGCTTTGGCGGATGGAGGGGTGCTTTCGTCCTCGTCGGCGACAGCTTGTGACAGCTTCGGTTTGACACCTGTGTCCAACAGACTTTGATGGATCATGTGACACAGCGCATCGCGTGCGTTCAGTGACGGCTCAAGAAACTCGCCGCGAAGAATATGCGCGGTGAGTGTGATGAGGCGCATATCGGAGATCTTTTTGTGCATGCGAAGGCCGGAAGCCAGCGCAGCACAGCAGTAGTTGCACAGAACGCCGTCCACCAGAATACACTGCACACACACATACGTGTCACAATCGCTTAACAACAACAATGAGACGACGGCGTACCGTAGAGCACTCGGCGGTTTTGGTGAATCCGTAAGCAGAGTACGTGCCTGTGTACAATACAATCCGGCCTTCTCGTTTGCACAGCAACACGTACAGCCGCTTGCAGCCCACACCTTGTGGCGAAGGCGAGGCAGAGGGCGTGCACAGAGTGCATGCGTGAGGCGATCCCAACTGCGACATGAACGGCAGTTCAAGTGACGCCTCTTTCAGAGTGATCGCAACGGGGATTTTCGCACACACAAAATCAACCAGCTGTTTCACGGCGTTTCCGTACAGTGTGTCTGAAATCAGAGAAGAATATGTGGAGATTAAAACAAAGAGATACATCAGATGTGTAGCAAACATACTAGAGAATTTGTAGGCTTTGACCAGATCCGCATCGCCGTCCACCCAAATCGATTTATTAATCGAGGCCACTTTACCAGTCAGAATCAAACGCTCGTGGGTCGATACCGACTTGGAATCCTTATCATCCTGCAATCACATCAGCAAAGAACGACCCTTTTACGTAAGGGTCATTTACAGGAGATGCGCGTGCGTACAGATACCTGAGGCTCGGGCTTAACAGCTACGGCCGCCGCCATTCTCAGCTCTGGAAAGCAAAAACATATTTGAGAAAGAAAGGTGTACTCATCAAATCAAAAAAGGAAACAAAGTCAAAGTCAACTCTCAGCAAGAAAATGAGTGTGACTGCATGACAGTGGGGTTCAGTGTCGGCGGTGGTGGTAAAGGCGGCGTGGGTGCAACAGGAGGTTGAGGCGGTTTCTTGTGAGTCCGTTTGCGCTTCACACCCGGCATCTGAGCACACAGAGACAAAAAAGAGCAGCGGTGTTTAGAACGAGGCGATTGAGTGAATGAGTGCACAAAAATGAGGCTCGGGTAAATAAGAAAGACACAAAGCTCGCTAAAAGTCGGTGGTATACACCCGTTTCGGAGCCAGCGGGATGAGGTCGTCTTTTTTGATATACACGTTGAGCACGTGTTTATGGCCTTCATTTTCTTGCAGCTTCACGCGCACACCGCGGTGTTGCGCATCCTCGCTGCTGATCACCGTGCAGAGCCGCGGCAGATTCACCACGATCGTGTCTCCCACGGGCGGCTGATTGAGATCAATCGGCAGCACCAGCTGGTCCGAATCGAGATACCAGACCTCTTCTCCCTCCCCGATGGCCGCAACTGAAAAAGCAGAAAGGACTCAGACAACGTCGCACACGAAAGAGGAGAGAACCGACTTACTGGACTCAAAGGACTCAAATTCAATTTCAGCGTGTACAGCGGCAATCAGACCCTGTCGGAAGGAGGCCGCGCAGCGGGACTCAGTCAACCGACTCGTCTCCTTGTCGATTTGATCCACAATCCCGGCGAGTCGCGCTTTGAGACTGCACTTCGTGCCAAACACAAACAGGTCTTGCTTAAGTTTGGACGTGGTCTCACGCCACATGTCATACTCCTTGCTCTCTTTCAGCTGTTTGATCAGGAACGGCTAGATAACAAAACGCCAACAGCGGTGGGTGTTCAGCTCGTGGTTTTGAGAGAGATGGTGGGTGGAGGGGGGCGGAAACGCTTACCAAAATCACATTCACCATGCGTGTCGCCTTCTCCGTGTCAAAGTGAACGTTCGCAAAACGAACATCGCCGGCGAGAAAGCCCGGGATGCCCTTGAGGTTCACATCTCGCGAGTCCAGCGGCCGTGCCATGTACTTTTGTAACAACTGCATGTTGTCAGCGCGCCACTCGTCTCGTTCGGTCGTTTTTTTGGCTTTCTTTCGCGAGGGTTGTTGGTCTTGCTTCTCCTTGGACTCGCCGTCACTGCCTTCCGAGCTGAGTTTGTGCTTGGCCGCCGCGGAAGCCCGGGGTACAGTGTCGGTCTTGACGTCCTTCTGGGATTGAGCCATCTGAAGAAAAGAGGGGGGCAGGGCAAGGACGAGTCACTTAAGCACAAATGATTGTCAATCAACACATTGACGGAGAGAGAGAGAAAAACAAAGAGTGTTAATAGCCGGCGCGCTTCTTCTTCTTGGCCGGTTGGTGGCGCAGAAACTCTTCAGCTTTGCGCTTGCCACTGTCCGACGGTTCGGACTGCTTGGCCTCGTCTTTCGTTTGCTCTTGCTCTTCTTCGTCGTCTTGTTTTGCGTGCTCTTCCTCCTCCTCCTCGTCCCGATCGGCCGCGTAGCCTTCAAAGAATGGACCGATGGGATCGGGTGCACCAGGCGCACGCAGTTGAACCGGCGCAATCATGGCGCGCTCCATGCGGGCACGTGGGTTCGACACACCGGCGGCCTTGTACAGCGCTGAAAAGCACGCAGACAACTCACTGTCGGCTTTCTCTTCACCGAGCGCGCACTCCTTTTTGTTGTTCAAGCGGGCGCTCGCCCAGCTCGTCACCATGTGACACACCGCGTCCAGCACTGCGTACACACACGCATTAAGCCTCCCAAGAGCCATGCACAGCAGACAATCAAAAAGCAAAACAAAAAACTCACCCTGCGCACCCTTCATCTCAGCTACGTTCGGCACTTGAGGGTAGCGCTTGCTGCACTTGCGGCAAATCGTGTCTTCGCTGCTGCGCAGAGTGCGCCCGCAATCAAAGAACCAACATTTCACGGCAGCGGGTTTAGCCGGCTTCACTGGTGTGATTTTCTATACAGCGCGTAGAGAAGTGAACACACCAAGCAAACATAGATAGAGACGCGACCTATCGACTCACACCTTCTTCTTGGAGGCAATCAGACTTGGCACCGCAGGACGCCAGTCTGTTGAGGAGACCGTCCGGGGGGCAGTGGTGGCAGCGGCTTCTGTCATCTACGGTAGGACATGTAGGTGCACGCTCTCTCAGTCAGAAGTCACACAAAATGAGAGCACGATCAATGAAAAAAAAGAACAGAAGCATGCGCTGGCCACTAGAAGTCAGTCTCTGGACCGTGTTCTTCATCCTCTTCCTCGCCTTCGGACGGAAAGTGGTGCGGGTACATGCGCGCGTGCTCCACCAGATTCGGGTCGTACGCCTCTGCACCGGTGGCGGCAAGCAGCTTTTTGACACGCACTTCACACGCGCGCTCGGCCAGAGCCACGACCGACAGCTCGCGTTCTTTGGTGTCACACTTGGCACAGCCCCCGTCGTCAGGCGTGTTCCAGTCGTCAATCTTGACGCCGCGTTTGGTGTGCAAGTGAGCCGCCAGCATAGCCGCGCAAAACTTGCACTGTACCCCGGGTAGATTGATGTACTGCACATAGAATAATAATGATCAGTGCCGGCCAAATAAAAAAACCATAACTACCTACCGCGTAGTAAGTCTTGTCTTTCAACACTCCTTTGCCCAACTGCCACTGCAGATGGTCCACATCGGCTCCGGTGTACACCAGATACACACGGCCCTCGAGCTCCTTGCCCTGGTCGCTCGTGGCCGCGAGCAGTCTGCGGTCTGCCGCGAGCGATGCCAGCCGCGACTGGTCGAACGGCAAGCGGCATGCGGCACAGCGCGCTGTGCATTTGGCTTCGTTTGTGGCGCACTGCTTGGCGTCTGCTTGCAGACACGGACACGTGGGCTGCTCCACAGTGGGCGGCGGTGCAGTGATGGCCACACGTGGATTGGAGGAGGTCACCGCGCTCTGTTGTGCGCTCATGAGGCCTTCAATGTAGTCGAACCAACCTTTGTAGCTGGCCTCTGAGAACACAGGTCAGCAGACCATACCAAGACAGGACGAGAAAAAGGGAGACGTACCCAACGCGCGCGCCTTCTCGTTCGCAATGCCCATCTGAACCACCATCAGTTCGGTCTGAATGCGTCTCTGCTCTTCTGCCAATTTGAGAAGCCGGTCGTCGATGCGCATGTCCACCAGTTGCACGCTCGGTAGGCCAGTGGCGGGTGTGAGTCGTATTTTCTTCCTTGACGGAGAGACACGGTGCTTCTGCTCCTCTTTCCACTCCTCGCCATCCGGAGCTTCGGACTCAGAGTCTGGGTCCGACGGGTACGTCAGGTGCCGTTTGATTGGAGGGGTCTGTGCAACCGCTGGGTCAGCAAGCGTACACGCACACTGATTGCATCACGCAAACGTACCACTTGAGTCAGGCAAGCCAAGTCAGTGCCCTCCACAAGGTCTGAGCTGTCCTGAGCAGCCATCTGAAAAGTACCAAACACAGTTAGAGCGCGTCGAAGGCGGCTGAAGGAAGCGAAAACACAAAGCGCATAGTGTAAATGAATGTCGTTTTTCGGAGGCAAGCAAAGAGAAGATATACAAAGCAAAGCAAAGGGACCCCTAAGAGTCACTCTGCGGTTTTGGCTTCGGTTTCGCCAGGTTCTTTACCAGGCCTTTGCGGTAGCGCTGTCGGAAGGCCGTGGAGCTCGAGTACTGACTCTTCAGATATACATGCACCTCTTCGCCAACCACGACCTTGTTCTGCACGGTGCAGAGTATGGGCAGAGCAATGTCGGCCGTCTGATTGGGTCCGTAGCGGAAGTACTCTCTGACGTGCACCCAGAGCACGGTGTCGTTCACCGCAAGTTGCGAGACTATATACAGCATATGCAAAGACGGTGCATACACAACGATAGTCACGGTGACCTAGGGCGGGGGGG
>JACCDR010573228.1_pt1 | contig 23854 bp, 18 predicted proteins | sample 7446431 | NCBI WGS metagenome assembly JACCDR01 (sample SAMN15323443, study PRJNA562643) | freshwater metagenome | isolation source: river surface water | place: USA:Blue River Watershed | collected 2017-08-17 | reverse complement strand
TAGAGGCTTTTTGATTCATTCGAAGCAGGTTTTAATCTCCATTTAATCTTTGACAAACACCACCCCGTCAAAGCAATTTTCCCTATACAAACACCGCCGCTCATCTCTTCGATCACCACCGGGCTTGTTCAACAAGTCGGTTTGATTTCGGCTGTGCGCAATTAAACCTTATTTATTATGGCAAACTTAAAGGCACAAGGTTAAAACAATGCATTTTGAAGTTTCCGATAAATAAGGGACTTCCGAAGCGATTCAATAAATTAACTTTTATTCAGAGGTCATAATAGTCTTTTCGATATTTTACGAAAAAAACTAGTATAACTTACTTTATAAGTACAAAGCAGAACAGCCAACATGATCATTTTTTAATAAAGCTTGTGCGCATGTGAATAAATTAAAATTATTTGCTAATTTGCCCAATGCTAACTTTAACCTTCTAAAACTATTACCTCACCGTCCCACGCCTGATCTGGAAGATATATTACCCAAGCCCTACCACTGGAAGTTTCGATATATTTTGAGTTATGCCAAGGAGATGGCGACTCCCAATTCTTTATTTCCGTTGCCACGCCTTCATTTACAAGTTGGATAGATAGCTTTCGAATTAGCTCTACTTTCTTACGATTTTTTGTATTCTGAATTTCTATATTCATGGTATGCCATAACAGCTGTATATACGTCGCCAAGACGTAATATCCGGCGACGGGGTATTTGGGGTTGGACTTTGCAATCTACTGTGCGGGCCTCGGGGCGTCAAGGGTTGCGGGGGGGGTATTGGAAAGGCGACTCATGGGATGAAGGTTGGCTGGACGCTTACGCAATAGGGTGCCGGAGCCTCGTACAACCGGCTCACCGATTGGGCGGAAGATCATCCGGCGAAAAGCGACTGGCGGAGCCGGGCGAAACAGGCGGAAAATCGTCTGGCGCAAGCTCGCGCGGCGCGAGCGGGTTATCGGGTGGCAAATTCTGCTCGCCGATTACAGTCGCCAAGGCGCTCACCGAAGAAGTGCTGGCCTGTGAACGGATGCTGCTGGTTGACAGGCTTTGAGCCGTCGAGCTGGCAGCCGGCTCATTCCCGCCACCGCCGTTACCACAGCCGGTTAACAGCCACCCGGTGATGGCCAGAATATGCCCGCTACGCACTAAAAACCCCCTTCGCACAGCGTCCATTAGTATTTCACCCACAGCGTATCGTCTGCCGTCAGGGCAACGCCGGTTTCTGTCCCCAGGTTGCTGTAGGTTAAATCGGCTGCGACCAGGGCATCGATTTTAGCGACCGTGTGCGGGTTGGGGCTGTAAGCGCGCTTGCCGATCCACACTATGGCGGCGTCGCCGAAATAACTCTTTAATTTTGCGGCATGGGTGCCAGCGCCCGTCGGGGTAAAGTCGGCCAGGGTGGTCGCATCCAGCTTGTAGGCATTGAAGCCTTTGCGTTTATCCGGGAAGGACAAGAGTGTTGGCGAATTGGCCGCCCCCCAATCCAATACATATTCCGCCGCGCCGGGTACCGCACAAATCTGGGTCGTCAAAAAGGTGTATTTTTTAATGGTCATATCATTTGCAGCTGCCGCCGGAGTCTTTAAACGAATGCTCACCTTGTACAGCTGGTCGTCCGCCGGCGCTTGTGCGGTCACTTTTGACCAGGTAAATCGCACTGAACCGTCGTCCAGGGTTTCGCGCGCAACCTGGCCAAACTCCCCCTGATGGCTGGGACGCAAGGAAGCGGCTTTGGTGGCCGCGACTATAGCGGCGGGAACGGTGACCTGGATTTTGGTGGTATCCAAATTGGCCGGCGGTGTTGGCACGGCTTCGTCATTGCACCCATGCGGAACGATAAACACAATTTCACTGGTGGAATTGGCGATAGCATAAGCCGCTTGCCCGGCGGCGGCGCTTGGCAAGGTGTTGTTGGCAATACCCACATGCGCAAAGGCCGATGTAGCCAGTGCCATTTTGAATGCCAACACAGTAAGGGCAAGAGCGGTGTATCTCATGGAAAACTCCGAGTGATTTAACAGGTTAGTCATTCTATTATCTCGCCGGAGCCGCAGAAGACAATGCGACAAAATGTCGCAGTTATCGCCGGTTTCAATCGGAGTAACATGACCACGTCTTCCACCATGACCTGACGCCGGGCGGACCCTTCGCATGACCCGATACTTACTGCTGTGTGTGTGGCTCACCACTTTAGTGGGCTGTAGCCAGGTTGCGCCCTGGGAGCGTGGTCTACTGGCAAAAGAGGCCATGTCGCTCAACCCACACCCCTTGCACCGAGCGCAACGAACACACCTGCACAACAGTCGCGAAGCCGCATCAGGCGATGATGTCGCAGCGGGAGGCGGCTGTGGCTGCTACTGAGTTAAGCCCCGCTCAAAACCCGATATTGCGCCAGCTGAGCCTGGCCGCCTTAGCATTGCCCGGCCTGATGCTGCACAATGCCTCAGCAGAGAACCATGCCTCAGCAGGGAACAGCGCCACAGCCGACAACAACACTGTCAGCGTGTTATATGAACGCTATCAGGAAGGCGCGCGCGATTTAGCGGGTATGCCAAGCGCCTTTAAACCCATCGCGGTAGAGACACTGCTGACCCACATAGAGAGCCGCCTTAGCCCCCAGCTGACAGCCGCGATCAAGCTCACTCAAGACACCTGGTCCGGCGCCACACCCGTTGCCACAGCCCCTGTCTCAGCCCACAGCAATCGCATCAGCAGCGGGCCGACACTCGCGCATGTCGTGACAGGGGCCTCCCCGGATTCCGACCACATTCACGACCCGGAAGCCGTTGACGCGCCGCCTGACTCTGCGAACCACAGCGTCACAGGGGCCTCGCCCTATCTCTATTCCTCGCTGAAGCTTGATGAATACTACCGCCCGCTGCAAACCGACCTGAACGGCAACGTCATCGGCGGCCTCGACAGCCAGTTAGTGCACACGCTCGCGAGTGCGTCGCCGGAGGTTCGTCAACAGTTGGACGCCAGTGTGACCCGCCAGTCGCGGCGAGGCGACAGCACACTCAGCCTGGGCCACTCGCGGGAAAGAGACTTTACCGCCTGGTTTGGCCAGGTTGCGTCCACTTGGACTATCAACCGTCAGCACACCACTTTGGCATCCGGGCTGAGTTACGCGACCAGCAAAACCCATGCGCGGCTGGATCACCATACGGTTCCCCATATCTACGAACCTTATCGGCTCACCTATGCCGCGCCCGGCAATTCGGGAACGGATTACAGCAGTGCTTACAGCCGGCTCTTTGTGGATGCGCAAGGTGCCGGTGTGCAGGGCGAACGCGAGGATTGGGGTCTGAATCTCGGCATCACACAGGTGCTCAACAAAACGGCTTTGCTGGGAGTCAAGCTCGGCTTGACCCATAGCCTCGGTTATCAGTCCAACCCCTATAAAGTGGTTTCAGTCGCATTTGTGGACCCGGCGAAATCAGCAGGCCCGGCAGGGGCGCCTTATGCATTTGATGCCGAATTAGTCGCGGTCATGGAGCAACGGCCAGACCTGCGCAAGCAAGGCAACCTGAGCCTGACCTACGTGCAATACCTGGGCGCTACCGATGGGGCACTGCATTCACGCTATCGCTACTTTCGCGACAGCTGGGGGATAGACGCTCACACACTGGAGCTGGAATGGGTTCAGCCGCTGCGACAAACCTGGACTGTCTCGCCCCATATTCGTTACTACGCGCAAGATGCGGCCCGGTTTTATCACCCGTATCTTGTGACCACACAGAGCCTGTTTGGCCCAGACGGGCAGCCGTTTGATCACAATCAGTTACCGGCGCACTATTCCAGCGATGCCCGTTTGTCCGCCTTTGGCACCGTCTCAACCGGGCTCAGCCTGCGCCGGCAGCTCGCCAAACAGCTCAACCTCGAATTCAGTTATGCCTATATACAGCGGGCCGCACACTTGGCTTTTCATGACGCAGGCTCTGCTGACGTTGGCGACTATGCCGACTTTACGGCGTCTCAATTTAGCCTCGGTTTGACGGCGACCTTACCGGGTGAGCAATCCCACTGGGGGCTTGAGCACCCTCGCAACGCCACACACGAGCAGCCTCATGCTCACCACACCTCCAGCGCAGCGCCGGCCGGTCTGCAAGTGACACACCTGCTCGATAAAACCGGCGATTGGATGCTGGGCTACCGGATGATGGTGATGCAACAGGGTGGCGATATCACACACAACGGCCAAGCCCTCGACGATTACACACTGATCAACAAAGCCTGCTATGGCAAACCCTGTTACCTGCGCCCGACGCATATGACCATGCGCATGCACATGCTGGACATCATGTATGCACCGACTGACTGGCTGACCCTGATGCTCATGCCCCAATTCGTCGATATGACCATGAGCATGCGACTCTTGGCAGATTCGCCGCGTACGGGCGGTATGGATGCCATCGGGATGGCCATCACCCATGCACAACACGGCCACAGAACATCGGGCCTCGGCGATACTGAACTGCATGGCCTGCTGCGGCTTTACCGGCAGGGCCCTGCGCGTTTGGTGATGGGGTTGGGGCTCAGCGCGCCCAGCGCTCAGGTGGATAGGGCCGCAGCGCCAATGATGGGCATGGATTTGGGGCACAGCGAATATGGCATGCAATTGGGCAGCGGTACCTGGGATTTTAAACCCAGCCTGACGCTAAGCCTCGACCAAGCCGCCTGGGATTGGGGGCTGCAATTGCAGGGCGTATCGCGGCTGCAAGCGAAAAACAGCCTAGGCTACGCCTTAGGGGATCAGCTCCAATCCAGTCTCTGGGGAAGCTATGCCGCGAGGCCCGATCTCTTTGTGTCGTGGCGAGCCGTCTACACCCGACAACATCGCCTCTCGGGCCAGTATTCGGGCGCACATGTCGCTATAGGGCCCGGCGACTACCCTGGCAACTCGGGCGGGGTTTTCCGGGATATCGGTTTTGGCCTATCCAAGCGCTGGCACAAGGGCCCTGCGGCCGGTAGCCAATTGGGCATCGAATGGCTGCAGCCGGTATCCGACCATCCCAACGGCTATCAGCTGGAACGGCAAGGTACCTTGGCGTTTACTGGGAGCCTGCATTTTTAATGTCGATAACGCCCTAATGCACCGGTTATATCGGTTTCCATTCCACGCGATGGGGTCACCTTGCGAGCTGCAGCTGTACAGCCCATCCCCATCGCGGGCTCAGTTGATGGCACACGCGGCCATTGCAGAAATTGCACGGCTAGAACAACGTTATTCGCGTTATAACCCCAACAGCATTTTAGCCGACATAAACCGGGCGGCGCAGCAAGGCCATGGGATTGAAGTCGATGCCGAAACGGCAAGTCTGCTGAATTACGCCGACACCTGCTATCAGCAAAGTGATGGCCTGTTTGATATTACCGCCGGCGTTTTACGGCGAGCCTGGAATTTTAAATCCCACCAACTCCCCCACGCGGATCAGATTGCACCCCTGCTCAATCAGGTTGGCTGGTACAAGGTGGCGTGGAAAGCGCCTCACCTCCGGTTTCAACCGGGCATGGAATTGGATTTTGGCGGCATCGTAAAGGAATACGCGGCAGACCGACTGGCCACATTTTGCTGGAATCAGGGGCTGCATCACGGCTTTGTCAATCTCGGCGGTGACATCCGGATTATCGGGCCTGCGCCCGATGGCCAGCCGTGGCGCATCGGCATTAAACACCCACGCAAAGCCACCGAATGCCTGTGCACTATCGAGCTGACCCAGGGAGGAATCGCCAGCAGCGGCGATTACGAACGCTGCATACAGATTCAAGGCCGGCGCTACGGGCATATCCTCAACCCCAAAACCGGCTGGCCGGTAGAGCACCTAGCAGCCGTCACCGTCGTCGCCGATTGGTGTGTGGTGGCTGGCAGTGCATCCACCATTGCCCTGCTCAAACAAGACCAGGGCGCCGCTTGGTTACAGGAACTCGGGGTTCCGCATTGCTGGGTCGGGGCCGATGGCCGCACCGGCGGCCCGCTTCTCGATGGGTCGACTTAAGCGAATAGGATCACACAGTCGCGGATGATACGAATTGAAAACGGATAACCGCCCTGTTTTAGGGTGAATCAATCAGGTGTGAATTCGGGCAGATCCTTTAAAGCGGTTTTATCAAAAGGCTGATTGCGGAAAAATTTGGGGTAATAGTAGGCGCGCAGTGCACCATGAAATAAACGAACCTTATTTTCGTAGGCCAACTGTGCACTGACATCGGTTTTTGCCAACGCCTGTAGACTTCGCTCTAACAAAGCGGGTGGAGCAAAAAGTGACACCCAAGAAGCAATATGGTCACGCTGGCGGCGACCTTCTCGATAGGCCTCTGCTAAGGGCTCGGTCTTTTGGTCCCCGACCTGTTGAAAAGCGTAGTACCAGGCCCAGTCAAAGGAACCGTCTACCGGTTGGTAATCTGCCCATTCGGGATGGTGCTCAAAAAAGGGTTTCATTGTGCTATCCCTGGGTAAATCCCAAGCGTCGTTTACGGTTTCACGCTGTAACATGAGAATGTCTGCACCGGATGGCAGCGGCACTAAACGGTCTAGGAGTAACCGAGCGGATGCGGGAAACACAACCACAACCAGCAGCCAAATGCCGACCAGGCTCATCAAAATCACTGACCCAGGCTTTCGCCAGGCTGAAACCCCATAACAGATTAAGCCCCAAAAAATGCCGTATAACACCACGGCTAAACTCGCCAGAAACAAGGTGAAAAGTCGTGCTCCTGCGAGCAAGCCCGCTAAAATCATAGGCACAAGCAGGCAGATGATAATTGCACTAACACCGATCAAAATCCTCAAACGCCAGAGCCATTCTGACGAGTTTGCCATGGATTCCAATAAATTGTATCGACCTGCGCGACGCTCACTGGCTCTCACGTCATACAGAAGAAGGATTAAAACCAGAGGAAAAACACATGCTGCGAGAAACGCAAAATCGAACCGGCCAATAAGTGCGGCGCTGGGGTTTGGGACATCTCGCTCATAAATTTGGCCTTCTAATGCCAACATACGAATACGGTGCTTCCAGGGCTGCACATCACGCTGCCCCATAGCGGCATAAGCAAAGTTTGATGGCGGATCGTAAGTTAGATGGAAGCTGTAATAAGCGGCACTACCCCAATCGCTGACCTTAGCCAACTCTATAGCACGCTCTTGCTGATCAGCATCGCGAAGTGCCGCTACCGTTTTGTGCTGATAATGCACGTCGGCAAGACCATAACCGACCGACAAGGCCGATAACATCAAGACGAGAGTCATCCATAACCTCAACGCAGAATCCTTCGCCGCAAAACGGATTTCGTTTAAAACCATTTTGAATCTATTCATGGCTTAATCCGTCGTCCAGTCCATAACAGAAAACTGAAAGCACCCAAAAGCCACAGGCCTAAAACACCCAGGGATAAGAGCGCAGCATCCAGACGGACCGATAAACTTGCTCGCTGAAACCGATAGGTCTCTAGCACTTGCCAGTGGCTGGCACTAACACGCGCGCGTTGTTTGGCTGTGTCATCTTTGTTGCGATTGATGTCGTCCTGGTAAGACAGCACTTGCGCATGCGCACGGTTCAGCCCTTGAACAAAGGCGTAACGAACTGCCTCAGCCTCGCGCTGAAAGCGGTGATACTGTATCAAATCGGTACCCGCTATAGCGCGTGAAACAAAGGCAATAGCCAGTGGTGGCGATAGCCAGCCAAACTTTTCGAGCAGCTGTTGTTGGCGAATTTCGCCGGCCAAACGGTCTTCGGCATAATCGTTCAATAGTGTCGTGATTTTTTGTTCACTTTCCATAGCCACGAGACCACGAAAATTAACCGGCAAGTCTTCGATTTTTTCAGCGCCGTATTTTTTCAGCAAGCTGGCTCGAAGCGCTGCAAAAGCCGGATCATTAGCGTTATGACCATCGCCGATTTTTCGAAGATCCGCAGCCATCGCAAGATCAGCTTCAATCTTACCGGGAACCTGCAGAGAATGGGTTGCAACATTTACCGCAATGGAGGGCAACACCAAGGTCACCACAAACCAGAGGCCCGTTAGCGCGACAAGCGCTGTCCCGCGCTTTCGCAGGCAGGCTGAAAAACCTAGCACAATCAAAACCCATAACAATAAATACACAAAATAGACGGCTATAAGTAAAAATACCGCTAGCCACTCTTCTCCGGCATTTACAGCACGCCCAGAAATCACAGCAAGCGGCAACAACAAAATCACTATAAATAGCACAAGCGCTAACGCCTTACCCAGTAACAAACGGTTGCTGGCCACACCAAGGGACATTAATGGCACAAGCGTACCTGACTCCCGCTCTCGCCCGATAGCGCCATGACCCAATAAAATAATCACCAGCACACCAAAAAGCTGATAAATCAACGCTGGGGTTACCTGTGAAAAACCGCCGAGATCGGCGCTGGCTGCGGATTCTGAAAAGGTTGGCGTATTTTGGCGATGCCCTTCAAGAAATAGCGATTGGCCCGTTACCGAATCAAGACCTGGATCAAAAATTGCCAGCGGCGGCGGCGCGCGAAAAACGTAGTGCCCGTAATGAACCATTCTATGGGGGTGACGATCAGGCTGCTCAAGAAAAGTCTCTTCAGCGTCCTGCTGTTGATTGACTCGAGCCTGTGTTTCCGCTGCCATACGCGATGCAGTCAGCCAGCTGGAGCTGGCAACCAATAACAGAAAGGCCAAGATACCGCCAACAGCAAGATAAGATCTAAACCAGTATCGCCACTCGCCCGCTGCAATACGCAATATTGAATTCATAAGTGTCAGGACTGAATGGCTAAGAGTGCGGTGGCTGAGGTTTGCACGGAAAAAGCCTTGCGGACTGCTTCAGTGTCGATACGTTTTCCCTCCTCAGCAGTGAACTCACCCACCAAAACTCCGTTGCGCAGTAAGCCAATGTGATCAGCAACCTGACAGGCCCCATACAGATCATGGGTCACCATTAAAATGCTTTTACCAGACTCTGCGAGCCCTTTGAGCATGAGGTGTAACTCATCAATAGCACTAGGGTCCAGGCCCGATGTCGGTTCATCGAGCAGCAAGATGTCAGAATTGCGGAGTATGGCCAGTGCAATCGCCACTTTTTGGCGCATGCCCTTGGAATAGGTCCCTAATTTGTGTTGCCAGGCTGCAGGGGGCAGAGCGACCCGATCAAGCACCGACGCCATTGTCGATGAACTCACCTCAAGCTGAGCTAAGCCCAAAAAATACTCAAGATTTTCCAAGGCGTTCAGATGTTCGTAAAGCGATACTGACTCCGGAAGATATGCGATGGCTCGGCGAGCCTCCATCACATTCTTCGAAACTTCTTGCCCTTTAACGCAAACGCAACCCTGTGAAGGCACTACAAACCCTAAAAAACTCAGTAATGTTGTGGATTTACCCGCACCGTTGCCACCGAGTAAGGCATACACCTCACCGCGGTTGACCCCGAAGCTCACACCACTCAAAACCTCTTTGCCCGAGCGTGTAACAAAAAGCGAGTTGGCCTGTAACATCCTCATATTAAAAGCTAAATGTCGCTGCTAAACGCCCATTGCGAGGGGCGCCGGGTTGCACCCAAACATCGGCGTAAGAATTGGTGTAATGCTCCTCATCGAGCAGATTATTGATTTCGGCACGCAACCCAACAGACGTCGAAAGTTGGTAGCTGGCCGCGATTCGGACCGTGGTGTAACTAGGCAACATAAAATTTTGGTCGAACAAAAAGCCATTTCGTTCGCCGACATACATGACGCCCCCCATTAACTTCAGATCTCTTTCGGCTAATTTCGCCTGTTTAACAAGCTGTAGACTGAGCTGATGTTCAGGAATGTTTAGGAGGCGCGATCCTGCAGGAATATTTCCAAATCCATCGACATCCGGGAAAGCCTCGGTAGTTTCAGCATCGACATAAGCGTAGGAAGCCAAAAGCATTAAACCATTGGAAATGCGGCCACTGACATCGAATTCAATTCCTTGGCTTTCAGCCCCACCAATACCGTTAACACTATCAGTAGTCGTCGTTGAAATATTGGACTGCTCAACGCCAAAAATTGCAATAGTACCCTCTAAGGATCCGTCATTGCCCACAAATTTAATACCTGCCTCATTAGATCTTGACAGATTTGGATCAAGATTATTCTCATCCGTTGCACCGGATAGTGGACGAAAATTCTCTCCGTATGCCACATAAAAAGACAGCGCATCCGAAGCTTTATAGACAACGCCAAACTGCGGACTCCATTGGGTTATGGCGTAGTTATCCACTGTCTGCTTCAGGCGATTATTTAGCTGTTGTTTATAATCGTCAAATCGCACACCCACTCGAATATCCAGCGCATCGGTTAAACTAATTTGATCTTGAATAAACAGCCCTTTAGACTCTTGCGTTTCGACTTGATCTAGATGCGAATTTGCAACAGGATCTAGAGGAGGGAATGCATAGGCACCATAAACGGGATTAAAGATATTGATCACAAAAAGATCTTGAGCAACCGTCAACCCAGACGGGCGTGTATCCGTAAGTGATTGACCCGCGATAGCGCTGCCTCGCGCACGCAAAGCAACTTGATCATTTTTAAACTGATCTGCATCCAGCCCGATAACAAACCGATGCTCAAGACCTGCCGTCTCAAAAGCCCCGTTTAACTCTGCTCTAAACACATGGAATGCCGCGTCATAGTCGCGGTATCTACGAAAGCGTGACAGGTTTTGACCATCTAATCCCAGAAATTGACGGCTACCGTAAAACTGACTTTCTGTTGCTAACCCCTCAAGCGAGGTATCACGGTAATTCAATCCAACTAATCCGCTCCAACCTTCGCTAAAATCATATTGAAATTCCAACTGATGGCCGAGCACATCGGCTTTCAATGGGCCGTCGCCTGGCTCCCCCAGAAAACGACTCTTCGGTATAACGCCAAGCTCTCCATTAACGGCTACGACACCGCGATCTTGAGGAATTTTTTGAGCGCTGTATTCAATTTCATAATTCATTTGGCTTCGGTCAGTAATTTGCCAAGACAACGAAGGGAAAAGGCCCTGCTTTTGCGTTTCGATGGTATCACGGAAACTGTCTGCGTCTTCGTAAAAGCCAATCAATCGAATCGCGACTACATCAGACAATGGCGTGGTGTAATCCGCATCGGTGCGGTAAGTGTTGAAGCTGCCTGCAGAAAATGTAAGCTCTCCTGCCGTTTTAAAAGTGGGGCGCTTGGTGACGAGATTGACTGTTCCACCGGGCTCACCACGACCAAAAAGCGCTGCGCGAGGCCCCTTCAACACCTCTACAGACTCAATTCCCGAAAGATCACGCGGGCCTGCAAAACCACGCCCCGCATTAAAGCCATTCACCAAATAGTTGCTGGGTAAGTTTCCATCGCCAACAAAACCGCGCACGGCAAAGCTATTCCAAAGACCACCGAAATTGTTTTGTCTTGCAACAGATGCCGACAAATCCAGTGCTTGAACCAAATCCAGCGCGCCGGCATCTCGCAAAATTTCTGCACTCAGCGTGAACTCTGCTTGAGGGGTTTCAAGCGAGGCAAAATCGCCTTTGTAGGCTTGGCGCGTGCCAATAACTGTCACAGTTTCTATATTATTGCTCTCAGCGTCGTTGGAACTTGCCGCAACAGGCGCAACACTTAAAAACGAAATGAACACTCCGTAAATAATGAATGCCGGTGTCAATAAATTGCTCACATTTTGCTCCACATACAGTCCGCCTTATAGACAATAAGGCCCAAATAATAATTGATATAATATAACGTATCATATCAGGCTGGCAACCACTCATTTGGAGCAACATGGTAAACGTTTGCCTCAATACGCGCTTACCCAGCAGACACCCCTCAGCCTAACCGTCGCGTAAGCAATAACTGATATGAGGTTCCTCCAAGCTTAAGTGGCCGAGTTTACCGGCGCGTAAATCGCGCACAATTAACTCCCCTACTCGCACAAAATCCACGCGCCCCGATTGCATACAGCCACGCTTGTTCGCAATAACCGTCATGGCGGCGGCGGCTTCATCGGGTAGAGGCGGCACACCGTAGGCCTCGGCGAGTGCTTCGGGGTAGCGCTGCAATAAATAATCGACCGCAAAATAGCCCACATCATCGTAGGAGAGCGCCGTATCGCGAATCGCACCACTCGCGGCCAGGCGATAATTCACCATGACATTTTTGCTGCCGGGCCAGGTCATACCGGGGGAATCAATTAACGTGAGCTGGCTGTTTAATACAATTTTTTGCTGTGCCTTGGTGATGGCAGGCTCATTGCCAACAGCCACCGCTTTGCGCCCCACCAAACTATTAATGAGCGTGGACTTACCCACATTGGGAATACCCAAAATTAAGGCTTCCACTGGCTTAATGCGTGCCTTTTTACTGGCAAGCGCCAAAATACGATCGGGCAAGCTACGGATTAAACCCGGCTTCTGCGTGCTAATCGCGATAGCATCCGTATTGCGCTCGGCTTTAAAATGGGCTAGCCATGCCTGCGTAATGGCATTATCGGCAAGGTCCGATTTACTCAATAATTTGAGGACTGGCTTGTCGCCGCGCAATTTTTCGATCATCGGATTGCTGCTGGACGCTGGCAGCCGCGCATCGATGACCTCAATCACCACATCGATCTGCGGCATGATGTCTTTTACTTTTTTGCGGGCCTTTTCCATGTGGCCCGGGTACCAATTAATGAGCATTGTGACACCTTGAGTTTACCGGACATTATCCGGCAGATTTTAAAATGGTCTGAATGTGGTCGCGTATCGCAGCGGCCTTCTCAAATTCTAAATTTTTTGCTGCTTCATGCATGGCTTTTTCCAGCCATTGTATTTGCTGCGCCTCGGTTTTATCGCCAAAGCGCTCGGGCAGTGGCACCGCCGCCTTAGCGACTTTTTTGCCGGTTGTGGCTTTGCTGCCGGGAATGCGGCCGCCGTCGAGAATATCGGTGACCTTTTTAGAAATGCCTTTTGGCGTTATGCCGTGCAAGGTATTAAAAGCGATTTGTTTAGTGCGGCGCCTGTCGGTTTCGTCGATGGCGCGCGTGAGCGAGCCCGTGAGGCGATCGGCATAGACAATACAGCGCCCCGCGACATTGCGTGCAGCGCGGCCAATGGTTTGAATTAAAGAGGTTTCACTGCGTAAAAACCCTTCTTTATCGGCATCAAAAATCGCCACCAGCGCCACCTCGGGCATATCCAGCCCCTCGCGCAGCAGGTTGATGCCGACCAGCACGTCAAAGATACCCGACCGTAAATCCTGAATAATTTCAATGCGCTCAACGGTATCAATATCCGAATGCAAATAGCGCACACGCACGCGCTGCTCGACTAAATAATCGGTTAAATCCTCCGCCATGCGTTTGGTTAATACGGTAATCAGCACACGCTGCCCGGCGGCTACCGTGCGGTGAATTTCGCTTAAACAATCATCCACCTGCGTCCTAGCGGGGCGCACCTCAATGATCGGGTCCACGAGGCCGGTCGGGCGCACCACTTGCTCGACCACCTGCGCAGCTTTTTCGGCTTCGTAACGGCTGGGCGTGGCCGAGACAAAAATCATCTGCGGGGCTATGCGCTCCCACTCATCAAACCGCATCGGGCGATTATCGAGGGCCGACGGCAAGCGAAAGCCGTATTGCACCAGGGTTTCTTTGCGCGAGCGATCACCTTTATACATAGCGCCAATTTGCGGCACTGTGACATGGGATTCGTCGATCACAAGCAAGGATTCGGCTGGTAAATAATCAAATAAAGTCGGTGGCGGTAAACCCTGAGCACGGCCCGATAAATAGCGCGAATAATTTTCGATGCCGTTGCAATAGCCGAGTTCTTGCATCATTTCCACATCGTAGCGCACACGCTCTTCCAGACGCTGGGCTTCCACTAATTTGCTGTCCGCGCGCAGCACCACAAGGCGCTCGCGCAACTCCTCTTTAATGGACTCAATCGCTGCCACAATCTGTTCGCGGGGCGTGACATAATGGCTTTTGGGGAAGAGCGTATAACGCGGAACACGCTGAATAATATGCCCCGTTAGCGGGTCAAAAATACTGATGTTATCAATTTCATCATCAAATAATTCAATGCGTACAGCCTGGTCCTCGGCATCGGCCGGAAAAATATCCACAACCTCGCCGCGCACGCGATAGGTCGCGCGGTGAAAATCCTGCTCGTTGCGGGTGTACTGTAATTCGGCCAAGCGCGCAAGCAGCTGGCGTTGCGACAATCGGTCGCCACGTACCATGTGAATGACCATTTTTAAATAGGCTTCAGGGTCGCCGAGGCCATAAATGGCCGAGACGGTGGCCACGACTATCGCGTCTTGACGCTCCATCAGCGCCTTGGTGGCGCTCAGGCGCATCTGCTCGATATGTTCGTTGATCGAGGCATCTTTTTCGATAAACGTATCGGAGCTGGGCACATAGGCTTCCGGCTGGTAGTAGTCGTAATAGGACACAAAATATTCGACCGCATTGTGCGGAAAAAACGCCTTAAATTCGCCGTACAGCTGTGCCGCCAGGGTTTTATTGTGCGCCATGATGAGCGTGGGGCGCTGCACGGCGGCAATCACATTGGCAATCGTGTAGGTCTTGCCGCTACCTGTCACACCCAGCAGCGTTTGATGGGCAAGGCCCGATTCCAGCCCCTCGACCAAGCCGGCTATCGCGAGCGGCTGGTCACCCGCTGGCGAGTAATCCGACACTAACTGAAACGGTTTTGATTCCCGGGTCACAAGCCACCTCTGCGCATAACGGCCCTGCAAAAGGCTGGGCCCAATCCGCCTTTATACCGCAAAACGCGCCCTGCTCTCAGGGCTTTCCTGCTCTCAGGGCTTTATCGTGGGGAATGGGCATCGCGGGGAATCGGCGTCACTCATCGGTTTAGTGATTAACGACCCACACAGTCGCGATATTCACCACCGCATGCATAATAAACGCGGGCCAAAAACTCCTGCCCCGATAACAAATGTACCCCCAGACTAAACCGGAAAAAATACACGACAGCGTCTCAACATTGGGCTTACCGAGATGCAACAGCGTGAAAGGAATCGCCTGAACTAAAATCGCCGCCTCCTTCAGATGCTCGCGCAAACCAGCGAGTAAAAAGCCGCGAAAAAAATATTCCCACCCCAGCAAATACACCAAGGCATAGGTGAGATAGTCACCCCACTTAAACACGCCTTGCTGGTAATAGGCGTCCATCGCCACGCCCTGCGATCCAATCACTACAAGGGGTAGCGCGACAACCACGTAAAGCGCACTCGCCGGCAACCAAAAAGCGACATCGCCGAGCCCAAGCTGCCATTGCGACACCGGCAGCCGGTAAATCAGCGCCAACACCGCCAAGGGAATTAGCCCATAAAACACCACACTTTGGTGCTCCGATTTCGCAATCCATGGAATGGCTTGCGACTGCACCAATACCATTAAAACGGTCGCGACCACCACCACGCCTAACACTTGGTGATAACGCGTTATCAGGCGCAACAGACTCTGTAATTCCGTCACGAAACTCGTCATTTCTCGGTTCTCTGCGTTAAACATGGCTGGCATATGCCCATCCGGCTCGGGCTAGCGGAAGGGTTCGAGTCAGTTGGAGTCCTCGCGCTGCCAAGGCAGAGACGTTTCAGCCTGCAGCAAGGCTTCGTCCAGCCATAACATCAGTTTCATCAGCTGAGCTTCGCCGCCCTGCTCCGTCCAGTGCAGGCCAAGCTGGGTGCCATTGCTGCTCAGCCCCCAGACCGACGCTGGCAAGCTCTTAAGCCAAGGCGCCAGAGCCGCCCGCTGGGCATCCTCTAAATCGCCCTGCTCCAGAGCCCAGCAATCAGCGAGGTGCAGGCCGTGACTGTAGGTTTTCCGCGTGAGACTAAAAGGCTGTAGCCTGCGCCCGGCCGGCACCGGGTGCGCATAACACCAGCAGCGGATCTCGTCGGCGCTTTCGACCTGACTCGCGCTGACTTGCAACCCCTGTCGCAGCGCCAAGGCACGCAGGCTGGCCTGCTCGCGTTGTGAACGGCTCGGCTGCATCAACATCACAGGGCCCAGCATCATGCTCAACACCAAAAACCCGATTAACCACACCCAAAGCCCGTTTGTTTCCATCGGTATTCCCCTTAAGACTGCGCGTCCAATTCTTGCCAACGCTCGAAGGCCCTATCCAGTTGTGCGGTCAAATCGGCGAGTTTCGCCATGTGATCGCTCACCGCCTCACGCGATTGCTGATAAAAATCGGCAGCCTGTGATTGCTCGGCCAGGGCGGCAATCTGGATTTCGAGCGATTCGATACGCGCGGGCAGCTCATCCAGCTCGCGCTGCAATTTGTAGCTCAGTTTGCGCGCGGCGGGCGATGAAGGTACCACCTGAGGCGCGGCAGCGGCAGCTGCCCCTGAAACAGCTGACCCTGAGACAGATGACCCTGAGACAGATGGCAACTGGGCCTCGGCCACAGCCGGCTGCAAACTCGGCCAGAGGCCACCTTGGCGCACCCAGTCGCTGTAACCCCCCACATACTCGCGCACACGGCCCTCGCCTTCAAAGGCCAGGGTACTGGTGACGACGTTATCCATAAATTGCCGATCATGGCTGACGATCAAAACGGTGCCGGTATAGTCGATCAGCAATTCTTCCAATAAGTCGAGCGTCTCGGCATCCAGATCGTTAGTGGGTTCGTCGAGTACCAGCACATTGGCCGGCTGACTGAACAGCTTGGCGAGCAGTACGCGGTGGCGCTCACCGCCCGACAGCACACGAATCGGGGTTCGCGCCCGCTCGCCGGTAAACAGAAAATCGTTGAGATAACTGATGGCATGGCGCGGCTTGCCGTTGATGTCGATGTATTCGCGCCCCATGGCGATGTTATCCATCGCGCTTTGGGACAAATCCAACTGCTCGCGCAGCTGATCGAAATAGGCCACTTCCAGGCGCGTTCCGCGCACGAGAGTACCGGCACTTGGCTGCAACTCCCCCAAAATCAGGCGCAACAAGGTGGTTTTGCCCGCGCCATTGGGGCCTATCAAGCCGATTTTGTCGCCGCGTAAAATGCGTAACGACAAGTCCTTCACCAAGGGTTTGCCGGCATAGGCAAAATGGACGCCCTCCAATTCCGCAATCAACTTGCCGCTTTGGGCTTCCTGCTGCAACTGCATACGGGCGGTGGCGAGGGTCTCGCGCCGCTGTAATCGCTCTTGGCGCAAGGCCTTGAGTGCGCGCACGCGGCCTTCATTGCGGGTGCGACGGGCTTTAACCCCTTGCCGAATCCAGATTTCTTCTTTAGCCAAGTGTTTGTCAAACTCGGCTTGATGCTTGGCCTCTTCGTGCAGCTGCCTTTCGCGAAAGGCTAAAAAATCATTGTAATGGCCACGCCACACGCTCAGCTTGCCGCGATCCAGCTCGCCGATGCGGTTGGCCACCCGCTGCAAAAAGGCGCGGTCGTGGGTGACAAACACCACGGCGCCTGCGTATTGGTCCAGCCAGTTTTCCAGCCATTCAATCGCTTGAATATCCAAATGGTTAGTCGGCTCATCCAGCAAGAGCACGTCAGGCTCCACCACCAGGGCGCGCGCCAAGGCCGCACGCCGGCGCCAGCCACCGGACAAACTTTTTAACGGCGCCTCCGCGGGCAGCGACAGGCGGTCGAGCACTTCGCTAATGCGCGTCGACAGCTGCCAACCATTTTGCGATTCGATATAGGCCTGAACTCTATCCCAGGCCGCCATCTCGGCATCGGTCAACTCCGCCGCACGCTGCGACAGGGCCTCGTACTCGCGCAGGGCCTCCGCCAGTTTGGGCAGGCCACCGGCGACATAATCGACCACCGTCTGCTCGGAGAGCGGCGGTAATTCCTGCATCAAACAGGCCATGCGCAAACCATCCGCCTGCCAGATACTGCCACTGTCGGGGACCACTTCCCCCAGCAGCACTTTTAACAAGGTCGACTTACCCACGCCATTGCGACCCACGAGGCAGAGGCGCTCGCCCGCCTCCAGACGCAACTGAATGCCGTCAAAAATAACCTGCTCGCCATAGTGGAGTGCAAGATTGTCAACAATTACTAAGCTCATGATGTTCAATACCCAAGGGCAACGGCGAAAGGCCCGGCAGTGTGCCAAAGGCCACCCCCTAAAACAAACCGCGCATAGCACTTGAGGTGCTAGAACCCGTAAACTGCCGACGACTTTCACCGCTCAACGCTGATTTATCGCCTAGCGGGACTTTTTTGTCGGTTTCGGTGTTATCACTCAACGTCCTACCCCGCTCACCCTATACCCTGTGGTTTGCTTGCCCTGGAGTCTCTTTGCATGACGCTTACGCCCTACCCGCGCTGGTTAACTCGCCTACCACTTTTGTGTTCGCTGGGCCTCGCCAGCCATTCGGCCCTTGCCGAGGCCGACATCCACAGTCAACGCAAGGCCTTTCGCGAGGCACAAGCCGCGCTCGCCGCGAAGCAACTGAGCAAAGCGCGATCGCTGCTGCCGGCACTCGCCAATTACCCGCTAAAGCCTTACATCGAACAGCCTTTATTGAATGAGCCTCTCACGAGCCAAGCGCCTCTTAGCGACAGCGCGCTTCAAGCGGCGGATGCGTTTATCGCCGAGCAAGACGGCTCCTTACCCGGCACGCGTCTGCACCGCAGCTTGTTGATCAAACTCGCCAAAGACGGGCGCTGGCAGGGGTTTTTGGCGCACTATGACCCAAGCTTCACCGGCCAGCCGCTCGATTGTTACGCGGCAGAAGCTAAGATTCGCACCGGCGATGAAGGCGACATCGCAGGCGCTTTAGCGCTCTGGAATCAGGGCAAATCGCTGGATGCAGCCTGCAACAGCTTGATTGGACTCCTTGAAGACAAGCAGCTCATCACACCCGACATTCGGCTCAGCCGACTGGAAAAAGCCCTTGAGAACAACAACACCTCACTCGCCACTCACCTGCGCCATTCGCTCACCGGGCAAGCGCGCACACTTGCCGAGAGTTACTTTCGGCTTCACGCACAGCCACGCGGCATCTTGCAAACGGCGCACTTCAACGCCAAACAGGCCGCGACACAACGGCTGATCGGTTTTGGTATCCGGCGGCTCGCCAAGCAAGATGTGCAAGCCGCCTACCGGCAATGGCAAACCGTTAACCGCGCCAAACCGTTTGACGCAACTCTCGCGGCTAACACTCAGCAATTGCTGGTGCGGCTGTTAATACAGGGCCAGTTTACGGCGGAGGCCGAGGAGCTACTCGGAACTATGCCCAAGCCGCAAAGCGCTGCACTCATAGAACCCTTGATGCGCAAACGCCTGGCCGAACAAAATTGGGGCTCAGTGAGCCAACTGATCAGCCAGCTATCGCCCAGCGATCAACAACAAGAGCGCTGGCAATACTGGTACGCCCGCAGCCACGAGGCGCTCAACACATCGGGCATAGATACTCAAACGATATTCAACAACTTGGCGCTAAAACGCAGCTGGTACGGGTTTTTAGCGGCTGATCGACTGCAACTGCCCTACCTGATGGCCGACACCTCAACCACACCAGAAGCTGCCATACGGCAACGTTTGGCCAAGACACCCGCTTTTTTGCGCTTAGCGGAATGGCGGGCACTTGAGAAAACCCGCGAAGCCAAAACCGAATGGTTTCATACCGTTAAACGCTTAAGCAAAGAAGAGATATTGGTGGCGGCCGAGATCAGCACCGACTGGGGTTGGTACCACCCCACCATTGTCGCGCTCGCCGGGGGCGAGTTGTGGGACCATCTCCAGCTGCGCTTTCCCGTGGCACACACAGCCGCCATAGAACGGGCGGCGCGTAAACAGGCGCTGGATGTGACCTATATCTTTGCCATCACACGCCAAGAAAGCGCCTTTGCGCCGGATATTGTCTCCTCCGCAGGCGCACGCGGCCTGATGCAGTTGATGCCGGCCACCGCCAAGGAACAAGCCAAACACAGTGGCCTGCCCCACAACCTCGCCGACCTCTTTAAACCTGAACACAATATTCAACTGGGTGCCGGCTATTTAAAGCGCATGCTGACGCAGTTCAACAACAACCGCGTGCTGGCGACCGCCGCTTACAATGCGGGCCCCCACCGTGTCAAAAAATGGCTGGCCACGGTTGATACTCCGCTCAGCGCAGACATCTGGGCCGAGATAATTCCCTTTACAGAGACGCGCCAATATGTGCAAAACGTACTGACCTATGCGGTGATTTACGATTACCGCCTGCAATACCCGCAAGGGCCTGCAACATCCTCGTCGCCAGCGGCAAAGATCACAGGTGCTGGGCCCGCAGGCGCTGTCACCTTTAAACCGCGCCAGCCTTTTTTATACCCGCACGAGCGCCTGATAGCGCGGCTCTAGGAGAGGGGCTCCGCATCACCCACTCTCGCTTTTTTCTAAGCGAATATCCATCTCACGCTCAACAAATTGCCATTCTGTGGTTGAGCGCAACTGATGGAGTAAATCATTAAAGAGTGCTGTGTGTTCAGGTGCGAATTCGAACCAGGTAATAAAATCAAAAGGCTCACCAAGGTCGCGCGAATGATGTAGTTGGCGAGCAATCGCTGGCAGGTATTTTAAGCCGATCGCCGTATGGTGTGACTGCTCTTCAAAAATAGCTCGGCGCTCGTCTTGAGACAAAGCCCACCAGTGCGCATTTTTCTTAATCGGAATCATCGCAGCACAAAGGGCGTTATGCCGATTCAAGCCCTCCTGCACGGATTGAAGTTTTCCCAACTCCTGCCGAGTGGCGTAACGCACATTACTGGTAAAGCCCTGCAACACCCAAGCGCCTTTATTAGCTAAATTGGCCGGTGGCGCATTAACCACCTCAATCCGTTGCACGGGTTGGAGCGCGGCGCCCGAAATAGCCTCTTGGCTACAAACCGCCCACTGCCCCACACTACCCCCAACAAACGCATAATGGTTTTTCATGGTGATTTATCCAAGAGCCAAGCAACGGGTGAACCGGATTTAGACGTAATATCTTTCGGCTCAAAAACGGCGACTTACAATTTTAAAGCGCGGCCGATGAGCTACTGGAACCAGACCCCATATCGGCAATACAATCTGCACTGCTGACAGAGGCAAACTTGTCGATAAGATCTTGAATGGTCGAACAGGGTATTAAGTTTTGATCAAGGTATAAAGTTCTCAAACGCGTGTTGGCGGATACATCAATGGATGTGAGTTGGTTATCGCTTACCTCTAATTCCTTTAAAGCGGTATTAGCCGATACATCAATCGACGTGAGTTGGTTGCCAGTTGCCTCCAGCTCCTCTAAAGCAGTATTGAACGATATATCAAGAGATGTTAACTGGTTCACCCCGACGCTAAAACGTTTCAAAGCCGTATTGGACGATATGTCAATCGACGTCAGCTGATTGGACCCCAAGTGTAATTCTTGCAGCATGGTATTGGCAGATACATCTACGAATGACAGCTGATTACCGCTGAGAACTAAATTTTCCAAAGCAGTGTTAACGGAAACATCTATGACTTTCAGTTGGTTGGCATAAAGCCATAAATCTTTTATAGCCGTATTAGCAGTAAGATCTATGGCTTTCAATTGATTACCTCCAAGAGACAAATCTTCTAAAGCTGTGTTAGTGGAAACATCTATTTCTTTTAGCATGTTTCCTGAAATATCTAAATCCACCATAGCAGTATTAGAGGCAACATTTATAGCCACCAACTGATTGGAATTCAGATATAAATATTCCAACATAGCGTTATTAGATACATCTATACTCGTTAAATTGTTAGCGTGAATATCTAAATATTTTAAAGCTAAATTATTAGACACATCTACAGTCGTTAACTTATTGCCCCCAACAAATAAAGCTTCCAAAGCCGTGTTGCTGGATAGGTTTATAGCTATTAATTGATTAGCTTGAAGCCTCAAATCCTTCAATGCCTTGTTCGCAGAGACGTCAATCTCCGTCAACTCATTAAAAGAAATATATAGACTCTCTAAAGCAGTTAGCTGATCTATGCCTGCTGCATCTCGGATTTGGTACCCACTACAGTTTAAGATTTTAAGTTCTTCAATTTTACTTATATCCTTACTCAATACGCATTGCTTGAGATTCGGGTCGTTAAATTGAGAAAAGTCGATATCGGTTGACCGGCTTGAGCTACTGACCGAAGACACGGAAGAGACGATTGCAGGTGTGCTCACTGCAGGCTTATCGTCATTACAACCACTGATTAAAAACGCAACCAGCGAGCAAGACAAGATTTTTACTACGTATTTTTTTACAAGCATATTTATTCCCATTCGGTAAACAATTTATCTCTTTCAAATCAACCATTACACCCGACAAAGCTGCGGGCAGCTATTATCATTTCAATGCAATTCACCACTGAAGACTCAGTGCAGACTAAAGCCAGAGGTCATTCTGAAGACATCCCCTGTAAAAAAGGGAAAAACTTTCAGATCCCGGACGATGAGCTACTGGAACCAGACCCCATATCGGCAATACAATCTGCACTGCTGACAGAGGCAAACTTGTCGATAAGATCTTGAATGGTCGAACAGGGTATTAAGTTTTGACCAAGGTATAAAGAGCTCAAACGCGTGTTGGCGGATACATCAATGGACGTGAGCTGGTTACCTGAAAGCCATAAGCCCAACAGTGCGGTATTGGCGGACACATCTACGGCATTCAGTTGGTTATCAGAGAGCCATAATTGGGTTAACACTGTGTTTGCAGATACATTAATGGACGTTAGTCGATTGCCCTTAAGCGATAAATTTGTCAACGCAGTGTTGGCCGACACATCAATCGTCGCCAGCCGGTTGGCCTCCAAGAATAAAGCTATCAAAGCCGTGTTAGCGGATATATCAATCGACGTCAGTTGGTTTGTAGAAAGTGATAGCGATTTTAAAGCCGTATTAGCGGATATATCCAAGGCGGTCAATTGGTTGTCGTAAAGCCTTAAATCCTGCAAAGCCGTATTGGTGGAGACATCTAACGCAGTCAGTTGGTTTTTGTGGAGAGCCAAATATTCCAGAGCTATGTTAGCGGAGACATCTAACGCTGTCAGCTGGTTATCACTAAGCCATAACTCTGTCAGCGCCCCGTTGGCGGATAGGTCAATCGCGGTCAGTTGATTATCAAACAGCTTTAAGATTTGCAGGTCACGGTTGGCGGACAAGTCAATGGTGGTCAGTGCGTTGGCGTAAAGCGACAGCTCTTTTAACGCTTTATTCCCAGATAGGTCAATAGTCGTTAGTTTGTTAACGGAAAGATTCAAACTTTTTAATGCAGTGAGTTGCTGAATACCTGTTGCATCCTTCACCTCATTGATATTGCAGCCAAAAGAAATTATATCCGCAATTTTTTTAGTGCCTAAATTAGCTGCGCAGGCTCTGAGGTTAGGATCGACAAATGCAGAAAGATCTATTTCACCTGAGTGTACTGTCCCCGCCGAACTCAGGGCGCTAGACGTAGCGATTGAGCTACTCGAACTGGAGTTAACGCTGGTGCTACTGGAAGAAGACGTAATGGGAGGCAAGTTCAGTGGGGAAGGATCCGATGCAGACTCATCACTACCACAACCACTGATTAAAAACCCGATTAAAAATAATGGTAATACTTTTTGAGCGAAGTTTCTGATTGGCATATTTATTTCCCTTTAGTTTAAAAATTAAGTTGAGCCTGTCGTCATCTCACAGTTATTAATTTTTATCGACTGAATTTACGCCGTCAGAAATAAATGAAAAACCTTGAATCCGATTTTAAATGAATCCCTGTTGATGCATCCTAGCGCTCACACTCGATTGTTAATACTCTGCAAGGGGTATTGCAATCTACCCTACAGCCCTTAAGCCGTCAAGCGTAAGCTCTGCCCTAGAGTTTTGTCGGTTTCGGGGTGGATTACGGGAAGTAAGCTTG
>JACCDR012531034.1_pt1 | contig 23862 bp, 23 predicted proteins | sample 7446431 | NCBI WGS metagenome assembly JACCDR01 (sample SAMN15323443, study PRJNA562643) | freshwater metagenome | isolation source: river surface water | place: USA:Blue River Watershed | collected 2017-08-17 | reverse complement strand
GGGGCGGGCGGCTCGTCCGCCGGCGGCAGCGAGGGCGGCGGTTCGGCGGCGCGCGGCGCGGTGTTACGCTTCGGCTCGGAGACGAGCGGCGCCTCGAGGACGTCGACCTCCTTGGCGACCGGCTCGAGCCTGATCCACCGCTGTTCGAGCACGCGCTGCACGACTTCGTGCATCACGACGTCTGCGGTGACTTCGCGCTTCGAGCCGTGTTGGTCGCGCGGGCGCAGGGTGATCGGGTTGCCGTTGACGTCTTTGACGACCGAGAGGTCGAGAACGCTCGGCATCTGGTTGACGATGAGCTTGTTGGCCATGGGGATAACCTCGAGTGTAGATCGACAAAGGCCTTCTTCCTGAGTCCCCGGCACAGGGAGGAAGAAGGCCTAGACGACGGCGTTCAGAGGAGAGCGGGGATCAGGCGAACGGCAGGTCGATGCGCTGCATCGCGAGCGTGTTGCCGAGACCGATGCCCGGAGCCGCGTAGCTCCAGAACTCGATGATGTCGGCTTCCTGCTTGATGTACAGGGTCGCATCCTGCAGCAGGTAGAACACGCCGAGGTAGTTCTGCGGCGAGAACACGTACACCGAGCGGCGCGTGCCGCCGGCAACGTCGTCGACGATCTCGCGCTTGATCGTGGAGACCACCGGGATGCCCCAGAGCTTCTCCTCGGTCTCGATGCCGGTGTCGTAGTGGCGCGACGCGACGTCGTTGCCGACCGACGTGGCGGGCAGGTCGAGGGCTTCGTAGTACGTCGACTTCGCCATCAGCATCTTGCCGATCGGCTGGCGACGGTTGACGAGGCCCTGGAAGCCGAGCTTGAACGCGCTCGAGTTGAACGAGGCGGCGAGCGTCCGCTGCGTCGACAGCGCGAGCGCGATGATCGCGTTCACGGTGTCGAGGAACTTCGTGTCCTCCTGGTCGGCCATGTCCTTGACCGAGTTGTCCGAGAGGATCTTGCGGATGTCGTTCTGGTACGTCATCAGCTCGAACTTGTTCTTGGTGAAGCGCTGCGATTCGGTCTTGCCGAAGTACACCGCGAAGCGCTTGCCGCGGAACCAGGTCCGCGCCGCCGAGCCGTGGAACGGCACGAAGGTCGCGACGGAGTCGGGCTCCTTCTCGACGATCTTCTTCGGCTGGTCCGTGTTCTCGTCGCGATCGATCTCGTCGTCGCCGAGCATCACGGGCTCGATGATCTCGCGCGCGAAGGACTCCTGGCGCATCTTCTGACGGATGAACGCCGTGCCTTCTGCTTCGGCTTCCTTCGTCCGCCCGTCCTCGACCTTGCGGACGAAGTTCGAGTTGATGAACTGAGCCGACACCTGCTGGGTCTGGGTCTTGTAGGCTGCCGTCGACATGGTTGCTTCTCCTCTGAGGAACCGGCGGGGTTAGAGCGCCGCGGCGTCGCCGCCGGTGTACATGACGACGATGGTCCCATCGACCGCCGTGTCGTCCTTGATGACTTCGCCGATGACCTGGTTGGTCGCGACCGCGACCTGCCACTTGCCGGCGCTGAAGGTGAGCTTGGCGCCCACGGTGTACGAACCGGCGTTGAAGTTCGCCGGGTCGAGGCGGAGCATCGCGTTGCTGCGCAGCGCGACGACCTTGTGGACGAACTGCGACGAGAAGTCGTCGTTGCCCTCGATGACGACCCACGTCGCCACCGCGTTCGCCGAGGTGCGGTTCGGGGTGGTCGCCGCGACCGCGAGGCCGTCGGTGCCCACCTGGATGACGGTGCCCGAGGGGAGGCTGTCGTCCGTCCCCGGCACGGTCTGGTGAATCCCGAAGGACTCGTCGATCGCACCCTCCTTGGGGTAACCGCGCAGGATATCGAACTTGCTGTTCAAACGCATCTGACTTGCCTCCGTGAGGGACTAGCTCTGAATCCAGTTGAGGAAACGTTGATCGGCGTCGTCCGCCGCTTGCTTCGTGGTGCGTGGGGGTTCGGGGTCGTCCGTGACCGGACCGCCGAGCGAGTCGACTGCGCCGGCCTGCTTCTGCAGCAGCTCTTCGATCGCGTCGAGCGTGCCGACGTCGGTCTTCGCGAGCTTCTGACGAACGGTATCGGACAGGTCTTCGCCGTGCGCGGCGCGGTGAACGGCCGCGATCTTGTCGAGGCGGGCTTGGTGCGCGCCGTCGCGCGCGGCCTGCTTCTCGCGCTCGACCTGCTCGACGTACTCCGCCGCGAGGTCGAGAACGTTGGCGATCTTGACGAGGTCAGCCACGGGCGCCTCCCAGCTTCGAACGCAAGAGGCCGAGGCCCCTCGCGGCGATGAGAACGTGTGCCGCCTTCTGACGCTTGGCGACGGCCTGGCTGGCCGCCTTTGCGCGAAGGTCGTTGGCGAGGTTGCGGAGCATCTCGGGGGTCGTCACGAGAGGTCTCCGTACGTGAGGTCGTCGTTCGAGGTGCGGAGCTGGTTCGCGAGCGCGCGGAGACCCTTGCCGAGTTCCGTGCGCGGCGCGGCCGCCGCTTCCTTGACGATCGCGGTCTCGGTCGCGTGCTGCGCGGCCGCCGCTTTCGCTTCGCCGACGACGGTGTCGAGCACCGATGCGAGCTTCGTCGCGCCCTTCACAGCATCACCTCGGGGGAGATGGTTGCGGGCTGCGGGTTGAGGCGCGCGTTGAGGTTGCCGACGAGGCCCGGACCTGCGAGGCCCGTGGCAACGCCCGCACCGAACGCGGTGTTCTTCGTGCGCTCGCGCGCCGCTTCGTCGTGTCCGTGCATCACGCGCGCACCGATGCCGCCGCCGAGGAGCGCGCCGGCGCCTCCCGCGAGGAGCATCTTCACCAGCGACGGGTCGCTGGCGACAGCCGTCATCGCCGCACTCTTGATGCGGTCGACGACGTTGGTGTTGCGCATGGTGGACATGAGGTTCAGCGAGCGTTCGCCTGGATGTGGTCGGTGACGAACTTGAAGCCGGCGACGAACGCGTCGCTCGCCGTCTTGTGGATCTGGACGACGGTGTCGTTCCAGCCCTTGTCGTACGCCGCGCTTGAGAGCTTCTCGAGACCCGTCATCGTCGAGTCGTAGCCGAGCTGGGCGGCCTCCTTGACGAGCTGCGGGTTCTCGGCGGCGAACTTCTGGAAGTCACCGACCTCGGCCGCCACCTTCGTGTCGGCCGGCGTCTGCGCGGCGAGCTTCTGCGCGGCCTCGTTGTACTGCGCGAGGCGCAGCATGAAGCCGTCGGCGACGGACGCGCCGTAGAGCTGCGCTTCCTTCACGAGGTTGTCGTGCTCGGCCTTGCTCAGGTCGGACGCGATCTTCGTGAGGTCTTCGGTCGGCGAGGCCTGCGCCGCGACTTTCTGCGCGTCGGGGGTCGTCGCTTCCTGAAGCGCGACCTTGAGGCGGTCGGCGATGTCGTTCGACGGCGCCGGCGCATCGGCCGCGGGCGTCGTCGATGCGGCGGCCGCGGTCTTCTCCGAGGCCTTGCCGTTGATCTGCGAGAGTGCGTCCGAGAGCTTCATTGGATTGCCGTCTCCGTTACGGGGAAAATGATAGGGGGCTGATTGGATAAAACCAAAACTATCGGGGCGATGCCGGAAGGATGGCCGCCCCGAGAATCGTCGCGACGTCGTCGAGGGTCGCGTTCGATGCGATCTTCGTGGTAACGAAACCACTCGAGGGGCCGTCGAGACGCGCACATTCGACGAGATGCGCGAGCGCGTTCTGCGAGGCGCTTTTCATCGACAGCTCGGTGATACGCGGGATCTCGTATCCCTCGTCCGTGGTCATCGTTTCGCCGGGACGCTGCGCGAGCGTCTTCGCGCCGAGCGCGCCGGCGCCGAGGGCGAGCGGCAGCTTGAAACGACGCAGCCACGGGAACGCGGTGAGTGCCTTGTAGCCGCCGAGCAGCAGCGCGCCGCCGCCGAGCACCTTGCCGGCGTGTGCGCGCGTCGTCGCGTCCTGTGCGTCGATCGCCGCGCCGCGCGTGGTCTGATATGGACCGACGTTCATGACGTCCGTCGTCGCGGCGCCGTCGTCGCGCAGTCCCACGCCTTCAGGAACGAGGCGACGGTAGAGGTACTCGCCCGCATAGCCACGCTTCTCGCGCAACGCCGCGAAGAAATCCATCAGCTCGCTCGCGACTTTCGGAGCCTCGAGCGCCCCGCTGTCGAGAACTTCGTCGAGTAGCTCGGGGCGATCCGCGAACAGTTCGAGTGCGTAGTTCGCTGCGGAGGAGAACTTCGTCGGTGGCAGCGCCGCGTAGCCGCCTAGCTTCTGGGTCGTGAGCCAACCGAATTCGTCGTCGCGAAGAACGACATCGTTCGCGGCAGCCGCGCTGAGCACTTCGCCGAGCGACCACTGCGCGAGACTCGCGACGCGGATACGCGGCGCGCTCGCGAGCTTCTTCTCGGCGTGGTCACGGAACTTCACGACGAACGACTTCTCGTCGGGAGAGAGCGTGCTCGTTGCGACCGGGCGGTCTTGGATCGTCTTGATGATGTCGGACAGCTTCTGGACCGCCGCGCCCTTGAGCGCGAGTGCATCCGCACGTTCGCCGAGGTCAGCGGAGAGGCGTACCTCATAAACCTCGGCGACTTTCTTGAGCGTGTAGCCGATGCGGTCGGCGGGACGGAACACGCGCGAGATGTCGAAGAAGTCCGGCGACGGATTGTGGACGAACACCTTCTGTCCGTCGGGCAGGATCGTGTTCATCGCGAACTTCGCGTGCTCGCAGTAGTCCGCGCGCGTCGGCGCTTCGTTGCCGCAGACCGAGCAAACATCGCGCTTGATCCGACAACCCATCGACACCGGCACGAACTCGCCGTCGTTGGTGCGTTGAACCCACTCGGGGTCCTTCTCGTTGTCGACTTCCGTGAGCAGCTCGACCCGCTTCATGCGCGGGTTCCAGAACGCCTTCTTCACGACGCCCGACGCCTTCGCGGGATCGCGGTTGACGTGGTGCTTGAACGCGTGCGCGGGGTTCTTCTCGAAGGACTGGTAGTGCTTCGTCAGCTCTTCGCCCGGCGGTACGAACCACCGACGACTTGCTGATGCGAACTTGCCGCGCGCGGGCACGGGGTTCTCGGAGAAGCCGTCGCCGTTGCGGTTCGGACCGTACGTTTCCGTCGCGCCGAGCGCGAGTAGGAGCAACAACGTCTTGCCCGGATCGGGGGAGACGTTCTTGATGTAGTCGAGCGCTTCGGATGCGTGCTTGGTGATGCGCGAGGTGTCGATGCGCCCCGAGCCCCACGGCAACACCGGCTGCACCGTCATCTCGCCGGTCGCGAAGTAGTCATCCAGCTCGATGATCTTCCTCATGGCGACCATCCTCGCAGCAGCTCGGCCGCCTCGCTACGGTGGCGTACGAGCGCGACGAGCGCTGCGTGCTTCGCTTCCGGATCGGCGAGGTCGCACGCGGCTTCGAGCACGTCGTCGACGAGAATGGCGGCCGCGAGCTTCTGCTCGTCGGACATCGCCGGAGGTTGTGGTATCGCCGCGGGCGCTTGTGCGGGCGGGCGCTTGAGCAAGTCCCCGAGGGCCTGCATGCCGCCCACGCCGGCTGCGGTGAGCAACGCCTGGTTGCGCGCGTCCCGCACGAGGTGCTCGCCTTGATGACGCGCGTCACGCAGGAGCAGGTGTCCGACGCCGAGCGCGGGAATGCCGACGCCCGCGCCGAACATCAGGCCTCGCATCATGTTCGGGTCGAGCGCGGCGCGCTTGAACAACCCGAACGCCGCGAAGTCGGCGAGCGCGAGCTTCTCGCGCAGCTCCTGGGAAGGAGCGCGCACGGAAGCCACCTTCTCGGCGAGAAGCGCGGACGTCTCGAGGGCGCGGGCGAGGTCGTTCATGATCAGGGCAGCGCGTTGAGGGCCTGGGTCATGTGCGGGCCGACGGGCCCCTTGGTCGCGGCGTTGAACGCGTGCATGCTGCCGCCCATCCCACCGAGCAGCGCACCGATGCCCATCGCGGGAAGCGGGCTGCCCTTCTGCGGGTCGTTCGACATGAGATGGGGCACGGCGGCGATGCCGGCGCCCATCGCGGCCGGCGCGACTGCGCGGCGGAGCAGCGCCATCAGCGCGCTGTTGTCAGCGACCTTCTCGTTGTTGACCGCGGCGAACGCGACGATGCCGTCGGCGATCGCACGTGCCTCTTTGCGTCGCTGGAATGCCTTCGCACCGATGAGGCGCGCGGCTTCCTTGATGTTCAGCTCGTCGACGCCGTACATGACGGCGGCGACCTTGTGCAAGCCGTCGCGCGCGATGACTTCGCGGGTGACCGCGGGGATGAGGTTCTCGAGGTTCATGGTTAATCTCCCGTGTAGGACCGGCGGGTCATCTGATGGGCGAGAGCCTCTTCGGGCGTATATGCTTTCAGCTCGTAGGCAGCCGGCGCAACGCCCATTGGGATCTGGCGTGATGCTTGTCCGGGTGTATCGAGATAGGTCATACCCTCGAAGGGCAAGTGCGATGCCGCCGGCGTAGCTTTGGGCGGCAACGGACCTTGGTTCCGATGATCTGGCGTGGAGGCTTGCGCAGCGCGAGGCGCACGCAGGCCCTGCAAGCCGTGCGAGACACCGCCGACGGCACCGCCGAGGAGTCCGCCGGTGAGTGCGCCGCGGAGTCGGTTGTCGTCATCGCCGATGGCACCTGCGATCGCACCGCCCACCGCGGGCACCGCTGCGCCGCGCATCACGGCCGACCAGTCGACGGCGCGTTTCTCGCCGGTGACGGCGCGCTCGGAGTCGGCGAGGTGCTTGATGGTCATGAAGTCCGGGCCGGAGCCCGACATCACGGCCTGACGAAGGAACGAGCGCACGGCGTTCTTGTCCGTCGACAGCGTCGGCGCGAAACGCTGCATCGTGTGATAGCTCTCCATGAGCAGCGTATCATCGGCCTGCGCGAGCACCGAGTCGGTGCGCTTCAGCTCGCCGAGGATCGCTTCGCGCGCCGATTGGTCGCCGGCATGACCGACGGCGTCCATCGCCTTCATCGCGATGTCCTTGAGGAGCCCGACGCTCGACTTGCCGATCTCGGAGCCGAACGACTTGAGCGCGGCGCCGCCGGCGACACCGAGCGCGTCCTGGCGCTGACCGATCTCTTGGCCGAACATGCGCTTCTGCACCATGTCCGAGAGGCCGCCGGCGATGCCTTTGCCGGGCGCGCCGCCGATGGCGCCGAGGCTGCCCATCGCGCCGCCGCCGACCGCGCCGCCGAGCGCACCGAGGCCCTTGCCGGCCGAAGCCATCGCCTTGCCGCCGGGGCCGTTGGCGCCGAACATCTGCGCGAGCGGCAGCGCGAGCTGCATCGGCAGCGCCGCCGTCTTGAACGGACGGCCATCTGCGGCCTCGAGCTGGTGCTCGGTCTTCTGCGAGCGCTCGACCGCCTTGCCGAGGACGCCCGGGATCATCGCGCCGACCGTGAGTGGCAAGGCGATGCCCGCGCGCTTCTCGACGAAGCGACGTGCGCCCTCGTGGGCGACGAGCTGGAGAACATCGGTCAGGTGCATTGGTTCCTCAGGTAGTCGACGCCCTGCTGCAGCTTGTGGGCTTCGGTCGCGATCTTGACGAGGCGCTCGAACGAGCGCGTGACGTCGGTCTCGACGACGAGGTGGCGATCCGCGAGCGATGCGTGCTTGGCGTTCGCGTCATCGGGGGAAATGCCCGGCCAGCCCCGCGCGTCGCGCACCATGTTCTGCACGACGATGCCGACAGGGCTCGCGTCGAGGGCGAGCGCGTCTTTCTCGAACGTCGTGAGCGTCGGCGCGTTGTGCGCGACCTTGAGGAGGCGCGTGATCTTCGCCAGCTCGTCTGCGAACTCCCAGTCCGCCTGGCGATACTGGTCCTCGAGCACATCGGCGAGCTTGCGCTGACGGCGCGCGCGGAACGCGGCTTCCTTGGCCTCGTCCTTCTTCGGCGCAACCGGCTCCTTCTTCTCCTTCGGGCCCTCTTCCTTCTCCTTGGACTTCTGCTTCTGTCCCTTGGGGAACGGCCCGTCGTTGTCGTCGTTCTCGCGCGGTTCGCGCTCGCCGGTGGACGGAAGGTCTTGCGCGTTCTCGTTCGGCAGGGGGTCGAAGGCATCGCTCGGCGGCGCTGTGAGATCCGGCGCGTCCATGTGCGGGACGTCAACCTGTCCGAGGATCTGCTGGATGACCTGACGCGGGTCGATCGGGTCGAACTCGTGCGTCATGTCGGGCGCACCGCCCTGTCCCTTCTGCTGCTCCATCAGGCGCAGGAAGGCCATCGTGTTCGCCGACTGCACGAGGCGCTCGATCTGGTCGGGGCCGAGCTGTCCGCCCATCGCTTCTTCGGTCGCGGCATCCGCGAGCTTCGATCCGCCCATGAAGCGATCGACGACCCTCGAGGCCATCTTGTCGAAATCCTGCTCTTGTAGTGCGCGCATCAGTGGAGGATCTCCGCGTCCGCCTGGACGGCGGCCAAGGGTTTGGTGTCGTCGCGATTCTTGATCCGGATCAGGATGTCGTTGACGCCGGGCGGCGTCACCTTGGCCTGTTCCTGAGCGAGCGAGACCGCGTCCTTCAGCATACCGCGCGCGGCGGCGGCGTCGGCCGACGTGAGCTTGGCGTCGCGAACGGTGAGGCCGCGGAAGAAGAGATCTCGCATCGCCGTGTTGAGCACGTCGTTGGGGTCGAGCTTGCACTTCGCGCCCATCACCTGCGCGACGGCTTCGACACCGTGGAGCAACGCCTTCTGCAGGAACAGCGCACCCTCTCGAGTCGCGTTCGGGCGCTGTTCGTAGTTCGCGACCCAGCGCTGCTTGTCGAGCAGGTCACGGAACATCGACGTGTTGAAGAACAGGTGCCGGTACGCTTGCACGGTCTCGATCGAAAGACCGACGCGCTCGGCGATGTCTTCGCTCGTCGCGTCCGCGATGATCCACGGCTGCAAGCGCTCGCGTTCGAACAGGTCGCCGTAGATCTCGAGTGCTCGCGCCATGTGCTCGCAGACCTCGAGCCCGCGCGAACATCGCCACAGCTTCGCCTCGACGGGATGCTCCGGTTCGAGCTGCGCAGCTAGCGCGGCACGATGGCGCTCGTCGGGCTCACGTCGCATGGTCGTCGGGCTCCTTGATCGCCTGCACGCCGCGGCTCAGGCGCAGCACGAGGTCGCCCATGCCCTTGAACGTGGACTGCAGGTTCTCCTCGAGACCGGTGAACGTCGTCTCGCCGATCTGCGGCTTCAGCTCGTACTCCTGCATGCGCAGGGTGAGCAGAACGCGTGCGAGGTTGTCGACGGCCTTCTCGAGGTTCGGCAGGTTCTGTGCGACGACGCTGTGCAGCTCGGGCGACGACGCGAGCGTCGCGACCGCGGCCGCGTCGAACATGTCGGCCGAGTGCAGCTGCGCCGCTTGGTCGAGGAACTGCGGGTTGACCTCTTGCTGCAGCGACATGCCGTTGGGGCCGTCGGGCGGCATCATCGCACCGGGCATTCCCATGCCGGGCATGCCGCCGCCCATCGACGGGTCCATGCCGCCACCAGGCGGCATCGCGCCGCCCATCATCGACGGGTCGCCGCCGGGCGGCATTCCGCCCATCGAGGGGTCGCCACCGCCGCCCATCGGGTCCATCGTGTTCTGCGGAACGGGCATGCCCATCGACGGGTCGCCGCCCGCCATCGGGTCAGCGCCCATCATCGACGGGTCGCCGCCGGGCGGCATCCCGCCGCCACCCATGCCCGACGTGACGCCGGGAGGCATGCCGGGGCCGCCGGTCGCGAGGTTCTGCGACGCGGGCGGCGCACCCATTGCCTGGGTCTGGACGGTCGGCGCGGGCGGCGCGCCGCCGGCGATCTCGCTCGAGCGCTGCAGCAGCATCTGGATGGTCTGCTGCTTCTCGACGAGCTTCTGCATCTCGTGCTGGATCGCCTGGTCCATTTCCATGGCGGCCAGATCGAGCGGTTGCGGCGGAGGCGGCGCGGGCGGCGCCATCGCCGCCATCGCGGCTTCTTCGCCGAGTCCCGGGTCTTCCATGCCAGGGTCGCCGCCTCCGCCGTCGCTCGGCGGAGACTTCTTCTTCGGCTTGTCGGAATCCGACTTCTTCTTGTCGCCGCCCTTGTCGTCTTCGGCGGCGAGCTTCATCTGCGCGCGCGCGAGCTGCGTGAGCGAGACGGACCACGCGGTCGCGCGGCCTTCCGAAGCGGCCTTCTCGAGGAGCGTGTCGGCGTCCTCGACCGAGAGGTTCATCTCGTAGGCGAGCTTCTTGAGCGCGTCGACGCGCGAGACCGATCGGCCCCCGTCGACGGAGAACTGACGTGCGCCGGCGTCCTTGATCGACACCTTTTTCGCGCCGACCGAACCGAGCGCCGACGAGACGCACGCCTGCAGGTCGAGCGCGGACGTGTAGAGCTGACGTCCGTCGCGGCGCTCCTTGAGGGGCACCCACAGGAAGTCGGGCGGCATGTACACGACGTCGGAGCCCTTCGGCATCCAGATCGATCCGTACGCGTTCTTGGGATCCGTCGAGACGGTGCGCTCGTTGTAGCCGTGCGCGTTCGCGACGCGCATGCGTCGGACGCCATCGGCATCCGTGGTGATCGACTTGATCTCCATCGGGATGGTGGCCTCGAACGTCGTGCCCTTCTGACGAACGAACATGCCTTTGCCGACGCGCGGCGAACCGTCGACGTCGACGAACATGCGCTTGTGCAGCGGGCCCGACATCTCGTCGGCCACCGACGGGCTGCCGACGAGCGTGCTCGTGGTCGTGTAGCTACCGTCGCCGAAGACAACGAGGAACATGTCGTACGGCTTGCGGATGCGGAACTCGTCGTCGCTCGGACGACCTTGCGGATACACGCGATCGGCGGGCGGCACGTGCGCGGGCACTGCGGGCTTGCGGTTGTACTTCTGCCCCTCGAGGAAGATGTCGACCGGCGTCGGCATCACGAATGCCGGTGACTCCTTGCCGTTCGTCTCGTAGACGACGTAGATGCCCGGACGCGTCGGTTCCGTCCACTGCGCGAACGGCTGCTCCTGCACGAGGCGGTTGCGATTCTCGCGCGTGTCGCGCGCGGCGAAGCCCTTGAGCTTCACACCTGCGTACGCCTCGCCGGCCTTGTCACCGAACACGCGGCGGAACTCCGACGGCGTCGAGTCCTTGTCGGCGATCCACAGCGCGCCGCCGGTGAGCTGCTTCGCGGCGACCTTCACCGCGCGCGGCTTGAGCGCGGCCGCGAGCGCGGACACGGTGTACGTGTTCGCGGCGAACTGCATCACGGACGCGTTCTTCTCGAGCATGCGCGCGAACGCGGCCTTGGCGTGGTTCGGTGCTTGGTCGAGCACGTTGAGCAGCATCAGCGGCTGCTTCGCGTCACCGGCGACCTTCTCGGCGATCTCGAGCGCGCGGCGCGTGCAGACGCGTTCGAGGTCCGCGAGCGCCTTGGGCACCCACGCGGCGTACGAGAAACGGCCCGTGATCGGCGGCACGACGACGTTGCGGATGTCGACGTCGGTGTAGAGCGTCTCCGGCGTCTTCACGCCGCCGCCGAGCGCGGTGAGCGCGTTCTTGTCGATCTCGTCGAGCCAGCCCTTGGTCAGTGGGAGGAAGACGTTCGAGGCCTTGTGATAGAAGATCTCGAGCGGCTTGATGGCGTTGTCGCTCATCACGACGGGGACGTAGAGCGGCGCGCCGCTGCGCAGCACGACAAACGCGCCGATGCCGGTACCCTGATCGATGTCGACGTCGAGCACCTTGAAGGTGACGACGTCCTGCATGAGGTCGGGCATCCGCGACGACAGCAGGTTGTACGCCATCTCGCTGAAGCCCTGCTCGAACAGGGCGACTTCCTGGTCCGGCCCGGCGGTCATCCCGGCCTGGAGCTGCTGCGTGCGGGGACTCATCGCGGGCATGTGTTGAACCTGTTCAGGAAGTTGGGAAGCTGACGACCTTCGGGATGTTCGCTGTGGGGAGCTGGTTCAGCTCCTTGGTCTTCGTGCCCTTGAGCGTCCCGAGGGTCGGGTTGATGATCTCGGCGAGCTTGTTCTCGACGTGCGCGAGGCCGGCGAGACGAATGTGGCGGGGGAGGCTCACGACGCGGAGCGAAGGGCGGCGGCGATGCGACCGACGGTGTCGCGCATCGCGGCTTCCTTCTTCTCCTCGTCGGACTTCTCGTCCTTCTTCTCGTCGGACTTGCCCTGCATCCACGGCGGCAGGTTGTCCTTCTTGTCGTCGTCCTTCTTCTCGGCCTTGTCGTCGTCGTCCTTCTTCATGAAGGGCGGCATGTCGTTCGCGGCCTTGCGCTGGTTCGCGTTGCGGCCATCGTAGCCCTGCCACGCCGGCGCGGCCGTCTTGGGCTCGGGCTGGAAGCGGGCGAGGTAGTTCGCCTTCTCGTCGATCGTCAGGCCCATGCAGGCGCGGACGTGCGCGATCTTGGTGGTCTCCTCCATCGACTCGGGGAGGAACTGGACGATCTCGGACGCCGTCTTCTTGAACAGCGCGAGGAACGGATCCTCGGAGCCAGTCTTGCCGGAGTGCGCGGTGAGGGAGTTCGAGCCGCTCGGCGACTCGCTCGGGCCGCTCGGGTGCGCGACCTCCTTGCCGACGATCGCGCTGCCAGTCGCCATGCCGGGGAGCGCGCCCGGCGCGCCCTGGTGCGGGAGGCGTGCGTAGCCCTCGGGGCGCGCCGCGAGGTCCATCTTGCCTTCGCCGGTCGTGGGCTCCTTGTTGCCCTTGTCGCCGCCGAGGATCGTCGAGCCTTCGGCCGCCTTGCGGAAGAGGTCCGTGATCGACGCCGTGCGCGACTGCTCCGTCACCGAGTTCGAGCCGCTCGGCGACTCGGTCGGCTTGTTCGGCTGGTCCTGCTCCTTGCCGACCTGGCCGGGGCGGACATCGACGTCGGTCTTGCCGAGGCTGTTCTCGGCGTAGCCGTCGGGACGATCCTTGAGGTCCATCTTGCCCTCGCCGGTCGTCGGCTCCTTGTTCCCCTTGTCGCCGCCCTCGATCGTCGAGCCCTCGGCGGCCTTCTGCATCAGCTGCACGGCGTGTTGTTCGCCGAGCGCGCGGACGTCTTCCCACGTCGCGAGCTTCTGGAACGAGGCCGCCTTGAAGTTCGGCTGGCTCTTGAACCAGTCCGAGGCCTGCACGAGGTCTTGCGCGACCTTCATCGCGGTGGCCGGCGGGACCGCACCGAGCGGATCCAGCTCGATGCGATCGGCGATGTAGTCGGCCACCTTGATCGCGGCAGTCTCGTCGGGAAAGAACGCGGCGCCGCTGTTGATGAGCGCGCTCTGGATGCCACGAACGTATGCGTGCTTGAACATGCAGGTCTCCTCGAGGGGAACGGGGAAATGATAGGGCGACGACCTCAAATATCCAACGGTTGCACTAACCGAGGACTTTCGACTTCGCGATGCCCGTCGCCATGGGCGCCGCAGCGGACGTCGGCGGGTTGGTGAGCGCGTTTGTCGGCGCGCCGCTTCCTGCCTGTCCGTTCAACGTGGGGTTGTAGGCCTGTGCGCCATTCGCGAGGTTCGCGAGCTTGAACTTCGCGAGCGCATCGTGCTGGCCCTTGTCGTACTGGCTCTTCAACATCGTCGATCCTTTCATCCGAGGAGGTGTCCGAGCCCGCGCCCGAGCGCCATGCCCGCGCCACTCGCGAGCGGCGCGCCGAGCATGCCGAGTGCGTGTTGTCCGTACGCCATGCCGGCCATGCCGCCGAGCGCGCCGAGCACGCCAGGCGCGCGCTTGCCTTCTTCGTCCGGCGTGAGCGCGCCGCGCAGCGAGTTCGCCATCATCAGCGTGTTGGCGCGCGGGATCCAGTTCCACTTCGTGCCGCCGGGACCGCTCGTCGCAGGCCAGAACACGTTCTTCGCGGAGAGCGAACCGCCGCGTCCGAACGCGCGCGGACCTTCGACGAACAGCTCGCCGGGACGGCCGAAAAGGTTGCGCTTCACGCCGTCGATGAAACTGGCGCTCTTGATGCCGAAGCGCTCGAGTGCATCCGCGGCGCCGCGCGCGTGGTGCTGGGCCAGCATCAGTAGTGACCTCCGGTGCCTTGTCCGAACTCGGTGCCCGCGACGTACGCCGGCACCGGCGACGGTCCGTGAAGGTCGGCGGTGTCGCCGCGGTGGATGCCCGTGAGCACCGTCTCCTTGAGGTAGCGGTGTGCGAGGCGCGCCATCCAGTCGGGATTCAGAAGCGGCGTGCGCGAGGCCGGGCGCATGACGGGCGTCGCGCGCGGGCCTTGGTCCGCCACCATCACCGAGGTGTAGCCGCGCTTCACGAGCTGGTCCGCGAGCGCGGGCGTGATCGTTGTGCCTGCGGTGTGGTGCAGCACGGGTTCGGCGAGCGTCTCGCCGACGGCGTCCATCGTCTGCGCGCGGCGCTTTGATGCGGCGAGCGCGGCGTGGAAGCGGTTGTAGTTCACGACGTCGCCCTTCACGAAGGCGTCATCGGGGCCCGGGTCGACGATCTGGACGTGGTTGAGCACGCTCTTCGCGAGGACCTCGAGGTGGCGCTTATCGACTTCGGAGCCTGCGCGCTTGTAGACATCGGCGAGCGCATCGACGAGATAGCGACGGCCTTCGCCGAGGCCCTTGTGACGCACGACCTCGTCGGGTTTGGGCACGCCGTTCGAGAGCGCGTCGCCGGCGTAGACCGACTGCCCCGACTTCACGATCACGCGGTGCTCCGGCGCCACGTAGTGCTGCGTGTCGTTGATGTGGACGTACGTGCCGCCCTGAGGCGCGGTCGCGACGCGTGTGACGTCGCCGTCGTGCTCGGCGAGCACGGCCTTGTGCGTGAACGACGTCGGGATCTCCAGCAGCGAACGCACGCCCTTGATACCCTCGAGCTTCGGCTGTCCGTCCGCGCGGTCGATACGTCCGCCGTGCTTGGCGTTGAGCGAGAACTGGGTGAGCGGTTCGGACAAGGCCTGCGCCGCGCGGACACCGACGTTGGTGCCGATCGGATGCAGGCCGCCAGCGGGCGCGAGCCCTTGGCAGTGTTGACACACGCCGTTGTGGGCTTCGCACGTCATCGGCGATCGCACGACGACTGTCTTGCCCTCGCGCGCGTACTGCGCGGCGAGCTTTGGGGTGATGAGCTGGTTGGTTGCGGCGAGGTAGCGGTCGACGATGTGCGGGTCGGTGCCGAGCATCGAGATGCCGTTCTTCGTACCGCAGTCGGTCGTTGTCACGAGCTTGTCGCCCATGTTGTTGACGAGGATCTTCGCGAGGTCGCCGGGCTCGACGACGGAGATGTTGGAGAGCACCGCGTTGCGCCGTGCCTCGGTCGACGCGACCCACGCGTCGGCGGGCTTGAGCCCTTCTGAGAAGCTGCGGTTGAGCAGCCACGGCACGACCTTGCCCTTGGAGTCCGACACCATCACCGGCGCACCGACGGCGCGCATCAGCTGCGCGGCGTTGCCGCGGCCGCCGGAGCGGACCATCTCGCCCATCGTGCCGGGGTGCTTCTTCGCGAGCGAAAGCATCGCGTCTTGCGCGGCGGCGAGCGCCTTCTCCTTGCCCTCCGCCGTCGTCGCCTTGTGGAACGCGTCGACGTGCGGCTTCAGCGCCGCGTCACGCTCGTCACGCTTCGGTGCGATGTCATCGAGGCCGACGGAGATGCCGTCGAGCGTCGCGACCTCATCGCCGAGTCGCTTCAGCTTCGTGACGACATCCGGGTATAGCGCGGGCTGCTCGCGGGCGATCTCGACGAGGATCTCGTTGAGTGTGCTCTTGGTGAGCACGCCGCGACCGCGCCACTTCGGTGGCAGGATGGAGTCGACGAGGTGCTGGCCGAGCGTCGACGGCATGTCACATCGGCTGCGGGCTGTACGCCTGCTGCTGCATCTGCAGCTGGCGCTGCCGCTCCTGCTCCTGGCGGCGCTTGTGGATGAGGTACATGCCGCCGCCGGCGAGCAGTGATGGCGCGAGCGTCTTGAGGTTGCCGACGGCCATCTGGCGATGCGCCGCGCGATTCAGACCTTCCGCCTCGGGCATGCCCGCGAGGTTGCCCTTGAACTCGGGGCTGAACTTGCCGCCGACGCCGCCGCGCACGTTGTGGAACAACGACTTCGCGGCGTCCATCTGGCCTTGGCCGAAGGACTTGATCTTGTCGAGCATGCTGCCCGTACCCGGCGTGACGGCGGCGAGCTTGACGCCGAAGTGGGTGCACGCTGCGGTTGCGCCATCGAGGTAGTGGTCGAGCATCAGATGCCTCCGAAACCGGTCGATTGTCCCATGTCGCTGATACGCGAAGCGGCATCGCCGCCCGCGAGGTTGTTCGGCGCGCCCCACGCGGTGGAGCGGTTGAGATGGTCGGTGGTGACCTTCTGATCGGCGGGCGCGGCGGGCGGCGCGATCTGCTCGAGCATCTCTTCGAGCGTGTTCGCGTCCGGCACGTTGGCCTTCTTCGCGACGCTCTTCGCTGCGGCGTCGAAGCCGTGGAACGTTCGCGTCGGGATCTTCAGGCGCAGTTCCTCGCCGCTCATCTTGAAGCGCGCGAGTGCGTGCGTGACGCCGAGTGCGTGCGACTTCTTGACGTGCTCGGGCAGTTCCTTGCCCTTGGGCGTCGCCGCCGCGAATTCGCGCGCGACGTCGGGGTGCTTGGCGAAGAGGAATCGCCGCTGCGCTTCGGACTTGAAGGGCACGCCTAAGTATAGGTCAGCGCTCGATCTCGACCGGGTCGCGCAGGTCGATCTCGCCGCGATGGTAGGCCGCTAGCGCCTCTTCGCGGGTACTGAAACGCCGAACCTTGCGATCCGACGGCGAGGTCTGCGTCGCGCGGTGCAGGCCGAGCACGCTCTCCATCTCCGGGGCGATGTTCAGGACGCCGGGGCGCTTGTCGCTGAAGATGAGGTTCGACAGCGTCATCTTCTTGACGTCTTCGATGCCGGCGTGGGTCACTGGTGCGTGTATCTGCATCGCATCGCCGTCGTAGTCGCTGTTGGTGCCCTTCTCTGCGAAGGGGTTCAGCTTCAGCGTCTTGCCCTCGATGATCTTCGGGAACGCGCCGATGATGTTGAAGCGATGCAGCGAGGGCGCGCGGTTGACCATGACCGGGCGCTCCTTCGATTCGTTGACCAGCTCCTCGCGCGCGATCGGCGACTTCTGCTCGACCATTCGCTGGGCGTCGGTCGCGGTGTAGCCGCGGCGCACGAGACGTCCGATGACGAACTTGCCGTACATCCCCCAGAGCATGCCTTCGGGCACGCCGATCTCGTCCATCGAGAGCGTGGGGTCCGGCGCGATGGTTGCGCGACCCGAGATGTCCTGCTGACGTTTCATGATGCGCGACTGGAAGAACCCCGAGCCGGGACGCGTACCGGTGATGGCCGCGATGTAACCCTTCGCACCGCGCTTTTCCGCGCCTGGGCTGACGGGATCGCCGACGCCATAGAGCGCGGAGACTGCGTCGTAGAGATGTTGCCGCGGCGCGTGGAGCTGGTCGGTGGGCAACGTGCCGACCGACTGCTTGAGCTGATCGTTGGCGAGGAACGCGTCCTTGTAGAGCAGGTTCGCGTCGCCGACCTGCAGACGCCCGTCTTGTAGCGGCAGGATCGGACGAATCACCGGCGGCGTCACCGGTACCTTCGAGATCACGTACGCGTTCACGGGCTTGAGGTCGCGCTCCTTGAGGGCCTCGAGGTACTTGATCTGCTTCACGACGCCGTCGAGCGCGGGACCGCGTGCTTTCTTGCTCTGCGCGCGCAGGTCGCGCAGTTTCGTGTCGACGTCGATCTGCGAGAGCGCCGACTTGAACCAGTGCCCGCCCTGGCCCACGCGTTCGGTGAACTCCTTCTGCGTGAGCCCAAGCAAGCGCCGCACGGGTTCCTCGAACACCGGATTGACGATCGGTTCGTGCAGGTCGACGTGCGCCCACTTCGTGCCACTCATGCCGCCCGTCACCGTCGGGTCGAAGAGTCCGCCGCTCTCGGGACGCAGGTCCTTCGCACGGATGAGCTTGTGCGGGTCCTTGAGCACGCCCGACGACATCTTCGTGACGTCGGCGTCGGTGAGCGGTCCGAGCGAGAGGCGCGAGCCTTCCTTCGACACCTTTACGCCGGCGCCAGTCAGCATGCCGAGCAGCTTGTCGTAGGCGAACGGCGTCTTCGGCGACGGCGTGGGCAAGCCGAGCTGCACTGCGCGCCAGAACTCGTCGTTGCGCTGGCTCTTGATGGCGGCGGCTTCGCGCAGGACGTTGCGCGCGTTGTGAGCGACGAGACCGTCGAACTCCATCTTGCCGATGCCCTTCGCGCCTTCATCACCGCCGCGCGCGGGTTGCTGGTTGTAGTCGTAGCGCTCGGCGCCGTGCGCCGCCCAGTTCGAGTCGGTGGTCTTGAACAGCTTGAGGATGTAGCTCTTGCCGACGACGACGTTGGGGATCTTCTTGCCGGTGATCGGGTCGAGCACGTTCTCCTTCTCGGAGAGGCCGTGCTTCTTGAGCAGGTCACGCGCGAAGTCGACGTGGTCTTGATCGCGTTCGAAGTGCGGCACCACGATCGGCTTGCCGATGTGTTCGGCAACCTTGCCGACGGCGGTCTCGATGATCTGCGCCGGGTTGATGCGCGAGACGACGCCGGCCGACGTGAACAGCAAGTCGATGGGCCGGTCCTTCTCGTCCCGCACCATCTGGTGGTCGGGAACGATCTGCGCGATGACGCCCTTGCCGCCGTAGCGGTTCGACAGCTTGTCGCCGATCTGCAGGCCTTCTTGCGTGCGCACGGACGCCGCGACACGGCTTGGCGTCTTCGCGACGTCGACCACCGTGCCTGGCCGATCATGTGACCAGGTCTCGACGATCTCCTCGAACGGCTTGACCAGCGACTTGGACAGCTTGCCGAGTAGCGCTGCGTCGCCGGTGATGCGACTCGGACGAACGCCGACGAAGATCGGGTCGCCCGTCTTGAGCGTCGTACCGGGCTTCACCACGCCGTCGTCGTCGAGGTTGGCGTACTGGGCTTGTGAATAGCGGCTGCCGAAGTACGCGCGGTGCTTCTCGCGTCCGAGCTGAACTTCGCCGTCGCGCGCGAGCGCGTGTTGGTACATGTGCTCGGAGGCGAGCTTGTCCGCAGCGCCCTGCGAAACGACGATGCCGTCGTTGGTGTTGAGGCCGCGGTACGGCATGTAGCCGACGCGGAGGTTGGTGCCGAGCGCGAGCGTGCCGTTGCGCGTGAAGTTGCTCTCGGCGAGCGGCTGTCCCGCGGTGACATGGTCGCCCGGCTTCACGAGCAACGTGTTGTGGAGCGCGGTCTTCGCGGCGAGCGGGAAGTTCGTGTCGTAGTGCAGCTTGATGGAGTCTGCGGCCTCCTTCACGACGAAGTTCGACAGCTCGGCGTGCTTGGGGCTCGTCGGCGTGAGATGGATGTGGTCGTCGTCGATGCTGTGGACGACGCCCGCCGATGGCGCCGTCGGCACGATGAGACGCACCATCTCCTGCTCGACGGACTTGTTCGGGTTCCACGACGCGACCTGCACGAGCGGCGCTTCGCGGTGCGTGAGCGGCAACGCTTGCCCTTGGTGCTTCGAGGCCATGAGCACGCGGTTGCCCTGGATGCCGTAGACGAATGGCAAGAGATTCGTCGTCGGACCCCACTGGTCGTGGTGCGATTCGATCTGGTGCGTGACGTCACCCGCGGCGACGCGCATGACCTGGCCATTTTTCATCGCGTCGACATGCGTACCGGGCTTGAGCGTCTCGCCCGGAAACGCGATGACCGACTTCGCCATGTCGCCCGCCTTGAGGAACGTGCGCTTGCCCGTCTTCGCATCGAGCACGGGCGCGTACATGTTGCCCTGCGCGTCGCGGCGCGCGCCGATCGTTGCGCGCAGGTCGACGCCGATCTTGAAGCTCTCGGGGCTGCGGTAGTTGTCGAGGATGCCGAAGTGCGTCGGATGGACGTCACGTGCTTCCATCGGAATGGCGCGTTCCGTCGCGATCGCGCCTTCGCCGAGCATCGTCACGCGCGAGGCCTCGTCGATCAACTCCATCGGGTTGATCTGCATCGGCACCGCCGAGAGCGAGCTGCCGATGAGCAGGCCGTGCATCGATCGCGTGAACGGGCCGGGCGGCACGGCCTTCTTCAGGTCGCCGTGATGTGCGTCGAGCTTGAAGCCGATCTTCGCGCGCAGCGCGCGTGCATCGAGGTTGATGCGCTCCTTCACGAAGTCATCGACCGAGTGGAACGTCTTGAACGCGAGCGAATCACGGTCGTCGACGTCTGCGGCGGCCTTGTGCACGTCGAGCAGTTTCTTGCTCGCTGCCAACATCGCCGAGCCCGTCGCTTTCTCGTACGGATAGCCGAGCGTGTGCAACGTGACCTCGGGGTCCATCGAAGTCGTCTCGAAGTATTCGCGCAGCGCACGCGCCCGTTCCTCGGGGGTCTGGTGCGTCTGCTTCGCGGGGTGGATGAGCGCCTCGTAGAGCTTGTCGACGTGCTTGTCGGGGTTCTTGAACGCCTCCCGGTTCATCTGCGCGACGGCGCCGCCCCAGTTGTGGGCGATGTCCTGATGCGGGATGCCGAGCGCGCGCAGCACTGGATGCAGCGGGATCTTCGACGTCGTGTGCGACGGTTGCATGTAGAGGAGGCCCTTCTCGGGCTCCATCAGCACGCGGAAGTTTGCGCCCTTCGACAGGTTGAACGAAGCCTCGAGGTCCTCGTTGCCGCGCCGGCGCACGTACGCACCAGGCTTGGTGCGGATCTGGTTCGACACCGAGTACTCGGTGCCGTCGACGATGAACGTGTGCCGCGGCGTGAAGTACGGCAGCTGCAGAAGCGTGAAGTCCTTCGTGTGACTTGTCACCGCGCCCGCTGCGTCCTTGACGACGATGTCGCCGCGCACGCGTTCGGAGAGCGTGCGGCCCTCGAGAATCGCGCGCTTCTGTTCGCGCGACGAGTACTCCTTGGGCTCGACGCGGACGTTGCTCAGCTCGAGAGTGTGGCGGCCCGCCTTGAGCGGGAAGGCTTGCATCAAGCCCTCCGTCGCTTTCTTGCGGATCATCTCCCGCCGCGTGGCGGAGTCCTCGAGCACCGGGCGAAGATTCGTCGACATTTTGGTAGAAGACCTCGTTAGGCCAGTCGATCATGCCCCTGCACGGGCTCGCGGTCACCTGCGTCGCCGACCGGCGCCGCCGCAACCCGCGCACGCGGGACCATGTAGCAGAGCGCCACGATGAAATCGCCCTCCTTGGTGAAGGTGCGATCTTCGTAGCGGATGATGGCCGCGCCACGCAGCGACATGTTGAGGATGTCCTCGTACTCGCCGGAATCCGTCGGTAGCGTGAACACGCCGACCTTCGCCTCGAAGTCGAACTCGGCCGCGCCGGGAACGCGTCCAGGTTGAAACGCGACGCGCCCCGCGCCCGGCGTGGGGAACGGGCTGGCGACATCACCCGAGACGGCTTGCGCCTTCTCGATCAGCTCGGTGAATGATGGCTGGTCGGGCATGGGTCTCCTTACGCGGCTGCGGGCGGCGCACCTGCGCCACCGCTCGGGTCGCCGCCGCCTTGACGCACGGCAGTGAGTGCTTCGTGGTTCATCGCGGTCGTCTGTGCTTCGAGGCGTTCCTTGACCACCGCGTACATGACGAGGTCTTCGGTCTGCAACGCGTGCATCTGCGAACGCCGCGAGCCTTCGTCGAGGCCCATCATCTGCTGGACGATCTGATCGGCCTGCGCGATGACGGCTTGCTGGTCGTAGGCGAGCGGCTGCTGGCCGAGCATCGCTTGCGAGCGCGAACGCGACGCCAGCGTGTTCTGTTGCTTCGACAGCTCGGTTTGCAGCTCTGCCATCGCGCGCGCGTCGTCGAGCGCCTCTTGCTTGCGCCACTTGCGCTCGTCGGCAGGATCGACGTCGAACGCCTCGCCCATCGTGCGCTTCGAGATCCACGGACCGCCTTGTGGGTCGGCCTGGTTGAGCTGCAGGAGGAGCGCCTTCTGCTGAACGTCGTCGATGAAGCGGAACGGCGCGAGCGACACCTGCACGGTGCCGCGGCCGAGCTTCTTCGCAGAGCCGTCGGTGATCCACTGCAAGAGGTCGTTGAGGTCGCCCGTCTGGTGAAGCAGCTGGTTCTCGAGCACGCGGAGCTGGATGCCCGAACCCATCGCGGAGAAGCCGCCGTAGATGAATTCCTTCGGCAAACCCATCGCCGCGATGATGTTGTCCTCCGCGGCCTGCACTTCACCGAGCGTCATCAGCGCGCGCGCCTGTCCGCCGAGATGCGTCACTTCGGCGGGCACCGGCGACCACATGATGTGCAGCGGGTCGCGGCGCCACTTCTTGACGCTGTTCTTCATCTCGGCCGACCACTTGTTCAGCGAGATGGTGGTCAGCGGGTCTGCGTTGCCGCTCGACTGCTTCGGCGAAACGATGCGCAGGGGCACGACGTAGTCGAGTGCGATGGCCTCGTTCGCCTTGCGCAGCACCGCCGCGTAGAAGAACAGCTTGATCGTCGACGCGAGCGGCGGGAAGCCCCACTGGGCCTCGATGCCTGCAGGCGCGTCCATGCGCATATGGAAGATCTGTCCCTCGGCGAACTTGAAGATCTTGTCTTCCTTGATCGCGCGCAGGAACTCGATCGGCATCGTGTCGATGAGGTGCTTGTTCCCCTTGGCGCAGCGTTCCTTAATCTCCTTGGGGATCGTGTAGTAGTACTCGCTGTGCCCGGTCATCGGGTTGTAGTCGATGTCCATCAGCTTCGGGTCCCAGCGGATGACCGACAGCTTGTCCTTGCGCGTGATCTTCTTGTCGACGACGCGCTTCTCGTCGGCATCGACGTTCTGCGAGCAGTTGCCGCAGCGATAGTTGAACGAAAGCTTCTTCAACTTGAACTTGTAGTTGACCTGCGTGATGTTGGTCAGCTGCTCGCACTTGGGGCACTTCAAGTAGCGAACGAAGGGCGTGTACATCGAGAAGAACGCGTTGCCGTAGACGAACTTGTCGACGGCGGCTCGGATCAAGATGCGCTTGGTCTTGAGGACCTTGTCGTGCAGCTCTTCGTAGAATGACTTGAGGGCCTCGTTCTGCGTCTCGTAGATGATGTCCGTGACGGGGTACGTGCAGAACTTCTGCAGCGCCGCATAGATCTGCGAGCTGTTGAAGTAGAGGTACTCGCAGAGACGGAAGAGGTCCTTGAGCTTCCGCGGGGCGAATGCGGTGAGGAAGTCGAACAGCGGGCTGCCGTGCGACGCGACGTTGTGGTTCGCCAAGTCCGCGATGCTCGGATCCAGATCACCGGCCATGGTTGCTCTCGTTTCGCAGGTTTATCGGGTAGACGTCAACAGCGTAAGCGTGGCAGAAAGGTAGGCGCGCATGCTTCAAATGGACGTACGCGTTGACCGCGCGTCGAATGGAACGCCCGTGTTCACGGCGCACGGCCAAAAGCAGACCTTTGGCCGCGTGTTTGGCGCGCGTTGGGACGGTGACCGTTCGCTGTGGATGTATCCGGCGTTCTTCCCGGCTTCCACGAAGGTCCTGGCCGACTTCGACGCCCTGCGGAAGGACGTCAACGTCGTGCTTTCGCCGCGCGCGCAGCAACACGTTCAAGACCTCGCGCAGGTCGCCGCCGACCTTGCCGACAAGACGCTGCCCGCGGACTTCACGTTCGTCACCGATCCGTACCGACACCAGATCGACGGGTTGTGCCACATCTTCTACAACCTGCGCGCGGCGTTGTTCTACGATCCCGGGCTCGGGAAGTCGAAGATCGCCATCGACCTGCTGCGTTTGCAGCGGCATCTCGGCATCGCCAATCGCGCGCTCGTTCTTGGGCCGCGCGTGACCATCCAGAACTGGGGCCGTGAGATCGACCTTCATTCGGGCCGCCAGCTCCGGTGGCTTGCCATCACGGGGACCAAAAAAGAGAAGGAAGCCGCGCTCGAGCGCGCTGCGGACGAGAAGCCCGACGTGGTCCTGGCGACGTACGACACCGCTAGAAGTTTAGTGGATCTGATACTTTCCACGCTGGAG
>JACCDR010930854.1_pt1 | contig 23874 bp, 19 predicted proteins | sample 7446431 | NCBI WGS metagenome assembly JACCDR01 (sample SAMN15323443, study PRJNA562643) | freshwater metagenome | isolation source: river surface water | place: USA:Blue River Watershed | collected 2017-08-17 | reverse complement strand
GCAGCAATGAGTTTATCCCATTCAATAACAGTCGCACGCACAAATCGATCTTTAAAATCAGTATGGATAGCAGTACCTGCGAGTGGTGCAGTCCAACCTTTTTTAATAGTCCATCCACGAGTCTCCTCTACCCCTGTTGTAAAATAGGTAATAAGACCGAGTATTTCATAACTTTTTTTAATGAGTGCATCAATACCATTATCGAGACCTCCGAGACCTGCACGCATTTCTTTTTTCTCTGCATCAGACATGTCTTTCAAATCATGCTCAATACCCGCATCAACAATCACATAATCAGACCCACTCTGTTTGATAAACTCAATAAGTTTGGTAAAGCGAGGATCATTCATCTCATCAAGATTTTTTCCTCCTGATTTTTTATTTAAAACATAAAGAATCTTTTTTGAAGTAAGAAGATGGAGATGTTTAAGAAAAGGCGCTTCAAATTCATCTGCAGTTACTGTTGAAGCGAGCTTACCTCCCATGAGAGCTGGTTTTAAACGTTCAAGAAGTTTCATCTCTATAACCGCTTCTTTTTTGCCCGCCTTTACTTCTTTACCGAGATTTACCATGCGCTTGCTCACTGTTTCGAGGTCAGCCGAAATGAGCTCCATGTTGATGATTTCAATATCAAAAAGAGGGTCTACTTTGTTTGCCACGTGAATAATATCGTCATCTTCGAATATACGAACAACTTCAGCAATTGCATCCGTCTCACGGATATTGGCAAGGAATTTATTACCGAGGCCTTCACCTGTCGAAGCACCTTTTACGAGACCTGCAATATCCACGAATTCTACCGCCGCAGGAATAGTTTTTTGAGTTTTTGAAAATTCAGCGAGTTTATAGAGACGTTCATCGGGCACAGCAACAACCCCTACTGATGGATCAATGGTAGCAAAAGGATAGTTAGCGACAAGCACGCTCTTTTTGGTAAGAGCGTTAAATAGTGTTGATTTACCAACGTTTGGAAGACCGACGATGCCTATTGAAAGTGACATAGGTTCTTACAATACTATATTTATAGGCTTTATTCTAGAGGCATACATAAAATTGACAATAGTCTTATATATGGTATAATATTATTGTAGGCATCTGTTCTTCAAACTTAAATCGTAAACTCAACATACCACCATGGCCGCAACCTGTAATCAACACCTCGTCGAACCGATTGTCATAGATCTAAATGCCGGTGAAAGCATCTCACACAGATACGTCTCAGGATTTGTCTGTTGTGGGCGCCCGATACCACATGCCCGGATTTATGACCAAGGCAGTCATTCGATCGGTGATAGTAGTAAGTGCCTTTGGCGCTACACTATCCACTGCCAAGCATGTAATTACGAGACCGCTCTCGCAAAATGCGTTCCTGGCTACGAATGTCAGTGTAAAAACTAACGAATTCCACCCAACACATAACACATGTTGGGTGGTTTTATTTTATATAGCTTTCCTTGCGAGTTTAGCTATCTTTTTAAGAAAAGAGACTATTTCAGCAGGGGTGAGTTTCTCAGCATTACCGAGACGAGTCATGCGTACTGGGTATATACCTGAAAACCAGAGTGTGAGCCATTTGAGGTGTGTGTAGCGAATACAGAAACCGTATTTGAGAATCCATGGAGCCGTCTGAGATGTTGTGATAATACGAGCTCTCTTGCCGGTGAGTCGTCTGTGCCAGGACATACTGCCTTTTTTCATGTTGTACGCAAAGCCAGGAAGCCACATACGCTCAAACATACCTTTGAGGAGAGCTGGCATATCACCCCACCACGTAGGAAATACAAAAACCAGTGTATCTGCCCATACCACATTTTCCTGAATTGTGACGAGGTCAGGTTCGAGATTCTGACGCTGTTTGTAACCCATATGTAAAATAGGATCAAAAGAAATACTCCCGAGATGAACACGTCGCACACTATGCCCTGCTGAGAGAGCTGTCTGTTCATAGGTATCCGCAATATGACTTGAGAGAGAGTCTTTGTTGGGATGACCGACAATAATGTAGATTTTTTTATGATTCATTATTTTTTCATGATTCTACCAAGTTCGTCTTTGTGCTTTGTCATCACTTCGAGCATCACCTGCTGTTGATCTCTACCTGATTTGATACCCTCCTGAATTTCTTTTGCGAGATTTTCAAAAAAATCAGGGTTACGTTCAACCATATCAAGAATCATTTCCTGTTGTTCTTTAGGAACTTGTTTTAACTGAGACTTGAGCGCCTGTTTCATTAAAAATTGTTTAAGCATATGTGTTTGTTGTGAGACTACTCTATCAAAAAAGGTCTTTCTTTGCTATAGATTTCGAGAGGTACTTCAGACCAACACTCTCGAGCACGATCAGCATAACTCCAGAGCGCAAAAGCTTCTTCTTTACCTACAAATTCCCGCCGAGAACCTACGAGACCCGCTCGGATCATGGTCTGATACGCGTCAGGGCCAGTACTAAAATCAAAATAATCAGAAGAACCATCAGTATAAGTAATAGTGAGCGATGCTTCGTTTTTTGACATCTTTTTACCTCCAATAAGTTCAACGTGAGTGTCTTGGGCGTACGTAACTACTTTGAAAGCAGTCTCTGTTTGAGAATCCTGTGGTACACCTTTTTCAATATGATACCCCTCATACTGCCCACGTCTAAAATCAGCACAAGTGTTTTTTGGTGGGACGAGTTTTATAAGAGCCTCCGCGCGAGCCTTTTGCCAGTCACCTGTCGTCTTGGCAGCGAGAGCAAGCGCTGCCATTTCAAGCATATGATTTTGCCCTACATCACGAAAAGCGCCAACAGGATCATATGATTCACCTCGACCGTCAATACCTTTTTGCTCACAGAGACGAGCAGTAATTGATGAAATATCTTTTTGAGAACACACTCCATTCATAATATTTTGAGCCGCACCTTTGGAGAGATAATGATCAATTCTATATATATCATTTTCATCGAGAACAGATTCGAGGAGTGTATTGAGAGAGAGCGCAGTACCACCGTCAGTGCCAAAAGGTTTTTCAATGAGGAGTTTTGTCTTTGAACGAATAAGGAGCTTTGCTCGAGAAAGTTGTTCTATGACCGAGACATGATAGTGAGGTGCAAGTGAGAGGTAGATAACAACCTGTGCCTCGGGTGTGTTTTTTGTATAGTGGGATACTAGATCCGCCAACTCTCGATATCCTATACCCGCATCAATATCTACCTTTGTATATGAAATTTTTGATGAAAGAGCGGGTGAAAGTTTTTGCGGTAGCGTCCGTTGTGCAAACTCTACAAATTGTGATGAATCCCAGTCACGCCGTGATACGGTAATAATACGAGAATTATCTGAAAAGACGTTAGCTTCACAGAGCTGAGAGAGTGCGGGTATTATTTTCTTTTGAGCGAGATCTCCTGTCGCTCCAAACAGTATAAAAATGACGTCTTGTTGAGTGGATTGTTGTAGCATAAACAACCAGAGTATACCTCATAACAAATCCCCGCACGAATGCGGGGATGTCTGTCAGTTGTTTTACTGCTATTACTGCCCAAAAACAAATCTCACAAACGGCATGACTGAGCTCCCCACCGGCCCGTAACGAAAATCACGGGGACTGTAGGTATAACCGAGGTTACGCTTTTTGAAGTTGATGACGCTCGCATCATTCAACCGATGACGCCACACTTCTTTTTTTGCATACAGCGTAGCGTCGATGCCGATAGAATGCAGACTGAGCGAAAGATTGATCTTTTCACGCGGACGATCAAAAGACACAAAACGTGCTTCGAGCGCCCGTGAGACATCATCAGGAAGAACAAAGATGGAATCTTCGGACAGGAAATCGTAGACCGAATCGCGCACAAGGAGCTTTTGTCCATATGCCGATGACACAAACAAAGTCATGATATAGATCACGACAATTTTGAGGTAGTTCATGGAGATAGTTAAGGTACCCTGTTGGTTAGTATAGTCCGAGGAGCTTCTCTGTCGAGAGTAAGATGGGGATAAAGCTAATTTTCAAATGCTTTAAGGCAAAAGGCTTTATTAGATAGTCTGCCTGATATTTTTTTATCACTCAATTCATTACAGATATTTTTATCATTTAAACGATATGCAGTAGATCTAATACAAGAAGTTCTACTATCACCAAGTATATTTTCTGACACAAGAGGCAGTAGTTTACAATCAGCCAATGTACGAGCATAACGTTTTATACAATCCTCTTCTTCAAATGATGGAAGTTCTAAACAAGCACTTGCAGTTCCTGTGCTCTCAGCTTTTTTATAGATAATCTCTTTTCTTTTTAAACTTAATTCGGTTTCAATAAGACGCGCAGTCTTGAAAGTACACTTATTTTCTTTAACAAATGATATAAAGGTATCTTTACATACCTCCGAAACAAAGGTTTCGAGAACACGTTCATAATCAAACAAGCTTTGCTGTTCATATTCACCTTGTCTAAATAGAATTTCTGGATGTTTCGTTTCAACTTCTTTTATAACAGAATCAATTACAGATAATGGCAGAAAAACTTTTTGTTTATTGTAATAAAAAGAAGAATTATCATGTATGTTTATGAAAAGCAGTACAAAAGCTACACATGAGCATACAAAAACTTTATTTTTATAAGCAAGATCATCTGAGAAATTAAATAATTTGTTTATATACAGTAATCCAATACTTGAGACACCTATAAAAGTTGCTAATACTGTGACAATTAAAAGACTCCAGACACCTACTATGGTAATTCCATAGAGCAAGACAGCTGCTATAAGTCCAATTTTTGCAATACGAGAAAGACTAAATGTAGGCAACATTGCCAATATAGCTAACACAAAAGAAGTTATTGCAATAACTACTATGGTATTAAAAGAGTATCCAGAAAGTAATTGTTCTTGCCCTTCAAAAAATATTACGATTTGAATAAAAATAAAAGCTATTAAAAAACTAAAGATTTTTTTATACATATATACTATTAGTATATTCTTAAAGTAGGTAAATAAAAACACCGATTTCACATCGGTGTTTTTATTGTTGGTGGACCCTACAGGACTCGGTCACAGGTCTCGCGCTGGTGCGCTCGCCCGCGACCCCGGCTCGGCCCGTCGGCCTCCGCCTTTCTCGTCCTGTAATACCCAACCAGTAACAAAAAACACAGACGGAAAGTCTGTGTTTTTTGTTACTGTGGACCCTACAGGACTCGAACCTGCCACCCCCTCATTGCAAATGAGGTGCTCTACCAGATGAGCTAAGGGCCCGTAAAAGCTATTCTAACCTATTTTTTAGCTTGCGCAAGGGCTATCACATGCGAGAGAAAATCACCAAGATTAACCCCCACTTGTCGGAGAGCTTGAGGCAAGAGAGCTTCTGGAGTGAGTACTGGTAACGTATTTACTTCAACAAAATAAATACCTCGTTTGGGATGTACGATAAAATCAGACAATGAATAATGTCGTAGTCCTAAATGCGCATGTACTCCTCGAGCAGTGTCTTCGAGTGCTTTTTTTGTAGTCTCATCAAATACCCCTGTGTGTCCCGAGAGCTTTACATCAACAGGCAGGAGCGAATAGTGCTTTTCACCTCTAAACTCATCAATAACCGCACAGGCAACTTCCCTCCCTTCGATTAATTCTTCAACAATCACACTTTCGCTATGACGAAATGCTTCTTCGAGTGCCTGGGTAAGTGCAAGAAAATCACGTACAACAGTAACACCGATTTTATGGCTACCCGTTACTGGTTTTACTACTGACGGATGAGGTAATTCTCGAAAGAGTGCATGGAGACCCCGGAGCTCTACATCTGCTTTGGTTACTAATTTATGAACAGGAGTTTTGACTTTTATACCGAGTTTCTTGAGTAATTCTTTGGTGTGATGTTTATGTGTAGCGAGCGCTGATTCAAATGCTTTTGATCCCGTAAAAGGAATACCGAGATGTTCGAGTATTCTCTGAACTTTTCCGTCTTCGCCAAACTCTCCATGAAGAGCAATAAAAGCAACATCTATGTGTTTCAAAGCGTCGGATGGTTTCTTTTCTATACCGTGCACATGCCATATACCCTCAGTTGAAATAAAGACATCTATCACTTCATACGTATGAGGTAAATGTTTTAATACGGTATCACCAGTCTTGAGTGATGTTTCGTATGTATGAGACGGACCACCACGCAGTACTGCAACACGAGTTTTATGAGTACGAGTCATACTCATAGTATAGCAAATAACCTACAAAGTGGGTTTCTGTGTATTTTTAATACGACGTAATTTGCGATGATATGAAAGTGAGAAACGGTGAGCTTCATGGTTTGCGAGAAGTATAGACTTTTTATGCTGATTAACAATGTCTTGTTCACCTATAATATCCCGTGGTTTATGACGTTCGTCTTTGACGACAGAGACGAGGGGAATAGTTATTCCCCGTTCTTGGAGTACCTCTCGTGCAGTATTTAATTGTCCTTGCCCACCGTCAATAACCATGAGATTAGGGAGCATCCATTCAGTGTGTTCGAATCTACGATTGAGTATTTCACGAAGACTCTCCGTATCATTATTTCCAATCTCAGGGGAAAGTTTGAATTTCCTGTATTCTTGTTTTGCAACCTCTCCATCTATAACAACCGTCATAACACCGGCGCTTTCTTTACCTGACATATGTGCAGTATCGTATGCTTCAATACGAAAACCAGATTGTGTTTCTCCTGTATGTGAAAATATGTCGACGTCTTCTTTGATGAGGGCTATGTCACGAATATGATCGAGGGCAAAAAGCTTCTTCTTTACTTCACCCGCTTTTTCAAATTGCTTAAGACGCGCATACGTATGCATATCACGTTCGAGATTTTTGACGAGACGACTCTTTTTTCCTTCAAAAAAGAGAATAATATGATCGATATTTTTCTTGTATTCTTCTTGTGACTCTTTGGTTGCCGTATCTGGCGTGAGTCCGAGCTGGCGATAAAATGTAGACGTGTAGGTAGAAGAAGAATGCTTGTCGATAAAAGGAAACATCTTTCTAATTATCTTCAAAGCTTCACGAAGAGCGCTCCCGCTCGTAAAAGGACCAAACGTTTTGCGTACCTTGAGGGCTTTTTTCTGTTTTTCTACATCGAGTGTTCTGCCACGGATAATGAGTATGCGAGGAAATGTTTCTTTGGTAACTACGACGTAGTTAAAGCTCCGATCATCTTTTTCTTTAACGTTATAATCTGGCCAATGTTTTTTAATGAGATTGGCTTCGAGTATCATTGCCTCGAGCACAGAGTCAGTTTGTGTCCACTCAATAGTATCCGCGAGAGAAACCATATCAACCATACGAGGACCTCTCGTATGTATGAGATCATGAGAAAAATAGCTCCGTACTCGATCACGGAGAGATGTTGCTTTACCAATATAGAGAATCACATCTTTGGCTTTCCAAAAATAAACCCCTGGTGTATCAGGGAGATTCAAAGTATTAAATGATTCAATCGTCATCCTTGCAGTATAGTATATTTTATGCTATAATACTAGTTGTATGGTTCCTCTATCCCTCCCCCATCTACGAGCGATTAGAAATCAGAAAAATCTGCGGGGTAAGGTAAAACAAACCTCTCAGACCTCAAAACCGAAAGCTCGTGGTAACCTCAGACCCCTCCGCCTCACAGTCATGTCGACTGGACGCTAGGGAATCTGGGTTTTAAAGGGGCGGCGGAAGCTTTGCTTCCGCCGCCCCTTTTACATATCTCCCATGTACCAAAAACCTCCTTACACATGTGCACAACAGAACTTGACGTTTTTTACTATAGACGTATAGTTGGTAACTGATAACCTCATCACGTTGATGAGGAAGCACATCCACATAGTGTGTTAGTTACCATCCACATGAGTAAGCTCACCTGTCTCGTCACGTTCAAAAACGGCCGGATCGTCACGTTCAAAACCAAGTCCCCGAAGCAGTGTCTCATCGACGCCGCCAGGGCCTTGAAGATCGCGCAACCGACCAAACGTGGCTTCGACAAGCAGAAAGTGCTCAGGATCAGCTGCGACGGCAGCCAGATCTACCCCACCGCCCGTCAGATCCGCGCTACCGTGCGCAAGACCAAGCAGGCCAACCGCAGTCATTACCCGTTCCCCCGTGGCGCGAGCATCGATGCCGGCATCCGCCAGCATCGTCCGCTCATCGCCGCCTAGCCCAACACACTTCAGACAAAGCCCCGACCTTCGGTCGGGGCTTTTTATTTCTCAAAACTTTCTACTTCTTCTTTAACAATTTCTTGAGATACACACCTGTATGACTCTTGGCATTCATAGCTATATCTTCAGGTGTACCTTTTGCAACTACAAAACCTCCACCACTACCTCCTTCAGGTCCCATATCAATAATATAGTCAGCGCATTTAATCAAATCGAGATTGTGTTCAATAACAATCACCGTATTTCCATGGTCAACGAGCTTTTGAAGTATTTCTACGAGTTTTCGTACATCTTCATAATGGAGACCTACCGTAGGTTCATCGAGGAGAAAAACTGTTTTATGTGTATCGGGACGATAGAGCTCTGAAGCAATCTTTACACGCTGAGCTTCACCACCCGAGAGAGTTGTCGCAGACTGACCGAGCTCGAGATAACCGAGTCCTACTTCGGAGAGTGCTTTGAGTCGATCATAAATAGCAGGAATATCTTCAAAGAAAGACAGACATTCTTCAACAGTCATCTGGAGTACATCGTAGACACTCTTGTGTTTGTATTTTATTTCAAGTGTTTCCTTGGTAAAGCGCTTACCCTGACAAACTTCACAAGGAACATATACCGTAGGCAGGAAATGCATTTCAACTGCTATTTCCCCATTTCCCTGACACGCCTCACAACGACCACCTTTTACGTTAAAAGAAAAGCGATTCGATTTCCAACCTCGAGCACGCGCCTCACTCGTCTCAGCAAACATATCTCGAATAAATGTCCATGCGCCCGTGTAGGTAGCAGGGTTTGAACGTGGTGTACGACCAATCGGAGATTGATCAATCAAAATAGTTCGAGATACATATTCTGTGCCACCAAAAGAAGTACAGTTATAAAGCGTATTCGTACGATGTTTCTTTTCCAAACGACCTTGGAGATTTTTATGAACTATTTCATAGAGGAAAGAAGATTTACCTGAACCAGATACACCTGTGATAGCCACAAGTTTTCCCAGAGGAATATCAGCAGAGAGATTTTTTATATTAAAGACATTACCCCCACGAATGGTGAGTTTTCCTTTATCGATATTTCTACGCACTTCGGGTATTTCAATACGAGTCTCACCGCGCAAATAGCTGAGTGTGAGGGATTTTGAATCATTTTTCTTGGCAGTGAGGAGTGGTTCAAGATATCCAGAAACTACCACATGACCACCATGAATACCGGCCCCTGGACCAATATCAACAATATAATCAGAAGCAAAAATAGTGTCTTCATCGTGTTCAACAATGAGAATGGTATTACCGAGATCACGGAGATTCACAAGTGTTTTAATCAAACGATCGTTATCACGCTGATGGAGACCAATGGTCGGCTCATCAAGCACGTAGAGCGCACCCACGAGTCCAGAACCCAACTGTGAAGCGAGTCGTATACGCTGAGCTTCACCACCCGAGAGTGTGTGTGCACGTCTATCGAGCGTAAGGTACTCAATACCCACATCAAGCATAAATTTGAGACGTGATTCTATCTCTTTAAACACTGCTTTACCGATAGTTTTTTCTTTATCAGAGATTTTTATATGTTTAAAGTATTCATACGCCTGTGAAATAGACATATTGGTAACACCAACGATAGAAACACCATCAATCAATATATGAAGAGCTTCTTCACGAAGACGAGCTCCTTTACAGGTATCACATGGTTCATCACCGAAAATATATTTGGTGCCCAAACCATTACAGGTAGCACAGGCACCATATGGTGAATTAAAAGAAAAAAGTCGTGGCTCCACCTCAGGATACGCATATCCATCATACGGACACATGAACTTTACCGACATGAGTTTTTCTGCAGCGCCTTCTTTGGCAGGTGTCTCTATCTTGAGGAGACCTCCTGATTCGTGTACAGAACGTTCAATAGCTTCAGCAAGACGCTCACGAACACCCTTTGGATCATTTTTAAATTCACTGATATAAAACTCATCAATCAGAATATCAATGTCATGTTTTTTATTTTTCTCCAACTCTATACGTTCACGAAGCTTTTTAATATGACCGTCTATTTTGACAGTTTCATACCCTTTACCAAGGTAGTCATAGAGCATCTGATAGTACTCACCCTTTCTACCAACAACCACAGGTGAAAATATACGTACTTTTGCTTTGTCTATCGGTACACCCATAACTTTGGTACCGTGGTCTTCGGTCTTTATCTGAGAAATACTCTCAAAAACAGTTTCGAGGATTTCTTCATTTGAAAGTTTCTTTATTTCCCTATTACAGATGAGACAATGTGGATGACCAATGCGAGCAAAAAGCACACGGAGATAGTCGTAAATCTCAGTTTGAGTCGCTACTGTTGAACGAGGGTTATTTGAATGCGACTTTTGATCGATAGAAATGGCTGGTGAAAGTCCTGAAATCTCATCAACATCAGGTTTTTGCATCTGACGGAGAAATTGTCGTGCGTATGATGAGAGAGATTCAACATAGCGACGCTGACCTTCGGCAAAAATAGTATCAAAAGCGAGAGATGATTTACCTGAACCCGAAAGACCGGTAAAAACCACCATTTTGTTGCGCGGAACCTCTACCGTAATGTTTTTAAGGTTATGAGTGCGAGCTCCTTTAACAATAAGAGACTCAGCACCTGGATTAAAAGATGTTGTAACCTCATGTGATTTACCCTCAGATGACGTTTTTTTGGCTGCTGACATGGGCGCTATTTTATCATAAAAATCAACTAACGGCTAGTATATACCCCATCTATTTAATGCTTTACGGTAAAGAAAAGCCCCCATCATCACGCCAAGCAATGATGGGGGCACGACGCTCTAGGTATGGCCTAACCTAAGCGGATTTTGCCATGCAGGAGTATCCGTTTCTCCTACATGCTCTATGTATATCACTTTTCTTCTAACTTTTCCAGTTTTTCGTAGAGAGCTTCGATTTCATCACGCAGGAGTGCAGCGGTTTCAAAATCGAGTATTTTTACCGCTTCATTCATCTCTCGCTCTTTATTTTTTATTAAAGCTTTAGGATCTTTTTTAAAGAGAACTTCATCTATCTTAATTTGTTCTTTTACTGCTTTATCATGCTCACTCTGCATCTGCTCGGTAATGTCTTTAATTGCTTTAATAATTGTTTTCGGAGTAATACCGTGTTTTTTATTATATGCCTCTTGGAGACTGCGACGGCGAGCAGTTTCGGCGAGCGCGCGTTCTATAGAACCCGTAACTGTGTCAGCATAGACAATCACCCTACCCTCTGAGTTTCGTGCTGCACGGCCAATAATCTGTATGAGAGATGTTTCTGAACGCAAGAAACCTTCTTTATCAGCATCAAGTATAGCAATGAGAGCCACTTCAGGTAGATCGAGACCTTCTCTCAGGAGATTTACTCCCACAAGCACATCAAAAGTACCCTTTCTAAACTCCGTGAGTATTTCAATACGCTCAATTGTTTTAATGTCGCTGTGGAGATACGCTGACTTTATATTTTTTTCTTTGAGATAATCTACCAGATCCTCAGCCATTTTTTTGGTGAGTGTGGTGAGAATAACTCGAAAACCTTTTTTAATGGTCTTTTCTGCTTCAACAATACAATCAGCTATCTGACCTTTAAAAACACCTTTTTCGGTAACAGGTTTAATATCAACTATTGGATCAAGGAGACCTGTGGGACGAATAACTTGCTCAACTGTTTGTGCACTGTGTTCTTTTTCATAGACACCAGGTGTAGCTGAGGTATATATAACCTGCCCTACTCGTTTTTCAAATTCAGCAAACATGAGTGGACGATTGTCTTTAGCTGAAGGTAGTCTAAAGCCATGTTCAACAAGGGTCTTTTTACGGGACTGATCACCTGCATACATACCACCTATCTGAGGAATGGTGACGTGTGATTCATCAATAATGGTCAAGAAATCAGGGGTGCCGTCTGGTCTATGAGGAAAATATGAGAGAAGTGTATCAGGTGCCTCACCTGGTTTTTTACCCGAAAAATGCCTTGAATAGTTTTCAATACCGTTACAATAACCAACCTGCTTTATCATAGCGAGATCGTAGTTAGTACGACGCTTGAGACGTTCCGCTTCGAGATTTTTGCCTTCTGCTTTGAGCTCAGCGAGTCTCTGTTCGAGTTCTTCTTTAATCTGATTAAAAGCTCTCTCTACCTGATCTTTATCAGTAATAAAATGTTTTGCAGGAAAGAGGAAAAATACTTCGAGCGTACCTCTGAGGGCTCGGGTTACCGAATCAATGGTTTCGAGAGAACTCACGGTATCACCATCAAAACCAATGCGGTATATAACTTTTTCGTTGACCGGCATGACTTCGATCATATTACCTACCGCACGGAATTGCCCTGGTGTGAGATCAGCGTTGGTACGTTCAAAATGAATATCAATCATGCGACGAATGAGCTCTTTACGGTCAGCTTTCATACCTACCGCAATTTTTAGATTAACTTTTTCATATTCTTTAGGAGAACCGAGACCGTATATACATGATACCGAAGCAACAATAATTACATCTTTGCGTGTGAGCAGTGCTTGAGTAGAAGCATGGCGAAGACGTTCGATTTCTTCATTAATCATCGCTTCTTTTTCTATATACGTATCAGTCACTGGCATGTAAGCCTCTGGCTGATAGTAGTCGTAGTAAGACACAAAATAATGTACTGCATTGTCTGGAAAAAATTCTTTGTATTCCTGAGCGAGTTGTGCAGCGAGAGTTTTATTGTGAGCAATAACGAGAGTTGGTTTACCTATTTCCGCAATAACATTAGCAGCCGTAAATGTTTTACCTGATCCTGTTACACCTAAAAGTGTCTGGTGACGCATACCAGAACGCACGCCTTTTACGAGGCCCGCTATGGCTTTGGGTTGGTCTCCTGCTGGTTTAAAACCATTATGTATACGAAAATCTGACATGGAGACACTATAGCGTATTACGTGATATATATAAAGAAATAAAAAGCCCCGCGCCCCTCAGAAGGAGGGCGCGGGGCAATGCTATCACGCATACCCAATACCAACAGTATCCCGATCAATATCACCGTAGAGACCAATAGGCTCTCGAGAACCATAGCCGATCCTCTGTCTCTTGCGAAACTTATAGTCAACAGAGGCTTTCGAACTCTTTCTCCAGTGGAGTGACCGTGCAGTCTTGCGACTCAGAAGCACATCCATCGTTACCCATTCCTGAGCAAAACGGATCTCAGACAAACCATTATCCAACTCTACCAAACCAACTCCACCCTTGTCATAGCTCACAAGGACCCGTGTGCCGCTTTCAGTTTCCATCCAGCCCGTCTGACCAGTAACAGGGTTGGCGATAATAACGCCACCCGATTTAGTGTTATATACAGGATTATTCATGGGAACAAAGAGCAATTTCTCACAATGCCCTAAACAAAAACAAACCCCCGGAATGAGGATTTGTTTGTAAGCTTAGGTATATAAACCTTATACCATGTTACGCACAAACCCCCTTTTCGTAGACGAAAAGTTTGGTTGTGTGAATAAACTTGGTATATGTTTTAAACATTGCGTATACAACTATAGCAAACCATGTCATAGAGATAAACTTGACATAACGGTTATATATGTTAATATACTTTATTGAAACACCCTCCCATGGTCACCGACAAAAAACAGCACCAGAAGATGAAGCGCCTCGCCAAAACCGCCAGATACATCAAGCGGTTCAAGAAAGTCGAGGCCAAGATCAAGGTCAAACGGCGGCAGCTCGACAAACTGATCGACACCGCCATGGCGTTGGCAACCAAAGCCCTCGCCAAGTAAAATCCACCTCGATCCCACAAAGCCGCCCGCAAGGGCGGCTTTTTTATGCTTTACCGGTATATTCCTTTAAAAAATCTTTTTTGAATTGAGAAAACGTACCCTCGATTATTGCTTTACGCATATTTTCCACAAGCTTTGTTATGAAATATATATTGTGAAGCGAACACAACATAGGACCGACCATTTCGCGTGACTTATATAAATGATTTATATACGCTCTCGTGTAGTGTTTACACGCATAGCAGAGACACCCCTGATCGAGAGGACTGAGATCTTTTGTATACTGATTATTTCCTATATGAATCTTTCCTTTTTTAGTATATATAGTGCCATGTCTCCCTAACCGCGTAGGAGCAACACAGTCAAATGTGTCACACCCGTGTTCAACACCTAAAAACATATCTTCGGGTTCACCAATACCGAGCAAATGTCTCGGTTTATTCTCAGGGAGTATTTCATTAACCCACGCAACAGCAGTGTGTAAATCTTCTTTATCAAAAGAGCCACCAATACCGAAACCATCAAAATCCATGGCACCTATAACTCGAGCGCTTTCTTTACGTAAATCTTCATAACGTCCACCCTGAACAATACCAAAGAGTGCTTGTCTCTGTGATATATCTTTTGATGTATGATACGAAAGCGATCTCTCTGCCCATCTATGAGTACGATCGAGAGCTTCACGTTGGTAACTCCGTGTCTCTGCTGGTGAAGTACACTCATCAAAAGCAAAAATAATATCAGCACCTATTGTGTGTTGTATTTCGATCGATCGTTCAGGAGTTATGTAATGAATAGAACCATCAAGAGGAGATTTGAAAGCCGCACCGTCGTAATCAATCTCCACCAATTTCGGTTGCACGTCCTCTCTCTCAATAGATTTTGCATCTATGAGAGGTAATTGCTCCATATCTTTCAAGACTTTTGAAACATTCGATCCATATCCCGCTCCGAGAGAAAACACTTGAAAACCACCTGAATCAGTAAAGGTAGGACCATGCCAATTCATCATGTGTTGTAAACCACCCATAGCACGAACCAATTCTTCACCTGGTTGCATATAGAGGTGATAGGTATTAGCGAGAACAGCCTGAATATTCATATCACGAAGCATGTCCGTGGTAATACCTCGCACAGAAGCTTTGGTACCCACTACGATAAAAGCAGGTGTGTTTATAGGACCATGTGCAGTCTCTATAACACCTGCCCTACCCAAAGCATTTGGTATCTTTTTCTCTATAGTAAAGGTAATTGGTTTTTTCATCCTCCTATTCTTTTCTCAAACGTGCCTTCTTTACGATATCAAGAACTTCATCATCACTGTCAGTTATATAGTAGAGATGCTCATCTCCTGCTGAAATAGTTTTAAAATCATCACGTAATGTAGCAGAGAGACTATCAATATGTTTCCAGAAATCCTTACCAACACAGATAATAGGCACTCGAGGGATTTTTCGTGTCTGCATGAGGGTTACAATTTCAAAAAATTCATCCATCGTGCCGTAACCACCAGGAAAATATATGTAGACCTCGGCAGAAAAAGAAAGCGCTACTTTTCTAATAAAGAAATAGTAGAAACGGACGCTTGCGGTGAGAAATTCATTCATCTTTTGTTCATGCGGGAGGACAATATTCATACCGATAGATTTCCCCCCTGCTTCATAGGCACCTCGGTTAGCGGCCTCCATAATACCCCCAGCACCTCCCGTAACTACCGCGTATCCTGTTTCTTCGACAATCCTCTTTGAGAGAGATCGTGCTCTCATATAGAGAGGATGTTGTTCATCAAAACGAGCTGATCCAAAAAAAGTTACTGAACGAGGGTAACTTTTGAGAAATTTAAAGGTACGACGAAACTCATTGTTAATTGTCGCCATTCTCTTGCGAGAACCCTCGGAAAGCTCCTTCATAGAGAGCTTGTGGTCTGTTAATCGGGCATCGTTAATCTGCTGTTTTTCAGTCTTTTTCCAAAATCTATGTAACATATGTCACATAGTATAGTACAATATCTGAGTACAAGCATCTTTATTTGTAATACACATGAAATCACTGGAAAAGAAAGAATGGATAGCAGTAACCGTATCAATTATTGTTATCGCAATATTATTTTTTGGTCACTCAATCTGGAATATGATTATAGGACCACAAACACCACAACAACCTTTAAACGCAACAGGAACAACAACCATGTCAGATACTACAGCACCAAAAAACATCTCAACTATCAAAGGTCTTGAGATATACGATATGCAGGTAGGTACAGGGACAGCCGCAACAGTAGGTAAAAAAGTTACTGCGCACTATATCGGCACCCTTGTAGATGGTACAAAATTTGATAGCTCACTCGACCGCAATAGACCATTCACATTCACCCTTGGTGGAGGTCAGGTTATTAAAGGTTGGGATCAGGGTATAGCAGGTATGAAAATCGGAGGTATACGAACTCTCGTTATATCACCTGAATTAGGTTACGGAGCACAGGCTCTCGGTTCAATACCAGCAAACTCAACACTCATATTCCAGGTCCAGGTTCTCGATGTTCAGTAAAAAATAGCCCCGCGTTTAAGAAAACGCGGGGCCGAAAGAGCTAAAGCCTAAGGATCTGAAAGATCAGAGGCACTCAGCTCTGAGAACTAACCTTGCGACGCAGGAACACCCAGCGGCGGTTGCGAGACCAGAAGCGACCAGGGTAGCCGCGATCGCCGCCGAACCACAACTTGCCGTTTTCATCGCGCTCGACGTTGAACACGTTGAGGTTTTCGTCCGAGTCGGTGATCGGCTCCATCGCAATAAGGAGCCATTCGCCTTTCGGCTGGTCCTTGTATTGGAGACGGAGCTGGGGACCGACTTCCGCGGGACAGACATCGAGGCCAATCTCCTTAGCACGTTTGTAAATCTGCTCACCAGTGGCATCGCCCTTGAAACCAAGCTCCTCGACGGAGCGGACCACAAGCTCGACTTCATTCTCGATGTCACTCGCCGTGAAGGCGGGTTTGCCGAGGATGTCGTCAGCCCAGTCGCTGATGACGCTGTCAATATTATTCAAGGCCGTGCGGAAGTCATCGGCGGTTTTGAGGCCGGTACCAAGCTTGAGCGTCCGCCAGGTCTGGAAGTCTTGCAGCTTCGGTTCGGTGAGGATCACTTCGTTGCGGAGGAACCGTTTGGCTCCCTCCACGCCTCCGAGCTTGTTGAAAACCGCTTCGACGCTGACATCTTCAACATACATGTTGTATTTCATGGTGCTGTCCTATTTCTTCAACTACTAGTTGTGAGTTTATCCACGCCTATTAGACATGGATACTAGGACCGTGAATGGTCATAGCCAGGAAGCCTCGAAAAACAAGGATTTTTGGCTATAACCAGTCGCAAGGTGTATCAATGATCTTATATTAATATTATAACATCTTAATATAAGATATGTCAATTCATACAAAAAGCCACACAACCTTAGAGGGTACCTGATGAGGTTGTGTGGCTTTTTGTATTAGTAGTTCTTTAATTGATTCACCTTATCATGCTGACGAATCTTTTCATGAGCCTTCGCTTCAATCTGACGGATACGTTCACGTGTCACCCCGAACTCCTTACCCACCTCTTCGAGAGTATGAGTAATACCATCATTCAAACCGTGACGCATTTCGAGAATCTTGCGCTCCTTTGGAGACAAGTCGTCGAGAATACCCCTGACCTGATCAGCGAGAATACGGCGTGAAGATTCTTGATCTGGTGACAATATTTTATCATCTGAAAGGAAATCACCGAGTGTTGATTTACCATCGTCACCATCGTCACCCACAGGACTCTCGAGTGATACCGTGTCCTGATCAATTTTTTCAATCTGATAGACTTTTTCTACTTCGAGCCCCATTTCAGTAGCAATTTCATCAGGAAGAGGATCTCGACCAAGGTCTTGAGAGAGTCTACGCACTACCTGTTTGTATTTTGCGATAGTTTCTACCATGTGCACCGGCACACGAATCGTACGTGACTGATCCGCGAGAGCACGGGTGATAGCTTGGCGAATCCACCAGGTAGCATAGGTTGAAAACTTGAATCCTTTTGACCAATCAAATTTATCTACCGCTTTAAAGAGACCGAGGTTACCCTCCTGAATGAGATCAAGGAGTGTGAGGTCAGCTGATCGACCTACGTATTTTTTTGCAATAGATACCACGAGACGCAGGTTTGCTTTTGCGAGAAGTCCTTTTGCTTCTTCGTCACCTGCTTCGATACGTTTCGCAAGCTCCTTTTCCATTGAAGCAGACACGAGAGGATATTGGCCGATTTCTTTCAAATACATCTGAATAGAATCGTATGAAGACTCCCCTGCTTTACCGAGAGAATATTTTTTATTCGCAGTTTCTTTGACCTGTGGCTCTATATCGAGCATGCCACCAGATTCGAGTACATCAATGCCTGCAGTTGAGAACTTGGTATACATCTCATCAAGGAATAGTATATCGTCCTCAATAGTTGGAAATTCTTTCAAAATCTCATCATAGGTAACGAAACCTCGTTCTTTACCTTTTGCGATGAGTCTATCGGCTTTACGAAGCGCTTCTCTTGCTTTCTCTTTTGCTTTTGGAGAAAGAGCGCTCTTAATTTTTGTTTTCTTAGACGTGATTTTAGACGGCTTTGAAGCCCCCTTTTTGTCTGCCTTTATTTTTGTTTTTTTGACATTCTTTTTCGCCATGGGTTTATTATATCAAGTCTACTACATCTTTTCTGTTAAAGTTTTAATTTCGTGTATACGCCGTGAAAGAGTCTGTATTTCCTTCATTATATGAGCAACATCACCTTTACCTTTGTCTATTTTATGTAATTCGCCCATCCGATCTTCTAACTTCTTTTTTATATACTCTTCTTCGAGGTGAAGGGTGAGTACTTTGTATTCTTTATCTATCGGACCATCGCCATACGTTACTTCTGCTTCGAGAGTGAGTTCTGATCTATCAACATCGCTTAAATGTTCGAACAACTCGGCTTTTTCTTTTCCTACTATTTCATAAAGCTCTTTTTTCTTTTCACTATCACCTTTTAAGTACTTTTCTGAGTAGAGTATTCCAAGTATTTTCCTCTCAAGAGACTCAAGTCTATCTATCTTCTTTACCAGAGATTCTGGAGGAGCTGTTTGAGTGATCGTGAGAGGGTTTGCTTTGACGTAGGCTTGCAAGTCTTTCCATAGAGCATCCTCAGAGAGTGCGAGTTTGTCTGCTACTGTTTTTATCGCCTGGAATCGCTGTGTATCAGCAGGTATTTTTCTCACATATGGGAACAGGTCTTGATTAATAAGCTTCCTCATCTCTACCGGAGATGCTTTTGCATCAACAAAAGAATCAACAAGGAAATCTATGAAGTGTTTTTTTGATTCAAGAGCTTTTACCCAATTACGAGGATCTTCTTTAATAATATCAGCAGGATCTTTACCACCTTTAATATCAACAATCTTGATATTCATACCGAGCGATATTGCTGTCATAAGTGATATTGCTGGGACGATACGACGAGCAGCTTTTTGCCCTGCTTGGTCAGCATCAAACGCTATCACAATGTTCTCTGTGAGACGTAATATGAGCCCTAATCCTGATGAAGGACCGTCATCTTCGGTAAATGCTGTACCTGAAGCCGCTACCGTGTTGGTAAAACCAGCTTGGTGAAGCATAACGCAATCCATTTGCCCTTCTACAAGGAGCACGTAGTCTCGCTTGCGAATATCTGACTTTGCTTTATCGAGACCATAGAGGGTTTTAGATTTGCTGTAGAGTACTGTTTCTGGGCTATTGAGATATTTTGGTGATTTATCATCAGAAATAACAATACGTCCAGAATATGCCACAACCCTCCCTGAAGTATCTGCTATAGGAAATATAATCCTACCTCGAAATACATCGTAATATGGATCAGCCCCCGGTTTATCTGTCTTTTTAATGAGCCCTACCGCCTCGACGTCAGCATCTTTATAGCCTTTTGACTTGAGATACATGCGAAGCACCCTCCAGTCGGCCGGAGCATACCCTATACGGAAATGAGTAATGGTTTTTTCAGTCAAACCACGACCCATAATATATTCACGAGCTGAAGCGTCTTTTGCTAACTGTTCCTCAAAGAATTGAGTGGCAGTTTCAAGGATTTCATAGAGAATTTCTTTGCGATTGTCTTTTTGAGAATCTATTCGTTCGAGACGAACACCAGCACGATCCGCAAGAACTTTCAGTGCCCCAGTAAAGTCGAGACCTTCGAATTTTTGAACAAAGTTGAATATGTCCCCTTTTTCACTACAGCCAAAGCAATAATATGAACCACGCTCAGGCGATACATAAAACGACGGTGTCTTTTCATTATGAAAAGGACAACGCGCTTTATAATTAACGCCTGACTTTTCGAGTTTTATATAAGACCCTACAACATCAACAATGCTGAGTCGGTCTTTTATATCTTGTACATGTGTAGACATTGATTGCGTGCGGAATACCCGCATTACACCACCTACCAACACAAATCGACTAGAGAGACTCTTCTTCAGTAGCCTTTGGAGCCATAGCCTCAATCATGAGGTTTTTCTGGCTACCTTTATAACCAGTACCTGCAGGGATAATACGTCCGATAATAACGTTTTCTTTAAGACCCTTGAGATTGTCTTCTGTGCCACGAATAGCCGCAGAAATGAATATACGAGTTGTGTTCTGGAATGATGCAGCTGAGAGGAATGACTGTCGAGAAAGAGAAACTTCAGTAATACCCATCACTACAGATTCAGTAGTTGCTTCATTTGTCTTTTCTGACTGCTTTACCTTTTCATTCTCAACATTTACATCAAATTCATCTACAACATCATCAATAGAGTATTTTGAATCACCAGCACCTGTAATACGACGTCGTGAGAACATCTGTTTTACGATGATTTCAATGTGTTTTCGTGACACAGTTTCACCTTGGAGTTCGTAAATCTTACCGATTTCACGAATGATGTAATCCATCGCTCGCTCTTTACCAGCGTATTCGAACACTTCATCAATATCAGCAGAACCGTCAGTAAGGAACTGGCCTTTAGTAATCTTGTCTCCTGATTTTACGAGAGCCATACGGCGTGATGAGAATGTGTATTCAATCTCCTGAGCACCCTTCTTGGTCTTACCTTTATCTTCGAGGTCTGGAATAACAGTAATAACTTTTTCTTTACCGAGGTCCTTTACTGAAGTAACAGTACCACTCACTGTTGCAACAACAGCTGGATTCTTTGGTCGGCGCTTTTCAAATACTTCTTCAACACGAGGAAGACCTGCAGTGATGTCTCCACCAACTGACGCTGTACCTCCGGCATGGAATGTACGCATGGTGAGCTGAGTACCTGGTTCACCGATAGCTTGTGCGGCAACGGTACCTACAGCTTCACCAATATCAATGAGATGGTTTTTACCGAGATCAATACCGTAACACTGCTGACATACACCGTGAAGTGTTTTACATGCAAGTGGGCTACGAACATGAATTTCAGTGGCACCTGAGTTCTCAATGAGAGAAGCATCCTGTTTTGAAAGGAGTGCACCCTTTTTAAAGAGGACAGTGCCTTTTGGATCAACAACATCACGTGCGAGTATTCGTCCTCGGATGTTTTTTGCAATAGATACTTCAATACCTCCTGCTGACTCTTTCTTTATAACGATTGATTCCTTTGTTCCACAGTCTGCTTCAGTAACCATAACATCTTGTGCTACATCGAAGAGACGTCGTGTGAGGTAACCTGCACGTGCAGTGTTGAGTGCGGTGTCAGTGAGACCCTTACGTGCACCGTGAGTAGTAATAAAGTACTCAATAGGAGTGAGACCTTCTTTCATTCCTGAAATAATTGGGAATTCAATAGTTTCTCCGGCGGTGTTGGTAATCAAACCTTTCATTCCCACCATTTGAGTAATATTTCCGATAGAACCTCGGGCACCTGATCGCACCATATCGGTTACTGGACCCTGAGGATCGAGAGAATCTGGAATAAGTTTTTCAATATCTGACTTTGCCTTGTGCCAAATCTCAACGTTCTTACGAATACGCTCATCTTCTGAGAGGAGACCGTCGTTAAACTGATCATTTACCACTTCAGCTTCAGCCTTTGCTTTTGTAATAACATCCCCTTTACCTTCTGGAGTACGTACATCATCGAGACCCCAAGTAATACCTGAGTATGTTGTGTACGTAAATCCAAATTTCTTGATGTCGTTTAGAATTGCAGGAACTCGATCAATTGAATAACGAATAATGAGATCATCCATGATACCAGCCATTGTCTTTCGTTCAATATCCTTGTTGATGAATGGATAATCAGCAGGAAGAATATTGTTAAAGAGGATACGGCCTACAGTAGTCTCAAACACTTTACCTTTCATATCAGCAAACTTCGCGGTTGCTGGAGCAAGTACTTTTACCAATGCACGGTATGATACTTCACCGAAATCAGAAGTGAGAACCGCTGCTTCTGGTGATTCAAATATCTTACCCTCACCCTTTTCACCTTTTACATGTTTAGTCATCCAATACACACCAAGAATAATGTCGAGCATTTTGTTGGTGAGTGTGAGATCGCCTGAACCTGGCTTCAAGATGTTTTTATCTGATGCCATGATTTCCTTTGCTTCCTTCTGAGCTTCTGGAGAAAGTGGAACGTGAACTGCCATCTGGTCTCCGTCGAAGTCCGCGTTGAAAGCAGAACATACGAGTGGGTGCACCTGAATAGCGTTACCCTCAATCAATTTTGGTCGGAAAGCCTGAATACCAAGTCGGTGAAGTGTAGGTGCACGGTTCAAAAGTACGTATTTACCTTCAATAACCTTTTCAAGCATTGCCCATACTTCTGGAATACCATCTTCGATCAAACGTGATGCTCCACGAATGTTGTACGCAAGCTCAGATTTCAAGAGTTCTGAGATAACAAATGGTTTAAAGAGTTCGAGTGCCATGTGTTTTGGAAGTCCACATTGGTCCAAAGCGAGATCAGGACCTACAACGATCACAGATCGTCCTGAGTAGTCCACTCGTTTACCGAGGAGGTTTCCTCGGAGGAGACCTCGTTTACCTTTGAGGTTATCAGCGAGAGATTTGAGTGCTCGTTTTGAAGCAATTGAACCTGCTGCAGTCGTAGAGTTTCCGTGACGAATAGAATTGTCGATAAGTGCATCAACAGCTTCTTGGAGAATACGCTTTTCGTTTCGAAGAATCACGTCAGGAGCCATGATTTCTTTCAACTTTGCGAGACGGTTGTTTCGGTTGATAACACGTCGGTACAAATCGTTTACATCTGATGTGGCGTAACGGCCTCCATCGAGCGGAACCATAGGACGAAGTGCTGGTGGAATAACAGGAATACGAACAAGGAACATCCATTCAGGACGAATACCGCTCTTTATCATTGCTCGAACAACAGAGAGACGTCGATTCATCTTGTCTTTCTCGAGGCTGTTTGCTTTTTCGAGGTCAGCAACAACAGTCGTTTCAAGTTTTTTAAGATCAAGATTCTTACAGATGTTATAGATAGCCTCAGCTCCAATACCCGCCTCAAAGAGGGTTGAATATTTCATTGAGAACTTACCGTATTCTACCTCGTCGAGTACTGCACCTTCGTGAATAGAATCAATTTCTTTCTTTGCAGCCTGATACATGGTCTTCAAAGCTTCTTTTGTCTTTTCATCGAGAGACGCTTTTGATTTTGCTTTGAATTCTGATTCGAGATCGCGCATGATTTCTGCACGAGCATCTTCATGTACCTTGGTTACGATATATCCTGCAAAGTAGATAACCTTTTCGAGGTCTGCAGTCGTCATACCAAGAATAATACCGAGACGTGAAGGCATTGAACGGAGGAACCAAATGTGAGAAACCGGTGTAGCAAGTTCAATGTGTCCCATTCGTTCACGTCGAACAATAGATCGAGTTATTTCAACTCCACATTTTT
>JACCDR010621023.1_pt1 | contig 23882 bp, 18 predicted proteins | sample 7446431 | NCBI WGS metagenome assembly JACCDR01 (sample SAMN15323443, study PRJNA562643) | freshwater metagenome | isolation source: river surface water | place: USA:Blue River Watershed | collected 2017-08-17 | reverse complement strand
GTGTATTTATTGTGTATTTATTGTGTATTTATTGTGTATTTATTGTGTATTTATTGTGTATTTATTGTGTATTTATTGTGTATTTATTATTTTTCTTAAATGTATTGCCTTTTTCTTTTTTTGTTTTTTCTCATATTCCTTTAGCTATTATGTTAGACTATTGTTGGGTGAAAAACAAAAATCCTATATTTAGATATATTACTGTTTTACTTTGTATCTGGATTACTATTGTAGCTCTTGTAACTCTTGGTTTTATATTTTTTATCATGATTCCTTTATCTGGTGATGTGCCTTTTTTTATGGATCCAAAGAGTAATGAATTCGAGTAATTTTTATTTTTTACTTCTGGTGTCCTACCCGTCAAAGGTAGCATGAAAAAAAGTCAGTTTAGTGAAAGTCAGAGTCAAGGAAAGGGAGTAGATGAGATTTGTCGTTGCTACCACAACTGAAGCCCACACCGTTATACATCTATAACCATGCAAAAAGCCTTTCATTGCTGAAAGGCTTTTTGCGAGTCGGGATGACTGGATTCGAACCAGCGACCCCTAGCACCCCATGCTAGTACGCTACCAGGCTGCGCTACATCCCGAATTTAAGGAATCAGAAAAGATTGAATATCATTTAGATATATCAGCCTTTCCAAATGCGGATGCAATGTTAATCAAAATACTGGATATGGTAAATTTTTTTTCGAAAAAAATAAAAAATTATCTAAAGTAAGAGCATGTTTCTCTTTTGCAAAGAGAAGTATTTTGGTGCTACTCATTTGCTAACTTGCTCATTATTAAACCAGTTTCTTGGCCCAGCTTCAGTCTGAAACTTACTCGCCCTTGCTAGACTGGTAGTTTTTGTACAAATCTTTGAAGTTGGTATATGCCTGATGCAGTGTTTTCAACCGTTCACGTTGCATTTTAATTTTGTTCTGAAAAATCTCACGGCGTTGCATACTAGCAAAGAATTTGTCTTCTCCTTCTACTTTCAATGCCATTAGGTGACTGATTACATTGCTTTTTACTGGGAAGTCAATGCCATGGAATACAACCATTTGCTGGATGTCTGTCAACATAGTTTGTTCTTGAATCAGGGTGGCAGTAAGTTCGGAGGTGCTGATAAATGGCATGATTGTGGTAGTTATAGTATGAACGATGTTTCTAAAGTACTTGTGTAAGTTTTTTTCATATATCCGTCTATTTTGGAAAAAGTGACCAGCAAAAGGAATCTTTTTTTGGAAAATATATAACTCGTTGATTGTCAGTGGCGATAAAGTGTATTTTGAAAAAATACTGCGACGAAAGATTTTTTCTGTCTAGTGTCCTGTTTTTCTTGCAAATGCCTGATAATCAGTAGCTAATTTGATAATTTCCGCACTGGGCTATTTCTAGTCTATCTCTGGGAGTAGAACGTAAGATTTTAACAGAAGAACATATGATAGAGGAATTTTTCTTGTATTTTTGTTTCTGTTTTTGAAAAAACGTACACTTTTTATCTACCTCTTGTCCGGAATTCCTTTGCGTATGTCAGCCATTGATGCCATTCTGAAGCAGTATTGGGGCTATGATACGTTTCGTCCGTTGCAGGAAACCATCATTGAGTCAGTACTAAGTGGAAAAGATACGCTGGCTCTGTTGCCTACAGGTGGTGGCAAGTCAATCTGTTTTCAGGTGCCTGCCTTGGCTATGGACGGCCTCTGTGTGGTTATCTCCCCGCTGATAGCCCTGATGAAAGATCAGGTAGAGAACCTGAAAAAACGTGGCATTGAAGCAGTGGCTATCCACTCAGGCATGAGCCGCCGTCTGGTAGATATTACCCTAGACAACTGTCGGTTTGGAAACATTAAGTTTTTGTATGTGTCGCCCGAACGCATACAGACAGAATTGTTTATGGCACGGTTTAAGGAAATGAATGTGAACCTGCTGGCCATAGACGAAGCCCATTGTATTTCTCAGTGGGGATACGATTTTCGACCGCAGTATCTGCAAATTGCGGCCTTGCGTGAACTCAAGCCTAGTGTACCCATGATTGCCCTGACGGCTACGGCTACGCAGGAGGTGCGTACAGATATTGTGGAGAAGTTGCAGTTTCGCCAGCCGCAGGTATTCACCGGAAGTTTTGCACGGGCCAACCTGTCGTATTCAGTCTTTGAGCTGGAAGATAAGGAACGCAAGATGTTGGAGATTTTACAGAAAGTACCCGGTTCGGCAGTTGTGTATGTGCACAGCCGCAAACGCACCCGTGATATTTCGGACTGGCTGAATCAACAAGGCATACGGGCTGATTACTACCATGCAGGCTTGAGTCATGAGGAAAGAAACCTGAAACAGGAAGAATGGATTCGGGGTCGCAAACGGGTTATTGTGGCTACCAATGCTTTTGGCATGGGGATTGACAAAGCAGATGTGCGGACGGTTATTCATATAGATGTACCTGATACATTGGAAAACTACTACCAGGAAGCTGGACGTGCCGGACGGGATGAAAAAAAGGCGTATGCCATAGCCCTCTACCATGCTTCTGATCTGGAACAGATGCAATATGCTTTAGAGCAGACCTACCCATCTATGGAGAAACTTCGGCAGGTGTATCAGGCTTTGGCTAATTATTATCAGATTGCTGCCGGAGGTGGATACTTGGCTGCCTATGATTTTGACCTAGAACTGTTCTGTCAAACCTACAGGTTTGCCGTGCAGGAAACCTATTATGCCCTCAAACGCCTAGAAGATGAAGGCTTTATTCAACTAACGGAAGCTTTTCATCAGCCATCTCGTATTCTTTTTCAGGCCGATAAAAAAGAATTGTATGCCTTTCAGGTAGCCAATGCCCCGTATGATCCACTGATTAAAACAATTCTGCGTATACATGGAGGCGATATTTTTGGTAACTTTGTCGCCATTTCGGAAAATAAACTAGCCGAATATCTGCGCATAGATATACCTGTGCTGACACAGATGCTCACGTATCTGCATCAGGTACAGATACTTGTCTATGAGCCGCAGAAAAATAAACCACAGCTGATTTTTACAACGGTACGTCATGAAGCCAGTCGATTGCCGTTGGATGTGCCTCAGCTCGAATGGCGGAAGCAGCGGGATCTGACCAAACTGGCTGCCTTGATGCGGTATATGTCGGAGAAACGTCGGTGCCGGACCCTGCAACTGCTCGACTATTTTGACGAAAAAAGCCAGAACGACTGTGGCGTTTGTGATATATGTGTGCAGAAACGCAAATCGCATCAGAATCTGGATCTGATAGAAGGGTATCGGACAAAAATCCGGTTGTTGCTGAAACAACAACCCCAGCAGTGGCAGGAGCTGATTCAGCAGGTGAGTACCACTGATACTGTGAGGGTGGTAGAAATCTTGCGGCAGATGGCTGATGTAGGAGAAATTGTGCTGGAAGAAGATGGACTGGTACGCAGACAGAAGGCAGGTATTTAATTGTAAGTAAGTATGTATAATTTTAGGTAACGCATGTCAAGAAAGAAGCTCATTCGGTTTGAGGAAAATAAGATTCGTCCCAATATTCTGGAAGAAGGAAAAGATCTCTATCAGACGGTAAAAGGAAACTGGAACCGTGATTTTTTTCAAAATCCGAATCCCATTACACTAGAACTGGCCTGTGGCCGGGGCGAATATACCACCGGCCTGGCTGCCGTGTATCCAGAACGTAACTTTATTGGCATTGATGTCAAAGGAGACCGATTGTGGCGGGGAAGCTCGGCAGCCCTGGAACAGAACCTGACCAATGCAGCTTTTTTACGGGCTCAGGTACACCAACTGGATGCCTTTTTTGCTCCTACAGAAATAGAAGAAATCTGGATTGTATTCCCAGACCCACGTCCACGCCTCAGCGACGGCAAACGTCGGCTTACCCATCCACGGTTTCTGGAGATGTATCGTCGGTTGTTACCTGATGGGGGCTTAGTGCACCTGAAGACAGATAGTACGCTGCTATTTGACTATACGCTGGAGATGTTACAGAAGTTTTCTATCAAAGACCTTGCCTATACATCTGATTTATATGCGTCCGAGTTACTTCCATTACACTGGGGCATACAGACACATTATGAGCATATTTTTACACGTAGAGGATTTACTGTCAATTACTTGCAATTTAGATTTTCCTGAGGTTTATGCCTAAGTTTAGGGGCTTTTTTTAAGGAAATGCGAAGTGTTTTTCATAGAAAAGAAAGATAAAAGAAAGGTATGTAAGAAACCCAGTCTTCTTGATAGATACAAGCTATTCTGTCTGCCGTATATTTGTTGAGTAGTAAATCTGATAGTTTGATTGCTACACATAAACGGAATTAGAAGATAGGTTGTATGTTGAAGAGATTCTTTTATATTGGTCTTGCCAATCAAATAGATGATTATACCCGGAATAAAATTATTTTAAGCAATCAGGTTTCTTTTGCTCTTATTCTGATTGATATTTTCTACAGCATATTGAGTTATTTCAATTGCCCCCAGATTCTATTTATGTATATAGGTGGTCTTATAGGGATTGGAGTGATTTTATTATGCATGCATCTAGGAAGTCACTTGACCGCTCGTATGCTGAATTCTGTACTTCCGCTTGCGATTGGAGGCTACAATTATTTGGTGCTTTCCAAAAGTACGCAGAACGATATGATTAACAGTGCCATGATTGTATTTTCACTGGCTATTGTACCTTTCATCTTGTTTGATGCCCGTGAAAAAGTCTATCGCAATACTTCCTTTCTGATCTGTGCGCTACTTATTCTGAATTACCCCCATTTTAAAGAAATGATAGATGTAACCGTATCACCCAAAGGTGAGACCGGGCGAAGTATTCTTTCCTACGTCAATATTGCCATGGCAGTTTCTATCCTGTTTCTCTTTTTGAGTATTCTACAGAGTTCTAGCAAACGTGCAGAAGACCGGAACAAAAAGCTTGTAGCTGAAATGGAACAACAAAATGAAAAAGTATACGAAAAAACACAAATACTGGAACAGACCTTGCAGGAAGTAGAAAGGAGGCGGCTAGAAGAAGAAAAACGTGCCTGGGTGGTCAATGGTATTGCACAGATATCCGTCATTCTGAGGCAGGAAGATAATCTGCATGAACTCTATGATCAGTTGATACGGGCTATTGTTAAATATACAGAAGCTAATCAGGGAGGATTGTATCTGGTGCAGGGTGAAAATGAAAAATACCTGGAGCTAGGAGCTATGTATGCATATGATAAGAAGAAATTTATCGAACAGCGGATTGAAATAGGGCAGGGGCTGGTAGGGCAATGCTACCTGGAAAAAGAAAAAACAATACTATCAGAAGTACCAACATCTTATATACGCATTACTTCCGGACTTGGCGAGGCCACACCTCGTTTCATTTGCGTGGTTCCATTAATGGTGCAAGATGACGTAGAAGGCGTTCTGGAACTGGCTTCTTTTGCGGCATTTGAAGACTATAAGATAGAATTTCTGGATAAACTCGGAGATGCGGTAGCTGCTACCCTAAAAAACCTCAAGATGAACCAACAGACACGGGAAATGCTGGAAATAAGCAAACAACAGGCCGAAGAAATGCGGGCTCAGGAAGAAGAAATGCGTCAGAATATGGAAGAAATGGAAGCTACACAGGAACATCAATTGCGGCTACAGGAAGAGTTACAGGAAAAGTTGGAAATGATGCAAGGCCAGGAGCATTTGGTACAAATGGTGATGACACAATTGAATGATGCCAAAAAAGAATTAGAAATTCTCAAATCCTCAAAATTAACCTAAACAGCTTCTAAAGCTACTTAAATAACGTGAGTTATGGATTAAACACCTGTAGGGGCGAATGTAAGTCGCCTCTACAGGTGTTTAACAATAGGTGTGCATGTGGTCTGATTATCAGGTGCTTAATATCGGATTTTTCCATAGCTCACGTTAAATAGGCTATTCTAGCCACTTTTAAACTCACCAAAAGTCTGTTGCAAAACCAGCTTGGCTTCAGGCCCAAACAGAGCCTTGATGGATGCCAACTACTCGCCAATACCCGTATAACATAGACTTAAAACGGTTTTTAGGCTCCGCCCAACTGACAATCCTAAAACAAATGATACGCAACTTATTATTCCGTTAAAATCTAGCTAAAAGATGTATATGAATACCCATTAATAATTTACATCCAATACATGTAAAACAGCTAAAGTATGTATTGAAACTTTAACTGTTTTTAATCCGTAGTGTATTTTTCTTCTTTTTAGAAAAATATTTTTATCTTGATGTTCGTATAGGACTTTTTTTTCTCTCTGGGGGCTTCTATACGGCTGTATACGTTGATGATTTATAGAAGGTAAAATCAGATATTTTTTATTCTTCTGACACATTATTGTTGTTTTTGTTGAAGATTTTATTCAAAGATCTTTGTGAGACTTTTTCTCTTTTTCTTATTTGGTTGTAATCTGTATATGACTTTTTGTTGAAGGGAGGAATTGTTCTAAAGATGCAATATTTTACGGAGCTAGGAAGGAATTGTCAGTAATGCAAAAATTAGAATAATGATTTGAAAGGTGTTGATTTCAATAAAGTGTGGGTTTTTATACGAAAAATGCTTTTTTTGAAAAAATATTACATGTGTATACTTATGTAAAGAATTTTTATTCAAATGGCGGTTACCTGAGTTTTTTTCCTGTTCGGTGTAATTTTTGGTAGAGAAAACGGACTATAGATTGGATTGTTTAGCAGATATAGGCAATTAGAAAAAGGGTAGTAAAGAGGCTGTTAGGGATGAAAAAAAAAATTTCTGTAGGAAAAAAAACAGTAGGTGAAAACTTGCAGAGAGATACCTGAGGGACTTTTGCTTGTAAGAAAAATAATAGGTTTTATTACAATACCCAATAGAGGTATTTGTTATTACGTTTTTTGTCTACAAATTTGCATCAGTAACATCCACTATAAAATAATCAGCTTGCAATTTAATAAGCAACTGGTTGCTAATAGGTCTTTTTCCAAATAAATAAGTCTATTATAAGCTACCAGTGAGAAGCTGAAGCATTCAGATCCCATCTGGGAGAGTGTACGTTTTACCTATATTTTATGATTTTCTTTGATCAAACTACCTACATGGCTATTGTCTGTATGTAACACTACTATCTAATAGTACGAGAGTAATATTTTCTTTCATTAGTACGTCTGACAATCCCTGAGAGGTCTTTATTTTTGGGATATGATACGTAAACTTTTATTAAAAATTAAATTTCAATAAACATGAAAGATTTAGGCTCTCTCAAAAAAGATGGTTCTGTGGAACCCTACGTTCGCTTCTTACTCAGAGATGATAACATTCTGGTGATGAAGTGGAAGGGTTTTGTAAAAGGAGATCTCATCAAAGAAGCTCACGAAGTAGTTTTAGAGATACTTGAGAAAAACAAGATTACAGGATTGATAGAAGATGTAATAGAGTTTTCGGGGCCATTTTCTGAAGTAAACGAATGGTTTATTTCGTATTGGGTACCGAAGGCATTGGAGAATGGATTGAAGAAGGCGGGTGTGCTGATGAACTCAAACATTTTTACTCAATTATCAGTCGAGGCTCTGAAGGAAAATCCTACGTTCAAAGAACTAGGATTAGGCTACAGAATATTCGATAAGATGGATAATGCAGTAAACTGGTTGCAGGGTAAAGACCTGGTAAACTCTTAGCTGCGGGATTCATGTGTACAAAAGAGTACGGGACGGGGACTTTATATTTTCTCGTACTCTTTTGATTCCATAGCAACACCAACCCCTGATTGATACTATGAAATACATCCAAACCAATGCCATGGATGTTACAAAGCTTTTAGAGCTTTATGAACATCACAATTTTCTATACCCGGCAAAGAAAGAAAAGTTGTCCCCGCTACTTTCTAGCATCAAACAAAATTTGGAACGAGCTTTTTCTCTTCCTGATTTTTTGTACCGTACACTTACCTTTCACGACGAACAGGAAGATCATTTTGCGTCTATTGCTGCATGGAAATATTCTCCTTCTTCCATGATTATTCAACACCTGGTGTCTAATCATCCGGTGAAAACACGTGAAATTTTCTTTTATCATATTCTTAAACTGGCTGGCATTGATGAAGAAGGAGGGGTAGAGTCTATTCTGACTTATTATCAGCCCAAAACCCGCTTTGCACACAAGATGTTTACGCATTTGTATGAACGTCGTGTGGACAATGGGGTGCTTATTGAACCGTTTGATTTTTATGTACATCCTTTCCATTATTTTGATGTTCCGGCTATCGAACTACTGGCAAAGAATAACATCGTAATCGAACCGCTTCAAGTAAAAAATTATCCTGGATTTTTCCGTCTTTTATTACAAGAAAGAGGACTTTTGTACATCAATGCGATGGATCTGAAACCAGACCATCTCACACTGTCAGAATTAAACAAACTCTACCAGCAGGCAGACTTATTCCGAAATCGTACTGTACTGGTAGCCAGAGATACAGAGTCTGAGGCTATTCTGGGAGCTTTGATTATTAACCAAGCATCTGTCGGATTACACTTTAGTCTGATCGAAAACAGCAGTGAACTAATCATTAATAACTCGCAGGAAGAAGAACTTTCTGTACTCATTAACTCCGCCCTGCTACACGAGGCCCGTTCATACTACGACAATTGTCCGCTTGGATACATGCCGTTATTGTTCAAATCCAGTCAGAAGCACCTGATCGAGAATCCGGGTACATTTCAGCGTCAGTATAACCTGATGATCTGTAACCGAGCCAACTTTATCAACTGGTTTACTTACCTGCTCAAAGAATACGAAAAGGCATTGAACTTTGCCCCAGAAGCAGAGGTCACTAATCTGCGACTGGTTGGATAATTCAGAATCAATTCGCTACCTAATATATCTTAGTTCACATAACTCTAATACACAACATGGAATACAACAGAGCCAAGTACTTTATGGATGATCCGCGGGAAGCAAAGCGGCTGGATGCAAAAGTAGATCCAGATAAGTTTATGGAGGATTTTCTAACGCCTGCTCTAACGAAAGACTATCAGAAAATTGTGGACGTAGGATGTGGTGCAGGCGCCATTATTTCTGCCCTTGCCAAGAAGTTTCCACAAAAAGAATTTCTGGGAGTAGATATCAGCCCGAACCGTCTGGTAGAGGCCAAACAAAAAAGCGAATCTCTGACGAATATCAATTTCCATGAGGCTTCTATTTATGAGATTCCTATCGAATCCAATTCAGTAGATTTTGTCTATACACGGTTTCTGCTTGAGTACCTACGCGAGCCTGCCAAAGCTATTGCAGAGTTGGGTAGAATTATCAAGCCAGGTGGAAAAGTGATTCTGCAAGACCTGGATGGTCAGTTGTTGTTTCAGTATCCGTTTACAGTGCCTGAAATTCAGACGGTATTTGATGCATTGCATGAAAAAACAGGATTTGACCCGTATATCGGCCGTAAACTGTACAGCTATTCTCGCCAAGCTGGCCTGAAATTAGAGCATCTGGATATTCGTGGCTACCATGTATTCCCTGGCAAAATTGACGAATTTAATCATTACCTATGGGATATGAAATTTGAAATTGCCATGCCTCAGTTTGCCGAAGCTCTGGGTAGCTTTGAAGCAGCCCAAGACCTGAAAAGCAAATATATGGCCTTTCTGGAGGATGAAGATACTTTATTGTATTCCAGCTTATTTACATTGTACCTGACTAAGTAAAATACTGCCTCTATTTTGACTGGATAGTTGCGGGAGTTCCTGTTTTAATAGCCAGAAACCTGTGGTTCGACAGGTTTTCTGGCTATTTTATTTGGGAGTAACTAGAGGCAATTAAAACTTAACGACCTGAATGGTTTTGGCAAGATTTTTACCTGCAATTTTGATCATATAATGGCCTGCTGGTAATTCATTACCAATGGTGTGTGTATGGGTGATATTTTCGGCTTTATAAACGGACTGTCCTAAGGTGTTATAGACTTGTAGGGTATAAGTACCTTTGGATAAACCGACTACACTCAATTCTGATAACTGACCTTGTACCACACTAATAGACGAGGCTTCTTCGCTGGTTACACGTGCAGCTGTGGTGCCACAGTTGGTTACATACGAGGTATGAGCATCTATTGACCAGTTGCTTCTGGGTACAATAGTACCTACACAGATACTAGTCAGATTGGGGTTGAGGCTCGTATTGAGGTCTAATAATTTGGTGTTGTTGGCAATACTGAGCGTGCTCAATAGGTTAGAATTGCACAATAACATAATAAGTTCTGGATTGGCTGATACATTGATGGTTGTCAGTTTGTTCATACCACAAATTAACTTCCGAAGGAATACATTTTGAGAGACATCTATTGTCGTCAATTGATTCTTTTCAATATCTAATGACCGTATTTGACGGTTGTTGGACACATTCAAACTCGTTAATTGGTTAAATGAACAACGTAAAGTACCTAGTCTTCGGTTGTTAGACAAATTTAATGTTTTGAGTGCATTGCCATGACAATATAGTGCACTCAATTGGGTATTTTTGGATATATCCAATTGAGTGAGTGCATTGTCTGAACAAGTCACAGTTGTGAGTTGGGTATTTTTAGTGAGACTAAGCGTTTTGATATTGTTGGCATAACAATAGAGTGCTTTTAGTGAAGTAAAGGCTTCTATACCTGTCATATCTACGATGTTTTTTTCAGCAACACCTAAAGAAGTGACAGCTTGTGCTTCTGTAGTCTCTATCTGGCCATTATTATTCACATCAATGACAGGCGAATGGGAGAGTAAGGCCTGCTTGAAGTTGGCATCTGGAATAGAAACAATTTGGGCATGAGAGAGGCTGGTGATAGCAGCCAGAACAATAGTAGAAATTATTTTTTTCATAAAAAAGGGTGTTAAGTGAGTAGCAAATGAAAAGTAAATTTTATGAAAAAAATAATTTCTTAGCTGTATTCTTGTTATGTTTATATACTATATTTTTTTTGTAATAAATATAGTACTCTGGTTAATGAATTTACTAGCATTTTATAAATGGTAGATCTTTTATTGATACGTGAATCGCCAAAAGAAACTATCTTGTTCTCGTAAAGATTTGCCTCTCAATAAACAAATGCCTTAAATGTCCGTTATACAGATGTGAATCCTGACAATAAAAACATAAGAAAACTTAGTTGTGCGTCAAAAGTATGATGGTATAAAATTAAGTGGTATGGTCTGTATACAACCTCATAAACCAGTACAAACAAGGCTTAATAAGTCGCTCTTTCGAATGAGATTTAGTCTGTGATGGGTTGGAAAACGTATTTTGATAGATTTTTTCTAAAAAAATAGGCACTTTTCTGTTTACACATCCTGTTTTTTTTCGACCAATATATAGATAAAGGTTTCTGTCCTTCTATTTGTCTATCCTTTTTCTGCCTGAGAATGCAGGTAATCTGAATATTCGTTACGGGTATCTGTCCTTTGATTATAGATACCAGACTAGGTACTACCGTAGTAACTAGTAGTCTGGCACGCTAAATATATCTTTTTCTATGAAAAGTTTGCTTAGAGGTTTTTCCAATGGGATTAAAAACCTGCCTTCTGTTTTGAAGGCCCTGTTGCGTCTGTTCCCTTTGCTTCTGTTGCTGATCCGGGCGTTGCTACGCTGGAAATGCAGACGAAAGAAACGCAACTGCGAAAATGAAATAGATGTACCTGCCGATACCTACAAACGAGCCGACCCCATGTTGTATGCCCAATACTATCTGATGAAAATGGGACTGGCTGTTACTTGGGACAACCCGGATATTGTGCTGTACCGCAATGGTGTGCAGGCATCTTATCCGCTGCTTCCGGATACGGCTTATGACGTAAAGGTACGCGTCTGGAACAATTCCTACGATGCCCCAGCTGTTCAACTACCTGTTTTCCTGTCCTTTCTGAGTTTTGGTGCATCTACTACCTCAACGAGTGTAGGCATGACAAAAATCAACCTGGGTGTCAAAGGCTCGTCTCAATGCCCTGCTTTTGCTTCATTTACCTGGAAAACACCTGCTGCGGCTGGCCACTACTGCCTACAAGCTTACCTGCAATGGACAGATGATGCCAACCCAGACAATAACCTCGGGCAGGAAAATACCAATGTAGGGCAGTTGCAATCACCCGCTACGTTTACCTTTCGGGTAAAAAATAACGCTGCTATGCCCCGTCGTTTTACCTACGAAGTGGACGACTATACCTTGCCTAAACTCCGACCCTGTGCTGACCAAACATTGCCACCCAGAGACCGCAAAGCTGCCCCACCTTCTCGGCTCGAAGTAAGCCGTCGTCGTTGGGCTGCGGCACTGGCTACACAGGCATATGGAAAGTTTTCGAACCCGCCAGACTGGAACATCCAGATTGTGCCTGACAAAGAAATACTAGCTCCGCTGGAAGAAATTACGGTACATGTATCTATTGAACCTGCTTTTGAAGGTTTCACCGGACGCAAAGCTTTTAATATTCAAACCTTTTCAGAAGCAGTAGCGGCAGTACTGGCTACTGGAAAATCCTTCGAAGGAGGCGTGACCTTGTATGTGGAAAAATAGAAATGAATCAGGAAATGGTTAAATGGCTTATTGTTTTTTGAGCCATTCAATCATTCAATTGTTTACCCATTTAACCATTCTATATTCTATGGCCTTTCGAAAATATACCCAATGTTATGTCCATACACCCGGTGACAAGCCTTTTAATGAAAGCAACCTGATCGGTACCGTGTTTGCTGGAGGAGCTGCCGGGCTGATTGTGGTACTGATCGGGGTGCTGATGAGTAGCTATGTGACAGCTGGTATCGGAGCTTTTATTGCCGTTATTACGGGCATTAATACCGTTGCGGACGAATGGCTGTACCATCGGTTGATTTGCCTGACAGGTACCCAATGTGCCATGGGAAAAGTGATGGAAAATCCAACGGACGGTGGGCTAGGAAACTTTGATAACGACCAGTATTTCGATGTGCTTCTGATGCCCAACTACGAACTACAGAAGCAGAATATGTCCGAAGACCTCAAAGAAAATCTGGAAAAATACCCTGCCAATAAGATTCATGCTGACGGGTTTATGGGCGAAAAACTGCTGAAACCGCAACTCATGGATTTGTCGTATGCCTTTGACAAGAACCAAGCCTGGAGCTTGCACTGCGAAGCTGAAGGCGATTTCTGGATCAAGATGAAAGAATGGGCGGCTCTCATTGCGGCTATTGTGGCAGGTATAGCTGTAGGAACAACTGCGGCCGGAGCTGCTGGAGCTGCCGGAGGAGCCGCACTGGGGTGTGCCATCGGAGGTATTTTCGGACCCATTGGTTGCCTGATCGGAGCCATTATTGGTGCCATTGCAGGGGCGTTGGCGGCTGGAGGACTTGCGACTCTTGCCGGGGTAGGCCTTCTTTACCTGATCCTGTCAGCTTTGTTTGAAACCAACAAAGGCAATGTAGAAGATGCCAACGTAGGTGACAAGGCCCTGGGGCCCATTCGGGCTGGTGACAAGGTGATTGTCTACGGCGAACATGTGTATGATGGGTTTCACGAAGGCTGGCATGAATTTCATCCACTGATGGCAGTCATGAAGCTGGATGAACGACAGGTGAAACAATACCTCGAATGGCAGCCCGACTATAAAGGAGATGCCTCCGAATACGAAGGTGTAACCCCCGATGATGTACGCCAAGGCATGAACTCTCTCGCATTTGCCGCACAAGTAAAGAAACTGAAGGATACCTGGTGTGGCATGATCGGCGAAGCTTTCTCTCCGTCGGTGCGTACCCATCAGGCTACTGAAGGCCAGCAATGGACGATTCACCCTTTTGTTGATGGCTGCGAAGAAGCAGTAGAGCCACCTCGTTAATCATAAAAATCAAGGTTCAGACTTTTTAATCCCCAATGATATGTTTACACTACTGACAAAATTACGTGTACTGCAACTGGTTCGCCAGGAATTGATTCCGTTTTCGCTGGCAATGGTTACTGCTGAGGTATTTTACCATTTTGGCAGTTTTTCACTCGAATGTGGTGCATTTTTGCTCACTTGGTGGGGAATAGGCAAATTGGGAAGTTATATGAGTAGGGGCGAATAATATTCGCCCCTACAGTGGTGGCGTAAATGTTTATTCGCTCAAAATTGTCTCTATCTGCTGTAGTTCTTCGGCTGTAAAGTGGCGGTTTTGTAGGCTTGCTACGCAGTCGTCAATCTGTTGTGGGCGGCTGGCACCGATCAGGACTGTTGTGATGCGTGCATCCCGCAACACCCAGGCTAGGGCTAGTTGTGCCAAGGTTTGTCTGCGTTGCTGGGCCAGGGCGTTGAGCTGTTGTATTTTCAACAGTTTGTCGTCTGTGATCTGTTCAGGTTTCAGAAATACTGATTTGGTAGCCCGTGAATCTTGTGGGATGCCTTGCAGGTATTTGTCTGTCAATAGTCCTTGGGCTAATGGCGAGAATGGAATACATCCCACACCATTTTCACCTAGTACGTCTAGCAGCCCTTCTTCGGGGGTACGTACAAACATGGAATATTTGGGCTGGTGAATAAGCAGTGGTGTACCTAGCTGCCGCAAAATATCAATGGCTTTTTGTGTCTGTTCTGGTGGATAATTGGACACACCTGCATACAAGGCTTTTCCTTGCCGTACCGCAAAATCCAGGGCCATCATGGTTTCTTCCAGCGGCGTATTTGGATCAAAGCGGTGTGAGTAGAAAATATCTACATAGTCCAGATCCATGCGTTTCAGGCTTTGGTTCAGGCTAGCAATCAGGTTCTTGCGTGAACCCCATTCACCATAAGGTCCTTCCCACATATAATAACCTGCCTTCGACGAGATAATCAGTTCATCACGATAGCCTGCCAGTTCTTTTTTCAGGATTTTACCAAAATTTACCTCTGCCGAGCCGGGTGGTGGGCCATAGTTGTTGGCTAAATCAAAATGCGTAATCCCCAAGTCAAATGCCCTGGTAATCAGGTTAGTGGCTTTCTGAAAGTCATCCACATCGCCAAAGTTATGCCAGAGTCCCAACGAAATAGCAGGCAAGAGAACCCCACTTTTGCCGCAACGGTTGTAAGGCATAGAGTCATAACGAGTAGGGGAGGCTGTATAGGTCATGCCAAAAATATGGGTTGATAATCAGCAAGTATATCAATAAATCGGAAAGATTAAAAACCGGTCACGGATTAAATGGATTGTAGGATTGCACAGACTACTGTAGGGGCGAATATTATTCGCCCCTACAGCGGCATACAGCTGATTGTTAATTCATCACCTCTACCGTTATATCTGCTTGAGTGTCAATAATTTTTATGACTATTTTTTGATTGACCGTGTCATAAAAATACGCATTAGTCGCAGACGATTGAAGGTCTGACAAGCTGGCTGTGGCATTCAGTGGAGCCGAGGCTGCACTCACTGCTGTAGGAGCTTGCGGGTATCCCATAAAGGCAATATAGAAAAAGGCTTCCGCAGGCGTAAACTGGTCATGTGTACGTGTCAAGCGGATGGTTCTTCCTCCAGAAATGGTTTGTGTAACAATCTGGGTTGTCCGGTAGGCTTGTACATGGGGTTCGATGGCCGCAGTACTTATTTTGTCGTCCAGATAGAGTAGATACGAACTGTCTTTTCCTGGATAAACGGTGATAGTCAGCGGATTGACGGGCAGTTGACCTACATATTGTTCCAATTCACGTATCGGTAAAATAGCTCCTTCCCGTATATAGACAGGTACTAAACCGAGCGGAACATACCAGTCATAACTGGCACCGCCGGCTGTTGGGCTTGAGAGTGTGCCAAACTGTTCGTCAAACACATACCAGTTGCTGCCATTGGGCAAATATACCTCTCTGTTTAACGACCCTTGGGTTACTACAGGGGCGACCAGAATATCTTGTCCAACAAAAAACTGATCGTCTAGGTTTTGAAATACATTGGCATCATTGATTTCGTTCAAAAACAAAGAACGGGCAATCGGCATGCCTGTTTGGGTACATTCGTACATGGCATCATAAAACACCTGTAAGAGTTGGTAGCGTATATTGATGTACTTGCGGCAGTTGGTAGGTACGGGTTCTCCGTAGGCATAAGGTTCCTGAAAGGCTTTAGTATAGCCATCATAGTGATTCCGATACCAAGGCAAGAAGGCACCGCAGTTCATCCAGCGGGTAAATAGTTCATAGTTGGTCACACCTTGACCTTCACTGCCCGAGCCGTTGGCAAATCCACCAATGTCACAGCCAGAAATAGGCAGCCCAGATATGCCAATATTGAGTACTTCTGGAATATTGATTTGTAGAAAGTCCCAGCTAGAAGCAGAGTCTCCTGTCCAGATGCCGGCATATCGTTGGGTTCCGGCAAAGCCTCCCCTGGAGATAATAAAATTGCGTTTCTTGTAATTATATAGATTCTTGTAGGCATCACTGCTTTTGAGTTTGGAAATACCCTGATAGGTAGCCTCTACTAGATTGATCGCAAATGTGTTATGAATTTTGGCATGGGGCTGGTATTGACCCGATACCTTGTCATACATCATCAGATCCAGGGGCAGGGTTTTGTCGGGTGTGTTGTTGTCTTCATTGGGAACCACCGCTGGGTCAGTCATGTCTTGCCAAACCATGTCCAGACCCATTTTCAATAGGTAGTCGTATTGTTCGCCCCACCAGGCTTGTACGTCTGGGTCGCCTAGGTTGCAATAGTAGCCGTACGTTCCTAGGTCTGAATTGCCATCCGGATAGCTTGGGGTAGGGCTTTTGTAGGGATTGTAGTGGGGGTTGGATGGCACATTGTTTCCATAGGCTTCATTGGCAAAAAACAGATCCGGGCTTTCTCCACCTTGGAACCGGGTATTGTAAATAAACGGTTTGACTGGAGCATTGGGTTTGTAGGTAGACAGCTCGGCATTGTTGGGATCTAGGTTTAGGATAGAATCCCGTGTCGGATATGACTGGTAGGGAGGCGTATTGGGCTGTTGGGAGGTGCTGGTATTGCCATTTTCATCCATCGGATTGGCCGAAATAATACCCGTAATGTTGGTGCTGCACTTAAAACCCATATCATGCAACTGGCTGAACATCTGATCCGGATTTGGGAATTTCTCTGGGCTGATGGTAAAGGTACGGTAGTTGTCTTGGAAGTCTACGTCTATATGCAGGCCATCAATGGGAATATTGGCATTGCGGTAGGCTTGGGCTGCACCCAGCAGAATGTCTTTGTTATAATAACCATAGCATCCCTGGTGGTAACCCAAGGCATACATGGGAGGCATGGCTGCACGGCCTGTCAGTTGGGTATACTGGTTCACTACATCGGCAATGATGTTTTTGCTTTGATCATTTTCCGTACCCACCATCACATAATAGTCGAGGTCGTTGTATAAAGCTCCAAAATAGAACTTGCCTGACATGTCTGAATAGTCACTGGCTCCCATATTGAAGAAGGTTTGGGACGAGTTGTCCAGAAATATGCCATAACTATACCGAACTGCCTGGTCTTGTGGATTATTGGTGCCTTTGCCTACCGCCAGCATCATGGGAATGGAATTATACAGTGGGCCACTGGGGTTGAGTGGACCGCCTTGTGTGCCATCTGGTACCATCATTTGTCCAGAGCCTACGTCGTTGTAGGTAAAATTGTCATAGTTAAAGAAGTTCATCGTAAAATACTTCTTGTCGGTTTGTTCGCCTGCTTTTTCGCCAAATCCAAAATAGCTTTCATTGATAGGGGCATTCATCAGATTGGCCACAGCTTCATTGCTGTACAGCAGATTCCGTTCGTATACATCTTCACAAATCAGTTGGTCATCTTTATATACTGCAATGCCATAGGGAGCCAACCCAATCAATACCGTCAGAAGTCCTGTTTGTATCTGCAACGTACCACCGTTTTCGGCCAGTTCGGTTACCTGAAGCGTGACAGATCCTAACTGCCTGTTAACCACGGCATACGATGCATCATTGGAATAGTCAGGAGAAGGCGTAGGCCGAAAACGTACCCGAAAAGCCGATGGCGAAAGAAAGCTGATTTGTACCTGATAGTTCTGGCTATTGGTAAGCAAAATGACAGAGCCATTTTGTTGCCAGGACACATTGCCAATAATAGACCATTGACCTTCTACATTGGGTTGAAATTCATTGACCTGCACGAATGTGAAAGTAGGCGACTCAACGGTTGTTTCAATCGTTGTACCACCATTTGATTCTAAGGTTGACATAATACAGGATACGTTTGGGGTTAAAAATGAATATTAAGTACTTATATATTGCTAACGAATGGCTAAGTGGTTGATTTTTAAATGGTTATTTGATACACAACCGAGGCGTTTTTTATTTACTCATTCATTCATTTAAAGCAGTTATTTGGTTTTAAACTGAGCTTTGAGTTGCATGAGCCATTCAAAATCTGCCGCACCGGGTTTGCCAAAGATGGCCGAGTCACCTTTGCCGTTCTTCTTGGGAACTACATCAATGGCAATTGTGGACGAATAATGACACGAGACACAGCTTTCTGTACCAAAAATGAGCTTTTGAGTGTTTTTAGGGTCGTTTCTAGGAAAACCTTGGATCTGGAAATACGCAGGTTCATTGCCCAGATAGGCATTCAGGCTGTCCAAGGTAGTGGTAGAAGTACCTCCCTGGAAATAGGTTTCCATAATCATGTTGGTCAGATAGACAGGCACAGGCTTGCCTCCAGATTTGTTGGTGACAGCCTCGGGCAGTGTGTATACGGTGTTGGGTGTAGGGTAGGGTGGAGCTTTAGGGTCTGTAGGCCATTGGGTACCAATGAGTTGGTAGTATTGCCAGAATGATTTTTCTTTGGCCAGCATTTTCTGTACCGACTGGTTTAGTTCCTGGGTCGCCATTGGAATGGGCAGTACCCGTTGAATCTGGTTTCGGATTGGGTGTGCATTGGTATCTGGAAATTTATTAACGGGGCATATGGCACAGGCAGGATCATAGAACGACGGCCGAAGGGGTTTGCCATGAAAGTTTGTCAACGGATTGGTTTCCAGGTTGTCTACATGTTCGAAGGTGGCCCATATCCATTGGGGTGACGACTCGGTTTTGGTAGAAATATGCATTCCGATTAACCCTACTTTTTTCAAGGAATACGTTTGGTCTGGATTCAATACATAGGCATCTGTGGTATAGTATCTTTCGGCAATGTCTGTTTTTGGGTCTAAGATTTTCCAGGCTACTTTTATTTCCATCACGCCTGTTTTGTTGCGACTGCCTACTGGGAAGCTAACCTGCTGGCCTTTTTTAGAAAAGGCAGCTTGTCCGTTCAGGTTGTATAGCTCGTTTTGGGTGATGTAATCGGTGATTTCACGGTTCATGCGTATTTCATAGCGAACAATGTTGCCATTCTGGTCCCAGATGGGTTTGGTAAACGCCTGGTCTATTTCATTGGCTGTATCAGCGGCCATAAATTCAGCAAACTTATTGGTACGGAAGAGGATACGGGCTTTTTTGTCCATTTTTACTTGGATATGAGCTGGAATGTCTTGTGGGCTGCCCCAGGGAGTAGGGGCACTTCCGTCTGGCTTGAAAATTTCAAAACTTTCTTTCCAACTTTCCCAGATGGGTATTCCATTATCGGTAATGCGTGGGGTTGGAGTGCCTTTGGCATCTGTTGGCCAGTTAACGGAGATAAACATTTGCCAAGCCAGAATATCAAACATTCGCTGCACGTCATCTACCTTATTTTCAGCCATGAGTTTGGTTTCTAATGCCGTGTCTACGTCATAAGGCGTAGTAGAGCTGATGGGCTGTGGGAAATTTAAATAGGGTTGACTGTACTGTGTATGTTCTTGGGTAGGCTGGGTACAGGAAAGTAGAAACAAATAAGCACCTACACAGGCAGCTTTGAACAGGTGTGGTTGAATAGGATTGGAAAAGTGTAGCATGTTGAGCAGGTTTAGAGATTAGCTTGAAAGATTATCATGGATAGATGGAAAATAGCCTGTGTAGTCTGACAGATGTACACAAGATACTCAGTGAAAAAAAAGACGATTAGAAAAGGCTATTGCCTACAATTGATTATTGGCGTGTGTCCGTTAACTGCTCAGTCTGATCGGATGCCTATGGATTATACAAGTTAACCGGGGGCTTGATTTTCAAGCGGGTTGTTAACTCTCTACACCTTCAATACACACTTTTTACTGTTTAAACAGCAGTGGTAAATGGAAATTAAATATAAGAATCATCTGGGCAAATTAGGTAAGGAAAATGCTGATTACCTGATTTTTAACTATAGACGATTTTTGATATAGCTGGCCTTTTGAGGCTTTTAATGTGGGGGTAATTTATTTGTTTTTTCTCAAAAACAAATGAGAATGATTAAATTATTTTTAAATTTTTTGCACCACGTCATCTGTCTCTTCAATCCTGAAAATCTTCACTCTATGCGAACCCTTAAAAAAATGAGCAAATGAGGCAACTCTGTGGCCCTTTACAGACCTGTGGAAAGCATTCACGAAAGTCCCCGAGGATTATTCACTCAATCACTCAATCACTCAATCTTTCATTGATAAAGCTGTGGAGAAGATTCGTGGAAGCCCACAAAGATTATTTACTCATTTACTAACTTACTCATTTGCTCATTTTTAAAACAGAATATGTATGTTTGTATCTATACACCCTATCCAACAAACTACTTTGACCCCCATGATGAGAATATTTTTACTTTCGTTTACTTTCCTTCTGTGTGTGTCTATACAGCTGCTAGCCCAGACAACAGGAGCAGAGAAAATAGCTGCTTTTAAAAAACAACAAACCTTTTTGCGGAAATCTTCCTATGACAAGCTTCTCTGGCGACTGACCGGACCTGACAACCGCAGTGGCCGTTGTACGGATGTGGTGGGTATTACAGGCAATCCACTGGTTATGTATGCAGGTTTTGCGTCAGGAGGTCTCTGGAAAACAGAAGATGGGGGCACAACTTGGATGCCTTTATTTGACCAACAAGCTACCTTGTCTATTGGCAACATGGCCCTGGCCCCTTCAGATCCGAATATTTTGTACGTAGGTACTGGCGAAGCTAATATTCTGCGGGCCTCCCTGCCAGGTATAGGCATGTATATCTCTACCAATGGCGGCAAAAGCTTTTCCCATATCGGGCTCGAAAACACAGGTACTATTGCTCGCATAGTGGTACATCCCAAAAATCCACGCACAGTATATGTAGCCGCCAGTGGCAACGAATGGACTTACAATCCCGACCGTGGCGTATACCTGACCCATGACGGGGGCAAAAGCTGGCAGAAAATTCTCTTTGAAAATGAAAAAAGTGGCTGTATTGACTTGGTTATGGACCCGACCGATCCTAATACTTTGTATGCCAGTATGTGGAACCGCATCCGCCGACGCTGGAGTGACCCCATGCCCGAAGACGGCGACTACCTCTACAAAACTACCGATGGCGGACAGACCTGGAAAAAGATGGTCAACGGCTTACCAGATACCAAACTAACTGGACGCATCGGACTGGCTGTATCTGAGTCTAATCCCAATGTTTTGTATGCCTTTGTGGATGATCATACCAAGAAAAGAGATCCCAAACCTAACGAAACCGATAGCTACGAACGGAAAGTGCAGAAGGTAGTGATTGGAGGGGTGATTTACCGCAGTGCCAACAAAGGCGAAAGCTGGCAGAAAATGGGAGAGGTACATGACTTTTTCAAGCCATTTTCCGGAACCTATGGTTGGGTATTCAGCCAGATTCGGGTACATCCGCAAAACGAAAATAAAGTCTATGCCCTAGGTGTGTCTAATGCGGTCAGTGAAGATGGTGGTAAAACTTGGAAACAATGGGAACCCACCGACAAAAGCAGCGACTGGACCCACGGCGACAACCATGCCTTGTGGTTTGACAAACAGAACCCAGATCGTATCATCGTAGGCAATGATGGAGGAGTGATACTGTCCACCAATGGAGGCGCCAAGTGGAAAAACTTCTTTGATAAAATCCCTACCACCCAGTTTTATACAGTGGCCTACGATAGGCAGTCGCCGTTTAATATTTTTGGTTCTGTGCAGGATGAGGGCACCATGAGTGGCAACCTGACCAACACGTTTGGACAAAAATCCGATACTACCCTACGGCCTTGGCGAATGGCTCCGGGTGGTGAAGGAACGCAGATCCAGGTAGATCCGTTACATTCCAATATCGTCTATTCATCCAGCTATTATGGGCGGCTCATGAAAACAGACATGAACAAACCCGATAGTATTGCCAAGAAACGCATATCACAGTTTGAAGTGGGTCGGATTGATACCCTTCGGGCAGACTGGCTGGCGGCTACGCAGATGAGCCGTTTTAATGCCCAGGTGATCTATCATGGCTTGCAGCATCTGTACAAGACCGAAGATGGCGGTGAACACTGGAAATGCATTAGCCAAGATCTTTCTTACAACAACAAATCCCGCATGGGTGTGTATCCGTATCTGATTTATCATCAAGCTATTACAACCGTTGCCGAAGGTAACAAACCCGGCATTCTGTACGTGGGTACAGATGATGGACGTGTATGGCTAACCCTGAATGATGGACAAACATGGAAGGAAATAACCTATGGATTACCAGAAAACAAGTACATTGCAAAGATTACGCCCTCTACCTTTCAGACAGACAAGATATATGTTGTACTCAACGACCGCCGCTCAGACAATGCCACCCCATACATCTACGTGAGTATAGATGCTGGAAACACCTGGAAATCTATTGCGACCCACTTGCCTCTAGCTCCCGTCAATGTGCTCATTGAGCATCCAGACAATGCCCAAATACTGTTCTGTGGCACAGATATGGGCATCTATGTCAGTACCAATGCGGGTAAAAAGTGGACGGCTATGAATGGAAATATGCCTGCTTCGGTATCTGTACATGACATGTTTATTCATCCTAAAGATAAAAAGCTAGTCATTGGTACCTATGGCCGAGGGGTGTATGTGCTGGACGATTTGTCGATGGTGAAATAAGTTAGATATTAGATGAGTTATTTACATTTTTAGTGAGTATTCTGACTATTTGTACCAAACAACAGTCATCCATTACATATAAATAATGTATTTTGCATGAAAGAATTACTGATCCTAACCACCTTAACAGGAGTGCTTGTGATTACTTTTCTGGTAATCCTTGTTTGGGGAATATTTAGGCGAAAGAAGAAATTTATAGCCCTGATAGGCATTCATTTTCTTCTTCTGGCAGGAGTGGCAGGGTATACCAGCTACAAGTGGGTGGTAAAGTCTTATAGAGGCGTAAAAGAAATGATTAGACCACGAACAGGCGAAGAAATCTATGCGGCTCTCTTTCACCTCCCACAGTCTGACTGTATGAAAATGATCCAGTATCAGGATCAGGTTGTACCTAAAATTGATTATGCGATTTGGCTACACTTCCAGACCTGCCCAGACGAACTACAAAGAATTCTCTCTTTACGTTCTTTTGACAGAGATACACTATCCACAAAAAACATGCATTCAGAAGGGCCTCTGGCACAGGCTCAATGGTTTAAACCGGAGACGCTGGGAGATACTGTGTTGATTTTCAGGAGTATAAATAGCAATGGTAATGGGCAGATTATCTACTCCAATCAGGCACAGACAGAGGTATATTGTATGGATATATTGGATTGATCAATAATTTATAATTCATGGTTGGAAAAACAAGTTAGGGATCGTTTGCCAATGCTGTTCTGGATTTTCAATCCAGAACGTGCCTGTTGTGGATTTGCAATCCACCAAATGCGATAGCATTTGCCAGAGCCGTTTGCTCCAAACACCTTGTGAGTTTCATACACAAACAAATCCTGTGCCTAACACCCGAAAATGCTATGGCATTTTGGTGGATTACAAATCCACCGCAGATTGGTTCCAGATTGCAAATCTGGAACAGCAGTACACTATAACAGCGGTCTGAATGAGTGAATGAGG
>JACCDR010054399.1_pt1 | contig 23889 bp, 18 predicted proteins | sample 7446431 | NCBI WGS metagenome assembly JACCDR01 (sample SAMN15323443, study PRJNA562643) | freshwater metagenome | isolation source: river surface water | place: USA:Blue River Watershed | collected 2017-08-17 | reverse complement strand
ACCTTCAAAAGTTATGACGAAGAAGGCGATATTTATACGTTAGGTTTTCCTAATAAAGAAGTCAAAAAGTCGTACTTAGAAGTGCTGCTGGATGCCCTGAGAGAATACCCCAGCGACCAAGGCGTAGTGCTAGTCAATGAGTTAAGAAAAACGCTCTTAGCAGGTCATATCGACAAGTTGGAAGGCATTCTCAACTCGTTGTTCAAATCGTTGCCGTATGAACTTTGGCAGAAAGAAAATGAACATTTCTACCATGCCATCATTCATTTATCTTTCACATTATTAGGTGTTTATGTGCAATCAGAAGTGCAAACCTCCGACGGTAGAATGGACGCTTTGGTACGAATGAAGGAGTATATTTATTGCTTTGAATTTAAGTTGGATGGCTCGGCAGAGGAGGCATTGGCACAAATCAAGAACAAAGGTTATTTGCAACCTTTTGCCCAAGAAGGGAAGAAATTGATAGGCATTGGCATCAATTTTTCGAGTGAAAAGAAAAAGGTGGAAGCCCTGAAATGGGAATTTATTTAGTAGCTACATCCATAATTGATGCGAGTAATCAGGAAAGTTTTTGACAAAAATTTATGCCATTACATATTTTAGGTATTCGCCATCATGGCGTAGGTTCGGCTCGGTATGTAGCCGAACGCATAGAAGCATTACAACCCGATTTAATTCTGGTAGAAGGGCCTCCTGAAATGACAGAGGCATTACAACTCATTGGTCACGAGGCACTCAAACCACCTGTGTCGGTGATGTTGTATAATATTGATAATCCACAACAGGCTGTTTTTTATCCATTTGCACCGTTTTCTCCCGAATGGGTAGCAGCTTTGTATGCCAATAAACATCGTATTCCTCTTCGTGCAATAGACTTACCCGTTGCCATCAATTTTCAGCAAGCTTTAGCAGAGAGCGATACCACGTTGCCTGTGCCAGTACGTGACCCGCTCGACTACCTCGCAGAGATTGATGGCTTTGCTTCTGGCTCGGCGTTGTGGGACCATTATTTTGAAAACCATTTTCATATTCATACTTCTGCCGAACATTTCGAGGCCGTGATGCTTACCATGGAAACGCTACGCCAAGCAGCGATTCCTTCGCCCTTGGAAGAAGAAAATACCCTGCGAGAAGCTTATATGCGTGAGTGTATTCGCAAAGCCCAAAATGAACTTTACCAAAATATTGTGGTAGTATGTGGTGCTTGGCACGCTCCAGCTTTGGTATCGGTTGACACAACTGCCAAAGCTGATGCCAAACTGCTCAAAACTTTACCCAAAACCAAAATTAAACCCTTAGCCACTTGGATTGCTTGGACGGCACAACGCTTGGCTTTACAGTCGGGATATGGTGCAGGTATTAGTTCGCCTGGCTGGTACGCTCATCGTTGGAAGCACCCACAAGATACCGCCATGCTATGGCTTACCCAAGTGGCAGGTTTGTTCAGAAGCAAACAAGTGGATATTTCTACGGCACACGTTATCGAAGCCTATCGCTTGGCTTGTACCTTAGCTTCACTCAGAAATCGTCCACAACCTACGCTTAACGAACTCAACGAAGCCATTATTTCCGTAATGTGCATGGGCGATGCGGTACTTTTTCAACTGGTTGAACAAGCCCTCATTATAGGCAACAAACTAGGAAAAGTACCAGAAGATATACCTAAAGTACCTTTACAAGAAGATTTTGAAAAACAAATCAAAAGTCTTCGGCTATCTCTTACGGCCAATGCCAAACAATATGATTTAGATTTGCGACAAGAAAATGATTTAAAACGAAGCATTTTTCTACATCGTTTGGCTATGCTATCGGTTACTTGGGGAAGAACAGTAGAGAATCGTAACAAGGGGACTTTCAAGGAATCGTGGGTACTGGAATGGTCGCCTGCGATGATATTAGAGCTTATCGACAAAGCCTATTATGGCAATACGGTACAAATTGCCGCCCAACAAGTTATTCTACAACAGCTACAAGCAGAACAAAAATTAGGTAATATTACGTCCTTGCTGTCAAGGGTGATTCCTGCCGAATTGTTTGAATGTATAGAAGCCCTCTTGTTGGCTATTCAAAATTTGGCAAGTGTGTCGGCAGATGTGGTCGAGTTGATGGCAGCGTATCCAACTTTAGTGCAGGTGAGTCGGTACGGTAATGTACGAAAAACAGACCTATCAATGGTGCAAAAAATTGCCGACGGACTTTTCACCCGCATTTCCATTGGTCTAGGCAATGCCTGCTACGGCCTTGATGAAGCCAATTCCGAACAAATGTTTCGGCATATCGTAGCCGTTAATGAAGCCGTTCGTTTAAACCAACAAGAGGAAGCACAAACATTATGGCTCAATACCTTGCAACAATTATTGACTCGCACGGGTATTCATCCACTCATTTTGGGCTGCACAAGCCGACTCTTATTCGATGCCCAATGCTGGACAACCTCCGAAGCCGAACAACACTTTGCGTATGCACTTTCTCCTGCCAATCCGCCGAGCGATGTGGCTGCATGGATAGAGGGTTTTTTGAAGGGAAGTGGTGCTATTTTAATTTATGACGATACGCTTTGGAATTTATTATACGCCTGGGTTGCGTCGTTGTCGGAACAACATTTCACGGAGTTACTTCCTATTTTACGCAGAACTTTTTCACAATTTGAATATGCTCAACGCAAACAAATCGGGGAGAAAGCCCGCAAAGGCTTGGTCGCTGTAAGTGCTTCAACTCTTGGAGCATCGCCCGACATAGACGAGCCTAGAGCAGAAATGATTTTGCCGATACTAGCACAACTGATGGCTGTTTAAAAACTATATATCGCTAAAAATGAATACTATATAAACGTATGTCGAACGAACAAGAACTAAAAAAGTGGAGATTGATATTGGGTGGTGACGAAGCCGACGGCACAGGATTTGTACTTTCGGAAGAAGAAAAACAACTCGACCACGCCCTTACTGTTTTGTATGATTTTGATAAAAGACAACGCTTTGACTACAAAGCCGAAAAAGGAAAAGGAGGCAGAGAGAGTTCAAGCCCTAGTGTAGCACGCTGGTTAGGAGATATTCGGAAGTATTTTCCTCAAACGGTTGTCAATGTCATGCAACAAGATGCCCTCAAACATCCTGATTTGCAGCGTAAAATGATGCTAGAGCCAGAAATTTTAGCCCAAACAACCCCAGATGTACATTTGGTGGCAACCCTCATGGAACTTGGTAAACTGATTCCGAGCAAAACAAAAGAAACAGCTCGAAAAGTAGTGAGCCAAGTGGTTGATGAACTCATGCAAAAACTCGAACAACGCACCATTGCAGCCCTCAAAGGAGCTTTGAATCGTTCGACGAGAAGCCGTAATCCTCGCTACAATGAGATAGATTGGCATACCACTATTCGTAAAAACCTCAAACATTATCAGCCTGATTATAAAACGATTATCCCCGAATTACGCATTGGTTACGGACGAAAAGCCAAGCGAACATTGAAAGACGTTGTGCTGTGTATCGACCAAAGTGGGTCTATGGGAACATCAGTGGTGTATTCGGGTATTTTTGGTGCGGTGATGGCTTCTTTGCCTCAAGTAAAAACCCGCATGGTGGTGTTCGATACGCAGGTATCTGACCTCACCGAAACGCTACAAGACCCCGTAGATTTGCTTTTTGGTGTGCAGTTGGGCGGTGGCACCGACATCAACCTCGCCCTGAACTATTGTCAGGGTATTATCAACAAACCCAACGATACTATTTTGGTATTGATTACCGATTTATACGAAGGTGGCAACCTCGAACAAATGAAACGACGCACTTTAGAAATTGTAGCTTCTGGCGTACAGATGATTTGCTTACTCGCCCTCAACGACGAGGGTAGCCCTTCGTATGAACGAAATTTAGCTAAATTTATGGCCGAAAATGGCGTACCTGTATTTGCTTGTACACCCGACGTTTTTCCCGATTTGATGGCGGCGGCTATCCAAAAACAAGACATTACACAATGGGCTGCCAGCAATGAAATTGTACTAAAAAGCTAAATTAAGTACCGATAGATGAAAAAAAAAATCCTAAATTCAACACATTCATTACCTATACTAAAACACTAAAAATCAAATACTTAAAACAATCAACGCCGTTCTTCATCGTACTTTCTTACTTCGTTCTTGACTTTGGACTAAAAAAGTTGTTTCTTGCTAAAAACACCATTTTTAGCAAACACAAAACTTTTTCTCCCCACACGCATCAACAATGGAAAAGTCTATAAAAGTTTCGACAGAAGTAGGCAGGCTAAAACGACTACTCATTCACAGTCCCGACAGCGGTTTAGGCAAAGTCGTGCCTTCTAAAGCCCAAGATTGGCTTTTTGAAGACATCATTCACCTCGATACCATGCGTAAGCATGAGTATGATTATTATGTAAAAACCTTGCTGTATTTTCTCGACCCTGCTAAAATCAAAGGTCGTTTGGCGGCAATTGATGCCGACGATACACGCAATTTTTTCAAGCCAGAGCATCCCGATTATTTTGATTCCGATAAAGTAATAGAAGTACAAAAATTATTATCTGATGTACTTTCCGACCGCAGTACTTGCACCCGACTGGTAGCAGCCGTATGTGCCATAGAGCATTGCTCATTTACAACTCAAACCGAATTACTGCAATACCCTGCCAGCGAATTGGCGAAAATTTTGATTTCGGGCATGACACCCGAAAAACAAATGCTCTTCGCTCCTATTCCCAATTTTATTTTTACCCGAGATATTGGTATTACAATCAACGAACATTTGCTGCTCAACAAACCAGCCAAAAATGCCCGTTCGAGAGAGGCTTTGCTGATGCAATACATTGTTTTTTACCATGCTATGTTTGCTGATATTCGGAACAACATTATCGAAATTCCAGAAAATGAACATCATTTTTTGATGCCCGAAGAACAGAAAAATGGCAATGCCGCAACGCTAGAAGGAGGCGATGTGATGATGGTTGCACCCAACCATTTGCTCATTGGTATTTCGGAAAGAACAACGGTATATGCCGCCAAACAAGTGATTCAGTTGCTTTTTGAAAAAGCAGTTTTAGATAAAGTCACGCTGGTGAAAATTCCGAAAAAGCGAGATTATATGCACATTGATACCGTTTTTACGCAAGTCAAACGCAATATGTGGGTACTGTTAGGTTCTTTAGGAAAAAAAGCCAAACAAGAAGATGAAACTTATATCAAATTGGGTTTAATTAAACCTAAAGCCTCGGAAGAATTAAAGATTATTCAGTTTAGAAGAAATGAAAAAGAACCCAAAACAATCGCCTATTTAGAAGATTTGCTCACCGAAATTTCGGTAAAAGACTTGGGTTGCAACCCTGCCGAAGTGCAGTTTGTGTATTCGGGCAACAACGAATTTCCGTATGGCGACCGTGAACAATGGACAGACTCTTGCAATTTGTTGGCCTTGAAAGAAGGTGTAGTCATTGGCTACGACCGTAACGACAAAACCCTCGAAGCCTTCAAAGCACTCGGCTTTAGGGCCATCAAAGCGGCTGATTTATTGCAAGATTTTGAACAAGGTAAAAGCTCGCCCGATACCATCGAAAATACCTTCATTTTGTTGCCTTCTGCCGAGTTATCGAGGGCGAGAGGTGGCTCACATTGTATGTCGATGCCCTTGTTAAGAAGCGATTTTTAAGCCCTTAAAAAACTCACAATAAGCATTTTACAAAAAACTTATTGTCCTTCATTTTCAACAACTATTGTACCATGCGTTCTCAAACAACTGCTCATATACTGATGATTCGCCCTGTTCGTTTTGGATTCAACGAACAAACGGCTACATCTAATGCTTTTCAAAATATTAGTTTTGGCGAAGCTACCCAAGCAAATGCCCAAGCGGAAGCTTTGCAAGAATTCGACCAAATGACGCAACACCTCACAAGATTGGGCGTTGACGTAATTGTGATAGACGACACCGCCGAACCGCATACGCCCGATGCTATTTTTCCAAACAATTGGGTTTCTTTCCATAACAATGGTACGGTGATTACGTATCCGATGCAGGCCGAAAATCGTCGTTTAGAAAGACGAGAAGATATTATTGCTACATTAGAAAAACAATTCTATATCAATCGTCGGGTCGATTTGTCGGGATTTGAAGCCCAAGAAGCATTTTTGGAAGGCACAGGGTCGATGGTCTTAGACAGAAAACATAAAATTGCCTATGCGTGTTTGTCGCCTCGCACACACGCCTCGGTACTCAAAGCCTTTTCGATACAGATGAACTACGATATTGTATCGTTTACGGCAGTTGATGCCCAACAACGACAAATTTACCATACCAATGTATTGATGTGCGTAGGCGATATGTTTGCGGTAATATGCCTCGAAGCGATACCCGACCTCGACGAGCGTATCATGGTACGCAATACCTTAGAACAAACGGGCAAGCAAATTGTTGAAATCAGTTTGGCACAAATGAATCAATTTGCTGGCAATATGCTAGAAATCAAAAACTTGCAAGGCGACAAACTCTTAATCATGTCGGATGCCGCTTATTACTCGCTCACGCCTGAGCAAATCGGTACGCTGGGCGATTATTGCAGCATTCATCATTTCGACCTAAGCATGATTGAGGGCAATGGCGGCGGCTCGGCTCGATGTATGATGGCAGAAATACATTTACCAGTACGCTAAGTTTCGGAACTTTTCAGCAACGAAAAATGTACTATAGCTAAGGCTTTAGGCACAGATTTTTTGTACCTTTGTTGATATTTTGATACGTAAAACATCTTTACATCATGGTAACAGTAACTGACACAGCAGCAAATAAAATCAAAGAACTTCGTGATAAAGAAGGACTTAGCAATGAATATAACGTAAGAGTAGCCGTAGAAGGTGGAGGCTGCTCTGGTTTGATGTATAACCTCGACTTTGCTTCTGAAATGAAATCTTCTGATATGATTTTTGAAGACAAAGGCGTTAAAATCATGGTTGATAAAAAATCTATTTTGTACTTGGCTGGCACCGAACTTGATTTTTCTGACGGCCTCAACGGAAAAGGATTTCAGTTCAAAAACCCCAACGCTACCCGCACTTGTGGCTGTGGCGAAAGTTTTGCGGTATAAGGTTCATTTATATGCACAAAAAAGCCTGGTTTAAGTTTGCTTAAACTAGGCTTTTTCTATGACTCAGCTATTTTTAAAACAGCTTTATTTTCTATTCCATTATCCTTCGTTTACTTCCATTTTAGGGCTTGTATCTTGTTGATTGATATAGCTCAATTTATGAGCCCAAGCATTCGCAATGTTATAGGCTCTCGTTTTGGCTTCTTCGGCTTTTTCGCCTTCAAAATTTTCTTCGATGGTCTGAAAAAAAAGTACCAACCACTGCTCGAAATGCGGAATTGTCAATGGATGTACACTATTGATAATCAAGTGCGGACGTAAGGGATGACCGTCGTAACCGTCTTTTCCAAACAAAATCATTTCCCAAAAATTGTACATTTTGGGCAAGTGTTTTTCCCAATTTACCCGTGCTACGCCATCAAATACATGACCAAGCATGGGATTGTCTCGCACTTTTTCGTAAAAACGATTCACGAGGAGTTCTACATCTGCTCTGGTTTCTAGCTTATGCTTGACCGACAGCCCTGCTTGTGATGGTGGCATTTGTTCCATACATTTCATTGGTTATTTTTCTAGTAAACAACACTTTTTTCTACTAGATTCATTCCCTAAGTACCTTATTTTTGTACAATTTTTGCCAATTTATGATACAAAGGCGTTTTGCTATTTTCGTTTTTAGGACTGTATTTGCCTTGAATAATCGGGAAATACATAACCCTACGACGTGATTTTTCGCCTACAAAAGGACAAACCTCTACCCTGTGCCACAAGTCGCCGTCGTGTACGGTTAGGTCGCCCGCTTCAATGTTGAGGCCCACTTCGTTGGGGTCGGAGTTGTGGTCGATGAATTGTTTTTTCAAAAACAACACCTTCATTTTACTCAAATTATGCGTGCCAGGCAATACACGTAAACCGCCATTTTCAAAAGGGCAATCGTCGAGATGCGTCCCAACATTGAGCATTTTTAAGATTTTTTGTCCTAAAAACAAATCTCTTGGGCTATCGGTATGCCAGCCCATTTGCGAAAATTTACTATTGTTTTCGTTAACGTAGTGGTTGAATACCAAGCCATCTTTTTCGGTTTCGCCAATACGATTATTGTTGGGTTCGAGAAGCGTCAACAAAGCTTTCAAACGAGGGTCTTGCAAATATTCATGCAACACAGGGCTGTATTGCGACAAGAAACACATACGCTGAATCATTTGATTGCCGTTGGCATCTTTCCCAAATTTCAAAGGCGTGCCATTAACCTTATCAATACCTTTGTTCAGCCATTCTTTTTCAACCCGATGTGCCTCTTCTAAGAACGTTTTGACTGTTTCTTTTGAAAGAAAATTTTTAAAATGTAAAAAGCCATATTTGTTGAAATAGGCTCTTTGCTCGTCCGTGATGGTTTCGCCAAGGGTAAACGTTTTGGCTTCAAAGTTTTCTAGCATAACAACTCTATGTTTATGTTCGGATTTCAGATTGGTGATTTCGGCAGTTGAGTAAATAATGATTAGTTTTTAGTGATTAGTTGAGATTGAGTTAACTAATCACTAAAAACTAATCACCAATAACTTACATATAATTCAAGTCGTTATTTTTCTTTAACTTAATGATATGCAAGGCATTGAGCAGTAAAATAACTGGATAAGTAGGGTCGAATTCATGCCATTTTACGCCAAAGTTGGCTCTTCCACCTAATTTATGGTGATTGTTGTGGTACGACTCGCCCATCATCAAGAAATCGAAAGGCAACAAGTTTTTTGCCGTATCATTTACTTTGAAGTTTACATAACCATATTTATGCGAAAACCAGTTGATAATTGCACCGTGTACCGGCCCCATCAAATAATGGATTGGCAACAAGGCGTATTCCCAGCCGTGGGTAGCGTATTTCATATAAAACAAGGTATATAGCGTTCCCCAAGCAATTCTTACAAACCAAATATCGCCCAGTTTCTCCATAAACATCCAGTTTGGAACGTTCTTTTTAAATTTAGGCTCAATATCCGCACGGTCGTATAATACGTCGTTGTAGATACTTTTGGTTTTCCACATCATATCAAACAAATTATCCGAATAACTTGGCGAATGTGGGTCTTTCTCCGTATCGGCATAAGCGTGGTGTAAGCGGTGCATAATGCCATACGCTTTCGGACTCAAAAAGGACGAACCTTGGGTAATGAATGTAACTACGTAGAAAAACTTTTCCCAACCTTTAGACATCGTAAACATCTGATGGGCAGCGTATCTATGTAAGAAAAACGTCTGCGAGAAAAGCGACAAATACCAGTGAGCTACAAAAAAAATAAGAATTTCCATGAAAAAAAGAGATTATTAAATTATCTACAAAATTAGTCGAGTAAAAGAAGGTTTACATTGACAAAAATCACTAATCGAATTGATATTTACCACGCCAAATCATCCCTACCGAAGTAATCAAAACCATCGATGCCGAGCTAATAGGCATTAAAAGGGCAGCCACAACTGGCGACAAATTACCTGTGATGGCAAAACTCAATCCAATGAAATTATAAACAAGCGATACCACAAAACTCAGGCGAATCACTTTTAACGCATATTGGTTGTAAGCAAAGAATTTGGGCAATAAAGGCAATGCCTTGGCTTCTAAAATGGCATCGCTTGATGGTGTAAAATTGAGCGTATCGTCGGTAATCGCAATGCCCACATCGGCTTGTTTCAATGCTCCTGCGTCGTTGAGACCGTCGCCAATCATCACTACTTTTTTCCCTTGTTCTTGCAATTTTTTGATAAAATCAAGTTTTTGTTGAGGTGTACAATTGAATTGTAAATGTTGTGCATCTGCAAACCAGCCCTGCAATTGTTTTTTCTCCGACTCATTATCGCCCGATAACAAATAGGTATCGTATCGCTGCGTAATGGTTTGAAGCAAGGCTTCTATATTGGTTCGATAATGGTTGGGCAAGGCAAAATACCCGAGGTATTCTTGGTCGATTTGTACATGGGCTACACTGGTTTGATACGCCTTTTCGTCGGCTTGTCCATGCGGTGCTACAAAGTCTGCTGAGCCCAATTTTACTTGATGCCCACTACATAATCCTTTGATTCCCTTGCCCGTGATTTCATTAAAATTACTAATTTCTAACTCCAGCGAATCGCTGTATAACTGCCTGATTTTCTGCGAAACAGGGTGCGTAGAATTACGTACCAGCGAGGCTATCAAGGTTTCTTCAAAGGTAGTCAAAGGACGTTTGCCATGAAATACGGGCAGGCTTCCTTCGGCGGTGGTAAGCGTACCTGTTTTGTCAAATACAACGGTATCGCATTGTGCCATTGTTTCGATGACTTCGGCGTTTTTGAGGTAAAATTTTTGTTTGCCTATGATTCTCAAGCCATTTCCTAGGGCAAACGGATAACTCAACGACAAAGCACAAGGACAAGCAATAATCAAAATAGCCGTGAAGGCGTTCATTACTTTGTTGCCATCATGAAAAAACCAATACGTTGCCACGATAGTTGCCAAGGTTAAGACCGTCAGCGTAAAGTATTTACCAACCAAATCGGCAAAAGTTTTGATACGGCTTTGTTGTTGTTTCTGAAACGTGTCGTTGTTCCAAAGTTGGGTAAGGTAGCTTTGTGATACTTCTTTCAAAATTTCTAGCTCGATGGTTTCTCCTACTTGTCGCCCACCAGCATATAAAAAATCGCCCAGTTTTTTTTCTTCCAAAGCCGACTCGCCCGTCACAAAACTGTAGTCGATTTGGGCTTTTCCTTTGTATAAAAGGGCATCCGCAGGAATCAATTCGCCATTACGAACCGAAATTTTATCCCCTTTTTTCAAAGCATTCAACGAAATAGATTCCTCTTTTCCTTGGTTCAATTTGGTCACAGCCAAAGGAAAATACGATTTATAATCTCGTTCAAAAGACAAAAAATGATAGGTTTTTTGCTGAAACCATTTTCCTGCTAACAAAAAGAAAATCAAGCCCGTAAGCGAATCAAAATAGCCCGCACCATTCAGAAAAATCACCTCGTAAGTGCCTCTAAAAAAAGCGACCAAAATGCCCAGCAAAATCGGAAAGTCGATATTGATAATACCTTTTTTCAAACTCTTCCAAACCGACTCGAAATAGCCCGAGCCTGCATAAAAAACTACAGGCAACGACAGCACAATATTCAGATACCCAAACAAATGCTTGTACGTCTGGTCGTCTAAACCCAAGTATTCGGGAAAACTAAACAACATAATATTGCCTGCACAAAAGCCAGCTACGCCAATTTGCGTCAGCAATTTTTGGTACGAAGGTTTATTTTTTTCTTTGACCACATCGTTCAAACTAATCAAAGGCTCGTAGCCAACCGAAGCCAGCAATTCGGCCAACTGACGCAACGACAAAGCCTTATAATCGAAGGTAACAGCTACCTGTTTTTTCAGAAAATCTACCTTAGACGCATGAACGCCCTCATGCAATTTGTATAAGTTTTCGAGCAAATACAAACACGAGCTACAATGAATAGCAGGAATATAAAAGCTTATTTTAGCTATTGTATCATTCTTAAAATCAAACAATTGTGTAGCAATTTCGGCATTATCCAAAAACTCAAAATGAGCCAGTTGCGGGCTAATGCCGGCCTTTTCATCTAAAGCATAATAATTGCATAAATTGTTTTGGTCGAGTATTTCATAAACCGTTTTACAGCCTTCGCAGCAAAAATGTTTGTCGTCTATATGTAAATGGTCATCGGCACATTCATTGCCACAGTGATAACACAGTAATTGGCTTTCGGTAAGAGTTTCCATCTGCTACATGAATTTTTTTCAAAATTTGCCCCAAAGCGTCAAAGGTTATATGAGTACAGTAAGAAGAAATCCTGATAAAAATCATATTTTCAGATAGTGACCTTTTGCAACTTCGCAGAGTGATTTTTATCAATCCTAATCTCTGTTGTTATTATGAAATCGCAAGCACCAGTATGCAAGAGCTGTCAATTCAAAGATCATTCGCTCTTCAAAAACTGCCTTTTGAACGAGCTAGAAGAGTTGGCAGAAAGTAAATGCTTTAATACTTATAAAAAAGGGCAAGTGATTTTCCATGAAGGGAATCGTCCACTTGGCATTTTTTGTGTATATAGTGGCAAAGTAAAAGTGAGCCGCATGGGTTCTGACGGCAAGGAGCAAATTATTCGCTTGGCAAAAAAAGGCGATACCTTGGGCTATCGTTCGTTGATTGATAACACCAAATATACCGCCTCCGCTATTGCCCTCGACGAAACGGAAGTGTGTTTTATTCCGAGCAACGAATTTAACAAGCTCATCGACCAAAACGTAAAAGTTTCGACCGACCTCATGCGGATGTTGGCAAGAGCCTTGGGCGATACCCAAGACAAGCTCATTCATTTGGCGATGAAGCCCGTCAGAGAGCGTTTGGCAGAAGCCCTGCTTTTGCTCAAATCGACGTATGAAGAAGAAGATGCCAAAAAGCCTTTTGCTATAGCGATTTCGAGAGAAGACCTTGCTTCGATTGTGGGCACGGCGAAAGAAACCGTTATTCGTTTTTTATCAGAATTTAAAGAAGACGGCATTCTTACGACACATGGCAGCGAAATCACGCTGATTAATACCGAAAAATTGGTGAAAATTAGCAGCATGTACGACTAAACGTTCATTTCAAATCACCTTAACGAGTGACTATTATCATTTGTGTAGCTGTAGATTTAGGCTAAATTAGCGTTTCCATGTAAGCAACTGAACAATGTTAGAAACCGAAAGAAAAATACTGGCAAGTGGTATTGAATTACATTTCAAAAACGGTGAATACTTGTATCGGAAAGGACAAGATGCGGAATTTGTTTTTTATTTAAAAGATGGAAAATTTGAACTAACCGACGAACGACACAAGCCCATCATCATGGATGGTTTTCGGTATTTTTTAGGCTTAGAAGAGATTTTATCTGACAAACAACACCGTTATAGTGTAAAAGTCCTCTCAAACGCCCAAGTATTAGTTTTTGAAAAATCTCTCTTGCATACCTTATTATACGAATATGAGTTGGCTCAACGCTATTTTATGCTCAAAATGTGCGATTATATGAGCTTTCAAGAACACGTGTATGAGTAAAAACCTATATCCCCATGACACAGCTTTGTCATGGGGATATGGGTTTTTTAGTCCAAAATCTTAATTTTAATATCCTTAAAATAAGCTACGCTTTTAGGGTCATGTCCCTGTAAAGCAATTGTTCCCGAACTAAGTTTTTTCAAACCACGGTCGGCAGGAAGCGTTTCAGGCTCGGTATAATCAACCGCTACTTTGTCGTTGATTTTGATGATAATTCTTTTGTCTTTTACAATGATATGGTATTCGTACCACTCGTTATCGTTCGCCAAATTTTCTTTCACATCGCTAAAACTATACAAACTTCCTGTTTTACGCCAGTCGGTATGTGTCTGATTTACTTGTACTTCATAACCTTTTTCGGGCCAGCCAGAAGCTTGGTAAGCGGTATGAATAAAAATACCTGAATTTGAACCGGGCAAAGTTTTTGCCTTTAGTTTTAACTCAAAATTTTTGAAGTCGTGCTTTCCAACAGTTCCCTCATAAAATAAATGAGTACGTTCGCCTGCTACTTTTATCGTTCCATCTTCGATAGAAAAAGTACTGGGATTTTCTTCATTTACTTTCCAGCCAGCAAATGATTTTCCGTCAAAAAGTGAAACCCAACCTTTTGCTTTTTTCTGTGCAAAAGTAGTTTGCATTGATACCACCAACAACAGCAGTAATGATAGTTTTTTCATGGTTGTATTGTTTAATTTCGCCCTTAAAGATACAAATACATTTTGGCAATAAATGCTCAAAACAACGGTGTGCGTATCTGTAGGGTAAGGCATTCAGGCAAGCATGAAGTATATTCTGAAAAGTATTTTTCAAAGAAATATCCTAAAAATGATACATTTTCTTGCGTCTGTGAAACTTGACAAGTGATGAGTATTTTTTTTGAAAAATTACCGAAAAAATACTTAAAAATTAGACAATCATTGCCCATATATGTCTTAATATTGTAACATATTTAATAACCTCAGCTCATGAAAAATATAGAAATTCTCTCTCAGATTCAGTTCGCTTTTACAACTTGATGGTTTGCCTTACGGGCTATGCCATTTTAGATAGATTTGACTTAGGAGCGATTCATTTACTTTTCAAAAAGAAGAAAGCCGAAGAATAGCCCTCAACGCCATTGGCCCGTCGTAGGCGTACCGATTCACTTATACTTTCTGTGTTTTCTGAACATTTAAGGAAAAGGTAAAGTTGGACGAAAATTCATCTTAGCCATGAGTAAGGTAATTATAAACAACCTAGTAACGTTGTTGAAGCAAACTATCCAGATGGAACTAAACAGGTAATATGCCCCAAAAACAATGAATCACGTTTTAATTATCCATGAAGTAGCGGATTACCCTGCTTGGAAAAAAGTGTTTGATAATGCCGCTGGCATCAGAAAAGAAGCAGGCGAAATCTCTTATCAAGTTTTGAAGTATGAGCAAGAACCTAACAAAATTGTACACTTTTCGGTTTGGACTTCGCTTGAAAATGCCAAAAACTTCTTTGAGTCGCCAACTTTAGTACAGATTAGAAAAGAGGCAGGCGTAAAATCTCCTGAGTTTATTTATTTGGATGAGCTTGAAACAGGGGTTCTCTAAATCAAATGACACAGTTATGTGAACAGACTCCCACACACTCGGAAGTATAAGCTCACTTTGCCTGCATTCTGATGCGGAAAATCTGAGTACAAGCTCGCTTCAACTGAGTTATGATACTGAAAATCTTAGTACAAGCTCGCTTCAACTGAGTTATGATGCAGAAAATCCGAGTACAAGCTCGCTTCAACTGAGTTATGATGCAGAAAATCTGAGTACAAGCTCGCTTCGCCTGCGTTCTGATACAGCATTGCCATAAAAAATGCCAATAAACAAGCAAGTAGTTTTAACACTTTTATTGCTTTGATTTTCCACCTGAATGCACAATCAATAATACTTTTACATAACTTTAAAAAACTCAAAAACAAAAATGAAAAATTACACTTTAAGCCTTTTAACACTACTATCAACGCTCAGTGCCTTTGGTCAATCACAGGATTCTCAAATGTCTAAGAATTTACTCAAGGAATTGGCTCAGAATGCCTGTAAATGTATAGATTCAATCAGTACTTTTGGCAAAAAAAGAACCCAAATTGTTGAGGAAGTGAATCATTGTATTGACGAACAATGTAACGCCTATCAGCTTGGTTCAAAACTCATGAATATAGAAGAACTTCGGAAAGATGCCCAAGAAAAGGACGGGAAAAAGCAGATAGATATTTCAATTAAAATGAATAAAGAGTCGAGTGAGTATAAAAAGTACTATTTTGAAATGGAGAGCTATTTGATGAACAACTGTAGCTCTTTAAAAGAAAAAATTGCGGTAAATGATGGAACAAACCCTCAAGCTCTTTCCTCAAATAAGGATGCGCTTAATTTATATGCAAAGGCATTGGAAGTAACAGCGAAGGGTGATTATAAAAAAGCCATTGAGTATTATCAAAAGGCTTTAAAAATCGACTCATTGTTCATATTTGCCTGGGATAATATGGGGCTATGTTATCGGAGACTAGAAGACTATGACAAGTCGCTAGAGGCTTATCAAAAATCACTAGAAATTGACCCAAAAGGTATGATGCCACTACAGAATATCCCGGTGGTTTATCAATTAAAAAAGGAGTATGAAAAAGCAATTGCAGCGTATCAAAAATTAGCAGAACTTGACAACAATAACCCTGAAATCTTTTATGGTATTGGGAGTATCTATGCAATCAATTTGATGGACTTTGAGAAAGGTTTATCCAATATGTGTAAAGCCTACAATCTTTATATTGAGCAAAAATCACCTTATAGAGCCGATGCCGAAAAAATCATAGGTTTGATTTACAGAGAAATGAAAAAGCAAGGAAAAGAAGCCAAATTTGCAGAAATACTTAAAGAAAACCATATCCGAACTCAATAAAAAAATCTAACAAGGCTGGGCGTTAAGTATGAGTGCTGAATTGTGAGCGCAGAGTTTTGCACCTAAAATACTATTTTTCAAGTATTTACATTTAATTTTGGTTCAATCTAATTTTGCACTCATCCTTAATAGCTGATAAATCATAAAGATTTATTTCAAACACTCGCTTGGCAAATTAAACGAACAAATTCAAAATTTTGGTAGTGTTAAATGGAAACTGACAATTTAAGTTTTTAACTTTATAAAAAACAACATATAAAATGTCGATACTTAATCAGATAGTTTCCTTTCATATTGCTGATGGCTCGATGGATGCGTGCCAAACATTTCACCGAAAACTACCCTATAAATACTATAAAAACAGCGTTTTGCTGATTTTCCGTAAATCTCATAACAATACATTTTCACACAATTTTCCACTTAACCTTCGACCCAACTCATGAAAGAACAAGAGTACCTCGAAAAACGCTTAGATGACCAATTGTCTTATTATGCGGCCAAAGGCAATATCAACAAAAAAAAATACCTCAATACAAGAATTACGCTCATTGTGTTGTCGGCTAGTTTGCCATTTATTACGCAGGTAGAATCGCCCGTAGCATGGATTAGTATGAAATACCTGATTGGCATTATTGGGGTGCTTATTACTGTGATTAGTGGTATTGAAGGGCTTTTTCAATACAAAGAAGAATGGCTGCTCAACCGCAAAATGGAGGAAACGCTCAAACGTGAGAAAATCTTGTACCTCACCCATGCAGGAGAATATCGCCGAAAGGTTTCGTTCAAAAAATTTGTGGAGCGTGTCGAAGGTATTCTGGCAGAAGAAAATGCCGAATGGTACAATATCAAAAAGCAAAGTGGTGTTGAAGATGACGACTACGACGACGACGAAAAAGAGGATGATAAACCCGCAGACGATAAAAATGAATAAACAAAAAGGCTTGAATCTAAACGATTCAAGCCTTTTTATGAGCCTCCTGCCGGGATCGAACCAGCGACCTACTGATTACAAGTCAGTTGCTCTACCAGCTGAGCTAAGGAGGCAAACGTTAAACAAACAACTAAATTTTACTTGCTTAGAGCCTCCTGCCGGGATCGAACCAGCGACCTACTGATTACAAGTCAGTTGCTCTACCAGCTGAGCTAAGGAGGCGTATTTTGTATAATTTCGTTGCCGTTTCGTTTAACGTGATGCAAAATTACAGGGTTGAAATGTATTATGCAAATCTTTTTGAGGATAAAATTTGCACTTTTTTGTAAGCTATCTCATAAAAATTTGAAAATCAAATAGGTTATGAAATACTTATCGTTTAATTTTTTTTACAAAAATTCTTCAAAACAAAAAAGCCTTTTATCAAAACTGATAAAAGGCTTTTTTGTAAAGCAGAAATATTTATCTGTCAGCTTCACGGATAATTTTCAACTGACGTTTGAAGTGAGCCAAATCTTGTTCTGCACGTTTGATTTTGATTTCTACATCAGCTTTGAGTTTTTCTGCATTTTTAGACTTGGCAAAAAACTCTAAGTTATTTTTGTAAATGGCAATGTCGTTTTCTACTTGTTGCATTTTACGACGAATGTCATTTTCTTTGCGAGCCAATTCTTTAGGCGAAAACTCACCTTTCGATTTCAAAATATCAACCTCTGTTTGTAAAGCCAATTGTTCTCTTTCTTTACCCGAAAGCTTGCCCATAGCACTTACATACTTATTGATAGCCGCAATGTAGCGTTTACTGATATTTTGCATTTCTTTTTTCGGCACAAAACCAATGCTTGCCCATTCAGCTTTGAAGGCAGCCAATTTACTGGTTTCCGCACCTTCTGTCGCCTCTTTTTCGATTTGCTCGCAAAGGGCAATTTTCTTGACTAAATTCGCTTCAAATTCTTTTTCAACGGCCGAATTCTTTGCTCTTTTGGCATCGAAAAATGTATCACAAACCTTTTTGAAACGGTCGTAAATGGTATCTTTATCTCGCTCAGGTACGTGGCCAATCTCACGGAAAGCTTTTTGCAACTGGATAATGGTATTGGTCGCATCTTGGTTGTCTTCGCCAGCCGCTACAATCGCCTCGGCTTGTTCGATGATGGCAATTTTAGCTTTGAGATTCTCTTCTCGTTTTTGCTCTAACGCACGGAAAAAGTCTGCCTTATTCTTGAAGAAAATCTTGATATTTCCCCAAAACTTATCGCTCAATTCCTTGCCTTTTTCTCGTGGCATAAAGCCTTTTACGTTGTTCCATTGGTCTTGCAAAGCCAACAACGCCTTGGTTCGTTCGTTCCATTCGGCAATAGAGTCGGCATTAAAGCTTACAAATGGTTCTAGTAATTCGGCAATAGAAGCCTTGAGTTCATATACTTGGTCGGCTTCGGCTTTTTGCTTTTCTACTTGTTCACGGCGTTTGCCATACAAGGCATCAAGGGCATCTTTTACACGCTGCCAAATAAGTTCGTTTTCTTCTTTGGGTGCCGGGCCAATATGCTTATATTCATCGAAAATAGCCACAGCCTCATCCAGCATTTTACTGCTTACGGTATCAGACTTAGCCGTTTCGGCAAGTTTTTCAATTTTGCTACAAAGCTCTATTTTCTGCTGAAGGTTGCGTTTGCGGTCGAGTTCGAGCAGCTCAAAATAAATACTTCTATTGCTATAAAATCTATCAACCAAGGCATGATACGTCTGCCAAAGCGTGTTGTTGTGCGGAGAATTGATATTACCGGCGTTTTTCCACTCGTCTTGAATTTTCTTAAATTCATTAAAATCAGATTTTACACGGGCAGGCTCGGTATGGTCTTCTCCTTCTACAATAGCTCTGAGGCGGTTGAGAAGCTCAGTTTTTAGGCTGAAATTTTTGTCACGGTCTTTCTCAATTTGAGCAAAGTACTTGGTACGTTCTTCTTTGAGGGTTTTGAAAAGCTTGTCGAACTGCTCTACCGCAGCATCAAACTTGAACTCAAAGCCATCTTCAGAGCCATCGTTTGCTTCTTTGAATCGGAGCAACGCCTCTTTGCGTTCCGCCGATTTGATTTGCTCAAAAAATGGACGAACTTCCTTCAATACGTCTTCTGTTTTCCGGAAAATACCCGCAGAAGGCTGCTCTTTGACATCGGCTAAGAGTTTTTGAAGTAACTCAACGAAGTCTTTTTTCTGGAAAGTAGAATAATCAACCGTTTGAACGTCAGTTGCATCAGTGTCGGCCTCCTCTGCTAATGCTAGAACTTGAGCGGTTGTTGCATCAATTTCTTCCTGCGGGTTACCGCCCTGCTGCTCCTTAATTTCTTTTGCTTCTTCGTTAATCATGCGTTTCTTTTTACAGTTCTCACGTCTAAAAGTAAGTAGTTTTCCATTATCTCAAGCTACTTTTAGTCAAATCCTGTATGCTAAATTTATAGTTTACAAACCTTAAACAGGTTGATTAGAAAAAGATAAATACCTAATTTAATGCCAAAACCCTAGGGGCAACGGTGTCAATGGTTTATCTGAATCTAAGTCTTCCTTTCAGACATTTCAATTTTAGTACAAAAATAGAAAAAATAGTTACAGTATAAACGGATGTTTTTTTTTTCGTGCTTAAATACAAGGATATTTTCTATTTTTACTAAAAAAGCATCTTATAAATGGATGTTTAAGCTGATGGTCGGCTTAGAATACGCCATTCTTTCGGATAATAATTGTTGATTCGGTTGGGTAAAACTTTGGCCCATCCCAAAGCAAAATCTTTGTAGCTCACTACTTGCCAGCCTTGGGTAGGGCTTGCTACCATAAAATCGTCCCGACGTAAATACGCCAAGGCTTCTTCGTAATCGACGTTCAAACGGGGTACGTTATCAGACAAGACCCCAGAAAGAGCCAATTCGTGTTCGGGGACTAACGTTTTTCCTGCCAATTTTCCCAACATAACACCCGCTTTTTTCAAGTACAGGTTTTTTTGTAACAAATGTAAGTCCTTCTCATGCGTAGGATTGTAGAGAAAATAGTCGCCATTTTTTTCAAACCAAGCGTAGTCCGATAGGTTTTCAACAACACTTCCGAAGGCAGCGCTTTCTTCTCTGAATGTCTTTGTTTTCTGGGTTTTTACCCTAGGAAAATTGACATATTTCGCTGGACGATTATTTTTCTGGAAAACCGCCACAAAAAAGCCCTCTCCTTGTACTTTATCGGGAAAAAAGCGATAGCCATAAGCTCCTTTTTCCGACTCACAAGCCACAATACCCCAATCACTCAAAGGAATATTGCCATAACGGGCTAAGTTGAGGCTACTGGCACCAAGCTGCGTCGTAACCCAGTCGAGCATATCTTCGTTTTCTGCTTTAGAATAAGAACACGTCGAATAAATGAGCGTACCTCCTTCTTTGAGGGCATCCCAAGCATCGGCCAAAATGCGTTGTTGGCGTTGGTAGCATAAAGTAACGTTTTCGGGCGACCACTCTGCTATGGCTTCGGGGTCACGCCGAAACAAACCCGAGCCCGAACAAGGGGCATCTACGAGCATCACGTCAAAATATCCCGCCAATCTTGTAAAATCGCTGGGGTCATTGTTGGTTACGACGGTATTGGTACAGCCCCATTTACTAAGATTTTCGACCAACACTGCCGCCCGACTTTTGATAACCTCATTGCTTACCAAAAGCGATGCAGGATTTAGCAAACTAGCAACCAAGGTGCTTTTGCCTCCGGGTGCTGCACACAAATCAAGTACATTGAGGGCTTGGTTGGCATCAAAAAGTTGCTCGAAAATAAGTGCCAAAAACATCGAACTGGCTTCTTGTACATAATACGCTCCTGCATGAAAAAGTGGGTCGAATGTAAAAGAAGGACGTTCTGCCAAATAATATCCCGTTTTGCACCAAGGAACAGGCGTTGCTAAAGGCAAATGAGCGGGAAAAGTTGATGTTTTGAACGGATTGAGTCGGATAGACGTAGGTGCTTGGGCTTGCTGATGCACTTGTACAAATGAATCGAGTTGAAAGCCTTGTACTGTATGTAAAGAATCTAAGAGAGCTTGTGGTAAATTCATGAAAAAAATAGAATACTGAATACAAAAACAAAGATAAGGGAGGAATGGCTTTTCACAAGAAAAACTACCAAAGGAAAACATTGATAGTACGGATACACAAATACTTTTCAAATTTAATTATCTGTTAATGCTTTCTTGGTACTTTTGCAAATTATTGCCAGTCCGAACGGCTAGGCAATTTGTTTCATCAAACCAAAAGCATTGCAATGATTGATTTTTCAAAGATTCCTTCGCCATGTTATGTGCTGGAAGACAGGTTATTACGCAAGAATTTATCCCTTTTACAATACGTCCAACAACAAGCTGGTATCGAAATCATTTGTGCTTTAAAAGGCTTTTCGATGTTCAGCACTTTTCCGATGGTTCGGCAATATTTGGCTGGTGCTACGGCGAGTTCGCTCAACGAAGCTCGTTTATGTTTTGAAGAAATGCAATCGAAAGCCCACGTGTATGCACCTGCTTATTTGGCCAGTGAATTTGACGAACTTACAGGTTATGCCAGTCACATTACTTTCAATTCGCTGAATCAATACCAACAATTTGCCGAAAAAGCCATTGCTAAGGGCATCAGTTGTGGCTTGCGTATCAATCCGCAGTATTCAGAAGTGGAAACCGATATGTACAATCCTTGTATTGCAGGTTCTCGTTTGGGCATTACACGCAATCAGCTAGGCGATACCTTGCCTGAAGGCATCGAAGGACTGCATTCGCATACCCTTTGCGAAAACGATTCCTATACGCTCGAACGCACCTTGAATGCCATCATAGAGCGTTTTGGCGATTTATTGCAACAAGCCAAGTGGTTGAATTTGGGGGGCGGGCACCTCATTACTCGTGAAGATTATGAGCCAGCACACTTGATTAGTGTGTTGAAAAACCTAAAAGCACGCTTTCCTCATCTTAAAGTAATATTAGAACCAGGCTCGGCGGTTGGTTGGAAGACGGGGTATTTGACTTCTACAGTGCTTGACATCATTGATTCTCAGGGAATCAATGTAGCCATTTTGGATGTTAGTTTTGCGGCACACATGCCCGACACCCTCGAAATGCCTTACAAGCCTCGTATTTTGGGAGCATACCAAGAACCTGTCGAAGGCAAATACACTTATCGCTTTGGAGGCATGACTTGCCTAGCTGGCGATTATTATGGCGATTACTCGTTCGATGAGCCACTCAAGATTGGTGATAGCATTGTTTTTGATGATATGATTCATTACACCATGGTCAAAACCACTACATTCAATGGCGTAAACTTGCCATCTATTGGTATTTGGCGAGAAAACGACACCTTCGATTTGGTAAAAACGTTTGGTTATGAGTCATTTAAAGACCGTTTGAGCTAAAATTTTAGTCTATTTTTACCCTAAAAACAAAAGGGGCTGTAAAATCTTACAGCCCCTTTTTATTCCTTTTTGATGCTTACTGCTGGAGGAAATCACCTGATTCTATCACAGGAACACCTTCTACCAAGCGGTTATATACATAGCCATACGATTGATAAGTTGTACCAGTAACGCTCACTTCGATTTCTTTTCTCAAGAAAACACTATCGTCTTCATTTTCAGGATAATACTCTTCATATTCATCCAAAATTTTCACAAGACGCAAAGGATTGGTAAGTTTATAAAGTTCACCTAAAACCTTATCCGCTTCATCTTCCGAAGATACAATACCGGGGTATTCGCCCAAATTGTACATTTTACCTTGGTAAGTAGCCATACCGATAAACTCGGCATTGCGAGCGATTAGCTTGTGTAATTCGTTGCCATAGCCTTTACGCAATGTACCATATACAAACAAATATTCGTCTTTGTCTGGCTCTGGCAATTTAGCCTCCTCAACCGACAAAACTAAATCTTCTTGTTCTACTACCGTTCCTTCTGTTAGTACAATACGAGAAACAACCCCTTCAAATGGCGAAGATACAATAGACTCCATTTTCATGGCTTCAATCACGTACAAAGGAGCATTTTTCTTCACTTCGTCGCCAGGTTTTACCAAGATACGACTCAAACGACCTTGCAAAGGAGCACCAATATCGCCTTTGGCAGTAGCTTTTAGGTGTTGTGGACGCTCAACTTTGATAGTTCTGTCAAGGATTTTGATACGACGAGCCTGACCGTTTAGTTCAAAAGTTACTGTACGCAAGCCTGATTCGTCAGGTTTTGAAACATACAAGAACTTCACGATAATCGTTTTTCCTTCGTCTATCGTAATCATCAATTCTTCGTCTTGTTTCAAGCCATAGAAGAAAGCTGTGGTAGGAATTACCGACACATCGCCGTAAAGTTGTTGTGCTTTGTAGTAATCTTCATAAACTTTTGGATACATTTTATACGACAAGTAATCCAAAAATCCTTCTTCATGCTCAGGGAATTTTGCCGCAAATACTGCATAATCTTCGTCAAAATCAATCGGAGGAATAGAGTCATTCGGACGAGAAACAAGCGGTTGTTCGCCTTTCAAAACCAGTTCTTGCAATTGTTTCGGGAAGCCTCCATAAGGTTGACCAAGCCCACCTTTAAAGAAATCTTTGACCGATTCTGGGAAGGAAAGCGTAGCTCCTTTGGCATACACATCTTCGGCGGTAAGGCTATTGGCAGTCATGAAAATCGCCATGTCGCCCACTACTTTAGAAGAAGGTGTTACTTTAACGATGTCGCCAAACAATTTGTTGGCTTCAACGTAGTTGTGTTTCATCACCTCAAATTTATCGCCTACACCCAAGGCAATGGCTTGTCCACGCAAGTTGGTGTATTGTCCGCCCGGAATCTCATTGT
>JACCDR011701339.1_pt1 | contig 23893 bp, 46 predicted proteins | sample 7446431 | NCBI WGS metagenome assembly JACCDR01 (sample SAMN15323443, study PRJNA562643) | freshwater metagenome | isolation source: river surface water | place: USA:Blue River Watershed | collected 2017-08-17 | reverse complement strand
CTTCTTATTGTTTGTTGAGTTTTTAGACATTCCAATCCTCTCGTAAGAGGATGGATTACATTACTCTTTCATTATAACACGCGAAAGGCCCCGCCGAAGCGGGGCCAATCACGGTAATTATGAAACCATCCTAAGTAGCGCCGCACGCAGCGCCCTAGACAACCCGGACTCATTTCCATAGGCTGTACTTAGATTGTATCAGATTCCTAGCTTCTTTTCAATTGCGTCTAGACGCTTCTGAACATCGTCTAGCTTCTCGTAGATACCACGAAGAATTGACATTGGAGCCCATGTTGGGTTCTCCTTTGTCTCGCGACCCTTTGGTGGCGTTGCCACGTCTAGGTCCCAAACTTCCTTGTATCCAGCGGTCTTTGTTGCCACTGTTCCACCTCCTGTGCTTGGCTTTGTTGGCGTAGTTGGAGTTGTTGGAGCAGGCTTCGCATTTGGACCAGCCTTTAGGGTGTCAGCTACGTCGGAACGAACTCTTGTCATATCCATGATCTTTCCAGACGCATAACCTGGGTCCCACTTGTCATTAGACCATTCTCCGTGTCCAATTACAGACTTCTCAGTCCACTTATGGAAATCAAGAATAGCTGCTGATAGCTTTAGGGCTGTCTTGTACTGAGCGTCAGTCATCTTGTGAGAACCAGAGTACATAATCTCTACTCCATAGAAGTGAGCGTTTCCGTCCACTCCATTTGCATTTCCACGAGTTGGCTTAAGCTGTCCTGAGTAATCCTCATTGATTACGTGGTTGAGAACTGTTGGATCTCCACCACCAGCGTGATTTGCTCGTCCCCATCCAACTAGATAAACTGTGCCATCTGGCGCTAGACCAAAGTGGCAAAGAGGGCCAGGGAGAGTGCTAAGTCCATTGTAAAGAGTGCTTCCAGCGTATTCATCTGCGCTAGCAGATGCCACGTCTGCACCAGTGTGATGCCAGATGAAACCGTTCATTCCACCCCAGGCACCCTTTGAATTTCTGTTGTGGGTTTCCCAAGACTTTACTTCCTTGTACTTGATTCCCCACTTCTTAAGCTGAGCCACAACCTGTGCTGCGGTCATTGGTGTTGCCATATATCATTCACCTCCTCAGCCTACAGTCTATGTCTCTTGGGATTAAAAAGCAAAAGGCCGGTGCCCTAAGACACCGGCCAATTACATCAGCTAATATCGACTACTTCGCATCCACCAGCGGCGGAGCAAGCTAGCTCCTGAGAGCCTGTCGTATTGTCCTCAAACTCATATGTTGGAAGAAGATCCCATTCGATCTTTTCTGGCATGCGCTCAAGCCATTCCTTGTATTCAGCCTCAGAAATTGACTGATAAGGTGCCTGCTTGTACGTGTGCTCAGAGAATGGCAGGAATGAGATTCCAGAAACTTCATCGAAGTTCTTGTAAACCCACGCTCCTACTTCCATCCATTCGTGTTCCTTAACAGAAACTGTAATGCTTGGCTTGTGCTCACACCATGAGCGCTGATAAGCGAGCCAAATTTCAAGGTGTTCAATCGCTGTGAGGTCATTTCTGGTAAGTGCTCCTGGCGCAGCCTTCTTTGGGAAGCTAAAGACTGTTGTGTCGTTAGGCTTCATCACGTCAGGCTCGTTTGGAATCCCTGAGTCCTTGAGGAACTGTGTAAGAGCGTCCTTGTTGTCGCCTCGCACAGTTCTGATGTAAAACTCATCATGCTCCGTGTGCATTCCGGAAGGAACGCCAGCTCTCTGAGAAACGGTTCCAGAAGGCTTGACACAAGTGATTGCAGCAGACTGAGGAATTCCGATTGCCTCGGCAACCTCAGCATTAGTTGCAATAGCCTTGTATCTCAGAGCCTCAAGAGTATCCTTTAGCTCCTTGATTCCTTCCTGGCCACTCATGAGCCTATTTCCGAACTGACCGGTTAGAGAAACGCCTAGCAGTCTTTCTTCTTCGGTGTTCTTCTTCCAGATCTTACGGAGATACTTGAAGTTCGTTAGAGTTGACTGCCATGTTCCGATGATCGTTGCGGCCTTGACCTTTAGCATCAGAGTTTCAACAGTGTCATCTGGACGAATGATCACTTCTGTCAGGTTGCAGAACTGATTAGGTCGAAGGATAATCTCGCTACACGGATTAGTTCCGAAGTCGAAATCAGTCTCTCGCCTTTGATTCTTAGCCACCTGGCTCTTTGCAGCCTGCCTATTGAAGATTCCACGCTCTCCAGACTTGGAGTCGTAGAGGTTCTTCCACTCAGACATGAACGCTGTCATGTCAGGCTTGCTTGTGTAGGCTACTGAGTTATTGGCCAAAGCACGCTGAGGGTTGTTCTCCCACCAGTTTCCTGCTTTTGCCGTAGCCATTCTCAGGTCGCTTAGATCGCTAAGTGAGATCAGAGCACTTCTTCGAACACCACCAACAACAACAACTTCTGCAATCTTGCACACAAGGTCATGTGCCTCAAGAGAGGTGAGCTGACGACCCGCAGCCTTTGTGAACACGTCAATAGTGAACTGGAATAGCTGCTCTAGTGGACCAGGACCGCTCGCACGTCCACCAAAAGTCTTTAGCCTTGCTCCTGCCGGGCGAACCTTTGAGGTGTCCCAACGAGGAACGCGTCCTCCCCATAGAAGGCTTAGAAGCTCACGATATGCACGAGCCCAACCTTCCTTTGAGTCAGCGACCTTGATTACTGATTCTGTTGCTTCAAACTCTTCTGCAATCACAGGAAGCTTACGTACATACTTCTCTTCAACGGAGAATCCTACACCGGTTCCATTCATGAGGATGTACAGAGTCTCGTCAAAGGCTCTAACATCATCAATCGGAACATAAGAACAGTTGTATGCAGCAACGTTGTCTCGATCTAGTGCAGGCCCGGCAGTCATGAGGGCACGCATAGAAGAAACAACACCCTGATTTAGCATCTGCTCTCGTACTAGATCAAGGTGGGCCTGTGGCACATCGTAATTGTGGTTCTTCTTGAGGCTATTTACCATATAGGAGAGATAGCGCTCAGTTGTCTCTACAAAAGTCTCGCGGCGGCCCTTATCCTCTAGCCACCGCGCATACCTACTGGTATGAATAAAGTTCTGATATGGGTCTTCAAGAAAACCCTTAATGTCATACAAAGAAAATACCTTTCCAGCCGTAGTCGTCGTACGGCTAATCCATCGCGTAGTTATACTATACTACCTGATTCGGCGGCTTAAATCAAGTGACTAAACGCTTGCTTAGTAAGCTTTTCCCAGTTGTACTCTTCGTGAAGAAGTGGTGCCTGAGCGTAAAATCTGTCACTTAGAGCTGCGAAATTCTCATAGGCATATCTGTACAGTTCTACAAGTTCATCGAAACTTGGCTCAAGCATCTTTCCTGGATGAACACCGGGCCACGGTGACTGAGCAAGCTTAGAGGAAAGACCAAGAGGGCCAAGGTAGTCCTTGTACTGAGCCCACTTTGCTGTGCAGATCGTTGGCATTCCTGTGGCGATAGCCTGAAATGGAATAAGACCGAAGCCTTCTCCCCAACTTGGATAAACCATTACGTGGTGCTGCTGCACAAAGCCTACAAGCAGGTCTTCTGGAAGTTCCTTGGTGATGAGCTTAACGTTGCTGTATTCATCTGGAGATCCTGCGATTCTTCCGTTGACCATTCTTCGGACACTATTGATTCTGTGAGCCTTGATGGTTAGCTCTACATCATCTTGATCTCCGAACGCCGCGCGAAATGCGTCTAGTGCCATCTGTCCACCCTTACGAGGTGCTGGCTCTCCCATGTGAAGGAACTTCATCTTTGTATAGACATTGCGCTTCTTTGGCTGCCACTGTGGATCAATACCATGTGGGTAAACCTTTACATTCTTCACACCAGCCGCTGTGTACCATCGCTGAATAAGATCACTGGTTGTCCATACCTCATCAGCAAGATTCATCTGCTCAAGCCAGCCCGGTGGAAGATTGGTTGACTCCCACGGCGTGTATCCGATATGATAGCCAAGTTGGTTAGACCACTCCCAATAATCTGGCTGTGAGAAGAAGATCTCGATCTTGCAATTCTTGTCTGCGAAGGGAACCTTGTGTCCTAGCTTTTGCAGACTCCTGACCATGTTGAATCCGGCGACTCCGTAACCGATAGTTGTGTTAAGATTGCCGGGAATAGTGGAAAAACTGATGTCCACTGTTGTCCTTTCGTCGTTGACATGCTCTTTGAGCTGTGTTACGATTATATCAGTTGGTTGGGCTATTGCTCAACATCAGCGCTAGCTTGACACACGATGGTGGCTGTGATAGCCTGAAACTATTCAGGATGTTACTCCACCTAACATCGTGGTCATTATTGTTAATGCCCTAGGAGAGGTGGAGAACTCCTAGGGCATTTTCTTTTGCCCGAAAGTCCTGGCACATCGGCCGAAGGGTTCTCCAAGGGTCTTACCTTCCGTCGCAGGCTGCTGCTATCGATTTCGACTTGATAGGGTAGTAAGACCCGTTTATTACATAAACGGGACTATATAAATTACTAACTCAATCTCTAACGAGATTGAGACGAGTTACTACGTAACTCGTAGAATACCTTAGATTACTAACTCAAGGGAGTAGTATGAAAGATATCTGGATAGTTACTTATACAGATAACAAGGGTAAATACCAAGAGAAGACTATTCGATCTCTGAAAGAGCTAGATGAACTCTCTGTTCACTTGAAGAAGGTCGGAATCACAAACTTCAAAGTCAATCATCGAAAGGAAAAGTAATGCGAAACGTAGATCGTTACTACCTCAAGTATGAACTCGATGGCCAGACCTACGAAACGGACGCTCTATATCCAATTCGTCAGGCTCGTGTGGAGAAGTCCATCCTTGAGGAAGACGGAGCAAAGAACGTTCGTATTGTCAAGTACGTTTCTGTGCTTGACTGATCACAGAACGGTTACAAGCTTGACACCAAACTGTAACTCTAGTAGAGTCATACAACATGACCGGGCGGCAACTGCCGCCCATAACTTGGAGGTTACTAATGGGTCAAGATATGAGGGGCAACATAGCGGCTATGGCTCTATGTCTAGGTGTTGTTGTCGCAGTTACTGCACAGGCAGCATCAGATATGGGTGTCAGTCCGCTTGAGGCTGAAAAGCCGAAGGTTACCCAGTCAGTCTCACCAGAGGCTACACCAAGCGCGGTGGTCAACAGCACTTCTCCGTCACCGTCCTTGTCTACGATTAAGATAGAGCCGGTGGCATATTCAAAGTCCATCAGCAGTACAAAGGACTACGCCAAGTCCAAGCTCAAGAAGAAGTTTCCTAAGTCATGGAAGAAGCAGTACAACTGCCTGAATCCTCTTTGGAAGCACGAGTCTTCTTGGAACTACAAGGCCAAGAATCCTTATTCTGGTGCGTATGGAATTCCTCAGTCACTACCTGCTTCAAAGATGAAGGCGGCGGGTAAGGACTGGAAGACTAATCCTCGTACTCAGGTTCGCTGGGGACTAGATCACTACATTTACAAGCGCTACGGCACTCCTTGCACCGCTTGGAGTCATTTCAAGAAAAAGGGCTGGTACTGAGCCTTTTGTGAAAATCTTCCTATGATGTTATGATGCTCATATGAAAACAGATGAGGATCGTTGTAGGGAGTACGGCGTTCCATATGATCCAACCATTACTCGCCCGGCCGTTTATCAGCAGTCAGGCTGGAAGTGTCATCTTTGTGGTAAGCGCGTGCGCAAATCATTAAAGTATCCACATCCACGCTCTGCATCTCTTGATCACATCGTTCCTCTTAGTTGGAGGAAGGATTCACCGGGACATGTTTGGGGAAATGTGGCTCTTGCTCACCTTCGCTGCAACCAAAGTAAAGGTGCAAGATTTGCGGGCAGTACAAAGCCAGCTCCACGAAAGCCAGGCATTGTTACTCCGCTATGGAAGCTCAGGCTGACTCTCTTTGCAGGAACAACAGCGCTATTTTATTTCAATGCGGAACCAACCGTGTTGACGATAGCCGCAGTGCTGTGTATACTGTCAGTAGTACCGCAAAGAAAAGTCCGTCGTCGTCGTAGACGAGCCTGGTGGAAGCTCTGATTTCACCGCCTTCCCCGTTAGTGGCAATGGCAAACACACTTCTCTCGTAAAGAAGAAATGCCGGTTCGATTCCGGCACGGGGATCTATGGCTACTGAAAGATGTTTCATGAAGCTTTGCCAGAAGTCTGGCAATCTTAAGGAAGTTACATACTATGGCCGTAAGGTCAAAATGTGCCCGGAGCACAGAGAGGCAGCTAAGTACCTCAAATGACCACTAGAGAGCGGATATTTGTGCTCTCATTCTTTATCTTGACTATCCTGTCATTGATCATCTTCGTTATATGGATGAATCCTTTGACAGGTCTTCTTGCTTTAATGATGAGCATGATCTCATTTCTATTCATACTTCACTACGGGAAGCCGTTATGACTCGATGCGAACAGATTATCCGTGAGTGTATGATTTCTTGCGGATGGCAAGCACATGAAGCTGATCAAGCTATCGAAGACCTCAAGCGCGAGGCAATCGAATCAGATCAGGCATGGCAGCAAGAAACCCAGAATCTACGCAGTGCAATAGATGATGCAACAGAGGCTCTGCACACGACTCTCTACAATTTGAGGAATGCGTGATAGACTAGATTCATGTGGTCAGATTTCCATAAATACAATCAGCTCGTCCGGGACAACATTGCCCCGGCGCTGGAGTGTCCAGATTGTCATAACAACTTAATACTCCGCACCAAACTTGATGCATCTTCCGACCTATATCTCTGGTGTCCGATCGATGATAAATATATCAAACCAGGATTAGAGATGCATCATCAAATCAAATCTGCGATCAAGGAGGTGGAGCGTGCTAGAACACAAGCTAGAAGAGATTCTAGAGTGGTTGCTAATCCTCTCCTTGGCAGTCAAGGAGAACCACTGGAATCTCCGAGGTAAGGAGTTTTTCTATCTTCACGAGAAGCTAGATGAACTTAACGATGATATCACCGAGTATGCCGACACAATTGCCGAAAGAGCGCGTGCAAGAGAGATGTATCTTGCACCAAAGGTCGCCTATGAATTCTCTGGCGAATCAGTCTCATACACACAGGCAGTAAACGGAATCAAGTCTTCTCTTGAGAACTTGACAATGGTCCTCTCAGGTGCTATCTTTAATATTACCGACGACCTCGCTACGCAAGATGTACTCATTGAAACTAAGCGCGGCGTCGATAAGTGGCTCTGGATGTTTACAGAGTCATCACGATAAACAACTGAATAGCAGGCCACCCAAAAGGGTGGCCTGCCTTTTGTCTATAAGGAGACCAATGAAAAAGCCCGACCTCAAGCGTCTTATGGACTGGAGAGGCGCAGTTTCATTCGGATCAGTGCTGATCGTTGCTCTTGCTTTGAGTTGGTGGAGCCTATATTCAATGGCTGTGGAATTCTACGGAGTTCCCAAGGAACTGGCTTTCGGAGTGAGTATTGCATTCGACGGTGCTGCTTTGTTTGTCGCTGACCTTGCATCCAAGTACGCTCGAACAGAAGATAGTGGTCTAGCTCCGAAGCTGGCCACTTACGCATTTGTAGGAACCTCTGTATATCTGAACGTAGAGCACGCAGCGCTGCTTAACTACGGGACTCCTGGAAAAGTTCTTTTCGGTGCCCCTCCTGTTATCGCAGGTGTATTGTTCGAATTGTACCTGCGCTTTGTGCACCGTTCAGAGATGCGTTCCAATGGACTGGTTGCCAAGCGTATGCCAGTATTCGGTAAGGTAAGCTGGATGATCTTCCCTGGGAAGACATTCAAGGGATTCAAGAATGTTGTGTTCTTCCGGCTCAATGAAGTCGTGACAAACGTGACAGGTGAAAGTCTGTCACGCAAGCGTGACAAGCCGGTGACACCTAAGAAAATGTCACGTGACAAGCGTGACAAAACAGATGACAAGAGCGTGACAAAGCCTGTCATGACAAAGGATGACACGCCTGTCAAGACGAATGCTCCAATCGTGACAACAGTGACAGAAATTCCACGCCGTGACGTGACAGATGACAAGCAAAAGAGCGTGTCACGCCTGGTCAAGGAGCTATGGGATGACGGAACCCGTGACAAAGCTGAGCTGCGAAAGCTGATTAGTGACATCAAGGGACGTGACATTCCTGCCAATACGATCACAGTTGCTCTGTCACGAATGTCACCTTGACAAGTGACAGTGGGTGTGACACTCTAGTGACAGATAAGACGACGTGACAAAAGTGTCACACCCAAGGAGTGATGATGGCGGTTCCTAGACCTAGAAATGTGAACGAAGCTAATCGAATACTTGAGGCTGCTCAGAAGTCATTCATGCGTGCTCGCAGAGAGAAGAATCACGCAGAGGCTACTAAGCAGTCAGACATAATCAAAGCGATGCATGATTGGTTGGCGGAAAATGGTTGAGCTAGGCGTATGGAGAGCACTTTCCAATCTGCGTGAGAAGCGCAGGGATGCTGCTCGTGGAATGGATAAAGCAAAAAGGTCCGGCGATAGAATCGGTGAGCAGAGATACAAGCGTGAAGTTGCCCGACTAGATGCCGAAATAAAGAACCTGGAAGAGAAGTGATGGACAGACAAGAAGCTCTGGAAATCCTGGATTGCTTTCTCTTCGAAGACATCATAAATAACCGAAACCCGTATGAAGAACGATGCAAGATCACATATGTTGGTGATCATTTCGCAGTTCTCGATACCGAAACGGGCGAGGTTCATAAGTTCAAAATGCAGTTCGTAGAGTCCGACCTGGCGGAAGACGTGTGGAATCAAGTCTTTGAGGATCAGGAATGGGACTGGTATATCAACAGAGAATGGGAAAATGACGAAGATTGACGTGCTTGACAAGGGTTATGTAAGACTAGTTGATAGTCTTGGTAATGATTTGTCTATCGTTAATGCTGCTCGTGTTTCCTATGCGAAGGAATCTGATGACTTTTCCGACAAGGACGACCGACTTCTAAAGTTCCTTGTTCGGGAAGGTCATCTTTCCCCGTTTAGGCATTCAGCATTGACATTTGAGGTATACGCTCCACTATTCGTGGCGCGTCAGTGGTGGAAGTACGCAGTTGCTTCTAGCCATCTGGAAGATCAAACTGGATGGAATGAGTCTTCTCGTAGGTACATTACCGAGGAGCCGGAATTCCACATTCCAGAAGAGTATGAATGGCGCTCAAAGCCAGCTAATTCAAAGCAGGGAAGTGGGGATAACTTCCCCGCAAACAGCCCCGGTGAGGATTTGGATGCTGCTTATGGTGACTATTGGACAGCAGTTCTAGAGGCTCATGTAGAAGACAGCGAAAAGATCTACAGTGAAGCACTCAGGGCGGGAATTGCTCCAGAGCAGGCTAGACTATTCCTTCCTGCATATGGAATGTTCGTCCGGTGGCGTTGGACAACCTCTCTTGCTGCTGTAGCTCACTTCCTCAAGGAAAGACTAGAGCATGACGCTCAGTTCGAGATTCAGCAGTATGCTAAGGCTGTTAATGATCTGACGAAGACAGTATTCCCAAGGACACTGGAGGCACTAAATGCAAAATGAGCCCGGCGCAGAAGAAACAGATGTATTCGATAGAGACAGTTATGAAGTAGTAAATACCATTATGCTTCTAAGACTCTATGACGTAATGATGTGCGTAGCAAGAGGAGTAAATCCAGAAGAGGCAGTAAAGCTGCTTGCTTTGCATAAGTCAGGCAAAATTGCTGGGCCTCCTCCAAGCTGGGATATGGCAGAAGATAATGAGGCTACGCCTAATGAATCATAAGACTGATAGTGTTGTAGCTTATCAGCAGTACAGGGCTTTCTGTTTAGACTATCAAGCATTAGAAGATGCTGATCTAGGTCTTCCAGGCTGTCTGCATTGCGGAAAAGAACCGAGCACTATTATGGTCACCCCGGATTGTTTTAATTGCCAATGCGACGCACACGCCCGTTTTGAGCCATGCATGCATGTAGTCGGATTCGAGCTATGGAGAGAATAGCCGAGACGGCAGCAAGATCATCTATTTCTGAATTCGAAATGTTAGTAATTTTTGATCTTGTATGATACATGCTTCGCATACCTTTGTAACAATCTGATTAGTGCGCCCATATGGCTTGACTTTCTCTCCGGGGAAGGTTCCACAAGGCAGGGCAGGCCGTTTGAAAATCGTTTCCAAAAGCCCTGTGCGCCCGTCTGAGGGCATAGAAATGCCCCGGTAGGTTTCCCTACCGGGGCGGTCCCCCTAGGCCGTTCAGACCCCCGTGGGACGCGTCCAGTTGGCACGACCCCGGTTAGCCTGCGGACCCTGCTTAACCTTGCCCGCGTCCTTGATCAGCTTACCGTCCCACATGTGACGGTTGTCATACAGGGGCACAAGCACATCGGTAAGGGCATCCTTACCCATGTCCTCGTTGCACTGCCTGCAAAGGGGAAGCATGTTCGCTGCACAGTAGGTGCCACCCGTTGCGTCAGCCTCACAGTGACCAAGGTTCAGCGTGTCCATGTTGCGGGGTGCACCACCAACGTACGCGTTCTCACCACAACCCACACACACAGCGTAGGTCTCACCGTCCGAGTGTCCCGTAAGGCTAGCCAGGTACAGCACCGTAGCGAGCAACTGACGGCGGTACGCGCTACCGGCCGTGCGGTCGTTGTCCCTGCACTGGTGAGTGTTGGCGTTGTGGGCGGTGACCGGGGCGGTGGTGGTGATCATTGTCTGTCTCCCTTGCGTTCGTCGTTGTACCTACATTCTGCCCTAGGTACCGGGCCTGAAACCACCCAATCCCACGTTTCTTAGGTAAAGACTTGGTAACGACCGGGGCGGTCGGACATATGGGGCAAATCGGACACCCTCGAATCTAGGGGTGGACAAAACGGACATTGGGTACATACCCCCACATAGGGGTACATATAGGACATATGGGTGCATACCATACCATACTGGTACAGATAGGGCATATAGGGCCTAGGCCACATAGGGGGCATTCCTCTTTAAGAGGGCATTACGTATTTCCGGGACAAATCCCCCGCGCGTGTACGATAGGCACAGAAAATTCCCGGAGGATCTAGGTTGTGCGTAGCGTATGGCCTGTGTATACTGGTACTACACCAAGACGGAAGGGACTGATCAACTTGACCACTCTCGAACTTCTGGAGCGGGCTGTCTCTGAGGGATGGGTCTCTGTGAGTACCCTCCCCGTATCCACCGTGCGTGAGGACATGCGTACCGTGGACATGGACGAGACCGACTACCCGCACGTTTCCGAACTGGCGTAACTCAATATGGGGGATATCCGAAAGGGTATCCCCCATTAGGGGCAGAAAGGGAAAGCAATGTTCAAGAAAAAGGCAAAAGCCGTTCGTACACATTCGCTTACCCTCAAGCTCGAAAAGAATGGACTGTTTTCCGAAACGGGCGTAATTTCTTCGGGAAATCTCGAAATTCTTCTTCGGAAGTACAACGAAAACGGATTTCGCCCGGTGGAAGCAAAGCATTCCAAGTATTGCCACTGTGGCGAAGGAAAAGAGGAAATTCGTGTCATCTGAGCGTCTGCAAACCCTTCTTGAGGGAATGCGCGAATTGGCCGCAAAGGCACAGAGTTTTCCGATCAACAACGAAACTCTTGCCGCTGGAATGGCCCTGGCAGAGCAATTCGAGGAATTCGACCTTCTGATTCTGGAATCCCGCAACATTCCGACCGATTGGAAGTGAATTCATGCTCTTGAGCCAATTCATCATCGATTCCATTCACAAGTTCATGCGTGACAACAAGGGTCAGCGCTACGGGCAATTCATGTTCAACGAACTGGACAAGATCAGGCCCGACATCACGAATGGGATCACTGGCACAATCCATGATCCTTTCTACGCGAATGACAACAACGACCCTCGAATTCACCGATTCTGGGCCTATGTGGAGCGAAGCTGGTGAATCTGAATAAATTCGCTTAGATTTTCACCCCTGTGTTTCTTAGGTATATGCACGAAAAACCTTCGAATCATAGGGGTGAATTTCTGACTAAAAAGTTAGCCGCCCCGGCTAGATGACTAAAAATCTGTGTAGACATGTAGAGACTAAAAAATCGGTGCATGGGTTGCGCTACTAAGAATCCGACTGCTAGACTACACACATGAGCCTGGGAATCAATTGGATCAGCGAAGGCGAAGTGTTCGTTCAGCGAGAGGTGCAAATCGGACACGAACAGACTTTCCTCTATGTGGAAGTCGTGGATCAGTGGATCAAGGTAGGTCATCACAACCCTCGTGAATGTCTGCGAGCTGTCTACCCGCGAGAGACGATCCGTCGTGCTTTCAAGAAGGTAGATCGAGTTCCCAACGAGTGTGCGTGTCAGGGTCAGTTTCTTTGGGAGGGCAAGTGATGTGTTTTCACAAGTGGACAAAGTGGAAGCTCATGATCGCTCACATGGACAGCCCTTTGCTCGGATGGATCAAGGGTAAGCCTGTAGCATGGTCTCAGCCTATGCAGGTGCGTAAGTGCATCAAGTGTGAGAAGATCCAAACCAAGTCTGTCTAGTGGAGGCCCTTCGGGGCCGCCCCGGCTAAATTTCAGATGTCTTGCCACCGGCCCCAATTACGTGCTAGACTCATCCCTATGAAGACGCCGAAGGTTCGTAAGCCCAAGCCGTTCTACGCCAACATCTACCTCGAAGACCTCGCGTGTGGTGGTCCGGAAGAGGGCGGATGGTACTACAACTACCGTGAGCCGTGCGTGTCCGTCAAGGTTCGTTCCCGTCGTGAGGCTGAGACCGTTCTCAAGCGGCTGACCAAGAAGCGTTACAGCAACAACGGACGCAAGGCCATCTGGTCCGTCAACAGCACCGGTCGCTACCTTGACCGTATCGAGCGTAAGCCCGCCGAGCGTGAGAGCGACTATTCCCCTTGGGAGTAGCGGCAAGCGCCCTTCGGGGCGCGAACCGCCCCGGCCAAAAAATCTTGAAAACCGGCCCTCGAAACAGTTGGACACGGCCCGCTAGACTCTGCTAAGCTTAGTACATCGAAGGGGGCAAGAAGTCCCCTAAGACGAAGGGAAATCTCATGGAGCGCATCGAGATCGTTCAGCAGGTCGGCAACTACTTCCCCGACACCAAGATCGCTGACGCTCTCCGCTTCGCGGGTGACATCGACCGTGGCTTCCGTCGCAAGATGGAGGACGCCCGGTACAAGGCCGAGGACGAGAAGTACGAGTACGCCGAGAAGCGCTACAACGAGGGCGTTCAGGCGGGCAAGGACTCCATCCGCACCACCTTCGACCCGAAGGTTGTGGAGGCCACCACGTGGGCGATCATGAACTTCACGGAGCGTGACTTCACCCGCAAGATCACCTGCATCAAGGTGCTGCGCGACAAGTTCCGTCCGCTGGGTCTGATCGAGGCGAAGTCCATCGTGGACATGATCACGCCGCTCGGCAAGACCGACGCTCTCGACTGGCCCAAGATCGAGAAGGCCGAGAAGGACTCCCCGCGTGAGGAGCCCCAGGGTCTCGCGCAGTGGGAAAAGGATCTTCTGGAGGGTACGCCCGAGCCCGAGTTGGCCACTCAGTCCGCGCTGAACGCGCTGCGCAACAAGCTGACCAACAACGACGTGGCGCGTGAGTCCATCGAGTCCGAAGAGTCCAGCTACAACGAGGGTCCGTGCCCGTGCGGTTGCGGTATGGGTGAGGACTGATCAGAAAGCCTAGCGGCCCCTTCGGGGGCCGTTTTGGCCGCCCCGGCTCTTTTGAGAATGTCTTGCAATCTGGCCCGGCGTCATGTAGACTCGTCTTAACGAAGGGGAGAGATCATGTCGATGCCTCTCAGCTACAAGATCCGCAAGTATCTGCAAAGCAACTTCGGCAAGCTTCGTACGGGTGACAGGGTTGTAGTCGTCAACAGTTGGGCTCAGCTCTACTTGAACGAGGGCCTTGAGATTGACGGCAAGATCGCGTACACTGGAACGGTACAGAACGTTGTGTACAACTCGATCACGGTCCTTGTGGATCACGGGTTCTACCGCAACGCTGCTTTCGTCCCTGACAGAAGTCAGCACACGTTCAACGAACTGCGTGACAACGTTCACCGCATCTGATAGACTCTAGTAACACCGAACGAAAGGCAAAACAATGGCCGTTCTCATGGGCGAGGTTTCCGTCAAGCGTGCTGGTGTCGTCATCACGATGGCCACCGTCTACGGAGTCGAGTTCGAGTACCGCGTCAACGAGCGTTCCGGCAAGGTCTACGTCGAGGCTGCGGGTACGGCTGAGAAGCTGTCCGCTCTGCACCGTGCCGCTCCGTTCCGTGTCACCAAGGTTCTGCCGGGCTACGAGGTCAAGAGCAAGTCCTACGACTTCGGCAAGAGCATGGGACTCGGCCAGAAGCCTGCTCTCTAAGTCGTCTGGCCCCTTCGGGGGCCATTCGGCCGCCCCGGCTAATTTGCTAGAGGGCTTGTGTTCTGTCCTACGACTGTGTTAGACTCTACTTACACCGAGCGAGAGGAACACAAATGTTCTCCACGATGCACCAGATCGTCGCCGCTTCCCGTGAGACCAACTCCACCGCGCCGCACTGGTTCAACCGTTCCTCCATGCGATTCTTCAACACGGAACTCCAGCCCAACATCTTCCCCATCGGCCAGCGTGGCGCGATCTTCGTCACGTCCGACTACAACAACGACCCGGAAGACCTGGCGTACACCCTTCGCTACGCGTCCCGCAACGAAGAGGGAGCGTTCACCGTCACCACCCTTGACGGGTTCGGTGACTATGAGTCTTTGGAGGATGCCGAGGACGCGGCCAGCGCTTACCAGCGTTTCTACCGTGAGGTCATGAACATTCGGGACTGACGGCAAGCGCCCTTCGGGGCGCGAACCGCCCCGGCGAAAAGATCTTGAAGATCTATGTTGCACTTCCCTGCCACCTCTGTATATACTAGAGACACAACGAAGGGAACGAAGCAAATGCGAGAAGATCTTCGTCAGCAGCGTCGAGAGCGCTACAACAACCGTAACAACAAGATCAAGGAAGTCAAGAAGCTCGGTGAGATGCGTCGTGAGAGGGCCATCGCCTTCCGCAATCACCGTGACATCTGGGACATCGACCCGCTTGAGTGGATGGACTGATCGGCAAGATCCTAGGCTGTATCGGCCTAACCATCCTGATTCCTTGTTTCATCGGCCTACTTATGCTAGGCTTGTGGACAGTCAAGACAGTGCTTTTCTCCCTCTTCTAGGAGTGTCATGTACAACGTCAAGGGTGTCATCAACGTCTCCAACGTTTCCGGCCCCGCTGCGGCCATTCTGACGCTGGTGAACCTCGGTCTCGGCGTTCTGGGCATCATGATCTTCGGCGCTCTCCTGCACATCGGCTGGAACTGGATCTGATCATGGCGTGCCGCCTTCGGGCGGCATAGCCGCCCCGGCCAAAAAATCTTGATGAGTTGAGTTGACTCCTCATCACATCCTCCGCTAGACTTAGACTATCAACAGGGCGAGAAACCTGGAGTGGATATGCCCAAGGTCAACGTGGAAAAGCTCTGGCACGACGCGATCTTCGGGGACGCTTCCGAGTCCCGCACGGGTAACTACGGTTCCCGCTGGATGGACGACAAGGAAAAGTGCATGCTCGCCAAGTTCGATGAGCTGCCGCGTGCGTTCATCGAGAGCATCGAGAAGGACGGCATCAAGACGCCGATCGTTTACAGCCCTGAGCGCAACCGTGTGACCAACGGTCATCACCGTCTGCTCGTCGCCTACCTGCTCGGCATCACGGAGATCGAATACATCCACCCCAACGAGACGAACAACGGTTGGGAACTGGAGAGGGAGGCAGCAAAGAAGGGCCTTCCGATGGGCCGTAGGTAGACTGGCGGCGGGGCTTCGGCCCCGCTAGCCGCCCCGGTTCGGGGTTGTAATCTCGTCTCTGTTCGTGTAGACTTTAGCTATCAGCCAACGAGGCCAGGGGGCCAAAATGCGTACTCACGTCACTGTTCTTTACGCCGACCGCGACCAGCCCGTCAAGTTCCGCGTGAACCTTCCGATCGAAGAGGTCAAGGAAAAGCTGTACTCCAAGGTGGCTGTTCTGGAGGAGCCGGACGGCACCCTGTACGTGATCAACTTCGAGAAGGTGGATCAGTTGGAGATCCGCAAGGCGTACTGAGCAGCGTGCCGCCTTCGGGCGGCATAGCCGCCCCGGCGAAAAGATCTTCGGGAACTGTGTTGCATCCGGTCCCCATCCCTTGCTATAGTAGAGACATCAAAGAGGGAAACACCCTCTAAGAGAGGAATTCATGGACGCCATCGACATCGTCAAGATCTTCATCGACAACGGCCTGGACATGAACCTCGGTCAGGCGGCGGACGTGGCCCGTCAGATCAACAACACGGTGACCTACGAGATCGAGCAGAAGCAGAACAGCAGCTACACCAGCGGCTACAACCTCGGCATCACCGAGGGTCGCATGCAGAAGGCCAACGAGATCCGCAACGAGGGTCTGACCGTCACCAAGGCCGAGATGATCAGGCTGCGAGGTGCCGAGGACTTCGCCTACAACCAGGCGCGTGAGGCCGCTCCGAAGATCATCAAGGAGATCGGCAAGCTCTACAAGATCATGTGCATCAAGCGTCTCCGCAACGACTTCCCGTTCCTGGGTCTCAAGGACGCGAAGGACATCATCGACGCGGAGGTCAAGAAGATCACCGACGCCGAGGACGCCGCGATGCGTACCCGCTACGACTACAGCTACGACAGCTACGACTACGGTTGTGGCCCCGACTGCTCCATTTGCGGCTGAAAGCTGCGCCCTTCGGGGCGCACGCCGCCCCGGTCAAAAGATCTTGGTGGGAAGGTATTGTACATCGTCGCTTACGTCTGTTAGACTAGAGACATCGAAAGGGAGGGAAAACCTCCCGGAGAGGTGGTTCGCATGAGCGTCAAGCTGGAGAAGATCACCGACACGCAGACCGGTGTCATCCGTAAGGGATGGCTGGAGGACATCTGGACGATGCCCGAGACGGCACCGGACGAGCACCTGGACGACATGGAAATTCTCGTGGACTGCGAGTAGACAAACCAAGCTCCATCCGCTAGACTAAGAACACACCACGACGAAAGGCTCCAAAATGAAGGCCATCGCCATCGCCAAGGTCATCGCTGAGACCCCCATGACCGCCACCGTGCGTGTCGCGCTCGTCCGCAACATCACCGCTGAGATGACCGACAACATGGCCAACGAGTTCGAGACCGTCGCGCTCGGCCTGGATGACTTCGAGGTCGCCCCCAAGTGATCAACTAGCCAATGGCCCCTTCGGGGGCCATTCGGCCGGGGCGGTCAAAAGATCTTGATCCAAGCGTGTTGATTCTCCCTCTTACGTCTGCTAGGATGAATCTATGGGACTCAAGCGAACCAACGACCGCAAGACGACCGTCCGAGCCAACAAGGCAGGTAAGCAGTCGCTCATCAAAAACGCATTCTCTCTGCCGTCCGGTAAGGCATTCTCTTGCCCCGGTGCGACTGGTGTATGTGAGACCATCTGCTATGCGGGAAGGATCGAAAAGCAGTATCCCGCATTCCTCGCAGTGGCAATGCACAATTGGGAATTGCTCAAGGATGCATCCCTTGACGTAATGATCGATCTCCTGAGTGAGATGATCACTGAATTCGCCAATGAGTGCGAAAAGCACAATGTCCCTAAGCTGTTCCGCTGGCATGCGGATGGTGACATTTTCTCCGCTACTTATGCGGAAGCAATCGAGACTGTTTGTCTCGAATTCCCTGACGTGCATTTCTGGATCTACACTCGTTCATTCGAGTATGTAGGATTCATCACGTCTATCCCTAACCTGTCTGTCTACCTTAGTGTAGACAAGGAAAACCTTAACGCCGGGCTTCTTTGCGCGGCTGACAATCCCGGTGTCAAAATGGCATATCTGGGAGAAACCTTCAACGAAGGTAAAGAGATCTTCGAAACTCTGACTGGCGTTCCCGGTGGGAAGTGTCCCGAGAATGCTAAGCAGATTCCGCTCATTACCGAAAAGGGTGGTGCATGCGTGACGTGCGGCCTTTGCATCTTTGGTAAGGCCGACATTCGATTCTCTCGCACAAAGAAATAGCGTGAGGCCCTTCGGGGCCGGGGCGGCGAGACAAATCGGACATAATTTCATGTTGACCCTGCCCGCCATGCTCTGTTAGACTTAAGGCACAACGAAGGACAACGGAAGGAACCAAATGCAGACTCGCCGTGAGTACGCCGCTTCCCTCGGTCTCGCTGAGATGGGTAAGCGTGGTCGGATGAGTGCCAAGGCCAACGAGGCTGTCAAGGCTGCTGAGGCTGCGGGTACCGTCTTCGCTGACACGGGCGTCGTCCGTACCAACAAGCCCGCTGCGGTCAAGGCCGGTGCCTATGACGCTAAGGCGGTGCGAGCGTGGGCTAAGGCCAACGGTATCGAGATCAACTCCCGTGGCCGCATCTCCAGTGAGATTCTGGAGGCGTACGCAAAGGCCAACCCGGATGTCAAGGCTGAGGCTGTCTCCGGTGTTAAGGCTCCGAGCGGTAAGGACGTTCGCCCGCACGCCGCGCGTTTCCGGTCCGCCTCTACGGAGTACGTGGCCGTAGACCGTAAGGGTAAGGTGTGGCGCTTCTCTGAGAACGAAGCGTGCAAGTGCGGTTACTCCCTGGCCTACTGCAAGTGCGGTAGCCCGGTGGTGCTGGGCCTTGACGTAGAGGTCAAGAGCAAGTAAGGTAGACCTATGGCTAACGTGATGCTCGAAATCGAGCCCAACGGAGATGATCAGGAAGATCAGGCATGGAGCATGATCCAAGCTCTCGGCCCCTTCCTGGCAACGGTCCTCGGTATGTCTGTCAGCGTATCTGACGGATACGGGAATACGCAAGACTTCGAACCCAAGTAACGGCTACGGCCCCCGAAAGGGGGCCGTTCCATTGGAGGCACAATGGCTCGGAATGGCGATATCTTTCGTCTCGCAGAAGTCTCGGTAATTGCACCCGACATCTATCAGGGAACTCGCACTACGTCTACCCGTCGAAGCGCGGCGGAAAAGGACGCAGACAAGATTCTCTCTGTACTCGATAAGCGCACGTTCAACGCTCACACCCTTGCATACCTGATGTGCTCTCAGCATGAGGAATTGCAAAAGCCTCTGTTTGATCTGGCTATTGGCATCCTTAACGCAATGGCTGCGAAGGAAGCTGCGGGCACTACACGCAATGACGACGAATACAATCGAGCATCTGTTGCCCGTTTCATCATCGAGCAGATGATCATCCGTATGGGCACTTGACAGAGCGGCCTTCGGGCCGCCCCGGTCAAAAGATCTTGGTGGATTGGGTTGCGATCTCTGCTGATACTCCGTTAGACTAGGACTACCAACCAGGGAAACCTAGGAGGAACCGTGATTGTTTACCGTGTTGCCCTTCCCCCGACGCATGAGGGCAACCGTACGGGCAAGTGGGCCGGTCCCTACCGTGAGGGTTTCGACTCGTTCGACGCCAATGTCAAGGCGGTTTCCAACCGTCTGTGCCGTGAGCACGTGGACGAGACGCACCCCACGCCGTGGACCGATGTGGTCGGCGGCATCATGCCGAATGAGTTCTGCGTTCTGGTTTCCCCCGAACAGGTGGCCGAGTGGTTCGACAACTTCGGCTATGACCTGGACGATGCGGGTTACATGGTCGTCGTCTACGACACTCAGTCTGAGGTCAGGGACGGCACCTATCAGTCTGTGGCGGCTGTCAAGGATTCCGAGATTATCGGAACGTTCGAGCCTCTGGGGATGATTCCCTAATTGGCCGTGGCCCCTTCGGGGGCCACAAGCCGCCCCGGCGAAAGGATCTTCCTTGAACCATGTAGACACAACACCCTAGACTCTGTTAGACTTGAGCTATCAGCAAGGGGGAAGGCGAAAGCCCGAAGCCTTGGATGATCTGTTGCTTGATCAACTCCACAGGGTGTTCTCTGACTACTTTGACAAGTAGTCCCCGTGCAAGGTAAGCTAGTAGTAAATCCGCCAATCATTGGAGCAAAAATGCACGGTCTCGAAATCGGTTCCCGTGGTCAGGTCGCGTTCGCTTCTCGTCTGGAGCCCGCGTGGCACAACCTCGGAACTGTCTTCGAAGGTGAACTCACCACTTCCGAGATGCTTCGGCTCGCACACCTGTCCAACTGGAACGTGCGGCTGGAACTTCTGGAGCGTAAGGGTCGCGTGTCTAAGGACATGTTCGAGGTGATCCGTACCAACCCGTTCGATGGGCTGGACGACTCCCTCGGCATCGTGGCCGCCCGCTATAAGGTGGTGCAGAATGAGGAGCTGTTCGCCTTCGGTGACGGCATCCTCGCGGGTGGTGGAACGTGGGAGACTGCCGGTTCTATCAAGGATGGTACGCAGGTCTTCGGATCTCTGCGTATCGGCCGAGAGGTTCTGGTCGGTGACTCCGACGTGACCAACATGTATCTGCTGGTCAACACCTCCCATGACGGTTCTCTCGCGGTGCAGGCGAGTGTCACTCCGGTCCGTGTCGTGTGTCAGAACACGCTGAACTTCGCACTCCGTAACGGTGTGAAGCAGACGTTCAAGATGCGCCACACTCAGACCATCGAGGGTCGCATGGCCGCCGCGCGTGAGGCACTGAACATCACCTTCGCCTACGCGGATGAGTTCGAGCGTGAGATGAACGAACTGTTCCGCACGGAGTGCACGAAGAATCAGTTCGATGAGCTGATCAAGACGATCTACGGTGACCGTCCGGCTGAGAACGTCAAGGGTTCTCAGGTCAAGTGGGACGGCAAGCGTGATCTGCTGATGGGAATCTTCACCGACACGGGCGACGGTCCCAAGACCACTCAGTCTCTGGCTGGCACGATGGCCGGTGCGCTGAACGCGCTGACTGAGCGTCTGGACTGGTACCGGATGCCGCGTAAGGGTGAGGTTGACAACCTGTTCGCTGCGGCGAGTGGTTTCGACCCGGTGATCAACGCCGAGAAGAACAAGATCCGTAAGGCAGTGCTGAGCCTGGCTGCCTGAGTCAATGGCCCCCGCTTCGGCGGGGGCTTTTGGCCGCCCCGGTCTCTGGACATCTTGAGACTACTAGTGTAGACTGGCAACAGTTCGAAGGAGGAGCATGGCAACGGATTTCAACGGACACTACTCCTACATTCTCGAAAAGGAGCGTGCCAACATGAGCAAGGGAATTCCGATCCCCGGCACTGGGCGACGGACGTGTGGTGGCTACTGCTGCCACTCCAGCTCTGGAAAGTCTGGCGTCATGGGTGGTAGTCGTATCCTTGCTCACCGCTACATGGATGAGCTGGACAATGGGAAATGGCACCGCCGTGAGATCCGCCGTAAGGAAAAGGCTTTTTGGCTGAGTGAGGCCCTGAGCGAGATCGAAGAGGATCTGTACGACGACGAACCCGACTTCTAAAGGCTAGGCCCTTCGGGGCCTGACCGCCCCGGTCATTTTGGCCCGGTGGTAGACATGTCCCTTGTACTCTGTTAGACTAGTATCAACGAAGGGACAGAACATGACTCGCACTGTGACCGTGATCGTTCTCGAAGAGGGTGTTCGAAGGGAGCTGGAATTCACAGGCATCATGGACAATGGCATCGAGTTCGATGTCAAGACTGGCACTCTCACTCTGTGGGAGGAGAAGGGCAAGCTTCTGAACTCTCGTTGGGTGGTGCCGTTCGTCTCGCACTACAACGTCACTGACGAATTGCAGTGGTGATTGACACAGAGCGATGGCCTTGTTACACTATTGTAGTGAGGTCATAAGGTGTGTTCCTGGGTTCCCTATCAGTCCATCTCGGGCGAGGGATTAAATAGCAGATGGTCGGCTGCAACCCAGGGACCTTTCAATTTATCCTGTGGAACGAAGTGCTAGCCGCCCCGGTTCGTTGCTTATCCTAACTAACTCTCATGACTACATGGTCGATTAGTCATTTGTCTGTTGTGTCCGATTTTTCACCCTTTACGATAGGGGCCAAAATTCCCGGAAGATCTTGAAGCGCATTTACGAATGGGCCGAAATTCCCCGGATGATTTTCGAATTCAAATTCAAGACAGTTAGTTCGGTCTGTCTTATATAAGACATGAAACAAAGCCTCCCGTCTTTATTGGGAGGCTTCTTCTGTTTTACGATATAAGACATAGGATACACAAGGATGATTGGCCGGTGGCAGTAGGTGTCCTTGTACTATATAAGACATAGAGAACCAACCAATACTCCACCGGACCAATTCTACATATAAGACATAGCACAATCAATCTGTCTTGGCTGAATATGCTGGCTGTATAGCATGGCTGCATACTTTGGCTGTCATAGTGGGCTGACTTACGAATCGAAGGCAAAATAGGCATGCATGGCTATGATTCTAAGGTCTATCTGGCATGCCCTTTACGAATGCATCCAAAAATGTGCAGAAATGCCGTGTTTTCACAGGTTTTGGGCCGATTATTGGCAGTTTTCATAGGTTTTGGGGCTATTTTTGCTGGTTTTAAGAGGCCCGCTGAGCCCTTGAATCGATACTTTATTAGGCTGGCTGCATATATTGGCTGTGAATCTAAGGCTGGAACCCCCTTCTGACCTTAGAAATGAAGATATGGCTTACGATCCGCCTTCGATTTCCTGCACCATTACACACTATCTTTTAGTAAGTATCTCTATATCAGAATAGTCAACAATCTCAGAAAGTTATCCACAACCTGTGCATCTACCTGTGGATAACTTAGCTTGACATCAAGACGTTCTGCTTATTCATCTGTCTACTACCATCTCACATCAGTCTCTCAACAAGGCTGCCAGCATGCCTGCGTTCGCTTCTCGCATTGCTTTAAATGATTGGTGTGTCTGACTATGCCCTCTTTATTACAAAGCCATATGAAGGCTTCTGACTACTCTGTCTGCTTGTCTACTCTGTCTTATATGGTAATGTCTTATGAGTCTTATATGTATGAGGGAACTCTAGCCACCGGGCTTTTTCTGACTAAAAATCTGGCCAACTGATTTCCTGACTAAAAATCCGAGCAATCGATTCCTTCCTACAGAATTTGACTACTAATTGACCTCGGGTTAAAATACAGTCATGAATACTAAAACATGCAACACCTGCGAAGAGACCAAGAGTCTCGATGAATTTCATGCAGATCCAGCAAAGAAGGATGGCAGACGTAATCAGTGCAAGGTCTGTCGTCTATCTAAGGCAAGAGTGAAGGAACCAAAGAAGTACAGAGCTAGCAGTCATGTCATTGTTGACGGTAAGAAGCTTTGCACTGGATGCAAGAACATGTATCCTCTCCATGTCTTTGACAAGCAGGCAACAACAAAGACAGGGTATTCATACTACTGCAAGGCATGCAAGTCTGCGAAGAGGAAGCCTTCTTATGGAATGAAGGAGAGACTAAAGAAGTATGGAATCACGCAGGAGAAGTTCAATCAAATGATGAATGAACAGGGAGGTCTGTGTGCCATCTGCAAAAAAGATATTTCTGAAACGGCGTACATCGACCACTGTCACACCTCACTAGAGGTTCGAGGGCTCCTATGTCATCACTGCAATAGCGGACTCGGCATGTTCTTTGACAATCCTGAATATCTGCGAGCTGCCATCGACTACCTGTCTGACTAAAAAATCAGTCGTTGACTAAAAATCCAGGAAAACGGAAAAGGACTACCAAATCGGTAGTCCTCGTCCTCGTCCCAGTATTCGTCAGTCCAGTCCACTTCTCCGAACCACATCTCTAAACCGGGCGGCATTACTAGTAGCACTTCCATACAGTTCCTTATCTTCGTCCATGTTAAAGGACGGATCAAACCGTGATGCCCATGCAAGCCAGTCTGTATTCTCCATTATGCAGCAGAGGGCGCATTGCTTCTGTGGTCTAGTTGCAAGGGCTG
>JACCDR011454486.1_pt1 | contig 23894 bp, 18 predicted proteins | sample 7446431 | NCBI WGS metagenome assembly JACCDR01 (sample SAMN15323443, study PRJNA562643) | freshwater metagenome | isolation source: river surface water | place: USA:Blue River Watershed | collected 2017-08-17 | reverse complement strand
AGCCCTGGTAGAGCCGTACCATGAGGCCCTGCCACCCCCACCGCCCGCCCGGCTGGCGGCTTTTTTGTGGGCCAACACCGCCGGCATGCGGCCCTACCTGGCGCTGGTGATGTTGTGCACGGCGGCCATCGGCGCTTTTGAGGCGCTGCTGTTCAGCATGATGGCGCATGTGGTGGACCTGCTGGGCACCACCGCACCGCAGGCCTTGTGGCAGCAGCACGGCGGTGTGTTGCTGGTGCTGGCGGCCGTGCTCGGCGCCAGTGTGCTGGTGGCGGCGCTGCAGGCGCTGGTGAAGTACCAGGCGCTGTTTGGCAACTTTCCGATGCGGCTGCGCTGGAACTTCCACCGCCACATGCTGGAGCAAAGCCTGTCGTTCTACCAAGACGAATTTGCCGGCCGCATCGCCACCAAGGTGATGCAGACCTCGCTGGCGGTGCGCGACACCTGCTTGATCTTCAGTGACATCATGGTCTACGTCGTCACCTACTTCGTCACCATGGTGGCGGTGGTGGGCGGGTTTGACGCCTGGCTGATAGTGCCCTTCTTGGTGTGGATGGTGTTGTACGGCTTCACGCTGGTGTACTTTGTGCCGCGCCTGGGCCGGGTGGCGCAGAGCCAGGCCGATGCCCGTTCACTGATGACGGGCCGCATCACCGATGCCTACACCAACATCAGCACCGTGAAGCTGTTTTCGCACGCGCGCAGCGAGGCGCACTTTGCACGCGGCGCGATGCAGGAATTCATGCAGACGGCCTACGTGCAGATGCGCCTGGTGACCGGCTTTGAGATCGTCAACCAGACGCTGAGCGTGCTGCTCATAGCCTCTACCGCCGCGCTGAGCCTGGTGCTGTGGCAGCAGGGCCAGTTGGGGCTGGGCGCGGTGGCGGCGGCCTCGGCCATGGCCTTTCGGTTAAACGGCATCAGCCACTGGGTGATGTGGGAGATGTCGACGCTGTTTGAACACATTGGCACCGTGCAAGACGGCATGGCCACGCTGTCAAAGGCGCGTTCGGTGGTGGACGCACCCGGCGCGCAGGCGCTGCGGGTGCCCCAGGGCGAGGTGAAGTTCGACAACGTGGGTTTTGCCTACGGCGGCATACGCCAGGTGGTGCAAGGTTTTACGCTGACCATCAAGCCGGGCGAGAAGATCGGCCTGGTGGGCCGCTCGGGCGCCGGCAAGAGCACGGTGGTGAACCTGTTGCTGCGCCTGTACGACCTGGAGCAGGGCCGCATCAGCATCGACGGCCAGGACATCGCTGGTGTCACCCAGGAAAGCCTGCGCCGGCAGGTGGGCATGGTGACGCAGGACACCTCGCTGCTGCACCGCTCGGTGCGCGACAACATCGTCTACGGCCGGCCCGAGGCCAGCGAAGCCGAGATGCAGCGCGCGGCCGAGCGCGCCGAGGCCCACACCTTCATCACCACGCTGACCGACCCCAAAGGCCGCACCGGCTTTGACGCCCATGTGGGCGAACGCGGCGTGAAGCTGTCGGGCGGCCAGCGCCAGCGCATCGCGATTGCGCGCGTGATGCTGAAGGACGCCCCCATCTTGCTGCTGGACGAGGCCACCAGCGCGCTGGACAGCGAGGTGGAGGCCGCCATTCAGCACAGCCTGTACCAGCTGATGGAGGGCAAGACGGTGGTGGCCATTGCACACCGGTTGAGCACCATCGCGGCGATGGACCGCCTGGTGGTGATGGACCAGGGCCGCATCGTCGAAGAAGGCACACACCACAGCCTGCTGGCCGCCGGCGGCATCTATGCCAGCCTGTGGGCGCGCCAAAGCGGCGGCTTTCTGGGCGAGGTGGTGGGCGAGGTGGACGGTGAGGTGGAGGGCGAGGTGGACGGTAAAGCGCTTGCGCCGGCAGCGTCAGTGCGTTGACATCTCAACCGGCAGCGTGGGGTCGAAGTCGGGCACGGTGGGTTCAACTGGCAGCCGCTCAACCCGCGACGCTTCGACTGGCAGCGTGGGGTCGATGTCGGGTACGGGGGCCGACAGCACCATAGGCTCGGTGTCTATCCACTGCTGCGTCACGGCCGCTTGTGCTGCGGCCATGGCCGCAGCGGCCGAGCCGGCGTGTGCCGTGGTGCGCGGCAGGGCTTGGCCGTCGTTGGGGCGCGCGCCACTGCCATAGCGGTTTGCCACGGTGGGCGCGGGCGGTGCTGCAGGGCTGCCCGGGGCCTGTGCGGCCGCCGGGCTGCCCGCAGCGGCCGGGTTTTGCTGCCCGGCCAGCAAGCGGGACTGCACGGTGGCCGACAGGTCGGCCAGCCGGGTGTCAACGTCCAGCGCGTGGGCCTGCAGCAGGTCGTGTGTGTTTTCCGACCACGCCAGCTGCTGGCGCATCTCGGCCAGGTGGCGGCGGTGTTCCCACAACGCCACAGCAATGGCAATGATGAGCAAAGCGGCGCCTGCGGCGCCCAGACCGAGAAGGATTTGATCCATGGGCGGGGTATCGACGCCGCAGCGCGCCCACTTGAGCCGCCGCCTTGCCCCTGCGGCGTGCGCGCGTGACGCGCTGCACCGACAATCCACGGTCTTGCCTGCCCGAAGCACCAACGTGCCCCCCACCGTGCCCCCCACCGTGCCGAACAACCTGCCTTCCCGTGCACCCGTTGCACCGCCCGCGCGTGCCCGTGCAACTGCTGGGGCCTCAGGACCTGGCGGCGCCCCGGCGGGTGCGGCGGCGCTCACGTCATACCGGCCCTTCTGGGCCAAGCGTTTTGGCCCGGCGCCTTTTCTGCCGATGAGCCGGGCCGAAATGGACCAGCTGGGCTGGGACAGCTGCGACGTGATCATCGTCACCGGCGACGCTTATGTGGACCACCCCAGCTTCGGCATGGCGGTGATCGGCCGCACGCTGGAAGCGCAGGGTTTTCGTGTCGGCATCATTGCGCAGCCCGACTGGAACAGCGCCGACGCTTTCAGGGCGCTGGGCCGGCCGAACCTGTATTTCGGCGTTGCGGCGGGCAATATGGACTCGATGATCAACCGCTACACGGCCGACCGCAAGCTGCGCAGCGACGACGCCTACACCCCCGGTGGCGTGGGCGGCAAGCGCCCCGACCGTGCCACGCTGGTGTACACGCAGCGTTGCAAAGAGGCTTACGGCGAGGTGCCGGTGGTCATTGGCGGCATCGAGGCCAGCCTGCGCCGCATCGCGCACTACGACTACTGGCAGGACAAGGTGCGCCGCAGCATCCTGGTCGACAGCAAGGCCGACCTGCTGCTGTACGGCAACGCCGAGCGCGCCATCATCGAACTGACCCACCGGCTGGCGCGGCGCGAGCCCATCGACACCATCACCGACGTGCGCGGCACCGCGTTCATGCGCCGCACCGCAGACCGCGCGGCCGCCGCCGGCCAGTTGCCCTGGTGGCACGACTGGTGGGAAGTGGACAGCACCGAGGTCGACCGGCCGGGGCGCATTGATGACTTCATCAACCCGTACATGACGACCGAAGAGGCGGCGGTGGCGCAGGGGGGCAGTTGTGTGAAGGACGGGGCTGGCAGCGAGGGCGGGGTCTTGTCCTCACCCTCACCCTCACCCCAACCCTCTCCCTGGAAGGGAGAGGGGGTCAAGACGGTGGCCCTGCCGGTCAGCCGCAAGGCCGGGGCCGTGAAGCTGCCGCCGCGCGAAAAAACCGTGATACGGCTGCCGTCGTATGAACAGGTGAAAAGCGACCCCGTGCTTTACGCCCACGCCAACCGCGTGTTGCACCTGGAAACCAACCCCGGCAACGCGCGCGCGCTGGTGCAGGCCCATGGCGAACGTGAACTGTGGGTGAACCCACCGCCCATCCCGCTGAGCACGGCCGAGATGGACCATGTGTTTGACCTGCCCTACGCACGCAGCCCGCACCCCACCTATGCCGACGACAACGGCAGCCATGACCACGCCACCAAGATACCGGCGTGGGAGATGATCCGCTTCAGCGTGAACATCATGCGCGGCTGTTTTGGCGGCTGCACCTTCTGCAGCATCACCGAGCACGAAGGCCGCATCATTCAAAGCCGCAGCGAAGACAGCGTCATCCGCGAGATTGAAGACATCCGCGACCGCGTCAAGGGCTTCACCGGCGTTATCTCCGACCTGGGCGGCCCCACCGCCAACATGTGGCGCATCGGCTGCAAGAGCCCCGAGATCGAAGCCGCCTGCCGCAAGCCCAGTTGTGTGTACCCCGGCATCTGCCCCAACCTGAACACCGACCACGGCCCGCTGATCAAGATGTACCGCCGTGCGCGGCAGCTGCGCGGCGTCAAGAAAATCCTGATCGGCAGCGGCCTGCGTTACGACCTGGCGGTGCAGAGCCCCGAGTATGTGAAAGAACTGGTAACGCACCACGTGGGTGGCTACCTGAAGATCGCGCCCGAGCACACCGAGGGCGGCCCGCTGTCGAAGATGATGAAACCCGGCATCGGCAGTTACGACCGCTTCAAGCAGATGTTTGAGCAGTACAGCGCCGAGGCCGGCAAGAAGCAGTACCTGGTGCCTTATTTCATCGCCGCCCACCCCGGCACCAGCGACGAAGACATGATGAACCTGGCCATCTGGCTGAAACGCCACGGCTTCAAGGCCGACCAGGTGCAGACCTTCTACCCCAGCCCCATGGCCACCGCCACGGCCATGTACCACAGCAATTTGAACCCGCTCAAGGGCATCAGCCGCCAGCTTGACGGCAGTGGCGCTCGCGCCGAGCGGGTGGACATCGTGCGCGGCGAAAAACGCCGCCGCCTGCACAAGGCCTTTTTGCGCTGGCACGACCCGCAGAACTGGCCGCTGTTGCGCGAGGCGCTGAAAAAGATGGGCCGCGCCGACCTCATCGGCAACGGCAAGCACCAGCTCATTCCCACCTACCAACCGGCAGCCGGCACCGGCTATGTGAGCGCCCGGCGCAAAAACAGCACCGCCGAGGGCGAGCGCACCTCGGTGGTGACACGGGGTCGGGTGTTGACACAGCACACCGGCTTGCCGCCGCGCGCGCCCATCAAGAAGCGTTGACCCCCGTGCTTGCGGGGTGGGACATACCGCAGGTTGGCGCCGTGGGCAGGCCAGCAACCGTGCTGGGCGTGGTACTTTTCACGCTCTAAAGCCTGTCCCCAAAGGAGTACTGCATGTTTCACGCATTTCAGCGCGGTTTGAGCGCCCTGGCCCTGGCCGTTGGTGCCCTGGCCACGCTGCCCGCGCACGCCGGCCCGTTTTCCAGCATGACCGTGTTCGGCGACAGCCTGTCCGACACCGGCAACGTGCTGGCGCTGACATCGGCCTTCACGCCCAACCCGTTCCCGGTGTTTCCGGGCGCACTGGGCCGCTTTGCTGACGGCCCGGTGTGGGTAGAACAGCTGGCTGCGGCGCTGAGCCTGCCCGCCGGTGCACAACCGGCCAACCAGTTGCTCACCGGCCCGGCCACGGTCACGCCGCTGGGCCCGCAGGGTGGCATGAACTACGCTTATGGCGGCGCACGCACCGGCTTCAACGGTTCTGCGGGCCCGGCCACCGGCCTGCTGGGCCAGTTGGCGGCCTGGAACGGTGGTGGTTTCACGACCGCGCTGTCGCGCACGGCCGATTCAAACGGCCTGTACGTGGTGGTGATAGGCGGCAACGACCTGCGTGACGCACGCACCGCCAACCCGGGCTCGACGCCGGCCGACGATGCAGCGCGCACGGCCGCCGCCGCGTCGGCGGTGCAGGGTTTGTTCACTTCGGTAGGCCTGCTGGCGCAAGCCGGTGCACGGAACTTTTTGCTGGCCACCATGCCCGACCTGGGCAGCACGCCCGAGGCCGTCGCCTTGAACGTGGTGGGTGCGTCGACCGACGTGACGCTGAAGTTCAACGCCGCACTGCTGGCGGGCGCAGCACAGTTCGACGCCCAGTTCCTGGGGCTCACCGGTGTAGACCTCAACATCCGCATGGCCGACTTCTACGGCCTGGGCCAGGACATCATCAACGACGCGGTGAACAACGGCGGCGCCCGTTTTGGCATCACCAACATCAGCACGCCCTGCATCACACGGGGGGCGTTTTCGAACCAGTTCTACGCCCCCGACGCCGTAGCCAACAACTGCGGCAGCGCGGGCAGTTCTGATGACCTGCACCCCACGGCCCGGCTGCACAGCCTGTTTGGTGCCGTGGCGGTAAACGCCGTGCCTGAAACGCCGACGCTGCCGCTGGTGGCGGTGGCACTGGCGGGCCTGGCGCTGGTGCGCCGCCACAACCGGGGCCGCGCCGCCGTTTAAGCGCGGGCCTGGCAGCAGCCAGGCACGCCGCAATCCCCGGCAGCAGCCGGGCACAGGGCAAGACGCCACGCTTCTTTCTTTGAAGCGTGGCGTTTCTTTTTCGGGTGGCTCGGCCGCAGGGCCCCAGAATGCACGCCATGGCCACCGGCAGTTTGCTCGCGCTCCTTGATGACATCGCCTCGATCCTGGACGACGTGGCCGTGCTCAGCAAGATTGCGGCCAAAAAAACCGCCGGGGTGCTGGGCGACGACCTGGCGCTGAATGCCCAGCAGGTGGCCGGCGTGCGCGCCGAACGTGAACTGCCGGTGGTGTGGGCGGTGGCCAAGGGCTCCTTCGTCAACAAGGCCATCCTGGTGCCGGCCGCGCTGGCCATCAGCGCTTTTGCACCCTGGCTGGTGACGCCGCTGCTGATGCTGGGGGGCGCCTTCCTGTGTTTTGAGGGTGCCGAGAAACTGGCGCACCGCTTCCTGCACGCCCCGGGCGCCGACGAAGCCCGCCGCGCGCAGCTGAAAGAGGCGCTGCACAACCCGGCGGTGGACCTGGTGGCGCTGGAAAAAGACAAGATCAAGGGCGCGATCCGCACCGACTTCATTCTGGGCGCCGAGATCATTGCCATCACGCTGGGCACGGTGGCCGACCAGCCCTTTGCCACGCAACTGCTGGTGCTCAGCGGTGTGGCGGTGCTGATGACGGTGGGTGTCTACGGCCTGGTGGCCGGCATCGTGAAACTGGACGACCTGGGCCTGTGGCTGACGCAGCGCGCCAGCGCCGCCGCGCAGGCCGCCGGGCGCGGCCTCTTGCGCGCAGCGCCCTGGTTGATGAAAACGCTGTCGGTGGCCGGCACGGTGGCCATGTTCCTGGTGGGCGGTGGCATCTTGGTCCACGGCCTGCCCCTGCTGCACCACGCCGTGCTGCAGGCCACCGCCGGGCTGGGCGGCTTTCTGGCTGCCGTGCTGCCCACCGTGGCCGACGGCCTGGTGGGCCTGGCCGCCGGCGCCGTGGTGCTGGCCGCCGTGACGCTGTTTCAGCGCCTGCGCCCAGGCTAACGCGCAATCAGCAGGCCTTGGTAGGCCCCCTGTCCTTTGCAGTCAGGGGGCGTACGGCCGTTTCAGCGGCGGCGCCGCCGGCCCTTCAGCGCGGTGCGATGGCCAGCAGTTCCACTTCGAAGTGCAGCACGGCGTTGGGCGGTATCGGCCCGCCCGGGGTGCCGCGCTCGCCGTAGGCGATGGCGGCCGGGCACGTGAGCTTGGCCTTGCCGCCCACCTTCATCAACTGCACCCCTTCGGTCCAGCACTTGATGACGCGGTTCAGCGGGAAGCTGATGGGTTCACCCCGCTTGTGGGAACTGTCAAATTCCTTGCCGTCGGTGAAAGTGCCGCGGTAGTGCGCACGCACGGTGTCGCTGGCCTGCGGCGCCACACCGCTGCCGTCTTTCAAGCTGCGGTAGACCAGGCCGCTGGCCGTGACCGTGGCGCCCTTTTCGGCGGCGGCCTTGGCCAGGGCGTCGTTTTGGGCCTGGGCGCTGCCGCCCAAGGTGGCGGCCAGCGCCAGCAGGGTGAAGGCGCGGCGCATCAGGTGCGGGCGTGTTTGTTGATCAGCGACTTGGCACTGTCCAGCAGCGCCTTGCCGTTGAAGCCGCGTTTGTTCATGTCGGCCACCCATTCGTCGTCGATCTGCGCCGACAGCTTCACAAATTCAGCCGTCTGCTCGGGTGTGAATTGGTAGATGGTGTTGTTGCGGTCGGTGGCGCTCTTGCGGCCGTTGGGGTCGTTGCCCTGCTGCGTTTTGCCCAGCCAGGCCGAGGTGGCCATGCCGGAGTTGGCGTCGATCACCTTTTTCAGCTCGGGCGCCAGGCCTTCGTACTTGGCCTTGTTCATGGTCATCACAAACGTGGTGGTGTACAGCGCCGGGCTGCTGGCCGGGAACTCGCTGTGGAACTTGGTCAGTTCGTGCACCTTCACCGAAGGCACCACCTCCCAGGGGATGACGCAGCCGTCGATGGTGCCTTTGCTGAGCGCGTCGGGTATTTGCGGCAGCGGCATGCCCACCGGCGTGGCGCCCACGCTGGCCAGCAGCTTGGTGACCTGGCGCGTCGGGCCGCGCATCTTCAGGCCCTTCAGGTCGGCCGCACTTTTGATTTGTTTGTTGACGGTGTGGAACATGCCCGGGCCGTGCACCTGCAGCGCCAGCACATGCGTTTCTTTGAACTCGTCGGGGCACTGTGTCTGGAAGTACTCCCAATAGGCCTTGGACGTGGCTTCGGCGTTGTTCATCATGAACGGCAGTTCAAACACCTCGATGCGCGGGAAGCGGCCTGCGGTGTTGCCCGGAAGCGTCCAGATGATGTCGACCACGCCGTCGCGCGCCTGGTCGTACAGCTGCACCGGTGTGCCGCCCAGTTGCATGGCCGGGTAGGCCTCGAACTTGATGCGCCCCGCAGATTCCTTTTCAACCTTGTCCATCCAGGGCTTGTGCATGCCCAGCCACACGTTGCTCATGGGGGCCATGAAGGTGTGGAACTTCAGTGTCACGCTTTGCTGGGCCAGGCCGGCCAGGTGGGGCACACCCAGGGCAGCGGCGGCAGCGCCTTGGACAAAAGAACGGCGTTTCATGCAGGTCTCCAGTGGGAAAGGAAAAAGGTGAAAAAGACAACGTGAAGCTAACGGGCGCCCAGGGGCGCAGCCGTCAGGGTTTCACCCAACAAATTGCACCAGCCACAACGACAGGGCGGGGAAGAAAAACAGCAGCAGCGTGCGCAGCGTGTCGCTGATCAAAAACGGCATCACGCCGCGGTAGCTTTCGGCAATGGGCACGTCTTTGGCCATGGCGTTGACGACGTACACGTTCAGCCCTACGGGTGGCGCCAGCAGGCCAAAGCCCACCGTCATCAGCACCATGATGCCGAACCAGATGGCCACGCTTTCTTTGGGCATGCCGAAGTCCAGGCCCATCACCAGGGGGAAGAAGATGGGGATGGTCAGCAAGATCATGCTCAGCTCGTCCATCACCGCGCCCAGCACCACGTAAAACAGCATGATGCCGCCCACCACCACCAGCGGCGGCAGGCCCCAGCCCTGCACCACGCTGCTCATCTGCGCCGGCACTTGTGTCAAGGCCAGCGCCGAGTTCATGAGGTCGGCGCCCAGGAAGATCATGAAGATCATCGCGCTGGACTCGGCGGTGGAATAGAAGCACTGCTTGAAGCCGGCCCAGGTGATTTCGCGTTTCAGCAGCGCGGCCACAAACGTGGCTGCAGCGCCCACGGCAGCACCCTCGGTGGGGGTGAAGATGCCGCCGTAGATGCCGCCAAAAACGATGATGAAAATGGCTGCGATGGGCACGATGCCCTTCAGCGATTGCAGCGTGGCCTGGTCGGCCTGCACGTGTTCAGGCGCCTGGCCCGGCACCAGGCGCACATAAGCGGCCACCGCCAGCATGTAGCCCACCATCGCGATGATGCCGGGCACCATGGCCGCCGCAAACAGCTTGGCGATGTTCTGCTCGGTGAGGATGGCGTAGATGACCAGCGGGACGGAGGGCGGTATCAAGATGCCCAGCGTGCCGCCGGCGGCCAGCGTGCCGGTGGCCAGGCGGCCCGAGTAGCCGTGTTTGCGCATCTCGGGCAGCGCCACCTGCGTGATGGTGGCGGCGGTGGCCACCGAAGAGCCACAGATGGCACCAAACGCGGCGCTGGCCATCACCGCAGCCATGGCCAGGCCGCCCTTGAAGCGGCCCATCACGGCAGCGGCAAACTGGAACAGCGCGCGCGAGATGCCACCCTGGGTGGCGAAGTTGCCCATCAAGATGAACAGCGGTATCACGCTCAGGTCGTAGCTGGCAAACCGCGCAAAGGCCTGCGTGTTCAGAAAGTTGGCCAGCGGCAGCCAGCCGGCCTGCAGCACGTAGCCCAAAGCACCGGCAGCAAACATCGACACCGCGATGGGCGTGCGCAGTGCCATCAGCACCAGCATCACGCCGAAGATGAGCAGCGCCAAAACGATGGGGCTCATGCGGTGCCTTGCTTTTCAAAGCCCTGCACGGCCTGCACCAGCGCGATGACGGCCGTCAGCGCCAGCGGCGGCACCATGGCCGTGTACACCACCCATTCGGGAAAGCCCAGCATCATCGAGCCCGAGCCGCTGTTCCAGGCGTTCAGGCCGCCCAGCGTGGTGCGCCAGGTCATCAGGCCCATGGCCAGGGCCAGCAGCAGCGCGCCCAGGCGGTCCAGCCGCGCCTGCGTCTGCGCGCTGGCCTTGGTGGTAAAGAAGTCGACGATGATGTTGCCGCGCCGGTACTGGCACCAGGGCAAGAACAGTGCAATGGCCGCGCCGGCGGCCGAGCCCGAGAGTTCAAAGTCGCCAGTGATGGTCCAGCCGGTGGTGTTGCGGCCGATGACGCTGGCGCAGGTCATCAGCGTGATCACCGTCAGCAGCAGCCCTGCCGCTATCGCACAGGCCTGGGCCCCTGCCTTCAACCATTGCATGTGGAACTCCTGGGCCGTGTGGGGGCGGCGCTGCGTGTACCCGAGCCGGCATTTTCATGCGGCACGCCAGGGGTTGATGTCAGCATTTGAACCTAGCTGCGATGCCGAAGGGCTATGGCTGCTGGGCCTTCTGGTGGGCTTTCAGTAGCGCGAAAAGTACTCACGCCGCAGCCAGGTGGGCAGGTCTTCGGCGCTGGCGGCGCGTGCCAGTTCCTGGCGCTTGATGGTGTCGAAGAGGCGCGCCATTGGCTCGCCCAGGCCTTGTTGCAGGCAGGTGTCGGCGGCCAGCGCCTGCAGCGCAGACTGCAGGTCGGGTGGCAATGCCGTGTGGGCCTCGGCGTAGGGTGTTTCGGTGGCCGGCGCGGGCTGCAGTTGGCGGGCCAGCCCGTCCAGCCCCGCCAGCACCTGCGCGGCCATGTACAGGTAGGGGTTGGCCAGCGGCTCGCCCAAGCGGTTTTCGATGCGCGTGGCCGGGTCACCCGGGCCGCCCATCACGCGCAGCAGGGCGCCGCGGTTGTCCAGGCCCCACACGGCTGCTTGCGGCGCCATCACGCTGCCCTGGTAGCGGCCGTAGGCCAGCAGGGTGGGTGCACACAAAGCCGTCATGCCCTGGGCGTGCTGCAGCAGGCCGGCCAACCAGTGCGCGCCCACGGCGCTGAGCGTGTGCCGCGCTTGCCCTGGCGCTGCCGCGCTGCTGCTGTCGGCGTTGGCAAAAGCGTTGCGGCCCGTGCCGTCCACCAGCGAGTGGTGCAAGTGCCAGCCGCTGGCCACGCTGTGCGGCAGCGGCGGCCGGCACACAAAACTGGCGTGGTAGCCAGCGCGGCGCAGCGCCTGGCGCACGCCGTTGCGGAACATCAGCATCTGGTCGGCTGCCGTCAACGCGTCAACCGCATCAAACACCGCTTCAAACTGGCTGGGGCCCAGTTCCACCTCCAGCGACCGCAGCGGCAGGCCCAGGCCGCAGGCGGTGTGGCGCACGATGGCCATTGCGTCGTCGGCCATGTCGGCCCAGTTGTCGGCCAGCAGGTTGTAGCCCGGGTGCAGCAGCGCCACGCGGGGCGGCTCGGCCGGCCAGGCGGCGTGTTCGGTGGTCAGTTGGGTGTCCAGGATGCGGTGGATGTGGAATTCCACCTCCAGCCCGCAGCGCAGGCGGTAGCCGCGCTGCTGCAGCGCCGCCAGCGCGCGCTGCAGCACCGCCCGGGGGTCGATGGCCACCGGCGCGCCGCTTTGCAACAGCACGTCGGCGCGCAGCCAGGCGGTGCCGGGCGCCCAAGGCAGGCTGACCAGCGTGGTGGGGTCGGGCAGCAACAGCAGGTTGCTGGCGCCTTGCAGCCCGGGCAGGGCCTGCGGCGTGCCGGGTTCAAACACCTTGAAGGCGGTGCGGTCTGATGTGTCTTTCATCAACACCGTGCTGACCAGGCCGATGCCGTCATCAAAAGCACCGGCCAGCGCCTGCACGCCGTTTTGCGTGACCAGCGCCTTGCTGCGAAAGCTGCCGTGCAGGTCGCCCCAGCAGACGCGCACGGTGTGCAGGTTTTCTTGCTGCACACGCTGCAGCGCGGCCTGCACGGCGGCCTGCCGTGTGGCGCTGTGCAGCCCGGCGCGCACCGCCAGGGGCGCTGTTGTGGTTTCGGGTGGTGTCATGCGGCGCTGGTTTGCGGCGCCAGCCAGGGTGCCTTTGCTCGGCGCTGCTGGCACGCGCTGCGCCAGGTGCGGTCCCAGTCTTGCGCAGGGGCGATGCAGTCCATGGTGTCGGGGCCGGTGTGTTCAGCGGCTTGTTCGGCGTTCAGCACGCCGGGCGGTGTGCCGCCGGCCTGCACGGTGTCGATGGCGCTGCGCAGCAGGCGCCGCCAGGCCATGATGGCCTTGTCGCTTTGCCCCAGGTGTTCACGTGTGCGGTCTTGTATCGCGCCCATGCTCTCCACGGCCCACTGGTCGTGCAGGTTGATGTCGTCTTCGCCCATGCCCAAGAAGGTGCGCGTGCGCTGCTCTTCGGGGTTGAAGTTCCAGTGGTTGTGGCGGCCGTTTTTGGGCCGGTAGTCGGGCAGGTGCAGGTGCGCCAGGCGCTGGCGGCGCATGGTCTCGTGGTCCAGTGGTTCGGTGTAGCTGGTGAAAAAGCTGTACCAGTAGGTGTGTGTGTCGTCCACCGGCACGTGCAGTTGTGTGATGGTGATGGTGGGCGACAGCGGAATGACAAAAGTGTGCGGAAACGCGGCGTGGGTGACACGCACATGGGTCAGTGCATCGGTCATCACGCGCAGCGTGGTCAGCCGCATCAGCCCGGGCGCGGTGTCTTCCAGGCGGATCTCGGGGCTGCAGAACTCGCGCATCACACGCGTCATGGGCCAGCGCTGGCCGTCCACGTCGCCCACGCTGTCGGCGCGAAACTGGCGGCCGTAGTTTTTGCCCTGCACGCTGTCTTCAAGCGGCGCGTCTTGCAAGTAGCGGTGCAAGAAGCTGGGGTGCGCCGGGTCGATGCCCACTTCCATCGCCTGCAGCCAGTTGCAGTTCCACAGGCCTTTGAAAGCAAAGCTGTGACTGGCCGGTGCGGTAAAGGCGTCAAAGGCGGGCAGTTCGGGCAGGGTGTGGCCCTCGGGCCCCAGGTAGGCCCAGACCACGCCGCTGTGCACACGCACCGGGTAGCTGCGCTGGCGCACGCGGTCGCACAGCCGGCTGGGCATGCCGGCGACCAAGGGCTCGGCCGGAGTTTCCAGGCAGCGGCCATCGGCGGCGAACTTCCAGCCGTGGAAAGGGCAGCGGATGCCGTCGCCTTCATGCCGCGCAAAAGCCAGGTCGGCGCCGCGGTGTGGGCAGTCGCGGTCGAGCAGGCCAAACAGGCCTTGTTCGTTCTTGAACAGCACCAGGTCTTGCCCCAGCAGGCGCACCGCCTTCAGCGGCCGCTGGGCCATGGCGGGGTCAAGCTGCGGGTTGAATTCGTCCAGCAGCGCGGCCGGCTGCCAGTAGCGGCGCATCAGCTCGCCGCACGGCGTGCCGGGGCCGATGCGGGTGAGTTTTTCGTTCAGTTCGGCTTGCATGCGGGGCTTTCCGGGGGCAACAGATGGCAGGCCATTGCGGGCAGTGCATGGCGATCAGTCTAGGCCTTTCCAGGCGGCGCCAAAACCGCCGTCAGGCTTGACGACAATGCGGGCCTTCGCCCCTTCACATCCGCCCCTTTCACAACCGCACCCTTCATGACAGCAACACCGCAGCGCGCCATCGGCCCCTTCACCGTGCCCGCCATCGGCCTGGGCTGCATGAACCTGAGCCACGCCTACGGCCAGCCGCCCACGGCCGAGCAGGGTGCAGCGGTGCTGAACGCGGCGTTTGATGCCGGCGTGCGCCTGTTCGACACCGCGGCGCTGTACGGCTTTGGCGCCAATGAAAGCCTGGTCGGCCGCGTGATGAAAACGCGGCGCAACGAGATTGTTTTGTGCAGCAAGGGCGGCATGGCCGGCGTGACGCAGGCTGATGGCAGCACGCGGCGTGTGATCGACGGCCGCCCTGTAGCCATCCGCCGCAACTGCGAAGACAGCCTGCGGCGGCTTTCCACCGACGTCATCGACCTGTACTACCTGCACCGCTGGCACAAGCTGGGGCCCGACGCTGTGCCCATCGAAGACAGCGTGGGTGAACTGGCGCGGCTGGTGCAGGCGGGCAAGGTGCGCTGCATCGGCCTGAGCGAGGTCTCGGCCGCCACGCTGCAACGTGCACACGCTGTGCACCCCATTGCTGCGGTGCAGACCGAATACTCACTGTGGACCCGCAACCCCGAAATCGCGGTGCTGCAGGCCTGCCGCGACATCGGCGCCGCCTTTGTTGCCTTCAGCCCCGTGGCGCGCGGCTTTTTGACCGACAGCCCGCCCGACCCGGCCGGTTTCGACGCCAAAGACATCCGCAACGGCATGCCGCGTTTTGCCGTTAGCAACTACACCGCCAACCTGGCACTGCTGGCCGGCGTGCGTGCTGTGGCTGCTGAAGCCGGCTGCACGGTGGCGCAAGCGGCACTGGCCTGGCTGCTGGCGCAGGGTGAGCAGGTGCTGGCCATACCGGGTACCACCCGCGTGCCGCATGTGCGCGAAAACACCGCAGCGGCAGGCGTGCAGCTGTCGGCCGCGCAACGGGCCCGGCTCGATGCCTTGGTCAACACCCGCACCGTGGCCGGCAGCCGCTACGCGGCGCAGGCCAGTGCCGAGGTGGACACCGAAAACTTTGTCTAGGCGCCCAGGCGCGCAGGCGCTTAAGCGTGGGGCAGGCGCAGCAGCCGGCTGGCGTTGATCTGTGCCACGGTGCGGGCGCCCAGCAAGCCCATCACGCGGTCGAGTTCGCGCCGGTAGGCGTCCAGCACATGCCACACACCGTCTTCACCGGCCACCGCCAGCCCCCACAGCTGCGGGCGGCCGATCAGCGCCGCCGTGGCGCCCAGCGCCAGGGCCTTGGCCAGGTCGGCACCGCGCCGGATGCCGCCGTCCAGCAAGATGGGCAGTTGCGGAAAAGCCGGCCGCAGCGCCGCCACGATGGCCGGCAGCGCCTCGATGCTGGAACCAGCGGCTGGCGGTGGTGCGCGCCGCCGAGACCCGGCTCGACGCCCAGGTGCGCGGGGGCTTGCGGGGGCTGAAGCTCTGAGGGTAGTGGCCTCCAGCGCGGCCTCCAGCGCGGCCTTCAGCGCGGCTGTAAGCGCTGCATCTTGCGTACCGTTCGCCCCTCGACCCAGCCCGCCGTGGTGGTGTCCATCTTCAGGAAGTGGGGCGTCTGCAGGTGCAGCTGGAAAGCGGCCTCGTCGTCGTACAGCTCGTACAGGTAGAACAGCGTCGGCTGTGCGGGGTCGCAGCAGACATCAAACTGGTGGCAGCCGGGTTCTTCTTGCACCGACAAGCGGGCGTTCTCGACGATGGCTTGATGGAAGCCCTGCACATGTTCGGGCTTGATGTGGAATTCAACAACGACGACCAGCATCGGACTTTCCTTTTCTTTTGGCTTGGGGGGAACTTGCAGCGGCGCTGCGCATGGCTGCGTGCCCGACTGTAGGCGATGCCACGCCGCCGCCCGCCGCCCGCCGCCCGTGTGAGGCGCCGGGTTCACTTGGGCTTTGCGGCCCCCGGGCCTGCAGCGCCGCCTTCAGCGCACGCTCGGACTTTCAGGCGGCGGCTTGCAACGGCCGTGCAGCGCCAGCCGGCACCGTGTGGCCGGGGTAGGCCAGGGCCAGGCGGGCCTGCAGGTCCTCGGGGGCGGCGGGCCGCCCCGTCAAGTACCCCTGCACTTCGTCGCACGACAGCTGACGCAGGGCGTCCAGCTGTTCGCTGGTTTCCACGCCCTCGGCCACCACACGCAGGCCCAAGGAATGCGCCATGGCGATCACCGCCTGGGTGATGGCGCGGTCGTCGGCATCGGTGGCCAAGCCGTTGATGAAAGAGCGGTCGATCTTCACGCAGCGGGCCGGGAAACGTTTGAGGTAACTCAGTGACGAGTAACCGGTGCCGAAGTCGTCGATCGTCACCTGGACACCCAGGCCCGAGAGCTGCTGCAGCAGCTGGGCTGCCCGCTCGGGTTCTGACATCAGCACACTTTCGGTCAACTCCACTTCCAGGTCCTGCGGCTGCAAGCCGTTGTCGCGCAGCTGCTGTTCGATGTAGGGCAGCAGCATCGGGTCGGCAAACTGGCGCGCCGACAGGTTGACGGCCACCGACGGCACGGGCATGCCCTGTGAACGCCACAGCGCCAATTGGCGCAGCGCAGCCCCCAACACCCAGCGGCCGATGCCGATGATGAGGCCGCGTTCTTCGGCCACCGGTATGAACTCCGCCGGCGAGACCAGGCCGCGTACGGGGTGCCGCCATCGCAGCAGCGCTTCCAGCCCCGTCAGCTGCTCGTCGGCGGCCCTGACCTTGGGCTGGAAGTGCAGGAACAGTTCATCACGCGCCATGGCCACGCGCAGCGCACTTTCGATCTCGAATTCACGCGCGGCCCGTTCGGCGATTTCTACGGTGTAGAACTGCACCGTGTTTCGCCCTTGCCCCTTGGCCTGGTACATCGCGGTGTCGGCCTGTTTCAGCAGCGACGGTGCGTCGCGTGCGTCCTCGGGGTAGCGGGCCACGCCTATGCTGCCCGAGATCTCGAACTGCGCGCCCTGAATGCACACCGGGCTGGACAACGAGCCGAGCAATTTGCCGGCGATCTGGTGCAGGTCGTTGTCGTCGGTGACACCGCCCACCACCACCACAAACTCGTCGCCGCCCAGCCGCGCCACCAGGTCTTCATGGCGCAGCGCCCCGCGTATGCGGTTGGCCATGGTGCACAGCAGTTCATCACCCGCCGCATGCCCCAGTGTGTCGTTGATGGACTTGAAGCGGTCCAGGTCGACAAACAAAACCGCCAGGGTCTCCTGCCGTTGCGAGGCCCGCCACAGCGCCGCTTCCAAGTCGCTGATGAAGCGGCTGCGGTTGGGCAGGCCGGTCAAGGCGTCGAAATGAGCCAGCTCTTGGATGCGCTGCTCTGCCAGGGTGGATGCGGTGATGTCCTGGCCTATGCCCCGGTAACCCAGAAAGGCACCGTTTTCGGCGAACACCGGCACACCGCTGATGCGGATGTAGCGCAATTCACCGGCCGGGTTGTTGAAGCGGTAGCTGAAGTCGCGGAAAGGTCGGCGCTCCTGCACGGCGGCAACGTAGGCCGTCCAGTCGTCATCACTGGCCTGGAACCCTTCATCGACCCCGCGGCGGCGGCCGATCATGTGCGTCACGGGAATGCCAGCGACCTTCTCGACACCTTCAGACAGGAAGGTGAAGCGCATCTCGGCGTCCTGTTCCCACACCCAATCGGCCGACAGCGACAGCAGGCTTTGCAGGCGGCTTTCACTGGTGCGCAGTGCGGCCGTGCGTTCGATCACCCGTTGTTCAAGTTGGTCGCGTTCCTGGCGCAGGGTGGCGTAGAGCTCCTCGGTCTCGCGCGAGGCCAGCTCTTGGGAGTGCTCCAGCAGCCGGCGTTCCTGATCGTGCTCTTCGTAGGCACGGCTGACGCGCTCCAGCAGCAGCGCCCAGGCCGCAGGCACGGTGGAAGATGCCGCGTGCTCCTCCAGCCCCTGGCGTTTGAGCTGCCGGCGCAGCAGCGGGTGCATGGGCAAGGTCATGGTGTGTGTTTGTGGCTGCGGGCGCCGGCGTGTGTGTGCGCCATCAGGCCTCCGCCAGCGCTGTCACCGTCATGGTCTGGTTGTGCAAGCTGGCCGCTCCGCCGCGTACGGCTGGGCTGATTTCGCCGTAGCTGTAGAAGCCCACGTGCGCTGCGCCGGCCGGCATGGCGTCCCTGACGGTTTCCACTTCTTCATCGGTGCGCTCGCCCAACACCAGGCGGCGGCCGACACAGCTGACGCTGATGACCAGTGTGGGTGCGCCCTCGGGCAGGCCCTGGGCAGCTTGCTGGGCGGCCAGGCCGGCGCTGGAGATCAGCTTGTCGGTGTTGGCCCGCATCAGCCGCGCGATGCCCCCTTCGGGCATGTCGCCGGCGAAGGTCATGGACTGCCGCTCTTCATCAACGGCCAGGATGGTGCGCACCAGCGACTCGCTGCCAGCCGACGAGCGCCGCACCGACAACGGGAACAACAGCGCTGCGCCGGGCAGTTCGCTGGCCCGTTCACCCAGGTAGGCCTTGTACAGCTGCAGTGCGGGTTTGCCGTCCAGTTCAAACAGCACCGAGCCCTGGCTGCGTGTGATGCGCCGCTCGGGGCCAAAGTCGCTCCAGCCCGCATCACAGCCGTGGCCCACGCGCAGCCGCTCGCCATACAGCGCCACGGCGCTGATGTGGCCCGCCTCGGGCGCGCCGTCGCCCTGCAGCACCCAGGTCTGGGCAAAGCGGCTGCCGTCGCCGGCCAGCCCGCCGGTGATGACCACACCCGGTGGCAGGCCGTCGCTCAAACCCTGGACCAGCGGTGTGCCGTTGACGCTTAAACCGTCAGAGAGGATGAACACGGCGCGCAGCGGTGCGCTGCGGGGGTCGGCTGTCAGCTGGGCGGCCAGGCGGCTGCCGGCTGTGTAGGAGTCTTCAGCCTGTGCAATGGGCGTGCTGGCGCGGCGCAGTTGTGTGTGTTCAAAGCGCGCGATGGCCACGCTGATGCTGCCGTCGTGAACCTGGCTGCCGTCGATCTCGCCCGAGGTGCTGCACCCCATCACCACCGACTGGCCAAAGGTGGCCGCCAGTTCCCGCAGCGCCGCGCTGGCGTCTTTGCGCTCGGGTGCACCGAAGGCCAGCACCAGGGTGTTGCTGCTGTCCAGGGCGCTGGGCAGGGGCGCTGTCCAGCGGTTGTCCAGGTGTTGCAGGTGGCACAGTTCCATGGCTATAGCTCCGTACTTGGGGATGGGTAGGAGTGGTTTTCGGCAGGTCGGGGCCATCGCTTGAGCGGCGGCTGTGTCGGGGCTGGTACGGGGGCTGTGTGGGGTGGTCATTGATGGGCAAGCCGGCCTGCAGCAGCGCACGGGCGGGCTTGATGAACCCGTCGTCAGTGCGGCGGCTGGTTGAGCGGATGCGAGCCTGATGGGTAACTCCAGTAACTCCATCGAAGACGGCATCATTAAATTGCGGGCCCTGCATGCGGCGGCGGCGGCAAACATGGCCGCGCTGCTGCAGGGCATCTGCGGGCTCGGGCCGGGTTTGCGGCGGGCCCTCAGCACAGTCAGCGCAGTCAGCGCAGTCAGCGCAGTCAGCGCCCAGGCGGCCGCAACACCACCGGCAGCCCGGCGCTGTCGGCCGCTTCGCCCCACAGGTGCGCCACCAGTTGCGCCCGGTGGTTGAGCACGGCGCGCTGGTTGATGCTGCCTTTGTCGGTGACCTCGCCGCGGTCGATGTGCGGCGGCTCGTGCAGCACCAGCAGCCGCGCCGGGCGGTTGGCGCTGCCGGTGCCGGCCTTCCACAACCGGTTCAGCAGGTCTTGAAAAAAGGCCAGCGCGGCTGGTGACGACAGCACGGCGGCAGCGTTCAGCCCGGCAGGCAGCCCGAACAGGCGGCGCGCTTCGTCCACGCGCGGGAAGATCAACAGGCCCAGGTCGTCGCGGTTGATGCCGGCCACCACCGCGTCTTGCACCAGGGGTTCACCGGCAGCAATTACCGCCGCACGCAACGGGCCCACGCTGACAAAAGTACCGCTGCTGAGCTTGAAGTCTTCGGCGATGCGGCCGTCAAAGGCCAAGCCCTTTTGCGGGTCGGCCGGGTCGACCCAGGCCACGGCGTCGCCAGTGCGGTAGTAACCTTCTTCGTCAAAAGCCTCGGCGCTTTGTTGCGGCGCGCGCCAGTAGCCGGGCATCACGTTGGGGCCGCGAAAACGCACCTCGGTTTTGCCGCTGCCCTCGGCGTTGGGCACCAGTTTCACACCCACGCCGGGGCAGGGCAGACCGATATGGCCCGAGCGCACGTTGGGGCCCACGGCGAACATGCACGAGGGCGCGGTTTCGGTCATGCCCAGGCCGGTGATCATCGGCACTTTGGTGCCGCGTGCGGCCACCGCCAGCGCGTCGATGCGGTTCCACACCGCCTGCGACAGGCCGGCACCGGCGTACATAAAACACTGCACGCGGCTGAAAAAGTGGTCGCGCAAGCGGCTGTCGGCTTCCATCGCGGTGGCCAGTTCTTCAAAGCCCTTGGGCACGTTGAAGTACAGCGTGGGCGCCACCTCGCGCAGGTTGGCCAGTGTTTGCTGCATGCCCGTGGGCGTGGGCTTGCCCTCGTCAATGTACAGCGTGCCGCCGTTGTTCAGCACGATGCCCACGTTGTGGTTGCCGCCGAAGGTGTGGTTCCAGGGCAGCCAGTCCACCAGCACGGGCGGCTCGTCGGCCATGAAGGCCAGCGTCTGGCGCAACATTTGCTGGTTGGCGCAGATCATGCGGTGTGTGTTCACCACGCCCTTGGGGGCTTTGGTGCTGCCCGAGGTGAAGAGAAACTTGACGATGGTGTCGGCTCCGGTGCCGGCTTGCGCGGCATCAGCGGCAGCCGTGGCCGTGGTTTGCAGCAGTTCTGAAAATGCAATCAGCCGCCGGCTCCCCAGCGCGGCTGCCGGCAGTGCAGCAGCGGTGGCATCGGGCAGCACCACGGCGGCGTCGGCCGGTGCTGCCGCGCTGATGGCCGCGGCATAAGCCGGCGACGATGCAAACACCAGCCCCGGCGTGGTGACCGACAGGATGTGGCGCAATTTGCCGTAGTCCTGCGACAGCAGCGAATAAGCCGGCGACACCGGCACCCAGGGCACACCCACCCACAGTGCACCCATGCTCAGCGTCAGGTGCTCCAGGTCGTTGTCGGACAGGATGGCCACCGGCCGCTCGGCCGACAGCCCCTGGTTCAGCAGCCACTGCCCCACCGCACGGGCCCGCGCCAGCATCTGGCCATAGGTGATGGTGTGCCAAGGCCCGACGCCGCCGGCCCCCGGCGCGCGGCGCGCCACGAACACGTGTTCGGGCCTGCGCTGCGCATGTTCCAGCAGGCGGTCACTCAGCCGCAGCGCGTGCGGCTGCAGGGCTTCGGTGGACTGCAGCAGCACGCTGCCATCGGGCCGCTGCTGCACCTGTGCTTGCAAACAGCCACCAAACAGGACGGTGCGGGGGTGTGGGGTGTACATGGTGACGGGCCGTCTGGCAACGGGCCAAGGGCCGCTGGCGATGTTAATTTGGTTCAACACCTGAACCACTAGGGGTTGCCCAGCCACACCGCTTGAATGCGCTGAAGCTCAAGAATGAGGGGCCGTGTTGGTTCGGGTTGACGCCGCCTGCACCAGGGCCTATGGTGCAGCGCCTGAACCAGTGCAGACAGCCCTGAAGTGAACGGAGCCGCCATGAACCCCGACACGCTGCTGGCCATCGACATCCACACCCACCTGGAAACGTCGTGCCGCAACCCCTTTGACAACTACGGTGAAGAGTACGACCGCGCCGCCGACAAGTACTTCAAGTCCAGCCGCCGCCCCACCATCGACGAGACGGTGGCCTACTACCGGCAGCAGAACATCGGCTTTGTCAACTTCACGGTCGACGCCGAATCGCAGCTGGGCCGGCGCCGCATCAGCAACGAAGAAATCGCCGAGGCCGCGCTGGCCAACCCCGACATCATGATCGCCTTTGGCAGCATCGACCCGCACAAGGGCAAGATGGGCGCACGCGAGGCGCGCCGGCTGGTGCAAGACCTGGACGTGCGCGGCTTCAAGTTCCACCCCACGGTGCAGGGTTTCGAGCCGGCCGACAAGATGGCCTGGCCCCTGTACGAGGTCATCAACGAACACAAACTGCCCGCCATCTTTCACAGCGGCCACAGTGGCATTGGCAGCGGCATGCGCGGCGGCGGCGGCCTGCGGCTGCAGTACAGCAACCCCATGCTGCTGGAAGACGTGGCGATCAACTTCCCCGACATGCAGATCGTCATCGCCCACCCCAGCTGGCCCTGGCAAGACGAGGCGCTGTCGCTGGCGCTGCACAAGCCCAACATCTGGATCGACCTGTCGGGCTGGAGCCCGAAGTACTTTCCGCCGCAGCTGGTGCAGTACGCCAACACGCTGCTGAAAGACCGCGTGCTGTTTGGCAGCGACTTCCCGCTCATCTCGCCCGACCGCTGGATGAAAGACTTCGAAGAAGCCGGCTTCAAAGACGCGGTCAAGCCGCTGATCCTGAAAGACAACGCGGTGCGGTTGTTGGGCTTGAGGTCGGGTGGCACTGCGGCTGCCACTGCGGCCCCACCCGCTGTCCCACCCCCTGCCGCGCCAGCGCAGCCCTGAACACGGCATGCCCGCACGCGCCCCGCTGCTGCCGCAAGACCAGACGCCGGCCGGCGAGCTGGCCGCCGTGGGGCTGAAAAACGTGCTGGGCTACCAGCTGGCGCAGGCCACCGTGGTGTGCAGCCAGGTGTACCTGCGCGAGGTGGGTGAACCGCATGAACTGCGGCCGGTGGAGTACACCGTGCTGCACCTGATTGCCGAAAACCCGGGCTGCTCGCCGGTGCGCCTGGCCAAGGCGCTGGCCGTCACCAAGCCCAACATCACGATGTGGGTGGAACGCTTGGTCGGCCGCGGCCTGGTGCAGCGCAGGCCCAGCAGCAGCGACAAACGTTCGCAGGAACTGCGCGCCACGCGTGCGGGCAGCACGCTGGTTCACCGTGCCTCAGCGGCTCTCCTGGCGGCCGAGGCGCGAGCGCTTGGCCACCTGAGCGCGGCCGAACGCGCCATGCTGGCCGAGCTGCTGCACAAGCTGGCGCGCGGCGCCGAGCGCTGACGCTGCGTCTTTGGCGCCGCTGTTTTCCGTCAGCGTGTCTTCAGCAGCGAGCACACCGCCTGCGTTACCTGCGCCGTGGTGGCCTTGCCGCCCAGGTCGCCGGTGTGCAGCGCCGGTGTGGCCGTAACGGTTTCGATGGCCATCATCAGCCGCGCGGCGGCGTCAGGTTGGCCCAGGTGCTGCAGCAGCATCACGCAGCTCCAGAAGGTGCCGATGGGGTTGGCCAGGCCCTGGCCCATGATGTCAAACGCCGAGCCGTGTATGGGCTCGAACATGCTGGGGTAGCGGCGCTCGGGGTCGAGGTTGGCGGTGGGCGCGATGCCCAGGCTGCCGGCCAGTGCGGCGGCCAGATCGCTCAGGATGTCGGCGTGCAGGTTGGTGGCCACCACGGTGTCGATGCTGGCCGGGCGGTTGACCATGCGCGCTGTCATCGCGTCCACCAGTTCCTTGTCCCAGCGCACGTCGGGGAAGTCGCTGGCCACGCGGGCTGCCACCTCGTCCCACATCACCATCGCGTGGCGCTGCGCATTGCTTTTGGTCACCACCGTCAGCAGCTTGCGTGGCCGGCTTTGCGCCAGCTTGAAGGCGTAGCGGATGATGCGGTCAACACCGGCGCGGGTCATGATCGACACGTCGGTGGCCACTTCGATGGCGTGGCCCTGGTGGGCGCGGCCGCCGACACCGGCGTACTCGCCCTCGGAGTTTTCGCGCACGATCACCCAGTCCAGGTCTTGCGGCGCGCAGCGCTTCAGCGGCGCGTCGATGCCGGGCAGGATGCGCGTCGGTCGCACGTTGGCGTACTGGTCAAAACCCTGGCAAATTTTCAGCCGCAGGCCCCACAGCGTGATGTGGTCGGGGATGTGCGGGTCGCCGGCCGAGCCGAAGAGGATGGCGTCTTTGTTGCGCAGGGCATCCAGCCCGTCGGCCGGCATCATCTCGCCGT
>JACCDR011320378.1_pt1 | contig 23895 bp, 32 predicted proteins | sample 7446431 | NCBI WGS metagenome assembly JACCDR01 (sample SAMN15323443, study PRJNA562643) | freshwater metagenome | isolation source: river surface water | place: USA:Blue River Watershed | collected 2017-08-17 | reverse complement strand
GGCGCGGCTGACGGGCGCGGTGCTGGCCTGGGCGGCTGACGGAGGGAGGCTGTGATGCGAACGGCGGCGGACATCGGGCGCGTGTGGCGCGTCGTGCATGAGCAGGCGGGCGCGAGGGTCGACGTCTGGGAGCGGACGTATTCGCGCGGCTTCGCAGGTCAGCCGGTGATGGTGTGGCCGGTGTTCCCTGGCGATCCGCCCGAGATTCGGCTGTGGGGAGCGCGGGTGTGGTCGTCGCGCGAGTCCTGCGCGTGGGCCTTCGGTCTCACCGAAGAGGAAGCCCTCGCGGCGCTCGGTGAGCTCGTCGAGCTCTACGCGCGGATGCGGGTCGAAGAGATCGAGACGGCGCTGCGGGGTGGGGCGTGACGCGCGCGGAGTTCCTCGCCGCGTGGGAGCGCGCGATCCTGGCGGCGCCGCCGCCGTGGTCGTGGGCCAAGCGTTCCGCGGAGGTGTCTGCGGTGCTCACCACGGAGTCGCTCGGGCACATGCTCGTCGCCGCGCAGGACATGCGAGACAGCGTGCGGCATGCGCTCGAAGATCGGCTCCGCAGCCTGGGGGTGCGCGGGCGCACGTTCGTTGCCGGGTGCGAGGTTCGCACGGGCTGCGCGTGGTTCATCGACACGCCGTGGGGCTACGACACCGGCGGCAGGGAGCGCCTGAACTGGTGCGGCGCAGGCGGCTTTTCGGAGCAAGCGCGGGACTGGTACACGGACAGCCTCGACGAAGGCGCGCACGAGTCCGACCGCGCGCAGGACATCGGCGACGACCTGACCGTCGTGCTCACCGATGACGGCGGCGTGGTGATGGTGACGACCTCGATGCGCATTGCGCCGCGGAGGCTTCTGTGACCCGCGAGGTGCGCATCACCGACCACGCCATCGCCCGCTTCGTCGAGCGCGTGCCGCGGTTCAACGGCATGCCGATGGACGTGATCCGCGCGGCACTGGGTGCCGCGGTGCGCGTCGGCACCGACCGCGGTGGGCGCGCGATCCTCGCGTCGCCGGGGCTGGCGAGCGTCTACCTCATCGTCGCCGAGGAGCCCGACGCCCGCGTGGTGGTCACCGTGGTGCCGCGTTTCGACGCGCGTGCTGCGGGCCGCAAGGCCCTGGTCGACCTGTCAGAGCTGGAGACCGCGCCGCCGCCGTCGCCCGACCCGGAGGTCGCGGCCCTGCGCGCGGCGAACGAGGTGCTCGCGGCCAAGCTGCGGGAGAGCGAGGAGCGGCGGCGCGTCGAGGTGGCGTTGCTCCAGCGCGAGCGAGACCGGGCGCGCAACGAGCTCGCGGCGGAGCGTGGGCGGAGAGAGCGGCCGTGCGCCGCGGAGAGGAACGTGGAGTGATGGGGATCACGGAACGAGAGGCTGCGGCGGAGGCGGCGGAGCTGGTGTCTCTCCGCGCCGAGGTGCAGCGCCTGGAGTCGTTGCGCCCGCACCCGCTGCACCGCACGGGGCACCGCTGCGCGTGCTGCGGCCGCGAGGGTGCGCCCGAGGCGGATACACTCTGCCCGTGGTGCCGCGAGGCGCAGGAGGTCGAGGCCCAGCGCGACGAGGCACGCGGTGCGCTCGCCGACGCGACGGCGCAACGCGACAAGGTACGCGCCGACATGCGCGAGGCGCTGGAGGCTGCGGAGATGCTCGCCACGATGGAGCGCGCGCGGGCGGCGATGGACCGCGTCGAAGCGGTGACCGCTGCGGAGACTGCGGGCGTTCATGCCGTGCGCGACGCGGTGATGAGCTATCTCGAAGAGGTCTTCCCGGGTGGTCCCGCGGCGACCGATGAGCGGTGGCCGCACGAGCTGATGGAGCGGGTCGCAGCCGCGGTGGCGAAGACCCGCGCGGGAGGTGCGTGATGGTGCGGGAGTACGACATCGCCAGCGCGCGACTCACGTTCAATGGGCGCGACGTGATGGCGCACCCCACCGACGCCACGCCGCGCGACACGGAGTTGCTGCGCGTGCGGGACACGAGCGCGGCGTCGCTGCGCGGTGTGGTCGAGGAGTTCACCATCGCCGAGGCCATGCGTCGGATCGGGCTCATGACCAGTGCCCCGCGTCGGGTGGTGACCGCCGAGGACCGCGCACGCATCGACCGGGCGGAGACGAAGCGCGCCCGCAAGGCTGCTGCGCGGCTGGGTGCTCCGTGACCGACGCCGAACGCATCGAGGCCCTGGAGGCCCGCGTCGCCGAGCTCGAAGCGATCGTTGCGAAGTGGGCGCACGTCGTGGGGTACGTCGACCCGCGGCTCTCGAAGCACCTGCCGCCCGCGCCACGCACCCCTCCCGCCCCGCTGCCGCTGCCGGCGCCCGGGAAGGCGTACCCGGAGCCGTGACCCCCGTGCGAGAAAAGATCGCCGCACCCTTGACCGGGGAGTTTCGGGCAGAAACCATCCCTTCCTCAGAGGGCGAGGTGCGTTCTGCGCGCGCCATCCCTCGGCGCCTCGACGGTCATTCCCCGGGCCATCGCGGCGCCATCTCGTTGGAGGCCCCCATGCCGCTCACCGTCGACGACATCGCCGCGCGGCTGCGCTGCTCGGTGTGGACCGGGCGGCGGTACGCCGTCGCGTGGCTCGCGCGACAGGGTGACCTCCGTGTGCCCCGCGTCGTGGTGCGCCGCACCGCGCGCACGGGCCGCCCACGCTACCTCATCGACCGCGACTCCTTCGAGCGCTGGCTCTGCCCGCAGGCCGAGGCGGCGTGAGCGACGAGGAGCACCGGCGCCGCGCCCGCGCCAAGGCGCCCACCGAGGCGCTGCGGATCAAGTCCGCCCTCCAGCTTCGCATCGAGGGCAAGACCTACGCGCAGATCGGCGAAGAGCTCGGCATCTCGATGCAGGCCGCTCACCAGAGCATCAAGGCCTCCCTCGAGCGCGTCGCCGCCGACCGCCGAGACCTCTCGCGCCTGGTGCTCGACCTTGAGCTCGAGCGGACCGAGTTTGTCCTCCGCTCCCTCGCCGAACGAGTCGAGAAGGGCGACCACAACGCCGCCAACTCCTACCTGCGCGCGCTCGAACGCCGCGCGAAGCTCCTCGGGATCGACGCCCCCGACAAGCACGAGCACAGCGGGCTCCCCGCGGACCCGACGGTGATCCATGCACGTCTTGGAGCCATCGCTGCTCGCGCAGCTCGCGGCGCTGACGCCGACGCAGCTGGCGACGCTGAGCGAGACGGAGAGGGCTGAGGTCTCCGACGCCCTCGACGGGCACGAGCAGGCCCTCGCGCTCCGCGCGCAGCGCGACTTCGCCGAGAGCTCGCACTTCTGCGGGCTGACCCTCTCGCCGCTGATGGCGGCGATCATGGACGCGGCCGAGGGGCGGCCGGTCACCACCATCGACGACGAGGCGGCGCTCAAGCACTTCGGGTGCAGCCTCGCGCAGCTCCCTCGGCGGGCCCGGCGCCTCGTCGCGGTGCGCGCCGGTGGCCGCGCGGGCAAGACCTCGCGGCTCCTCGCGACGAAAGCTCTCCTCGCGGCGCTCACGGTGCCGCTCACGACGCTGGCCCCCGGCGAGCGCGCGGTGTCGCTCATCATGGCGCCCGACCTCGTGCTTGCGCGCCAGGTGCTCGGGTTCGTGCGCGGCTACATCGAGGCCAGTCCCGCCCTCTCGGCGCGGCTGCTCAACGACACCGCGGACGAGATCGAGATCCGGCGCCCCGATGGTCTGCCGGTGCTGATCCGCGTGCGCGCGGCGTCGCGCGGCGGCAAGGGCGGCCGCGGCTTCGTGCTGGTGTTCGCGGGTCTCGATGAGGCGGCGTTCTTCCGCGACGACGCCTCGGGCGTGGTCAACGACACCGAGATTTACCGCGCCGTCGCGCAACGCCTCGTGCCCGGCGCGCAGGCGTGGATCGTCTCGACGCCGTGGATCGCCGGGACGGGCCTGCTCGAAGAGACCCTCGGCGCCGACCTCGGCACCCACGAGCACGCGCTCTGCGTCGTCGCCCCGACGCGGGCGCTCAACCCGACCTGGGATCCCGACGGCACCATCGAGGCGCAGCTTCGGCAGAGCGACCCCGAGAACGCCGAGCGCGAGATCGACGCGATCCCCCTCGCGGCGGGCTCGGCGCAGTTCTTCGACAAGGTCACCCTCGACGCGGCCACCGACCCCAACCGCCCGCAGGACCTGCAGCCCGAGCGCGGCGGCTTCTACGGCGGCGCGGGAGACTTCGCCTTCCGTCGCAACGCCAGCACGGTCGCGGTGGTGCGGCGCATCCCCGTCGAGGGCGGTGCCGACCGCTACGAACTCGCGCTGCTCGATGAGCGCAGGCCCGAGACGGGTGCGCCCCTCAAGCCCGCGGCGGTGGTCGACGACTTCGCCCCGGCCCTCTTGCGCTTCGGCCTCGGCAACGTCGCCACGGACTCCCACGAGCGCGACCAGGTCTCCGACGAGATGGCGCGGCACGGCATCACGGTGTCGGCGCTCCCTGCGGGGCAGACGGGCAAGGCCGAGCAGTACCTCTTCTTCCGGCGCCTCCTTCGCGAGGGGCGCTTCACGATGCCGAAGCACACGCGGTTGCGGGCGCAGCTCAACGCGATCCTCTCGAAGCCTGCGCCCGGCGGCGGCATCTCGATCACCTCTCCGACGCGCCCCGACGGCTCGCACGGCGACCTCGTGAGCGGCCTCGTCGGCGCGGTGTGGGCGGCGCAGTTCGCTGTGCACGTCGTGATCCCCGAACCCCCGCCCTTCATCGACCCCGGCGACCCGACCGGCGGCTTCTGCTGACCTGAGAGCACACACGCATGGGCCTGATCCGAGACGCAGTCGCAGCGGGCTTCGAAGCCGCGGCGGGCTGGCTGCGTGCGCCCGAGATGCCCTCGCGCAGCGTGCGTGAAGACGTGGCGATCCCGCCCCCGTGGCAGGACCGCGACGCGGGCGTGCTCGGCCACTCGGTCACGCCCGAGCGCCTCACGCAGATCATCACCCGCCGCAACGAGGGCTACCTCCGCGACTGGGTCGACCTCGCCGACCACGCGCGCCGCACGTACCCGCACCTGCACACCCAGCTCGCCACGCGGGAGCTCAGCGTCGTCGAGACGGAGTTCGAGGTCATCGCCGGCGAAGAGGGCGCGCCGACCAAGGCACGCAGGGCCCGCGACGCCTGCGCCGAGCTCTACCGCCACTGGGAGCGCGAGGGCCTGGAGACGTGGCTCGCCGAGGTCGTGGGCGCGGCCTACTACCCCGCGGGCGCGCACGAGCTCACCTGGGAGCGCGACGGCCGGCTCTTCGCGCCGGTGCGCATGTCGCGCGTCGCCGAGCGGCGTCTCAGCTACGCGTGCGACCGCTTCGACCCCGACCCGTGGGCCGTGCGGATCTACGACGAGGGTGACCCGACGAGTCCGTTCGGCGGGCTCTACGGCGAGAAGCTCAGCCGCTTCCACCGCGACAAGTTCGTGGTGCACGAGCCGCGCGTCGCAGGCCAGCACCGAGCCGCGGAGGGCCTCTTCGCCGTCGTCGGGTGGTACTGGCTCTTCGGCGTGTGGTCGTGGCGCGACCTCATGCGCCTGCTCGAGATGGTCGGTCGCCCGCCGATCGTCGGTTACTACGCCGCGGGCGGCGCGAAGGCCGACGGCGCGCTGACGAAGATGAACGGCGAGCGCAACGCCACGGCGCAGGAGATCGCGGCGGCGCGCGCGGCGGTGCTCGGCATTAGGTCCGCGCTGCGCACCGTGCTCCCCGACACCGTGCGCCTCGAAGCGCTGCGGTACGACATCCCCACGACGCCGACGCAGATCCTAACGCAGCAGCAGGTCGATGCGCTGATGTCGAAGGCCATCAACGGCACGGCCTCGGCGACCGACGTGGTCCCGGGCTCGCGCGCGGCGATGGAGGTCGGCGAGCGGGCGACGATGACGTTCTGGCGCGCCGACTGCCGCCGCGTCGCGCGGGTGCTCACCGAGGTGCTTCGCCGCTTCGTGCGGGCCAACCCGGACGTGTTCGGCGCCGGGTGCCCGCTCCCCACGGTGCGCGCGAAGACCGAGGGCGCCATCGACCGCGAGAAGATCGCGAAGGGCATCACCGCGGCGCAGGGCACGGGCGTCGAGGTCCCTGCGGCGTGGGCGCGTCGAGAGATGCGCATCCCCGAGCGCGTGGCCGGCGAAGAGGTGCTCGAAGCGCCGAAGCCGTCCGCGCCGAAGCAACTCCCTGCGGGCGACGCCACCGAGCGACCCGCGCAGCTCCCTGACGGCGGTGCCGCCGACGAGCCCACGAAGGATCCCGCAGCATGAAGCTCCGCCACCTCGCCTTCGGCCTCTGCGTCGCGCTCAGCGTGCCCCCCACCGACGCCGAGGGCGGGCCGTGGACCACGATCGCCTACGAAGCGGAACTCAAGGGCTACCGCCTCCCCGACGGCACCTACGCGAAGATCACCGCGGCCGACATCGACTCGATGGTCGCGAACTTCGCGCGCTACCCCAAGGCGCCCATCGTCGTCGAGCACGCCGACACGCGCGAGGGGATGCCCGCCGAGTGGGCCCAGCCGCGCGGGCACGTCGTGGCGCTGCGCCGCGGCTCGATGGAGCGCACGGTGGGCGGCGTCGCGAAGACCGTGGCGACGCTCGAGGCGCGCTTCGACGTGAGCCCCGAGGTGCGCCTCTCCATCGTCGGCGACGCCGCGACGCAGACCCCGCCCGTCTGGCCCTTCTGCAGCATCACCACCGCCCGCGGCATCGACGAAGAGACCGCAGCGTCTCTCGGCACGGTGCTCTACTCGGTGTCGCTGACGGCGCACCCGCGCCTCGCCGACCTCCCGCGCCTCGCGGCCTCGGCGAACGGCACGCAGGAGCACGGGTACTGGTACGGCGACGTCACCGACCGCGCCTCGCTCATCGAGATGCTGCGGCACGTCTTCGACCTGCCCGTCGCGACCGGCGAGGCCGAGGTGATGACCTGGCTCGCGCGCTTCGAGACGCTCGACGCTGACGCCGCGAAGGCCGACGGCATCGAGCTCGATGACCTCGCCGAGCGCCTGCGCGATGCGATGCGCCTCCCGGCGCTCACGACCCGGGCGGAGGTCGTCGCTGCGATCCGCAACGCCCTGACGGTGCTCCCCGGCGCCTCGGGCTCCGAGATGTCCCGCGGCGCGGCCGCGGTGAACCACGCCCCGAAGGAGGGCAACGCCATGCCGAAGTTCATCGAGATGGCCGCGAAGCTGAAGCTCACCGCGGTCGCCACTGAGGAGGCCGCGGAAGCGGCCGTCACGTCCCTCGCCCAGGACGGCGCCACCGTGCGCGAGGTCCTCGCGATCCCGGCCGGGACCACCGTCGCCGCCGAGCTCGCCACCATCACCGCCGAGCGCACCGAGCTCGGCAAGCTCCGCACCGAGGTCACCGCCCTGCGCGCCGACGTCGCCGCCCGCGCCGAGGCCGAGCTCTCGCGCCGCGTCGACGAGGTCCTCGTGGCCGAGGGCGCCGTGGGCGACGAGAAGCGCCAGCGGGCGCTGCTCGCCTACGCCCGCGCCGACCGCGCCGCGTTCGACAAGGACTACCCCGCGCCGAGCGTGCAGGAGCTCGCGCAGCGCGCGCAGGACCCCGCCCGGAGCGAGAACATCACCGGCCAGGGCGGCGCCAACGGCGCCAACGCCAAGGCCGCCGACCCGGTGAAGCGCGACGACGTGAGCGCCCGCGCGCAGGCCCTCCGCACCGTCGCGTCGGAGTTCGGCCAGACGCTCAGCACCCTCGACGCCCTGGAGATGATCCAGCGCGGCGCCACCCCCGACTCGCTCCGCGCGCAGCTCAAGACGCACGGCTGATCCACCCCAACCAAGGACCACGACCATGATCGGACCCGTCCGCAGCCCGGCGCCTCAGATGATTCGCGCGGGCATCAACCGTTCCGGCTCGACGCTGCGCAAGAACTGCATCGTCGGCTTCGGCACCCCCGACAACACCGGGGAGTTCGCCATCGACTCGCTGCACACCACCGGCGTGCGCAAGTTCGCGGGCGTCATCCAGCGCGCCGTCGACGACGACGGCGAGGTGGACGTCTACCTCGGCGGCCAGCTCGTCGTGGAGAGCGACGGCACGGCGGTCATCGCCGCCGGCGACGAGATCATCATGGTGGCGGGCGGTTCGCTCGGCGCCGGTGGCCGCGTGACGAAGCTCCCGAGCTCGCCCACCTCGGGCACCAACTACTACGTCGCGGGTCGGGCCATCACGGGCGCCACCAACGTCGCAGGCACGGAGCTCACCGTCGAGTGGGCCCCCTACACCCTCCAGGGTCAGTGAGCCGCGCGCTCTGAGGAGACCACGACCATGCTCATCAACGACACCAACCAGAAGAACCGCAGCGCGCGCCCCGGGCCCCACGGCATGTGGGGCGGCGCCGCCGAGATCCTCCAGCAGCACGGGATCGACCCGCGCGAGCACGCCGCGCGCATCCGCGACAGCTTCGCCGCGCGCTCGACCGTCGTCGGCCGCCGCATGATCCCGCAGGTCCCGGCGCTCGCCGGGGCGCAGGAGCTCGCGATCGACCACAACGACGTGACCCAGCGCGAGGTGCTCCAGCAGACCGCGCTCGAGGCCGTCGACCCCGACTTCATGGCCGAGGAGCTCGCCCCCACGCAGCTCGTTTCCGTGAAGGAGGGCGTGATCTACCTCGACGACCAGGTCGAGGACCGCCGCGAGACCGACGACTCCATCTCGTCGCGTGGCCAGGCCACCGAGACCAACGAGAACGTCACGGGCGTGAACATCAACCTCAAGCCGCACTCGCTCTCGGGCTACCAGCCCCGGCGCGACGCGGCGCTTGCGCCGATGCTCGCGAACTTCGCCCGCGTGGTCGACAAGACCAGCCGCAAGGCCAAGCTCCAGCACGAGATCCGCGTGAAGACGAGGCTCATGACCTCGACGAACTACGCCTCGGCCAACCGCCGCGCGCTCAGCGCGGGCTCGCAGTGGAACGGCGGTTCGGCGGCCGATCCCCTCGCCGACATGCAGGCGACGCTGGGCGCGCTCTTCGGCCCGGTGACGCACGCGCAGATGAGCCTCGAAGCGTGGCAGGCCGTCCAGCAGAACGAGTTTCTGCAGGGCATCCTCTCGGGCTACGCGGGCAACCAGGGCGTGATCCGCGTGATCGACTTCGCGATGTTCTTCGGCATCGCGAACGTGCACGTCGACGAGCAGCGGTACACCCCCGCGGGCGCCTCGGCGCTCTCGCGCCTGTACGACTCGGACAAGATCGCGCTTCTCTCGGTGAGCGCGCGCCCCGACTCGCGCACCTTCCTGCGGAACTTCATGTTCCGCCAGGGCGCGGGCGGCTTCGTGACCATGACCTGGTTCACGCCCGAGGGCTCGCACGGCACCGACTGGGTGAAGGTCACCCACGAGAACGACCTCGTCGTGGTGGACAACACCTACGGCGCGATCATCACCGGGATGCGGGTCTGACCGTGGCCGCCAAGACAGCGGTGGCCCTCGTGGCCGCCGCCGCGCTCGCTCCGGTCGCACTGCCGCCCGAAGCCGAGGTCACCGACCACGGCGACGGGACGGCGACGGTGTCGGTGCCCGGGCCCTCGCCCGAGGAGTGGCTCTCGCGCGTCGCGGCGCTCAACACCGAGCTCGACGAGGTCAAGGCCAGCGCGGCCCTGCTCGCCGACGAGCTCACCCTCGAGCGCACGCGCACCGAGAGCCTGCGCGCCGAGCTCGCCGACATCCGCGTGCGCTTCAACGCCGCCTGGGACGAGCGCGAGCGCGCCGTCGCCGACCTGCTCAACGCCGCCTCGGCGCCCGCGCCCGCGGCCCCGCCGCGCAAGCCCCTCGCCGACGCGTCCCTCGTGGTCGTGCTGAAGGGCAAGCGCGTGGTCCTCAACCCCGGCGACGAGATCCCCGACGGGGTCGACGTCGCCTCCCTGCCCCACGGGAGCGTCCGATGAGCAACCGCAACCCCCTCATCCTCTCCGACGGCGGCGCCGAGGGCGACCTGCTCGTGAAGGTCGGCCGGGTCTTCAAGCCCACCGCCCCGAGCGCCCTCACCCCGACGGCGCTCAACGTCGTCACGCCCGACGCGCTCAACACCGCGGTCACGCGGGGGCTCACGCTCTCGCACACGACCACCAACACCGCCGCGGCGGGCGTGGGCGCGGGGCTCCTCATGCGCGCCGAGTCGGGCGCGGGCACCCTGCGCTCCGCGGGCGCGGTCGACGCGATCCACACGACGGCCACCGACGGCGCCGAGGTCTCGGCGGTGCTGCTGTCCTCGGGCATCGCGGGGTCGCTCCTCGAGGTCGCCCGCTTCGCCGCCGTGGCGAGCGCGGTCAACGGCCTCGCGGTCACCGCCAGCGCGACGGGGGAGCCGGTCGTGCTCTCGGCGCGCGGCAGCGACACCAACATCGACCTCGTGCTGCGTGGCAAGGGCACGGGCAAGGCGTTCCTCCTGCCCGCGTCGGGGGACAACGTCCTCGGCGTGTCGACCGCGGGCATCTTCGTCGACAGCGACTCGCAGACCGGCGTGTCGCCCACGGTGAGCCGCAACAGCGGCATCGTGCGCGTGCCGAGCGGCGCCACCAGCGTCACCGTCACCAACACGCTGTGCGCCACGACCTCGCTGGTGTTCGCGCAGATCCGCAACACGCTCACGAACAACGTGACCATCCGCAGCGTCGTCCCCGGCGCGGGCTCGTTCGTCGTCACCCTCTCGGGTGACCCGGGCGCGTCGCACGCGGACATCGCGTTCTTCATGCTGCAGCCCGACGCCTGATCCCCAGCGGAGTCCGCCATGGCCGACTACTTCACGAGCTCAGAGCTTCAGGCGGAGGTCGCCGACAACGACCTCTGGCTGCGCCTCTTCGACCGTGACGGAGACGGCGTGGCGGACTCCGCGGTGATTTCGCGCTGCCGCACCCGCGCGCAGAACCTGATGGACGCCGAGCTCGCGCACTCGCACGGCGCGCCCTGGGCGTCGTCGGGTGACGTGCCCGCGCTCGCGAAAGACATCGCCATGGACCTCGCGCTCTGCTTCGCCGCGGGGCGCACGAGCGACATGACCGATGCCGAGCGCGGGCCCTTCGGCGCGCGCTGGAAGCAGGCGCGCACCTCCCTCGACGCCCTCAAGAAGGACCGCGGCACGCGCTTCCCCGAGACCGGCGCGCCGGTGCCCGTGTCGACCGCGGAGAGCGCCATCGAGGTCCCGACGAGCAGCACCGTCTGGCAGGACGCGTTCAACCCCGACAACGGCGGCTGCGGGTTCTGATGTTCGCCGCCACCCTCAACGGCCTCGAGGAGGCCCTGCAGGAGCTCGAAGACGAGACCCTGTCAGGCCTCCCCGCGATCGTGGAGACCTGGGCGCAGGGCGCCGCGCAGCACGCGCGCGCCGAGCACCCCTACACCGACCGCACTGGCAACCTCACCGCCTCGATCGAGGCCCTCCCCGCACGCGCCGTCGGCGACCGGGTCGAGGGCGGCGTGGTCGCAGGGATGGACTACGCGAGCTACGTCGACGAGGGCACCAGCCGCGCGCGGCCGTACCCCTACATGGAGCCCGCGGCGCGAGCCACGGAAAGCTACGCCGAGGAGATCGCGGACCGTGGCCTGCGGGCCGCTGTGACCCGCGCAGCGGGCTGGAGAGCGGGCTGACGTGGCAACCCTCGACGACGTCGACGACGTGCTCTACGGCGCCCTCACGGCGCTGCAGCGCGACGACGACCACCCGACGCGCCTCTTCGCCCTGGTGACGCGGTTCACCGGCCAGGTGCAGATGACCCCGGGCGGCATCACGCTGCAGAGCGCGGCCATGGGGCGCCTGCCCGCGGTGCTGTGGCAGTGGGTGGGGGAGGAACCGGTCACGCAGGTGCGCACGCTGCTCGGGGCGCGCGAGGACACGGCCACGGTCACCTGGGTGGCCTGGGTGCTGATGCAGGACCCGCGCGGCGCCACCCAGCAGGTCAAGGGCACGACGAGCGCCCCCGGTCTGCACGCGCTGACCGACGCGGTGATCGCGGTCCTCAACGGCTTCGCGCACGCCGACCTCTACCAGACCTCGCGGGTGCGCTTCGCGAAGAGCCAGAGCTTCCTCGCCGAGCGGTCCGTCCACGTTGTGCGCCTCGCCTTCGAGGCGCGACGGCTGCTGCCGCAGGTCACCCCGACGGTCACGAGCGTTGCGCCCATCGAGGTCAACGCCGACGTGAACATCCCCTTCAGCGCGGGCGACGACAACCCCGAGAACCCGCGCGTCGAGTTCCTCGAAGAGATCCCCGAAGACGCTGCCTGACACCACCGAGGTCCCATGAGCAACACGATCCGCGTGCGCGCGACCGACGCCGCACGCCTTCCCGTGCCCGGCATCGGCGGGCGCTTCGTCGGCCGCACCAACAAGGGCGCGGTGATCCCCGAGGGCGTCGACGTGCCCGACGACACCTACCACCGCCGTGCCATCAAGCGCGGTGAGCTGATCGAGATGGAGAAGAGCGAATGAGCGGCATCCTCGTGGCCGGTGTGCCGGCATCCCGCAAGACCCCCGGCGTCGCACTGAACGTCGTGCTCGGAGGCACGGGCACCAGTGCGGGCGTGGCGCAGAAGCGCGCGCTGATCCTCGGCAACATGATCGGGACCACGCTGAGCAACAGCAGCCCGACCTTCAGCGTGACCGCGGGGTCTGCGCAGGTGGGCGGCGCCGCCGTCGAGGAGCCGGTCTTCGTGCCGAGCGCCGACGACGCCGCGACGCTCTTCGGGCGCGGTTCCGAGCTGCACCGCATGGCCATCGCGTTCTTCGCGCAGTACCCCAACGGCACGCTCTACGCGTGCCCGGTGGCCGAGGCGAGCGGCACCCCCGCCAGCGTGGTGCTCACCTTCGCCACCACGGCGACGGCGGCGTTCACGGTGCGGCTGCGCCTGTGCGGCAAGACCATCGACGTGGGCGTCGACAGCGGCGCGACGGTGACCACCATCGCCGCGGCGGTGGCCGACGCGATCAACGACGAGCAGGACCTGCCCTTCTTCGCGCAGAACTCCAGCGGCGTCGTGACCATCACGGCCAAGCACGACGGGCCCCGGGGCAACACCCTCATCGTCGACGCCTACTTCGTGTCGAGCGCGGGCGCCGAGACGCGCATCACCGCGTCGAGCACGACCTCGCCCGGTGCGACCACGGGCGTCTGGTCGAGCAACGGCACCCTCGGCAGCGAGATCACCCTCGCCAACGGCGCGACGCAGGACACCTTCGCCAACGCCCTCGCGGCGTGCGCGCCGACGCGCTTCGACCGTGTCATCGGGGCATGCATCGAGGCGACCAACATCGGTCGCATCGTCACCCACCTGAACACCCAGGCCGGCCCCTCGGTGCAGCTGCTCGCCCAGGGCGTCTGCGGCTGCGTCGACACCTACGCCAACGCGGTCACCCTCGCCACGGGGCAGAACGCGGCGCGCATGCAGATCGTCTGGCATCACGCCTCGGTGCTCCCCGCGGGCGAGGTCGCGGCGCAGCTCGCCGCGGCGCGCCTCGCGGGCGACGGCGCCGTCGGCGGGACGCTCCCGGGCGAGGACTCCAGCCCCAGCGCGAACCTCGACAACCTTGAGCTCGCCACCGTGCTCATGCAGCGCGTGGTGGGCGACCAGCCGCTCGGCACCGAGATCGAGGGCTGCCTCAACAACGGGCTGACGCCGCTCGGTCGGTCCCCCACGCGCCCGGGCTACGCCGCCCTGGTGCGTTCGGTGACCACGCGGTGCCTGCGCGCGGGGACGCCGAACTTCGCTGTGCTCGACACCGCGAAGGCCACCGTGCCCGACCACGTCGCCGACGTGATCCGCGGCGACCTCCCGGTCACCTTCGCGGGGTGCCGCCTCGCGCCCGAGAGCGACGACGGTCTGCCACCGCGGGCGTCGCTGGTCATCATGCCGAGCACGGTGCGGTCCCGCATCGCCTACCTGCTCAAGCAGATGGAAGAGACGGCCATCCTGCGCAACGTCGACGCGCACCTCCCGCTGCTGGTCGTCGAGGCCGACGAGGCCGTCGAGGGGCGGCTCAACATCGAGATCCCGGTCGACGTGATCCCCGGCGCGCACATCTTCGCGGGCAACGTCCGCCAGCACTGACAGGAGACCTGAGCCATGTCCTACTCATCCCCCGGGTTCGTCTCCTACGAGGGCATCCCGGTCCTCAACGCGCAGTCGATCAGCTTCGCCGTCGAGACCGGCAACAACGACGTCGTGACGATCCTGCTCGGCCACGCGGGGTTCTCCCCGGGCGCGCGCAAGGTGCAGGTCACCGTGAACAACGCCGTGCCCATGGAGGGCATGGAGCGCGCGTGGGTCACCATCGCGATGGCGCAGCGTGAGGTCACCCTGAGCTTCACGCTCGCGGGCACGACCTACAACCTCCGCGGCGACATCCGCGGCGTGAAGGCCGACTCGACCACCGACAAGGCCAACGACGTGTCGTTCGAGTTCCATGGGCGCCTCGTGAACGAGGTTCGCGCGTGAGCCGGACCGCCGAGGATCGACTGAAGGAGGAGTTCCACGCGGCGGCGGGGACCTCCCTGCTACAGCGCGCCCTCGGCCCGTCGCGCAGCGGTCCGGCGGTGAAGATCGTCGAGGTCGACGGCTGTGGCGCGCGACTGCGCGGGGTGCCCCTGGCCCTGCGCACGCTCAGCGCCGAGCAGGAGACGCGCCTGCGCGCCGACGCGCGCACCTGGCTCATGGAGTCGTGCCGCTACTCCGAGATCTTCCTCGACGAGACGGCCGTGGGACGCGCGGCCCTCGAGCTGGAGATCAAGGTCCAGACCCTCGCCCTCGCCCTGGTCGAGCCCGCGTCGCCCCACGGCCAGCTCGCGCGCAGCGCCGACGAGCTGCGCAAGCTGCTCTACGCCGACGAGGTGACCCACCTCTTCGAGCTGTACCTCGACTGGGTGCAGGAGCGCTCCCCCATCTCCGCCGCGCGCACCGCGGAGGAGGTGAAGGACCTCGTGGAGGCGCTGGGAAAAGGCACCCAGCCGCTACAGTCGTTGAGCGCCTTCGACAACGTTTCGCTGCGTATCATCGCGACCGAACTGGTGGCGCGGCTGCGGACGCTGACGAGCTCACCCTCCTCGCCTACCTCGCCGTCGAGCGGCACGGAGACGAGCTCCTCCGACGACTCGGACTGACCCCCTGACGGAGCACCATGGCGCGCGCGATCCTCACCATCGAAGCGGACGCGTCGAGCGTCACGCGCACGCTCGGTGGTCTCCGGGGCGAGGTGCGTTCTGCGCAGGCCGCGATCACCGCCGACACCCGCGCCGCGGCGCGGGAGCGCACGCAGGTCGCCCTCGAAGAGGTGCGCCAGAAGGGGCGCATCGAGCTCGAGGGCGTGCGAGCGAGCGGGCGCGCCAGCGCCGAGCGCACGCGGGAGGCTGGGCGCGAGTCACAGCACCGGCGGCGCCTCGACCTGGAGACGGTGCGCAGCGCCCGCTCGGCGGCGACGGACCGCACCCGGGTGGAGATCGCGGGCATTCGTGCCCGTTCGACGGCCGCGGTGCAGGCGTCGCGCGAGGAGATCGCGCGGCAGACCAACACCACGCGGCTGGTGATCGCCCAGGAGCGCGAACGCTCTGCGGCCACGCGCCGCGAAGAGTCGGAGCGTTCGCGGATCCGTGAGCGCGAGTCGAGGCGGCAGGCGCGCGATGCGCAGCGGCGCCTCGACAGCCAGCGCCGCTACGAGGCGAACGTCGCGCGCGAGCAGGGGCGCTTCGCGGGCCGCGCGACCGGCGCCGTCGTGGCTGGCGGCCGTGCCGTGGGCGCGTTCGCCACCGGGGCGCACGGTGCCTTTCAGGACGCCCGTCGACAGCGCGCGGTGGCCAACCGCGAGATGGGCAACGCGCTGCGCAACGCGTGGGGGGCGACCGCCGACACGACAACGGCGCAGCGGCGCGTGTCGGCCTTCGTCGACGAGACGGGCATGAGCTACGCCGACGTCGCGTCAGCGCTCGCCACCGGGCAAGCGAACGGTTCCGCGCTTGACCCCGGTACCGGCACGCGCGGGCAGGCGATGGAGAGCGCCCTGCGTTTGATCCGAGAGGCGAACGCCGGCGGCGTCGACCCCGGGCAAATGCTCGCGGCGCGCGGTCGCCTTCAGGCCGCAGGACTCGAAGGAAACTCCCTGCGCGACGCGCTGCGCTACACGATGCGCGCGGCGCAGGTTGGCCAGGTCGAGGTCGACCAGATCATTCAACAGGGGCTCCCGGGCGCATCGCGCCTGATGTCGGCCCGGCTCGGAGCGCTCCCCGCGACGGCGACCGCGGAGGAGCGGCAGCGCACGGCACTCACGGCCTTCCGTGAGTCGGTGGCGGTGCAGGAAATCGCGGCGTCGACGGGCCAGAACGCCGGTCGCACGTCGAACACCCTCGCCAGCCTGCAGAACTTCCTGAACACGCCGCGGCGCCAGGAAATGATGCTCAACAACCTGCGCCAGGCGCAGCAGCAGGTGAACACTTCGACGCCCGAGGGGCGCGCCCGCGCCGCCGCGCTGCGGGGGCTCTACGAGGGCGAGAACTCGCTCTTCGAGCGCGACCCGACGCGCACCGGCAACGCCATGCGCCTGCGCGAAGGGACATCCCCTCTCGTGGTCGCACAGCGCCTCGCTGCGGCCACCGGCGGCAACGCGCAGGCCGCGGCGAACATCCTCGCGGGTAGCGGCCAGGGCAACGCGCAGTCACTGCTCGTGAACATGCGCGACATGATCGCGTTCCTTGGAGGGCGCACCGCGAACGGGCGGTCCGGCGGCGACATGGTCACGCAGATGATGTCGGGCGGCGGGCTCAGCGATGCCGACATGGAGGGGATGATGCGCGGGGTCGAGGGCGACGAGCTCTCGGCGCTCACGCGCGCACAGGAAAAGGGCGTCACGGCGCTCACCGACAACACCAGCGCCCTGGGGCGCCTGTCGTCGTCCTTCGCGGACTGGGCCGCGGCCAACCCGCTGCAGGCCCAGGCGGCGGGTGCGGGCGGCGGTCTCCTCACGGGGCTCGGCGGCGGCGTCATCGGGGCGGGACTGAGGTCACTCGTGCCGCGGCTCGCGCCCGTCGCGACGGCAGCGCAGGGCGTCTACGGCGCCGTCAACGCGGCCAGTTCGGGGGCGGGCCTCGGGGCGCAGATCCTCGGCAGCATCGTTGCGGGTGGCGCTGGCCTCGGACTGGGGTCGCTGCTCAATCGCGCGCTCTACTCCGACGAGACCACGCAGACCGCCGACGGGCAGCGCGCCCGCACGACCACGTCCGGTGACCAGCCGGCCTACACCAATGCGTTCACCGGCGACTTCTGGCGAGGCTTCGCCACCTCGGTGTCGCAGGCGTTCGACAGCTCCATCGCCCGCGGCACGCTGCGGGTGAGCATCGACCCCCACGATGCCGCCCAGGCGCAATCGGGCACGCGCGGCGCCGCGCAGGGACGACGATGACCGACGCCCTCTCCAACCTCCCCGAGTGCAGCTACGAGGGCACGATCTTCCCCGTCGAGCGGTGCGACTGGCAGGGCGGCAACGACCTCGTCGAGCACACGGCCTATCGCCGTCCCGGCGCTGACCTCGAGCCCACCGGGTGGAAGGCCTACCGTGGATCGCTGGTGATCCCGCTGGTGAACGCGGACCGCCTCGTCGCGCGCTACGGCGAGCTCTTCCCCGGGCTGCGCTACGACCTGCTCGAGCTCTTTCGGAACACGCCCATCGGTGCGTTGGTGCACCCCACGCTCGGGCGCCTCACCGTCGGCATCGGCGAGATCTCTGAGACCGCGGCGCCCGACGACCGGGGCGGGGTGCGGCTCACGGTCAACTGGATCGAGCACAACGCCTCGGTCTTTCTGCTGCTCTCCGACTCCGCCACGGGCGAACCCACGGACGCGGTCGCGTCCACCGAGCAGCTCGCCACCGAGGCCGACACGAAGGTCGCGGCGAAGGCGACCAGCTACTCGCCCATGGCCTCGGTTGTGACCGAGCGGCTCGCCTACCTCTCCGCCGCGACGCGCACGCACACCCAGATCGCCAGCGCGATCGAGCGGATGCTCGCGCCGGTGGCCGCGAACCTCGCGCTCCCTGCCCTGGCCGCCGCGGGCGCCCACGAGGCCGCCACGGCGTGCTTCGCCCTGCGCGCAGCCATCTATGCCCTGCGCGACCGGCTCGTCCCCAGCGCGCTGCAGCAGCGCTTCTACGACGTGCCGCGGGAGATGGCCCTCTGGGAGGTCTCCCTCGCGGTGTACGGCCGCGCGGACTACGTGCAGCTCCTGCGCGCAGCCAACAGCCTCAGCGATCCGACGACCGTCCGCGCGGGCAAGCGCCTGGTCGTGCTGCCCGTACCCGGGGTCTGACCATGGCGCTCACGCACACCGCCTCGCTCACGCTGGCCAACGGCGCGACGGAGATCGACGCGTGGGACCGCTACACGCTTTCGCTCTCGATGCTGCGGGCGGCGCAGCCGTGGACCTTCAGCATCTGGCGCTCGACCGCGCGCAACACCACCTGGCGGATCCTCCATGAGCGCGTGCGCCTGTTCGACCGCGTGACGGTGGCCCTCGACGGTCACCCCCAGATCACCGGGCGGCTGGAGACCTTCGAGCGCCACGCGCAGGGTCACACCGAATGCGTGGCGATCCTTTCGGGGCGCGACCTCGGGGGCGTGGCCGAGAGCTGGGACGCTGACCCCACCGTGAGCCTCAAGGGTCTCCCGCTCGACGAGGCCCTCGACGCGATCTTCACGCCCCTCGGGCTGACGCTCCGGGTGACGCCGGCGGCGGCGGCCCGGGAGGTCCAAGGGGCGCGCCGCCCTGGTGCTCGCGGCACGGGGACGCAGCGCCGTCGGCGCCCTATCGACACCGCCCACCCTCGCCCCGGCGAGAAGGTCTGGCAGCTCGCGCAAAGCATGGTGCGCCGCATGGGCTTCATGCTCTGGGTGGCACCGCGGGAAGACGGGACGGTGGGCCTCGTGGTCGACGCCCCGGACTACGACCAGCAACCGCTCTACGTGCTCGAGCGCCGCCTTTCGGAGCGCGGCGTCGGGAGCGGAAACATCCTCGGCGGCGCCGAGCAGATGAGCGTGCAGAGCACCCCCTCGGACGCGACCATCTACACCGGGGGCGCGCGCGGGAGCGCCGTCTCCTCGAAGAGCCGTGTCGTCACGCAGAACACCCGCCTCTTCGACGCGGGGGTGACGCGGGGCCTGGTGCTCGACACGCTGCAGCCGCAGCCGCGGCACATCCGCTCCGACCGCGCGCGTACCCGCGAGGCCGCAGCCCGTGAGGGCGAACGCGTCATCGCCGAGGGGATGCAGGACTTCCGCCGCTACACCTGCGAGGTGCAGGGCCACGGGCAGGTGGTGCAGGGGCAGATGCGCCTTTACGCGGTGAACACCATCGCTCGCGTGCGCGACGACCTCATGCCCGATGCAGCGGGCCGCTCCCTCGACGAAGACATGCTGATCACGGACGTGGTCTTCGAGGGCTCTCGCCAAGGCGGCACCAAGACTCGCCTCACCCTCGTGCCGAAGAACTCGATCGTGGTGACGCCCGATGAATGAAGAGGACGTGCTGACCTTCGCCCGCGTCACCACGCTGCGCGTGAGCTCCTCGACGCGCGCGCAGACCGCGCAGCTCGTGCTCGGTGAGGATCCGACCGACGCCGAGGGCGCGACCGCCGAGCAGTTCGACGACTGCGAGGTCATGCACCCGCTCGGGGTGATGAGCTCGCCCGTGATCACCGACGACACCGAGGCCGTCTGCGTGCGCCGCGGCGACGAGCTGGTCGCGCTCTTCCTCATCGACAAGAGCCGCCCCGCGCAGGCCGTCGAAGCTGGCGAACTGCGCATGCACGGGGTCGGGAACGACAACCAGACCACGGTGATCCGGCTGCGCGCCAACGGCGGCATCGACATCACCAGCGCGAACAACGGTGCGGTGAACATCACCGCCAACGGGACCGGCGACGTGGTGCTCAACGGCGGCTCCCTCAAGCTCGCGCGGGTCACCGACCCGGTCCGCGTGGGGACGCTCTCCGGCACCGCGGGCCCCTACCCCGTGGTCTTCACCTTCACCCCGGCCGATGCCAACGGCGCGCCCGGCACGCCCTCGGTGGGCGCGAGCGCGACGCTCGCCGGGGTGGTCTCCAACGCGGGCGGCGCGAGCCGCGCGAAGGGCTGAGCCATGTCGCTGAATGCTGGCGCCGCCGACTGCTCTTCGGGGATGGCGAAGACCATCTACGACTACCTCACGGGGGACTCGCGCAACGGGTTCTCGGGCTCGATGACCGCGGCGCAGAGCGACGCCGTGAAGGCCCTCTGCTACGCGATCGCGCGCGGCGTTGTGTACGAGCTGCAGGTCAACGCCGTGGTCGGCGTGACCGCGGACACCGACGCCTTCGGGGCGGGTATCCCCGCGGCGCCCGTCGTGGTGCAGGGAGCGATCACGTGACCTACGCCCTCTCTCGCGCCACGGGCCCCGACGGCGACACCCGCTGGGACCGCACGCGCAACACCTGGACGGCGGCGGAGTCCCCCGTCACCGAGACGATCCGGGGCGTGCTCGCGACGCCGCTCGGGCAGTGCCTGGTCGACGAGACCATGGGCGTCGCCTGGGACCGCGTCGACAAGCTCCGCACCGACGCAGGCGTGACCGCCGAGGCCGAGATCCGCGCCGCGCTCAAGCGGTTCATCGACAGCGGCGAGATCCGCAACCTCACCGTCGTGGTCGAGGTCTACCCCGCGCGCGACACCTTGCTCTTCGACGTGTCGTTCGAAGACGTGAAGCTCAAGGCGCTTCGGCGCGTGGAAGGTTCGGCGTAGCCATGGCGTTCACCGGCAGGTCGCGCGAGACGATCCGCGCCTCGATCCTCTCGAACTGGTCCGCGGAGTACGCCGCGCGGGGCTACGCGCTCTACACCGCGCGCAACTCCCCCGCGTGGCTCGACGCCGGCGCCTTCGCCGTCGAGCTCGAGGGCGTCGAGGCACAGGCCGAGCAGACGCAACGGGACATCCTCCCTGACCAGGCGAGCGAGGAGGCCCTCGGCCGCCACGGGTACGTGAACGACGTCGACCGTCGCACAGGGGTCCGTGCGCGCCTCACCGTGACGGTCACGTCGTCGGTCGCGGGCACCTACAACATCACGCCCGGCACGCTGATGGTCTTCAACGACGGCACCGTGTACGCGGTGGACTCGCAAGAAGTCATCACCTCCGGCGGCTCGCCCTCGGGGAGCATCGAGGTCACCGCCTCGGAGGAAGGCACGTCGGGCACGCGCGACGCGGGCGCCTCGCTCACCTTCGTGGCCGCGCCCGCGGGTCTCGACAGCACCGGCACCGTGGCCTCGGTGATCCGCGAGGGTGAGGACGAGGAGACCGTGGCGCAGTGGGCCGCGCGGATCATCCTGCAGCTCCGCGACCGTCCCGCCGCGGGCAACCGCGCCGACTGGCGCGACTGGATGCTCGCCTACACCGCGACGGAGATCGAAGACGCCTACGTCTACCCCCTGCTCGCGGCCCCTGCGAGCCTCCCGGGCGCGGGCACCCCGAACACGCCGGGCTCGCTCACGGTGCTCCCCATCGGCCCGGCGCAGGGCGACAGCGTGACCAACACGCGCATCGTCCCCAGCGACAACGCCTCTTCGCGCGCGGGCGGCGCGGACCTCCCCTTCATCCGCGGCTACATCGAGGGCTACTACGACACCGAGGGGGCGCTGCTCACGGGTGGTTCCCCGAAGCGCCCTGCGTCGCTCCCCGCGGGCAACTACTCCATCGAGCAGATCACCGAGTCGTCGGCCGAGGACATCGTCGTCGACATCGAGGTCACCTCGGCGAACCTGCCTTCGTGGTCGGGCACCATGACCGTCGTGAGTGCCACGAGCTCGACCCTCGTGGTGAGCGGTGACCAGACCGCGAACGCCAACAAGAACGCGCTGGTCAACATCGGCACCGGCAACTACCGCGGGGGGTACAAGCTCTTCGCGCTGGGCGCGGGTGTTTTCGGCGGCGTCAACACCACCTTCACCGTGAGCGGCGACACCTCCATCGCGAACGCGGTGGCGACCGGGGCGGTGTACCCAGCGCCGGGGAACTGGGCGGCGATCCGCACGGCGGTGCTCGCCTACTTCGACGCCCTCGGTCCCGGGGACACCAGCCCGCCCTCGCGGTGGCCCTCGGAGGACGAGCAGGGGCGCTCGACGCTCTACCGCACGGCTCTCGCTGCGGCGGTGCTCGGCGCATCGGGTGTGCTCTCGGCGACGACGACGACCCCCGCTGGCGACGTGACGCCTGCGGCGAAGACCGTGGTGAAGCTCGGGAAGTTCAGCGTCACCTGCTGACGCAGCGGGAGTCGCGGCAGACCTGATTGATCTGACACTCTCGGCCGCACACGCCGCAGTGGCGAGCGCTCGTCCGCAGGTCCGTTTCGCAACCGTTCGTCGCGTTGGCGTCACAGTTCTGGAAGTTCTGAGCGCAGATCCACGAACACGACCTAACGAGGCACCGTGCGATCGAGTTCGGCCGCACGGGGCACATGTTGCCGCAGAACCCGCAGTTGAGCGGGTCGCTCTGTACGTCGGTATGGATGCAGCCGGCGTCTGCAACTTTCCACTGCACGTCGGGCGGCAGTTCGCCCGCATCCATCGCGTCGGGCAGCTCGGGCGCGTCGGCGGCTGCGTCGGCACCTGGTGCCACCGACGCATCGACCACGTCGGGCGCCGGGGCCGGTCGGTCCGGGAGCGGGGCCACGTCGAGCCTCGAGCTCACCGCGTCGGTGCCGCCGGCGTCGGCGCAGACGCACGCTCCGAGGGTGCCGTCGGCGCCGCAGGCCTGCACGCCGCTCGCCCCAGGGCACGCGCAGGCGCTGGTCGCCCCTGGGGTGCAGTCCCGCGGGGAGAGGGCCGGGGAGGCCGAGCAGGCGGTGAGAGCGAAGACCAGGGCGGCGATACGCATGGGGGCACGGTACGACGGCCCCGGCGAACGGTTCCAGAGACCAGGAGAACGACTATGGACAACGAGACGAAGCCGACCGAGACCCCCGCCGCGAAGACCACGTACGGCCGCGAGATCTTCAAGAAGCTGGGCGACCGGCTCTTGAAATGCGGCGACAACATCCCTGCGAGCGATGTCCTCACGCTCGTCGAGGCGATGGAGCGGGCGCAGAAGCTGGGGTGAGCGCGGCCTATCGGCGGCACTCTGGTGCGGCATCGGAGCGGACCACCGCCATCGCGTGGACCCGCGGGACCGTGCGGGTTTGGCCGTTTCTGGTCTGGTAGGTGTACGTGCCGACGACGCGCCCGTAGAAGCGGACGCGCCGGTCGGCGACGATGTTGTCGTCGGGACGCTCGTAGGTGAACACCGCGACGAGCTGGTTGCCCCAACTGTCCATCGACACCAGCACGAAGGATCCGCGCTCCCCGGGGATGTCCTGCACCTGGATGGCGCGCCCGGTGGCGACGTACACCGACGAGAGGAAGCGGTCGACGTTGCGCTCGAGCAGCGCGTAGCGAATCTCGCGGTTCGCCTGCCCCTCGACGGCACAGAGCGCCTGGCGCTGCGCCTCAGGCGTCATCGCGGCGATCTGCTGCGCCGCGGCGAGGTCCTCTCGCAATCGAGGGAACGGCGGGGCTGCCGGTTCGTCGCTCTGGTCGGCGCCCGGGTCGGCCGCCGCGGGCACCGTGGGTTGCGGCCGTGGCACCGGCACCATGGCCGGAGCCGCCGCAACGACCGCGGGTGGCGCGGCGGTGCGGGTACCCGGCGCAGCAACAAGCACCCCAAGAACGAAGCCGCCGGATAGGCCCACGGCTCCAGCAATGATCGTTGCGCGCCGCGGGCCTTGCGGTTGGTCGGTAGACATCGAAACCTCCGTTCGCGGGAGCCTACGTCGCTTCGGCCTCGATGAGAGCTCCCCCCTCGACGGTCTCTCGCCCCGTGCTTACGCTCTCGCTTATGCTCTCCGCCGAGATGCCTGCCCCGAAGCAGTCCATTGCGAAGGCCCCGGCCGACGGGCG
>JACCDR010469261.1_pt1 | contig 23912 bp, 17 predicted proteins | sample 7446431 | NCBI WGS metagenome assembly JACCDR01 (sample SAMN15323443, study PRJNA562643) | freshwater metagenome | isolation source: river surface water | place: USA:Blue River Watershed | collected 2017-08-17 | reverse complement strand
AGATAGATAAACAAATCTTTATAACCTTTTCAATTTTTACAAATAACTGTAATTGTTTGTTATTGGTTAGAAAACATAACAAAATAATAAAAAATACAATATTTTAATCTAACAGTTAAAAGCCTTTTTCATGTTTTCTTTGGCAATCCGTAGTATCTTGTCAATAGCAATATTAGCTTCAGTATCAAAATGTGATTTGGTGTGATGCCCCATATTCAAAGTCAAGAAGTGTTTTCTTAAAGTCTTAAGAATGAACTACGTGTGATACCTTGTTTTTGTTATTTAAATTAGTGAAACATTGGAAGCAGAAAACTATGTCAGCGAGTTTATGTATAAATATCTAAACATTAAAGATATCCGTCACTTTTCTCAATTATATCGTTTATTTTCATTGTCCACAGTTTGTATATTTGGTCGTCGCATGCCCCTTGTTGTGCAAAATTAATAAGATCCCAACAATTGAGAAACAAGTCTTCTTCCGTGTTTGCTTCTGCGGTTTCTGCCACTAAATGTAGTGGTTTGTTCATCAAGTGAAACAATCTATTGGTGGCAGTCACGACGATTTTTTTGTGTATGCCGATATCATCAACACATGGCATTTTACAATGTTCTATTATATTTTTTTTGTGTTTTTATCAACATTTATTAATGTAACTGATGAAAAATGGATAGATAACATGTTTGTGTAAGTATTCAGGTTCCGACCAAGTCAAAGTATAATTAGACACAACGATTACGGACAATGTCACACATCATCAACAAAGTAATTGTTCCTAGAAGGGAGAGAAAGGCAACTGAACGTGGAGGTCGCAAAGGTGCAATCCAGATCAAGGCCAAACTTTTCACAAGTTGCTGGGAGACATTCAAGGACAAGAAACCAAAGTTCGTCAAGGACAGTTTCATGACCGTGATGCAGACCTACAAAACGGGTGTGCTGATTACAAGTGGCGATAACAACACATTGGTTGATGATGTCATTGCTGAGTTATACAAGGACTTCTTCTCACAACCCAAGAGAGTTTCCTACTTCCGTTCTTTTGAACGGATGGGATCTAACATAATGTTTTGCACAGATGAGACCATCAAGTCAAACCTGAAACAATATATTCGTGACAATGATAATGTCAAGTCGAAGAAGCATATAAGCAATATACTGAACGATGTGTATCTTGCGTTCTATGCAGTGGGAAGGGAGAGGAAGTGGTGCGATCAAGAGGTCATTGTTCCAGATCTTGGGAACGGTGTGCCCGTCATCAATGCAGGCAATCCGTTGACTAAAGAGGTGGAGAACGACGTATATAGTGAGTTTGAGCATTTAGCCAAGCTGCGCCCAAGTAAGCTGACGGTGAAGATTGACGGAGGTGATGGATGCGGTGCTGGAGATGCTGGAGATGTTTCTAGTGATGATGAACAAGATGGTGCCAACAAGGAACCACTTCGTCTTGAAAAACAAGGTCTTCCTGCATCCGTTGCTATGATCTACTATGTCATCATGAGTTTACTTGCTAAGCTGTTTGATATGGTATTGCGGTTCAACGACAAGCGCCGCATGGAGAACGTTGCGTTGCTCATTATGTTATGGTCATTCACAATGCATGAAAGCGCCAGACCAGGAGACACTATGTTTGGTAGCCATCACAAAAACCTTATCTTCTGGTTTGGAGAGCAATACTCCTTGCTGACCCTTGCCTTTGTCAAGATAGAAACGTTAGAGTACTTGCTCAAGGGCAATTATATTAAACGGTTCTATTTTGAATCATGGAAGGGCAAGTTAGTGCGCAGTTATCGAGGGAGGTGGCATTGTTTTGCACCCAATTGCTATAGCAGTATAGATATGGCTTGGATATACATAGTGGTGATGCGTGTGATAGCCTTTGTGAGTCCAAGGAATATCACATCCAAGATATTCAACAAGGAAACGTCAAACTTATCAGAGATACGGCGAAAACATAACTTGAAAATGAACGTCCTTAATCTTGTCATGTATAGCATAAGGTACGCCTTTGCCGAGGAAGCTCTTAGGTACCTTCTAGAGATACCAAGGAATTGGGTGCGATATGTGATGGGTCATTTCCCAAATTCACATATGTCGCAAAGGTATGCCAACAATCTTAACCAACGCGTTGAGGTTGATAACATCAAAACCTTGCTTGGTTCAGACGTGTGCAACGATGTGTCCAGTAATGAACACTTGCCTCTAAGGTTCCGAACACCATACTCTGGTGTGATGGAAAGCGTGCCTGAAGATGTCCCTCAACATATCATAGATGACTTAAAGGAGGTGAAGCGGGCTCTCAACAAGGTCTTAGCCAATGACGGAAACGTTGCAGATAGCAAGGTTCTAATGGCAAGAGTTGCAAACTCGAAAGTTGATTTCATGGCGGAGATGAAACGTATTCCATTTGGTGATCACTTTGTGTTCAAGGACGGGTTGCTGAATGATTATATGAACAATAAGCTTATCAACACGGTAAATGGGCTAAAGCAGTTGTTTGCAACTGCCGACATCAAAGACAAGCCAAAGCATATGTTGTGGTCATACGGTCAAGTGATGTTTGGTGAATGGCATGATGAAGAGAAGGGTAAAGCTATTCAGGAGTTCAAGGATTACAAGGAGCAGAAGATGCGAGTGGCAATGGATCATGTTATCTCATCGGTAGAGATGCCGTTTCCAAAACAAACAAAAAGGAAGGCAAACTCATTGGCTACGAAAGAGGAGACCGTGTCTAAGAAACATGCCAACAAGCTTGCCAAGAAACAAAAGCATGTTGGTGAAAACCAAAGCACAATGGCCATAAATGAGACAGTGGCGACTAAAAACAACAAGATAAAACAACCCATGGAGTTCTATGCCACCCAGATTGAGAAAGGAGACATTGTGGTGATTATGTGCAACACGCACGATAGATGGAGTATACATGTTCCCAACACATCCAAGTGCGTATGGGTGTGTTATGTCAAGGATTTGGAGATAATGCTCAACAAAGTAAGAGTTGTTGGAAACTTCTACAAGGGAACCATTGATGAGTTGTCATTTGATCACAATAGCTATGAGACAGTGTATGTGAGGGATGATGACGTAGCCCATCTTCTGTCAGGTATAAGTAAGACCGAGGTTCAGTGGTTTGAGTTGGAGGATGATGAGATCCAGCAAGTAATAGACTTTTGTGGGCAAGTTAAAAAATGATTACATATAAAGATGGAACCAACAGCCTTGGGAACTTCTCTCTTCATTTCATTCCTATGGGGTGCTTCGCCTGTTATCCAACGTTTCCTCATGACAACAAGACCTTTGTCTCCTGAGACGCTTATGGTGTTTGGTAGCGCTATATATTTTTTATGCACCACAATATATTTTGCCTTTAACAAAGCCAAAATAGTTAGTGAGCTTGCAAACACATCTTGGACCACCATGTTCATTATGATCATATCCGGTATCTTTGTAGGGTTTGTGGCCAACCTCTTGTATTATAAGGTGATACGGGGTAATACAAGTTATGTTGTGGCTGCATTGGTATTTAGCGCACCATTCTTTACAGTCCTCTTGTCCTTTCTATTTTTGAAAGAAGAATTTAATTTGTTATCAGGACTTGGTGTTGTTTGCATCGTCATTGGTATCATCCTACTTGCGAGTGCACAGGTTCGCCCCACAAATATTGAACTCATACGGGCAGATTGAGCTAAGCATTTGGTATGGCTCCAAGGAGTCCCGTTATCTTTTGATAATGTTGAGCAAGTCGTCTATCATATAATGCCATGTATTCTCTACGTTGTTCCTCTTGCGCTTTCATAGCATTCATTTTTTCAGCATATTTCAAAGCATCTTTCTCACTCATTTGATATTGAATGTTTGCTCTTGACCTCTCAAGTTCTTGTATGTTTGTAAAATTTTGACGCTTGACACTTGTGGGGTCAATGATACGAGAGGTAGTGTGAGCAACTTTGTAATCCATATAGTTTAATTCTTTCATTGTTCTGTTCTCACCGCTGAAGTCATCTACATTACCTTTACCCAGTTCTGAGAACACCAGTTTATTTGAGGCAACAACAGGTTGAGGTTCTTGCCATTTCATTAATTGTTTTTTTTCGGCTGTGACTTTCACATTCTTGTCAAAATGTTCGTTGAATTGTGCAATCCCACCTCCTTTGAACTTGGGCATTGCCTTGCGAAGGTCCGCAACATTATTTGTGGCCATCCATTCTTGATAACCAGCTTCAAGTTGTTCTTCTTTGAACTTGTTGTCGTCGAAAAACTTGTTGAATTTTTGCTGGTCAAAACGCGTTCCAGAATAAAACAGGTCTTGCAAACTATTAGGCGCCTTGTTGCTTCCCATTTGTTGTTTGCCACTTTGTGATTCCTTTTTCAGTTCATAATGTAGTTTGTCACTTTCCCTCCGTTTTAACTCCTTGGCGAGGTACTTATAGCAATCTGTCACAAGATTGAAGAGATATTCTGAACCTCCTTTATCAGGGTGTGCCACAAATGCTGCTTTTTTATAAGCGGCTTTCAGCATCTCGAGATTATAATTTTCAGGCACGTTTAGTAATTTATATGGATTGACTGATTTGTCAAATGTTTTGTTAGACATCTCAGTATGTTATCTGTATTACTATACATGAACATAAATTACATATTCGTTTCAAACACATAAGAAATCTGTTCCTTTGCATAAACAAGGATACATGGATACAAGAGATACAAGCGATACAAGCAACACAAAGCTCTACGACATCCTTGAGATATCCAAAGATGCTTCAAGTGAGGAAGTGAAGAAGGCTTACAAAAAGATGGCAATGAGGTATCATCCTGACAAATGCTTGGATGCTGATGAAAAGGTGAAAAATGAAGCAAAGTTCAAAGATATTCAAGAAGCCTACTCTATCTTATCTGACGAAAACAAAAGACATATGTATGACAGATATGGAACTGTCACAGACTTGCCTCAACAACCATCCTCCGTTGATGACCTTTTGAACGGTATGTTTGGCAACATGAACATGGGAAGTGGTCAAGGATTCTCCTTTGTGTTTAGTAGCGGAACGCATCCCTCCACAATGTTTGACTTTAACCATGTTTTCAATAACACCAAGAAACCTGCACAAGACTTAGTCAAGGTGCAGATTGATGTCAGCGATATATATTATGGCAAGATAAAGAATGTTGAATTGGAGATATTGGATCTTTGCAACACATGCAATGGTCTTGGGGTCGAGGATCCAACACACCTATTGAAGTGCATGACTTGTCAAGGCTCTGGAAGCGTCCAACAACACATACCACCCTTCTTTGTTCAAGCTACTCAGTGCCCTTCGTGTCATGGTGAAGGCACTAAAGTGCAACACAATAAACATTGTGCAAAATGTAAAGGTGGAAAAACAATATACTCCAAAAAACATTTTGAGTTAAAGCTACCAAAGGGCATACCAAATGGATATGAAGTTATCTTAGAAGGCAAAGGGGGATACAATTCTCAGTCCAAGTCCCACAATGACATAAGGTTCAAATTCGTATATGATATTCAAGACCCGTACATGTTAGAGGACAACATGACTGTGCACTTGAAGGTTCCAATAACCTTAGAAGAGTTGTTGGTTGGCTTCAACAAAGAGGTATCTTTGTATAGTGAGAAGCTGACCTTGGATAGCAATCACTATTTTGACCCGTCCAAACCATTGATCATACCTGGGAAGGGTATTTATGACATGAAAGCAGAGACGGAGCGTGATCTTCATATTCACTTTGTTGTGGTGTATAGTGAAAACAAGAGGTTGGTGAAATACAATGATGTATTGCGAAAGATATTGCGAAGCTCTGCGAAGGTTGTCGGCGATACTTGACACTTTGCACGAACTTTTCCTATACATATATAAAGTATGAGTGATAGCATAAGGTTTGATGTGAGTGATAGAAAGCTAGAGATAAGTATACATATGCCCTCTTTACCTACTGGGTCAAACTCTACAAACTTCATCACTATTGATTTGACTGACGGTCAAATTCCAAAAGCAAGATTGACTGTTCTGCAAGAGATACAAAGCAAGCTTTCTTACATTTTCATCTTTGAAGGTGGGAAGACCTTGGACCAGATTGTGAAGGAAATGATAACTACTATTGGCACACAGAACATGACCTCAAACGTTTCCAATGATAATTTTGCACGAATCAAGGAACGCGCAAAATTATACTATCGCATGTGGGACAACAAAGAAAAATCTGGTTTATCAAGCACGGACGATACGAATGAATATCGACAGAACGCAAGCATCGTTATTGACATACTATCATGGTGGTTCATCCGTCGATTACTCCATGTATATGTTGTTTGTGCTATTCTCCAAAAGATACAGAAGACTCCAACACCTCCACAAACAACATTCTATACATCTCACGCTCCAACGAGTTATACACCCTACACACCTTATGTATATCCGTCGTCGTCGTCGTCTTCGTCATCTTCGTCGTCTCCAATCGAACCACAACCACTTGTGGTTTACACAAAAGATCCTGAATTTGAGACATTGAAACAAAAATACAATAAAAATGTGTCCAATTTGGAAAGTGACAAGACGCAACTTCAAAATGATATCAAAGTTCTGATTGATAAACACTCACAACTGGAACTTGATAATCAACAACTGCAAGCTAACAATGAATATCTTGCACAGCGGTTGGAGGACTTCAAGCAACTTTTAGTGCATTCCACGAGCATGATGTTTAAATTAGACGAAGTCCCCAACATAATTATGAAGTAATATCAATATAATATAAATGAGTGGAGACAAAACAACGCTTCCAAGTTTGTATGCAAAGTATATTTCTTCCATTTCTTCATTGGACTCAGATGAAGAAATGGCATTTCTTGTAGAATTATCCAAGGTAGGCAATGGCTTCAATATAAACTCCACAAACATGAATAACTTACAGAGGTATGTGAAGAATATGGCCGACAAAATTGTGGGTTCTTACAACAATCTATTTGTTGCTACCAAGACGACAACCCTTTTCAAAGATAACAGCGAAGAATGGAAAGCGCTCATTACCACCATCAATGGCTTGAATCTCTATGCACTATCATACTATGGTCTTCTTATGATTGGACACACGTTGTTGTTCATGTTACGTGTGACACGTCGTGTTATCTATAAATTTAAGCTTGATGATATAGAGGATCGCAATGACAAATCAAACATTTCGTCAGCATTGCTAGCTTTGTTTAGTCACACCAACACCACAATACAACAAATTGTCAAACACGACAAAGAAGTGAGTGCCTATCTTCAAAATGTATTGGAAAAGGCTAAAGGTCATGACACAAATGATACAAATATTGCCCGTCAGTACTTGGACAAACTTCTCCAAAACCCAAGTGATAAGGAACATTTGAGTATTCCTATGGTAAGTCCTTCATTGATTCTGCCAACTACCCTCAATACCAATGTTGGCGTAGATGAAGAAATGCTTCTACTTTATACGTCGTATAGCATTGAGCAAATCATTAAAGATGACACAGAGGGATACAAGAAGGCCAAACGTTTAGTAGAGCGACTAAGAAGCAATATCGTAATGAAGTACTCAAAGCTATATGAAGACACAGATACAAATGATGTGCTCAATAAATCTAAATGGGAAGGGCTTCAAAAGCAAATTAGAGATGTTGACTTGGACAATTTATCTTTTGCAGGCTTGACAACCGTTGGAAACGCTTTGTTGTTCCTACTGCGATCTACTCGTAAAATGATCTATAAATACAAACTTGCTGACTTGAAGGAGGTCAGTACGGATAAAATCAAACAAGAGGTGAATCACCTTTTTGATTACATAGGAAAGATATTATCCAACCTACAAAACTTAGTTGCAGCATCCAATGCACAAGCAATTTCCATATTGGATAAAGCACGTGCCTATGACAACAATATATATGACATTGCCTTACAAGATATTCCAAAAAACATATCAAACTTTCAATCCTTGGCAAATAATCTTAGGGAATTATTGACAAAATTTAATGCTATAAAAACGAGAAGTGGGTCAGATGAGGCAACCAAAGCATTGAAGGCTAAGATTGGCAAGGCAGAAACTAACGGTCTACGTTATGTTAAGAAGGTTTTTTTCGAATCAGGTTTGAAAGATGCAATCGATTTTCTAAACAGTTACCTAGATGTTAAGATTAATGTTGCACAATTTGAAAGTGCTGACTACAACAGTTTGAAGGAGTTTCTTATCATGATACAAAATCTGGGCAGTTTGCAACAAAACATCAGAAAAAAGATAAAAGGCGAAGAGGAATTGAAACGTGTTTTACAACAATTGAAATCGTATGTGTATCCTTCTTCCAAATTATACTTTAATTGTTTGGAATTGTATGAGTTTTTGTCAGGCACAATAAGAATTGTTGTCCGCAAGAAAGACGAACAAGCAAAAAAGACTGAATATGACATAGTGCTCAATCATATGAATAACACTGTATCCTTTGAAGGTGTTGAACACATTTACAAATTGTATTTTGGTGATACATCATTGGTCAAAGAAGGCAAGGTGAATAATACATTTGGGCCATTCTACGGCTTGTTTCCAAGGGACGCACCTACGAATGTGGCAGGTAAAATAATGGCTAATACCAAAAGTAACACGGTTACCAATGCAATAGGTAACACGGCAACCAATGCAGAAAAACAATTGGCTATACAAATAGCACGTGAAAAGGCTATCAAGGTAGCAAATGACGTAATTGAAAACGCGTTGAACTTTGAAACACTCCTCACAACAATCAAAGAGCACTCAACCAACATGGTTTTATATAGTTATGGATATTCTGGGTCGGGTAAGACCTTCAACTTCTTTGGCGATTTAAAAACAAAAGACTATGAATTTGGTATTGTGTTCCGATTGTTCAATAAGTTAAAAGAACACGGGGCCACTGTTAAATTGTTGAAGCGCATCAAAGTGTACGGTGTATTAGAACCTAAAGAGCAGGCATCCCAAGATACAATGCCAAGGTTTGTGTTCAACGATTACGTGCTTCCATTGGAGTACAAAGGGAAGAATACTGAAAAACTGTGGGCGCAAACTATCCTTGAGGATCTTGAGCGTAAACAAACTGACTTGTTGGGCTTTGTCAAGTCAACATCAAACAATCAAGACAGTTCTCGCGGGTTTTACATGCTGAAATTTGAGGTATCTTATTTAGACAAAACAACTAACCAAGAGAAGAAAAGTTATATTGGTATAGTTGATATGGCAGGTAATGAGGATCCTTTTGATATAACTAATGCTATGATTCCAACATTGGATATGTCAAATTTCAAGATGTTTTTGGAGGGTGAGTTAGATGCCAGTGCCTTCGATGTAGTTTACAAAGAGATCAAAAACGTTATTGTAGATATCATTGTTATCATACTATTGTTTTTGATAACGATGAAGCGTAATCAAAACAAGTTGTACGACCAACAAAAAACATGGGTAACCAACCCCAACCATGTAGTGTATGAAGAGCTAAGTATGTTGAAAAATGTGCACAAAACGTTCAAGGATATTGCGAAACAAGATGGTGCGGTAACAATTCAGAATAAAAACAATAATTATGTGCTTGAATTAGACCCAAAAATATGTATTGTGGAGTGGAACAATACCAATCAATATACAATGACATTTACTGCAGAAGAAAGTTTGATTGTGAATATCTTAAGCAACAAGAAAAACAAGATAATCAAAGATATGAAACAACAAATAAACGATAGCCTTAAAGATTGGCTTGATATTGAAATTGAAAGAAAAGCATCTTTAGCCGTTATTCAAGAAATATCAGCTAAATCCAGAATCGACCCAGAGAATAAAACGGTTTGGACAAATTTACTTCTTCTTAAGAAGTTGGAGTACATGTTGATGTCTCTTAAGAAGGAGGTTTATCCGCATGCTGAATGGAAAGATATTACATTGAAACTGTCTATCAATGCAGAACCAAAATCCATCCATTTTCCTCCCGATATAAATGATAAGATGTTGAATGTATTCAAAACAAACAAAAAAAACAAACAAATGATAGGAGATATAACCAAACAAATTTCAACCTATTTTTGCGACCAACGTTACATGCTCCCCATTTTGATCAAAAGTAAAGATCCAGCCACAGGCATAAATATTGAAACAAATCATTGGTATCGGTATTCTGACCTGTTGCAAATAGTGAAAGAGGGCTATTACATTAACAAAGCAATTGCAGAGTTGATACATTTCTTCCAAAGAAAAAGAAACTATGAAGATTCTGTCATTGATACAGAAGACCCACGCATATACGTAGAGACACAGCCTCCGTCATTAACCAATGCTAACAGAGTAGAGAAAAAGGTATGCAATAAATTACCATCCACTATCCCTGTAAACCCAAAGAAGAAATCGTCTATAATGACATATCCTTTTAAAGGCAACTTTGACTTTCAAAGCTACAACAAATTTACCGCAAAGTTTCATGTTGATGATTCAGACAAGGACAACACCATAAGTCAATATGACACATCTCTTGTCCAAACAATATACAATGAGTTTCCCTATGACAATGTTAAACATATCATGTTTGCATGTGTTAGAAACTTGGATCAAGACGATAAGATTATTGGTGCCATCTCTACACTATATCTTGTTCAAGACCTGAAGTCTACCTGAAGTCTACATAAATCTACTCTTGATGAACCATATGAGGATTGCAAGCACAAACAACGTGATGACAATATATGTCCCGTATAGCGCAAGTTGCTCCCAACGCTTATCTATTCCTCCAAGGATGGTGTGGTCTCCACGAGCTAATTGTGCAAAAATCTCTTGCGCTTGTTTCAAGGAGAGGACAGGTTTTCCAAGATGCTTATTTACAATGTTGTGTAAATCAACTGTCCACTTAAAGAGGTTATCGTTTGATGACAAAAAACCATCTATAGGTATCTCAACTAAGTGCTTCTTGTAGTTGTCTGCACACCGTTGGCACGGGATGACCTTCCATAGATTGGTAAAGAAGTCTTTGTAATCTTTTTTATCTTGTTCAGATGGTTCATCTGGATATCCCAATGCAATTGAATGAATAGACGTCCATAGGTATCGGCCCCAAATTTTTGGCTCCATACACTGGTATTATATATAATATAGACATGATTTTGTTTAATCTGGAGGAACGTGTGTAGTGTTTAAGAAATTATTATGGAAGTAGTGTATAAGAGAATGGAAACTTCACGTTCCACCCCAGATGACGACGATGCAAAGCAAGATGCATTGGAGAGTAATAAGGTTGTAGCAAGTTATAATCGTAAGTACCCCAAGAATTTATTGCAAGTATTTTGTGCAAACTGTGGGGCATTAGGCCACATGTATAGAAGTTGCAATCAACCTATTATAAGTTATGGTGTAATATGTTTCAAAATTGCAGATGGGGTTCCCAAGTATTTGATGGTTCAAAGAAAGGATTCGTTGGCATATGTGGAATTTGTAAGAGGTAAATACAACTTGAATGTAAAATCATACATCTTGGAGTTGCTTTCGTTGATGACCGAAGAGGAAAGAATAAATATTATGACAAAGCCCTTTGAAGTTATCTGGCAAGAGATGTGGTGCAAACGAATTTGTGATGAGAACAAAAATTTTGGAAAAGAGTTCAAGGAGGCTCATGATAAATTTACAGCATTGAAACGAGGATATTATCTTAAGGATAACAGCAATGACCTATGTTTCTTTGATCTTGCTTTTGCATGCAATAACACGCAACCAAAATACACGGAGACCGAATGGGGATTTCCTAAGGGAAGGCGTAATATCAATGAAGATGATATTAGTTGTGCCTTGAGAGAGTTCAAGGAAGAAACAGGTGTTAGTCCAAAACATCTTCATCTATGTAACAACATAATCAAACCTTTTGATGAAGTCTTTTCGGGTTCTAATAAGGTAAGATACAAACATGTGTATTACATTGCTCAACTAATTACAGACCTGAACACATTTGTGGTGAACCCTAACAACAAACAACAGTGCAAGGAAATACGAAACATTCAATGGTTCTCATATGATGATGCACAGATCAAATTAAGGGATTACAATATAGAACGCAAAGAACTATTAAAAAGATTGCACTCAGTCATATGTAAGACAAAGTGCAAGTTTGTTTATTGAACAAGTGGGGGCATTGTGAGCATTGCGGGCTTTGCGAATACGGAAGATGCATCCGTACAATCCCCCTAACAGCAAATGAAAGAGAGAATGTCCACATGACAAAAGTTGGTCATCAAGGATAAACAGTGTCGAACATGCAAGCCCATAACACATGGCTTCATTTCTTAATTTTTGATGTTTGTGCGGGAGCGAACTTAAGTAGCACTTCCCGCTCATTGCTAAACTGCCCATCCTGATACATGTTATCTGCAATGTCTCAATTGAGCCGTGGCATGTGAAAATGCAAAGTATGCAACATGCGTTTGACGCTATTGCGAGTTTTTGGCTGCTTCTTCCTTCAAACGAGCATATAATGGCGTATGAATGGATACACACATAATCTAACAATTTTGCTATAATTGTCAAGCGTATTTGACAGCGTAGCCCTTGCAAAGCGTGATATAGGAAAGAAACAGGCAGATGCATTGCAACAAACCTATGAATAAATGCATTACCAATCTCTTTCCTGTGCTTTCGCCAAATCAACCATGGAGATAGAAGACTCACCGCGTTCAAGAGTTGCGGAATACATAACTTCATTACTATGCTTTTTTGTATATCATTATAAAATATGGATATAGATGACTTGTATCACCAGTTGTTAGAGAAATACAAAAAGGGGGACGATTATCATAAGAGTGTGGAAAGGGTGGCCGAGATAGTGAAAAAGACCGCATCATCGTACATACTGAAACGTGATGAAAAGTTAGAAAACCATGGCTACATGCCATATCCAGGATATGACGATGCCAAGTTCAATGAAGGAATATTTGCAAAGAAAGAGTTCAACATCAAAGAGTTCAACACCATAAATAAGACAGATGAAAAAAACGATTACGATGTGTATAGTCGTGGTAAATGTCCTGCCACATCTCAGGAATCAATGTTTCAACTAACTCAAAACCAAAGGTTTATCAAGAACTTCCTATCTCCGCTTACACCATACAATGGCTTGCTTCTATTTCACTCAGTGGGTGTTGGTAAGACATGCACCGCCATAAGCATTGCTGAGCAATATCAACAACTCTACAAGAAACCTGTGTTAGTCATTTTGTCACACACACTCATAGATAATTTCAAAAAGCAGATATTTGATATCACGAAGTATGACATAGCTAATCATCAATCTAATCAGTGCACTGGCACTACCTATCCTGATATGATATTAGACAAGAACATGTTGAAGCCTGACGTATTAGATAAAGCGATAACAAAAATAATAAATAGAAACTACAAGTTTATTGGCTACAAGAAGTTGGTATCTATTTTCAATCAAACAATGGAGAAAGTCAAAAAACAAGAAAAAGATGCTTCCAAGCACGATGCCGCCTTTTACGCAAAAATCAAAGAATATTTCAGTGACAGACTAATTATCATAGACGAAGCTCACAATTTACGAAACTCTTCTGAAAAGGGTACCAAACAGACTGCACAAACATTCTGGCAATTGTTGAAGCATACAGAGAATGTGAAACTTGTTTTGTTGACGGCAACCCCTATGTTTAACAGTTCTACTGAGATTGTCTGGTTGATGAACCTATTGCTGACCAACGACAAACGCAAGAACATGAAAGTCAGTGATGTTTTTGACAAGTTTGGCAATTTAACATCGTCTGGCAAGAAGTTGCTTATGGATACATCCAGAGGGTATGTTTCGTATATGCGTGGTGAGAACCCATTTACTTTCCCTTTCCGTCTCTATCCAACCATCAACGCTGACAAGAAAGTGATTAAACAATTCCCATCGTTAGATTATACACGAAAGAAAATACACGATGACGACAAAATCAGATTTTTGGAGATTATTGGTAGTGACATGAGTGGATACCAGAAATCTATTTATGATGTTTTTAAGAAAAGAGTGTCCGTTGTTGATGATGATGCAATGGACAACATAGATGATCTCGTAGATGATGGAGGAGATATAGCAGGTGATAATGAAGAGACGTCCAATGATCTCCGTAGCATTGTCCAGATATCTAATGTGGTTTATCCTGTAGATGACATCAAAGATACCAATGACCTTAAGAAAGCATATGGAAAGGCAGGTTTTGACAATACATTTGTGAACACATCAAACAAGGGTCTAAAGTTGAAATACTCAAATCAATGTCTTTCAAAATTTGGAGAGATTTTTGCCTATGACAACCTGCCCAAATATGCCCCAAAGATAAAGTCCGTTATTGACTACATCTTGAATAGTGAAGGTATTGTCTTTGTGTATAGTAACTACTACCCATCAGGCATAAAACCTCTTGCGATTGCATTGGAGCATATTGGATTTAGTAAGTACAATGCACCAAATATAACCGAAGGAAATATAACCGTGTCTAACAAAGTTGGCAACAAGCGTCCATCGTATGTGGTTATTTCCAGAAATAACGATCTTTCACCCAACAATGATAGAGAAATAGACATTGTGAAATCGAAAGACAATGCTGACGGAAGTGTGATTAAAGTTGTAATTGCCTCGCAAATAGCAAGTGAGGGCATTGATTTTAAAAGGATACGTGAAGTGCACATTCTAGAGCCATGGTATAACTTGAACAGGTCGGAACAAATCATTGGGCGTGCTGTGAGAACTTGCTCACACATAGACATGCCAAAGGAAAAAAGGAACGTCACCATTTACTTTCATGCATGTCAATATGATAAGAATGAAGAGAGCATTGACCTTCGAACATATAGAATCGCGGAAAAGAAGCAAAGGAAAATTACAGAAGTCGAAAAAGTACTAAAGGAAACATCAATCGACTGCAATCTGAACAAGAAAAACTTGTTGTATCATGTGAATGATATCAATGTATCATTTGCAATAAGGACTTCACAAGGAAGTGTTGTTGACCAGTATCGTGTTGGTGATCGTGACTACAGTTATGTATGCAACTTTGAGAAATGCAAGCTGACATGCAACCCAGACTTGGATATTGATAAACGAGGAGCACTAGATGATTCAACATTTGACGTCAGGTTCATCATGGATGATATAGCATTATACAAACGATACATTGCTGGATTGTATCAAGGACGACGCAAAGCGCTTACCTATGAGAGAATACTATCGGAATTGATGTCTATGTATAAAAGCATCGATGAAGAGCCACTACAGTATGCATTACAAGATATGCTTGATGAGAAAACACAGATATTTGATAATCAGGGTATTCGTGGATACTTGATTTACAAGTCAAATAAGTACTTGTTTCAAAGTTTTATGAATAACGACCGAAAGATGACCATTGAACAAAGAGAGGAACCGTTGAAAGTAGGCCAACGAGCAAAACTTGACTTGTCCGTGCTGAAAACTAAAACTGCAACGAACACGGGGGATACAAAGATATCAACTTTAGAAAGCAGTGTATCATACATTGGTTCAGGAGAACCTATAGCTTATGTCAAGGGCAAGCATGATCAGATCATAAGCGGTTTTGCAGAAATGGGTGTCAATGTGCAATCTTATTCAAAATACATTGTTGATAGCATCATTGACCGCTTGACACGAGTTGATTATATACGTTTCATGGAAGCAATATGTTCCTTGAATAACTCTGATAACATCAAGAGCGATTTTGAAAAGAGCTGCCTGCGAAGTATCATAGAAGGCAATGTTGTGATTGTGAATGAAAACAATAAAATTAGACACTTCTATAACTACTATGATGGTGAGGTATATTGTTTAAGGGATGACAAGACTTTCAAGAAATGTTCTCCATTAGAATATTCCAAAATTGCAAGCATTGCAAATGACTTGAAAAAGAAAATGACGAATGAGCTCGCAGATACTGTCAAGGGGCACTTGGAAGGTGGAGAAGGCTGTGAATTTAAAGTCCGTGATAATCCTAAGTCTTCAGGTTATGTTTGTTGGAAAACATCATCATTATCTTTAAATGACCTGAAAGAAAGAATCAAGGCCAAAGAACCCACATTCAACCTTGACCTTGTCATCAAACGCGACATGTGTTTGTTATATGAGGTCATTCTAAGGTCTCAAGGCAAAAAGGTATTTAAGCGAAGTATTGTGAAAAAATTGAAGTAGTTTATTATATTAGAGTAAAGTAAATATAGAGCATAAACATGGCTGATAATATCTTCATGAGGATGTTGTTGAGTGACAAAGTCAAACTTGAGCCTGCTTTTCTAAGTAAAAGATACAAGGACGAGGTATTGAGACGATTGAAACTGAGACTTGAAGGTGTTTGCTCGAGGCATGGGTTTATCAAGCCAAACAGCATTCAAATTCATAAAGTTTGCATGGGAAAGGTAGAGTTGATTAGCTTGAATGGAAACGTGCAATTCGATGTGTCATTTTATGCAGATATATGCAACCCCTTGATTGGAAGTGTCATAAAGAGTAAGGTTCTAAACGTGAACAAGTTTGGTATTCTAGCTGAAGCCGAAGGTGTTGTTGAGATTATTATCGCTAAGAATAGCATAGGGATACAATCGGAAGTCGACCTAAACAAAATTCGCATTGGAGATGAACTGCTTGTAGAAGTAGTGGGAAAGAAGTTTGAGCTGAATGACAAAAAAATATCATTAATAGGACGAGTTGTTAAGGACGCAAAGGCTATGTCACATTCAAACCAAGACATATTAGAGGATGAAGTTGAAGGTGATGGTGACGATGAGATTCAAGAAGGAGGAGAAAATGACGAGGAGGACAGAGATAGTGAAGTGAGTGAAACTGAAACCGCAACCAGCGATAAGGTATCTGATGGAGGATCCACATTTGAAGATGATGACACAGGCAGCGAACTTTCTGGTGGTGGGTTAGAAGAAGAACTTGATGGAAACTTCTTCAGCGATGAAGAAGACCTGATGGATGGTGGGGATGATGCGGAAGGAGACGCGGATGATGGGGATGAACACACATTTGAAGATGACGCCAGTGTAGCATCTGATGACTAATTATATAAGACTTTTCCACTTTTTTTGTTGTAATGGAGGCTCTTTCAAACAAACAACGGAAGGTTCTTCTTGATAAAATAAATACCTTGTCATCCACAGAACATGAAGAAATATATAGGATTATCCATGCGCATGGAGTGAACATGTCTAAGAACAAGAATGGTGTTTTTTTCAATCTTTCCACAATTGATGATGAAGTTGTCAGGAAAATTGCACTTTTTGTAGATTATTGCCTGTGCAACAAGGAACAACTTGATGAGTATGACAAGAAGCTTAATGAGTGCAAAATGATGAATAAATTTGGCAAGATTGAAAACATGAATATCAAGCTTGAGGAACTTGTAACAATTGACAACCACGATAAAAAAGATGATTGGTCAACACTGAAGATGGATTCAAAGACCAATTCCCGTGTTGCACATGTAATCCAAAAAATGAACGAAGACAAAGACAAATTGGTTCTCAAGAAAGCAAACTCAAAGTACATTACTGCAAAAAAGAAGTACTCCAAGAAGAATACAATAGATGTTGAAGTGCTCAGGAAAAAAATTGACTTTGAGACTTATGAGGAACTGGATTATGACACATATACATTGGGTATTTAAGTGAAACAAAGAGACATGACTACAATGGATGTTTCGCACATCAGGAGTATCCTTATGTCATTGACTAAGAACCATGTGACCGTTCCAATAATGACTAATGAATATGAAGAGACATGCTGTATGGGCATGTACAACTCCATTATGAATAATGAATGTGACAAATTGGATGACTTCCACGCAGAATGCCTAAAGCATTATGAAGCAGATGCCAAAGCTAAGAAGAACACATCTATGAAATTTGACACAGACTTAGACACGATATCCCACACGAAGCCTCACATGAAGCCTCGCACGAAGATATCCACAGAGTCTCAAGCCTCTACGTCCAAGTCAACTACTCCATGTGAGACTTCAGGTGAGACTTCAGGTGAAGCTCCGTGTGAGACTTCCTGTATTCGTTCTCTTCTTGAATGCTTATACATATTAAGACACCCAAAATCCACCAAAGAGAGTTTCAATCCACCAAAGATCAATATAATGCAATTCTTGCTTGAAATGAAGGACTTTACTACAAAAACACTTTTGAAAGACTTGGACGTGTCTAAGTTCAAAGTCACCAAAAAGAAGCTGAAAGAAGACTTGGACTTCATTTATGCAAATGTCGACACCACAAATAAGCTTGACAACTACATTGAGCAAGTCAAGAGCCTCATTATTATTGCAAGCAGGTTCTCTGTGTATAATCTTCACATACGAGGCGAACTTACTTTAGATGTCTTGTGTAGAGACGCCAATGCAAAATCCGCAGAGCTACATAGCAAAGATAACTGTTTTACAATTGTTGCTTGATGTCTTATTTTATTTTTCTTTACAATATATCAAAAGAAAATTTGATAATTGAGACTTAAAAATGTATTTCATACTATTAGATTATATCACTTGATATTATAATGGCAACCAAACAAGGTATGAACGCTCTGTTCCAAAAGCACTTTGCTTCTACAACTACCGAGTTGGAAGCGAAATACAAGGGCAAGGATTTGACAAAGGATGCATTTACAAGATGTATTGCATTGTGCAAACGAGCAAAGTACAATGAAGTTATTCATCCTGACACAATGGATATTTTGGTCAGATATAATAGTGATGTATACCGCATATCGGTTGTGGGTAGAGATGCCATCTCGCAAGTGTATAAAACAAACAAACTGCCAGACAATATCACTATTATGAAGAAGACAACGCTTCACGGTATTAAGCCAATATACCTAGATGATTTGGCGTTCAAGTTAGACATAAAAGAGGAAATTGTTATAGAACCAAAGGATGTCAGCGAACTCACCTTGACTTTTGCAAGTTTAGATAAAGGGTTTCGTTTCAAGAAAAGATACTCCTATGTAGATGAAGTGAATGGCTTGAGATATGACATGACGGTAGTGCGTTCTTCCCCTCATGTTGGCACCAACTTCACCGCGTTTAAAACCATGTCGTCGGCAGGTGTCCTAATGGCCCAAGAGAGTTTTGAAGTGGAGATTGAAGTCCTACATCGCACTCTCACTACATCTATACCCAGAATTATCAGTAACTTTTTGGAAAGTCTTCAAAAACTGTACTTAGCTATTGTGGATGAGATACACTTTATAAGTGTAGAGGACAAGACTAAGGTGATAACCGAATACTTGAAACTATGCTATAGCCCCTTCTCTACAAATACGTTGAAGGTGGCTATGATAAAACCAAAGGATTATTTTGTGGGCCCACAACCTGTGACCTTAGAGAGGAAGAATGTTATTGCTCCTGAACTTGGTGTTTTGTCAATTCATGAGGGTTACACAGTCACTGAAAAGGCAGATGGAGAAAGGTTCTTGTTGTATGTCTCACACGATGGAAGGTGTTATTTTATAAATAATCGATTGACTGTGAAGTACACAGGGGTGAAACTCAACAAAGTGGTGAATAGCCTTTTTGATGGTGAATTGATCACCACTGACCGTATTGGACAGAGAGTATTGATGTTTGGCATTTTTGACACATACTACTTTGGTTCACATGATGTGAGGAACCTTGAGTTAATTGGAGAAAATAGTCGTATTGGTCATGCCAGTAAATTCACCAACATGTGTGCAGAGGCGTTCAGAAAGTGTGGTATCGATCTGTTCACAAAGCAGTTCTATTCGAATGGCAACATTTTTGAAATGTCAAAGACCATCATTGACAAGGATAAGTCTGGTCAGTTCCCCTATAAAATAGATGGACTGATTTATACACCAAAAAAATATGCGGTTGGAGCTCAATTTGAAAATGATGTGCCAAACAAGACCAAGACATGGGATAAAGTTTTCAAGTGGAAACCACCACACGATAATACTATTGACTTCTTGGTCAAGTATGATAGAGATGAAGTGGGTAAATACGACTTGATTGTCAAGGACGACAAGTATCACAAATCCGTAACTTTGTTCGTGGGATACAATCCTGTAACACATGATAGGTTGACAGCCAAGAAATATCTGTCAGGCAACATCAAGACTGATTCAACTTATATTCCAAAGGAGTTTATACCAGATGATGCGGCGCAAGGCGCATACGATCACAGTATATGCAAAGCTTACCTGCCTATTGAGGCTTCATCGGCAGATGCTATGTATAAGACAAGCCCTAAATGCATTAATGGCGACGCAATCGATGACGACAGCATTGTGGAGTTTGCTTTCAATGAAAATCAAGGTTCTTCCATTTCACAACATTGGGTTCCTTTACGTGTGCGCAAGGATAAAACTGAGATGTTGCGTAAATTTGGGCTTTCACACACCGCCAATGATTACAGTACAGCTTTAAGTGTATGGCGTAGCATCCAATTCCCAGTAACAGAAGACATCATCTGCGGAATTACAAAAGTTACCAAAGATGATATCATTGATGATGATGTGTACTTTAGCAGTACATTGGACCGAAGCAAGTATGCCTCTATTAGAATGAAGAACTTCCACAATGAATACATCAAGAAAGGCGAACTCATTATGAGGATGCCAAAAAATGCATCATTGTTTGATATAGGTTGTGGTAAGGCTGGAGACTTGAAGAAGTGGATGGATGCTGGTTTCTCCAAGGTTCTTGGGTTGGATGTCGTGCGAGATAACATTGAAAACCGAAAGAATGGAGCATATGCACGAACCATTGAGGCTAGGAAACGGTTTGGTCTCAATCCAAGCAAGACACCCTTTGCTTACCTTACAATGGATTGCTCACAACGCATCACACCTGAGTATATCACTCAACTAAGTGATGACGATGATAAACAGGTGGCTTCATTGATGTGGGGATTGAATAGCAAAGCTAGTGATCCACAGTTGTTGAAATACAAGAACTTTGCCTTGGGTGGCTTTGATGTGGTCAGTTGTCAATTTGCTACACACTACTTCTTTGAAAATGAGACAAAGCTTGACAATTTTGTGTTCAATATATCACAATATCTGAAAAAAGGTGGCTTTTTCATAGGAACATGTTTGGATGGTTCACTCATCAAGAAGAAGTTGACACCAATCAAGAAAGGACAGCATATTCAAGGAACACTTGACTCTCGAGTGGTTTGGAACATCAAGAAGTTGTATTCTAATAATAGGACAATCAAACTTGGTGAGCAGATCGAGGTATTTATGGAGAGCATTGGGCAACCTATCAAAGAGTATCTTGTTGACTTCAATCTACTGCAATCTAAACTTGCTGCAAAAGGTATATTGCCACTCAATAGTGAAGATTGTGTAAAGTTTGGCATCGAAAAGTCTATTGAAAACTTCAAAACAACATTCAGTAAGGTTTTGACTAGTCAGCCACAAACCGCACTAATGCGCGAAATTGCTTACATGAGTGATGTGGAGAAAGAATATTCCTTTTTGAACACGTGGTTTATCTTCAAGAAGTATGATATATAAGTTGTTGGCTGCTATGCATTATAGCATGAGTGATAAATATATATTGAAGCTTGAGGGTTTTCAAGGGTTCAAGACAAACATGCAACAGCCATCCGAACAATCATTCCTCAAGCCGACTTTTTTATTGGATACAAATAGGACACTTCATGAGATCCTTATAAGATACAAGAACAAGATATCACCATACTACAACAACAAAAAGTGGGATAGATACAAGAAACTGTCTAACGAGTATGAATGTGTTTTCATGACACCACAAGCAAAGAACAACGTATCAACATTCACACCCATTAGTCGCTCGTACTTTAAAATGTGGGAGATGTTGATTGACTTTAGAAATGAAATTAAGTTTATTGAAAATGCTGATGAGGGGTTGAAGTGCATGTTTCTAGCTGAAGGCCCTGGTGGTTTCTTAGAGGCCATGATGAGAAAACGCTGCAATAAGAACGATGTATATTACGGCTTTACTCTACGTCCCGAACATAAAAGCATTCCTGACTGGAAATTGAATTCATTCTCGAAGAAACAACTGAAACAAATAAATTTGTTGTATGGTAAGGACGGAACGGGCAATCTTTACAACCTAGAGAACATAGACTATGTCGCGGATCAATTAGGCAACAATACCATGCATCTTATGACCGCAGATGGAGGCTTTGACTTCAGTGCGAACTTTAACAATCAAGAGCAACAGTCCTTTAAACTGATATGTTGTGAGATATACTGCGCTTTTAGGTTGTTGACAGGGAATGGCTCGTTCATTATCAAAGTATATGACATGTTCCATCTATATACTCTGCACGTGATAAATCTCCTGCGAAAAGCCTTCACAAGCGTTTACATAACTAAGCCCCTTACCAGTAGGCCAGCCAACTCCGAAAAGTACTTGGTGTGTTGCGGTTTTAATGTGGATGTTGCCCAAAGATATATTGATGAACTTCGCAATATCTGCAACGATGTATATACTGACTTCTCTACAGATGAAAGCACTTTGAATGACTTGGCAATGTATAATACGTTTGCTACAAGCCGCCAAGTCATGTATATACAAAAAACAATTGATATAATCGAGTTTCTAGATAATGCATCGATGCCAGAGAGGAATAAGACAATCAACCAAATTATTGATTGCAATAGAAAGGTGTGTGCTGAATGGTGTGAGAAGTATGATGTGCCCTTTACTTTGTAGGTGGTAGATCTTTGATTTGGTCATGAATATACTTGTCATACAGCATCTTACCCACCCTTGCCGAAGCATCAAACTGTGATAGGTTAGTTTCTTCCATTCTTTTCATCATACTGATCATATACTTTAAGTTGTTCATGTCAATTTTGTCTGGAGCGCACGCCATTTGATATAGGTGAGGATACTTCTCCTTGAAATTGGCATACTGTTCGGCAAAGTATTCCACTTTATTTTTTGCTTTAGATTGTTGTATAGTCTCAACAATGGCAATCAGATGCTCATAGTTGGTTGTCATGTTTACGTATATTTATATGACATCAAGATTTTATATACATTAATTAAACATGGTGTATAATTGGGGTCATCTTGTGGCAAAAGACAATGAAGCCCTTGACAAGGAGTTTCAAACATTAAAGAAGAGTTTGTTGAGAGTGAAAGACCCATCTAAAGTAGAGAAGTATGTTTTAGTGTTCCTTGACAACTATTTGAAAATAGGCGAAGATCCAACAGATACGGTCATTCGTGATAGAGTATGGAACAGACTCTTGAGTGTTACCAAAAAACATTTGACAGAAAAACAATTAGACGTCATATGGAACAAGGCAATGACACGACGAAATACATTTTGCCGCATGCAATAAAAAGAAAATAAAAGAAAATACAATATAATATATAATGGCTTACAAGTTGAGTGGAGCACCTGTCAAACCCATCGAGTATAAGTACACACCAAAGCTAAATGGAGGACTTTATACAGGCGAGCCTTTCCAAGAAGGTGCGCCTTGGAGGAACTTCCCCGCAGAACCCACCACAGGCTTTATGATTAACACCAACCTTAGGTCTGTTGAGACAATTAATCCAAATCCAGAACAGTTCTTTCATTACCCAAGTGGAGGACACAGACCTGGAAACAACACACCCGCCCTACCAGGTATAGCCAATTGTAATAGACTGAACGTTTATACAATTGATGACGGAAAAGAAAGTGCATGCTATTGGAAACATAAACCCACATGCTAAACTATATTCAGATGCCAAAAATCGCAAATTTCGCAATCTACGATTTTCATGGTCACTATAAAGTAACCATCTTAAAGGACATGCACCATTGTCCTGAATGACCTTGTTAACACAAGACTTTTTCCAAGGAACTT